>Ga0224506_10000029_pt1 | contig 163868 bp, 134 predicted proteins | sample SF_Jan12_sed_USG_2_FD_169108 | JGI IMG/M metagenome (GOLD analysis project Ga0224506, IMG submission 169108) | Sediment microbial communities from San Francisco Bay, California, United States - SF_Jan12_sed_USGS_8_1 | ecosystem: Environmental > Aquatic > Marine > Sediment | place: USA...
AATTTTATCTTATTCACGCTGCTAACTTATACCATTTCTGCAAATTCGGAAGAACAAACTTTACCGCCAGAGGTAGAGCGAAAGGCCAACCTGGAAAATCTTTTGGTAGACAAAGATTACCGTGGTATTGAAAAGCAACTCGCGTCATGTATCGATAATTCAATAATTAGTGGTAAACAAGAAACCGATTGTTATAGTCATGTACTTTCATTCAATCGCATCGACAATAGTCTTAAGTTGAAACTACAAGATTGGGTAGAAGCTGAGCCAGACAATTATATCGCGTTAATTAATCTGGCTAATATGACCTATGATATGGCCTACATTAAACGTGGGGGCGGCTATAAAAAACATACCCATCCTGAAGACATGGATGCATTCAAAGTAGATATTGAACAAGCTATTCCATTGTTGATCAAAGCGACGAAAATTAGACCTGATTTGCCTTATGCCTGGGCTTCACTCGTTGCTATGGATGGGCGAATAAATGGCTGTTGTAGTACTGGTGATTCTAATGATTATTACAGGAATGGACTGGCAGCAGTACCACACTCATATATTATTCGTGATAACTTTATGACAGTACGCTGGCCTCGATGGGGAGGTACTCATTTTGATGTGAATGATATTTTCGAAAAATCACGACCCTATTGGACTAAAAATCCTTTTTTAAAAACACTAGAATCAAGAGTGCTTTATGCTGAAGGATACGATTATTTTACTGGTCTTGACCCAGTAAAACAGAATTCCGAAAAAGCACTATCTTATTTTAATAAGGCGGCTGAGATTTCACCAGATGATGTTGGTATTGAATTAAAAATCCTTACATTGAAACTGCGGGCTGATAATACTGATCAAAGCGATATTGACCGTATTGTTCAGCTCTACCAGGCAAAGCCATTTGCGGAAGAAAGATACCAGCTACTTGCACAAGTATTAAAACAATACAAAAATCAAACTGGGTTATTAAATATTACAGCCTATCAGGCACGGCTAAACCCTGACGATTATGGCATTCAAAAATCCTATTCATATCAGCTAGCCTCTATGGGTCATTTTGAAGAATCCGAAAAGGTAATTTCAATGGCAATAGACTCCCGTCCTTATGACTTCTATCTGAATAATTTACTAAGTATTGTTCAAGAAAGTCAGGGTAAGACGAGCATTCCAATAATTGAAAATAAGAAATTTTTGATAAATTTAGCTAGCTATCATTTTCTTCAGGGCTCGAAATTAACTCATGAATATTATTATTCTATAAAAAAGAAACTACCAAAATTAACGGATGCACAGGGTAATCAGATAAAAAACGATATTAAAAGCTGGGATTACCGCAGGAAAATAAGACAATTAGTGGCAGACAACTGGGAGCAAGATTTACTCGATATACCAGCGGAGGGTTGGTTTGCATTATCTACTTACATTGCAAATGAGGAATATTGTGCTTGTTATCTACGCCAGGAAACCATTGATGAACATCTTGAATTATTAAAAACAAAGCAGGGTAAAATTTGGTTGAATCAAATAAATACTTCATTCAGAAAATTTTATTTAGCTTTCATAACTGAGGAATTAGCAGTATAACGCTTGAAACTTGCACAAACTCACGGGAATTAAAAAATCACCCAATTTAAACTTTAGTTAAGAATAATTGTAGGCGGTTGAAATAAGAAAATGGCCATATATGGACGCCCGGTGACTGTCAAGCCAAACTGATCGTTTGCTAAATAATAATAGCCCTACATTTTGTGAATGGTTCTGAATTTCTGCGCTGTTATCTGGTTGATGTAATCGGTCGTGCTGCCATATATTCGGTCTCTAATGTAGGGATCATTTTAGTGGAATCCCAGGACCCTAATGAGTTTCGCACCTTAAGATGATCAAATTAGATGATAGACACCCAATATTAGGATTGAGATTACTATGATAAGAGCCAAAGTTTTACCTACGAGTATGATCCCGATGGGCCAGCTAAACTAGGGTATACAGTTGCTGCTGCCTCTTTAGCTGCTCTCGGTTGCGTCACAACATCAGGATTGGGGTGTGGAATGGCAGTCGGGTCAGCTATGAATGACATCTCTTCTAGGTGGGAAGGGGATAATTATATAAGAGAAGCTAAACTAGTTGCTGCCAAAATGGTATTTGAAAAAGAAACTGCTGAAAATATAGTTGACGCATCTGGTTATATAATAAAACCCACTAAACTGCTTATGAATTACAAAGACATCTTAAATAATGGTGGTACTGATGAGTTTATTGACTTTGTATCTGGAACAGGAGACTTAATATTAAATGGCATTAATTAATTCGATAGGCATTAAAGTTTTAATTGGAATTATTGGTCTTAGTGCTGGATTGTAAGCGATTAAAACACACACAGACAGTTCATTAAACTTTGAGAGAAATTCAATTCATAGTATTAGTGTGTCGGCTAAGGAGTGCAAGAATACCAATTTTAAAAAAACTATGGGGGATCAACTGATTCTATATGATGGTGAGACAAAATATTATGTTACTCGAATTGGCCGCCCGAACTGTAATAAGCTACTAAGCATAATTTCAGTCGGTGACCATTTGACGTTAGAGTTGTTAGCTGGGAGTAAGCGTGAAGTAATTGATGTTAGAACCGAGGAAAAGATACTTTATTCAAAAGACACCTATATCACAGTGACTACTAGGGGTGAAAAGAAAGTTACTTATTTTCTGATAATATTCTTTATTGGGTATCTTATTAATTTGTACCGAATTAATAAATCTAAATATGTGAAGAAATAGAATAGGCGGGTTATATACATGTACTTTAATTCTGTAAAAAGAAAGCTGCTTACGAGAAGTACCTTACCAGGACACCCAACTTAAAAGACTAGAGTGGCCGTTCAATTGGACAAACCAGACATTCGAATGACAAATTAATGATGAAAACTAAAAACTAAAAACTAAAAACTAAAACCAAAGCCACTCAAAACCGATTGCCAACCCCGTAATACAACACATTGCCTTTAATGCCATAGGTGACTGTATTCCCCAGATACATGCTGAAGCCATTTTTGTTTACGATATGCAATCGTCCGGAAAGTGAGGGTGTGATCTGTGGGTTGTCGCCACGCAGAATGGTTAATCCCAGGGCAACCTGAGTTGAAAGCATCGATTGTTCAGAAACTGGTATCAAAAAAGGCGAATAGCGTTGGCCAAATAAGTAGGATTCAGCAATAGATTTTTCGACAAGTTGGCCGTTTTCAAAACTGGTTTTTGTTGAAAGCGGCAAATTCACTGCAGCCATTGTGCCCCAGCGATCATTCCAAAGATATTCAGCAATTGCCACAGCCGAAGTTGTGGGCAAAATAATGTCTTTTTGAGTAATTAAGTCTTGTCGATACAGGTCTTCAACATACATTTGTGAGGTGCCAAATGTAATTTCCAGTCGAGTATCGTTCGATGACTCTTGATCAGCGAATACCAATGAGTTGAAAAAAACGAAAAATAAAACCAATGTGCTTTTAATGGATTTCATTGCTTTTCCTTTAGTGTGAACCAATTAACAGGTTTGAGAAAATTTAAGTCAAAACAGTTGCATTTGCTGGCGGAGCAAATGTTAGATTTTATCTAACAACTAATCACTGTCTCATATTCGTCATCATTAATTCAGGCCTATCAGTGATAATGCCATCAATGTTCCAATCGACCCAAGATACTAGACACCCATCATAAGGATTGAAAGTAGTCCTTTTGATGGCATTTTTTTGAATAAATGGATTTATTTACACGATTTCACGGATGGAAATCATTATGCCTAAGCTGGAATAAGCATTAGCCGAGCACTGTTTCAGTAGCAAAAGCACGTTATGCAATAAATTATTCGATCAGCATCAGCTGAGATTACCGGACGGACTGAATAAGCTAATTTAGACTCAAACGCCATGATTTAATGGATGCCAACCAGCATTGTAATTATCCGCAATAACTTTAATTGAATTGCCTTTTAATAATACTGTTTCTTTCTTTAGGTGGGTGGCAAGTGAAGGCTTCGTCATAGCACCCATTTCCAGGCCATTACAGATGACAATAACATGTAGGGTGCCAATATGATTTTCTACCGAACGACGTTTCTTAATCTTAACCAGACAGGTATTTGGCGCTAACAATACAATTAACAGTTTAATAGAGCGAGAATAGGGAGCCTGTCTGGCAAATAGTTTACTAAAAAAATGAATAAATGCGCTGGCTACTAGTGTCCTGATACATGAAACAAAGTTTCATTGTTATTTAATCGAATCTGTCAGTAAGTGTAAGCCAGATGGTGGTTTGTTGATTTTTACTAGGATATCCTGATGGGAATTAGCTAGAACAGATACATTAACCCGGAGGAACGCTTGCTGGCAATGTAAGCGACTCTTTTTTGTTTGATTTTACAATTCGGAATACATTCGTTATGACTTCAGTAACTACCTACTATCTGGAAATGATGTCGCCAGAGGATCTAAAATCGAAACCACAGCCAGATGGATTAACCATTGTTGAAGCAGAAATAAAGCAGTATCGCTTTAATCGTTATCTGTATCAGTTAGTCGGAGAAAATTGGCTTTGGAATGATAAATTAACCTTGCCAGATACGAGCTGGAAGGCCTATGCAGAAAATGACAATTTACGTACCTGGGTCGCTTATTACAAAGGGTCGATAGCCGGATATTTCGAATTACAGCAGCAAGACGCGCATCAGGTAGAAATTGCTTACTTTGGTTTGGCGCCTGGTTATATCGGCATGGGCTTTGGCGGTTATTTACTGTCGACTGCTATTAAATACGCATGGGAATGGCAAGGGACAGAGAGGGTTTGGGTACATACCTGTACCCTGGATCATGACAGTGCCTTGAATAATTATCAGGCAAGAGGTATGCAACTGTATAAACAGGTAGAGGAATCTTAATCTAAATGGATGTACAGCTCATTGAACCTAATCTGGATTATAAAGCCGCCTTTGCAATATTCTATAATGACTTCTGGACTAATGATCCGGTTAATGCGGGGTTCTATGTAGATGGGATCAGAGATTTCGATGCCTATGTCGATTCATTGTACAAGGATGAGCAAGGCATCGATTTGCTTGATGGTCATGTCCCCTGTAGTCATTGTTGGATGATCGATTCAGATGGAAATGTTTTAGGGGTTATTCGGATACGTCACAATATAGAACCCCAATTTCTTAGGGAAGAAGCAGGTCATATTGGTTATGACATGGCTCCTTCTTATCGTAAACGGGGCCTGGGAACCCGGATGTTGGCATTGGGATTACAGCGAGCGACTGCTTTAGGGCTTAAAAAAGTCATGATATCCGCTGACGAAGATAACTATGGTTCTCGAAAGATCATTGAGGCCAACGGAGGGATCCTGGAAGCGGTTATTCAGGGTAAAGTCTATGAATGCCCAATAGCCAGATATTGGATAGACCTTTAATGGCTATTCCTGGGTAGAATCATCTCAATATGTAGATGATTCCAATTAATTATTCATCTATTACTATCGGAGCATTGCCAGAATGTTCTGGATGACTACAATGTCTGTTTTAAACTGATTTATCTAAATAACTGAAGATAAGGAAACAAAACATGGCCAGAAAAAAGATCGCTCTAGTTGGTGCCGGTCAGATCGGCGGCACAATGGCATTGGTACTAGCTCAAAAGCAGTTAGGAGATGTGGTATTAGTTGATATTGCGGAAGGCATGCCTCAAGGCAAAGCCCTGGATATCCAGGAAGGCCGTTCTGTAATTCCATCATCTACTAATTTGAGTGGTTCTAATGATTACTCTGCATTGGCTGATTCAGATGTTGTGATCGTAACTGCTGGTTTGCCTCGTAAGCCAGGTATGAGCCGTGATGATTTATTGGACATCAACTATGGCATCATCGAAAAGGTAGGTGTTGCGATTCGTGATACGGCTCCAAACGCTTTAGTTATCGTGGTAACGAATCCTCTGGATGCAATGGTTTATGCCATGCAAAAAGTGACTGGCTTCCCGGCCAATAAGGTTGTGGGTATGGCTGGTGTGCTGGACAGTTCTCGCTTGGCATGTTTCATTGCAGACGAACTGAATGTATCTGCTGAAGACGTTCGTGCTCTGGTATTGGGTGGCCACGGCGATACGATGGTATCTGTATATGGCGGTGCTTCTGTTTCAGGTATCCCGCTTCCTGAATTAATGGATAAAGAAACATTTGACCGTTTGGCAGCTCGCACAGCACAGGCTGGTGGTGAAATTGTTGCACTGCTTAAAACCGGTTCTGCGTTCTACTCTCCTGGTCTTTCTGCTGTACACATGGCTGAAGCCTACTTATTAGACAAGAAGAGTGTTCTAACTGCTGCTGCTCAGTTAAATGGTGAATATGGCGTTGAAGGCGGACTATATTGTGGTGTCCCTGTTGTAATGGGTGCAAACGGTATCGAGCGTATTCTTGAGGTGTCTCTGAACGAAGAAGAGCGCAAAGCCTTCGATGTATCAGTTGAAGCAGTTAAAGAGCTGGTGCAATGGGTTGATAATAAGCGAGGTTAATCTTGCTTGGTCAAAAAAGCTCGCTAATGCGGGCTTTTTTTTTGCCTTTTAAAATATGGCATCTCAATTTTAGTGATAATATTTATCCTGCAGATCAAGTATTCATACCATTGACCGTCAAACATGGTCTACATGTCAGCATGTTGCCCCAGATTATCGTCAACGCCAACATGAATGGCCTTGGCAAGATAGTTATAAAACGCAGGTAAATAATGCTATGAAAAAAATTAAGTTTAAGATTCTGATCATTAACTTTTTATTGCTGTTTGGTATTTTAAATTTTTTGCCGCTGGATCCTGCTTTGTCTAAAGGGCTGGGAATCTTTGTGTTTATTGCCATTCTTTGGATTATGGAAGTTTTTCATGTCAGTGTAACTGCGTTGATGGTGCCAGTTTTGGCAGTGTTGCTGGGTGTTTTTGATGTCACCGGTGCCCTGAAAAACTTTGCGAACCCGATTATATTTTTATTTTTAGGGGGTTTTGCACTGGCCTCAGCTATGCATAAACAAGAGCTGGATTTGGTGATTGCTGATAGCGTGTTGCAGCTTTCTCGCGGCAATATGCTACTTGCGTCTATTCTGGTTTTTATATTGACAGCCTTCACATCCATGTGGATTAGCAATACTGCAACCGTTGCGATGATGTTACCTCTGGTATTGGGATTACTGTCACAACTGCCGTTTAAAGAAAACAAATCGATTTATCTCTATTTCTTACTTGGACTGGCTTACTCGGGAAGTATTGGAGGCATGGGCACTCTGGTCGGCAGTCCTCCGAATGCGATTGCAGCTGCAGCTACCGGAATCGGTTTTGCGGAGTGGATGAGGTTTGGGATTCCTATGGTGATGATCTCTCTTCCGATAATGATATTGGTACTCTATGTAATTCTACGGCCGAAGCTCTCTAAAGGGGTTTCCATTAAACAAAAAGATTTTAGTATGACTTCCGGGCGAAAGAAGGTCGCCATTATCTTTTTATTGACCGTGCTGTGCTGGATATTTAGCAAGCCTCTCAAGGAAGCGCTGGGTGTTAAAGGAAGTATTGATGCGATTGTCGCCATTGGTGCCATTATTGCGCTCTGTGGTACGCGTGTTGTTTCCTGGAAGGAAGTCGAAAAGTCTGCAGATTGGGGAGTTTTACTGCTGTTTGGAGGGGGTATAACTCTCAGTGCGATTCTAAAAGCCACAGGTACCAGTGAATTTTTGGCAAATAGCGTTAGTGATATGATGCAGGGCGCAGCAGCACTCTTCTTCATTCTAGTAACCATAGCGTTTGTCGTATTTATGACTGAATTAGCCAGTAATACAGCATCAACGGCCTTATTAGTGCCCATATTTATGACCATTGCCGATATGATGAATTTCTCTTCCACCGTGGTTGCTGTCTGTATCGCTTTAGCGGCTTCCTGTGCTTTTATGTTACCTGTTGCAACGCCACCCAACGCGATTGTATTTGGTTCCGGTTATATTAAGCAGGGTGACATGATGAAAACCGGCATCTACTTAAATTTAGGCTTTATATCGCTAATATCTGCAATAGCCTACCTATTTGTCTGAGTGTTTTGGGAATATACCAAAGCTAAGGGCTATGTGTGCTACAAGGCATGAGTATGTAGTATGGTTGCTTGCAGACATTCGAAATAGAGCCCTTTGTTCGTTTTTTGTAGCTAAATAAACAATTTAAATGAGTGTTGTTAAGGGCTTAGCGGCCACTCAATAATGTTTCTTTTGAGTGGCCTAATCGGTTACTTAGAACAGAAGTTCAGGCGTATCTTCCTCTATAGCTGATTCATTATCTTCAGCGCCAAATAGCAGATCTGGTACTGACTCCGTTGCATACTCTTGGGGCGCGAGATGATCTGGGAATATCTCAAAGATAGCATTCTGTTGGCTCGGTGATGCTAGTAACCCTGTCGCCGGGTCTATACGCACTGTTACCATATTTTCAGGTTGTGCCATGATAGCTTCCGGTTTCCCTTTGAGCGCATCGCCCATATAATCAATCCAAATGGGCAATGCTGCGCTTCCGCCCCATTCCCTTGCACCCAAAGTTGCCGGTTGGTCAAAGCCAACCCAGGCACTGGTAACCACATTGGCGTTAAAGCCGGTAAACCATGCATCATTACCATCATTGGTTGTGCCTGTTTTACCCGCCAGATCGTCTCGATTTAGCACCAGTGCGCGCCGTCCTGTACCCTTTTTTACCACATCGCGTAATATTGAGTTCATGACATAGGCTACCTGAGGGTCAATGACTTGTGGGGCGTAGTTTGTCCTGGAGTTAATGGATTTATCTTCAACCGCTAATTGGTCGTTGATCAGGTCAATAGGCGTTTCAATAATGGGTTCAGATACGAGCTCTTCCTCAAGTTGATCCAGTAAAGCCTGTTCGGCATCATTAAGATTCTCCTGTTCGATGCAGCGTAAGCAGACTTCAGCAGGATTCGCTTCAAAAATAATATTGCCATCCCGATCTTCAATCCGTTGGATCAAAAAGGGATTCACTTTAAAGCCTCCATTAGCTAGCACAGTATAGCCTTCTGCAATAGACAGGGGTGTTACTGATCCACTACCCAGTGCCAATGTCAGGTTCTTCGGCAAGTCATCAGGATTTATGCCAAATTTTTCTAAATAACGTATCGTTCTTCCGACCCCAATTTGTTGTAATAATCGGATGCTGACGACATTTTTTGAACGATACAGTGCTTCCCTTAAGCGGATGGGGCCATCGAAAATATAACCCGAATTTTTGGGGCGCCAGGTGGTTTCCAATACCGGGTCGACCAGGGTGATGGGTGCATCATTCATAATGGTTGCAGCCGTCATTCCTTCATCGAGTGCTGCAGCATACATAAATGGTTTGATATTAGAGCCCGGTTGCCGTTTTGCTTGTGTAATTCTGTTGTATTTACTTTGTTTAAAATCGAAGCCACCCACTAGCGACTCAATAGCACCATTTTTGGAGTTAAGAGAAACCAAACCAGCTTGTGCGGCAGGAATTTGGCTTAAATGCCAGACATCGTCTATTTGATTGACCCAGATTACATCGCCCTGTTGAACAATATCCCGTGATTTCTCAGGAGAAGGTCCAGTGTTTGATGCATCTAAATAGCGGCTGGCCCATTTAATTTCTTCCCAGTTGATATTTATTTCGCTTCCGTCAGAAAGTAATGCAATTATTTGCTGGCCTCTGTTGTCTAGGACCGCAGCAACGCGAAGCCCGCCATAACTTAGTTCTGTTTGTAAGCTGTCTTTCCAGGACTCAGTCATTTCCTGATAACGAAGATCAAGCATGGCCTGCTCTTGTTCAGTGATTTCACTATCTGGTTCTACTTCAATTATTGCTTCTTCAGATAACGCACTCAGAAGTTTTTCGTCGGCCAATTTTTCTTCAGCCTCGTGATCAATAACAAAAGCATCATCAATACTTAACTTACGATAGGCGCCTCTAAAGCCATGACGCTCATCATAGGCCAGAAGACCGTCACGAACGGCGTTGTTTGCACTGTTCTGAAGTCTGGAATTAACCGTGGTGTAAACACGATACCCTTCGTTATAGGCATCGGCACCGTATCGTTCGAACATCTCTTCCCGTACCATTTCGCCGACCCAGGGTGCCGAGATTTCCGGATTGTTACCATAGTAGCCCGCGGTTAAAGGTGCTTGATAGGCTCGGTAATAGGTCGCTTCCGTGATATAGCCGAGCTCGTGCATATCAATTAGTACCTGATTCCTGCGCTTTAATGCAGCTTTAGGGTAGCTAAGAGGATTAGCTCTGGATGGTCGCTGCGGTATTCCCGCTAGCATGGCCAATTCAGTTAAGGTTAGATCATTAATATCTCGTCCATAATAAACCTGAGCCGCAGCCTGGATTCCGTACGCCCGGTGCCCCCAAAAATTCTTGTTAATATAGAGTTCAAAAATTTCCTGCTTGCTTAAGATCCGTTCCATTTGAATCGCTAATAAAATTTCCCTGAATTTTCGGGTAAAGAGCTTTTCATTAGACAGGAAATAGTTTTTAGCAACCTGCTGAGTCAAGGTGCTGCCACCACCACCTTTTCGTCCGCTTGCCAGAAATTGCAGCATGGCTCTTGAAAATCCTTTGGGATCGACGCCAATGTGAGTTTCAAACCTACGATCTTCCACGGCAATAAGTGCCTGAACAAATTGAGAAGGAATTTGATCAAACCGAATGGGGGTTCGTCGTACCTCACCAAACTCATCAATTAATTTATTGTCAGATGTATAAATTCTTAGAGGAGTTTGCAATTTTATGGTTTTTAATGTGTCTACAGAGGGTAGACTAGGGCCTAAATATAGGAAGATTGCACTGAAAACGAGAACAAATCCGCAAAAAGCAGCCATGATGAGCCAAAAAGTTGTACGAATTGTTAGACTGATAAAATTCATATTTTTCCTATAAAATGAACGGGTTAGCGGTGATGCAATGCATAAGAACACACATTATACTGTTATTTGTCAATGAGAACACGTTGCGGATTAGGCTACACTGTTATCTAATACCTCATGTAAATACCGACAAAACCTCCGTAAGTGTCGGTTTCAGATAGGAAAAATGCTCGTGATTAGTCTCTTTAGGAAAAAGGATAACATCATGCTCGGAGTAGATATTAGTTCTACTTCTGTGAAGTTGTTAGAGCTAAGTCAAAACAATGACGGTTTTCGTGTCGAAGGTTATGCTGTTGAACCTTTGCCGGAAAATGCTGTGGTTGAAAAAAATATTAACGATGTAGAGGGTGTTGGCGAAGCCATTGAAAAGGTGGTGAGCAAAACCCGTACTCGCGTCAAGAAGGCAATTGTTGCTGTCGCAGGTTCAGCAGTTATTACTAAAACCATTGAAATGAGTGCTGGTTTATCTGATGAAGAGATGGAAACTCAAATCAATGTAGAAGCTGACCAGTACATCCCCTATCCGCTGGACGAAGTTGCGATAGACTTTGAGCAGCTTGGCACCAAAGAAGGAAATGACGATAACGTTGAAGTCTTGTTAGCAGCCTGTCGCCGTGAAAATGTTGAGCTTCGTGAAGACGCGCTGCAGATAGGCGGCCTGGACACCAGGATTGTAGATGTTGAAGCCTTTGCTCTGGAACGCGCTTTCCAATTATTAATTCCCCAGTTTGATTCACAAGATAGCGAAATAACTGTCGCAGTTCTGGATATTGGCCATACGATGACCAGTCTGAGTGTGTTGACGGATGGTAAAACCATTTATACCCGGGAACAGTTGTTTGGTGGTAAACAGCTTACCGAAGAAATTATGCGACGCTATAGCATGAGCGTTCAGGAAGCAGGTCTCGCTAAGAAACAGGGTGGTTTGCCCGATGATTATGGCCAGGAAGTCCTGGACCCGTTTAAAGAAGCAGTTGTACAGCAGGTGACTCGATCACTTCAGTTCTTTTTTGCCGCAAGCCAATATAATGATGTTGATTACATCGTACTTGCTGGCGGAACTTCATCGATTCCAGGTTTAGCCCAGCTGATTCAGGATAAAATAGGTACTCCTACCCTGGTTGCGAACCCGTTCTCCAATATGACACTAAATTCAAAAGTAAATGCTGTGAGCTTAACGAATGACGCACCGGCATTGATGATCGCTTGTGGATTGGCGTTAAGGAGTTTCAATCATGTCTAATATTAATCTTAGGCCTTGGCGAGAGGAACGCCGGAAGGAGCGACAGCAACAATTTAGTTACGTTATTTTATTGGTCGTAGTTGCTGCAGCTGCAAGTATGTTTAGTTGGCAGCAAGACGTTGCGAGTAAAATTAGCACTCAAAAACAGCGAAATGCATTTTTAAATCAACAAATTGCTGCGCAAGATACGCGAATCGATGAGATTACCAGTTTACAGGAACAGCGAGCCAAGCTGATTGATCGCATGACGGTTATTCAACGATTGCAGGGTGATCGTCCTATTATTGTACGTGTCTTTGATGAGCTGGTAAGAACTTTACCTGATGGCGTTTACTATCAGGAGCTCAGTAAGACAGGTAACTTGATTCTTATTCATGGCATTGCTGATAAGCCGAATAGTATTTCTGATTTATTGCGGAGTCTTGACCAATCCGAATGGTTCAAAGAAGCGTTTCTTGCTGATATCAAAGCGGTGAAGGATCAGGGCGGCGAAGTTATAGGTAATGAATTTAATATCAATGTAAAGCAAACCTCTCCCAGAGCTGAGGAAGAAGCGGAAGGAGATAACTAATGAATCGACAAGAATTTATAGACGGTTTTAAAAAGTTTGATTACCAGAATGTTGATTTTGAAAACATGGGTTCCTGGCCAACGGGCATCAAAATTGTTTTCTGTATCATTATCATTGCTCTTGTTTCGTTAGCTGGTTATTTTTTCGTCATTAAAGATCAGTTTCGTCAACTGGAACGAGAAATCAGAACAGAAAGTACCTTAAAGACGACTTATGAAGAAAAAGCGTTTAAAGTTGCCAATCTGGACGCATTTAAGCTTCAGCTAATTGAAATGCAGGATACCTTTGGTGCCTTGCTTGAGCAGCTTCCAAACGAAACGGAGATATCCGGTTTGTTGGACGATATCACGTTTACCGGAGTTCAGAGCGGTCTTGATTTTGACTCGTTAGCGTTAGCAAAAGAAGTTCCGGCAGAGTTGTTCATTGAAACCCCTATAGAAATAGCTGCTCGTGGTGGTTATCACGAACTGGGTACCTTTGTCAGTGGTATTGCAGCCTTACCTCGTATTGTAACCTTACATGATTTCAAGATATCCCGGGCCAGTAAAACAAATGAAGAAGGTGGCGTAAGGGCGCCCCTGGTTATGGAGGTGAAAGCCAAAACTTATCGCTATAAACCAGGAGGTGACCAGTGAAACTATTAGTCGTTTTGTTCACTAGTCTGGCGTTGTTCGGCTGTTCCGGGGGTGATAACTTGTCCGATCTGAGGCAGTATGTGACAGAGGTTGATTCTAAGCCCAGAGGAAGAATAACACCTCCACCAAAATTCGAGGCCTATGAATTTTTTACCTATAGTGCTGTCAGTATGCGAGCACCTTTTGAAATACCTTTGGAAATCGAAGTGGTTACCGGGGCCCAGCCAAAGAGTAATGTGACACCTGATTTTGATCGAATTCAAGAGATTCTGGAAGAATTCAGATTCGAATCCCTATCCATGGTTGGTACCATTATTAAAGACGATGCCGGTGAGTTATGGGCATTGATACAAGATTCATCTTCTGACGTTCACAGAGTTCGCATTGGAAACTACCTGGGTAAAAATCATGGTAAGGTTTTCAATATAACTACGACTCAGATTGATGTTATGGAAATTGTGCCTGATGGGCGCGGTGGCTGGCTTGAGCGTCCACGATCAATGACGCTGGCGGGGTTAAACCAATGAAACGGATAAACAAGAATACTATGTTCAGGAATATTGCCATGAGTAATCTATTAAAGTTATCAGTCATATTTGCAAGCTTGGTAACTGCTCCAGTAATTTGGGCCGCGAATATAACGTCGATTGAGTTTTCTTCGCTAACAGGTGATCGGACTGAAGTTCGTTTAACCTTTGATGAGCAGCCCTCTGAACCTAAGAGCTATGCCATTGAATCACCGGCTAGAATATCGATTGATTTTCCTAATACTCAGAGTCAGGTAGCAAAATACCATGCTATTGGTTCGGGTAATGCTCGTAGTGCAACCATTGTTACTGCAGGTGATCGGACTCGATTGGTTATGAATCTGACTAACCTGGTACCCTATTCAATGGTGAGAAGTGGCAATCAGCTTGTCATGCTTGTCGGAGAAGAATATGGAAATGAATTGCAGTCATTGGTTTCCAGTAGTGCTGAGCCCGTTGTTGATAACACGTTTTCAGGCTCTGTTGCATCATCGCAGAATAATACCGTTGAAGCTGTAGATTTCCGCAGAGGCGCCTCAGGAGAGGGGCAGGTCGTTGTTACCTTTAGTAATTCAACGGCTAATGCAGAGATTGAGGAAATCAGTGGCAATGTGCATATTCGAATCCCGGACTTCAAGTTGCCTGCTGATCTTCAACGTCGCCTGGATGTCATAGATTTTGCCACAGCAGTTGAATATATTGATGTCTATGCTGAAGGTAAGGACACGGTTCTTTCTATCGAACCGACAACCTTCTATGAATATCTGGCTTATCAGGCAGATAACCAACTTACGATCGATATTAAAACACTGACAGAAGAAGAAAAAGAAGAACAGAGAAAACAAAAATTCCCTTATAACGGTGAAAAATTATCTCTTAACTTTCAGGATATCCCAGTACGTTCTGTATTGCAGTTGATTGCAGACTTTACCGGCTTGAATTTGGTTGCCAGCGACTCGATTAGCGGTAGAATCACTTTAAGACTAAAAAATGTTCCCTGGGATCAGGCGCTTGAACTCGTACTAAAAACCAAGGGTTTGGATAAGCGTCAAAATGGTAATGTTTTACTTATTGCTCCTGCTGAAGAAATAGCTGCCCGTGAAAAACTAGAGCTTGAATCAAAAAGTCAGCTTGAAAAGTTAGCGCCGCTGACCACTGAATTTATTCAAATAAATTATGCCAAAGCAGCCGATATTGTGGCCATTTTACAAGAGCAGTCTGGTAGCGGTGGTAGTTCTGCCGATGCGGCTGAAGTTGTTGATACAGCTGCCAGTGGCTTAATTTCAACTCGTGGAAAAGTGGCAGTGGATGAACGAACCAATACTATTATGATTCGTGATACCGCCAGTAACCTTGAGAAAATCCGTCAGGCAATCTCAGTGTTTGATGTACCAGTAAGACAGGTTCTAATTGAGGCGCGGGTAGTTGTTGCCCGATCAACTGTTGGCTCTGATTTAGGCATTCGTTGGGGCGTCGGTGGCGATACATCGAGATTGACGGCTGGTGATGGCTATTATGGGACGGCATCCGGGTCGATAGAATCGAATGTTGAAATCGGCAACTTTGTATCTGATCCAACATCTACAACCTATATGAGTTACCCAAATGCGTTAGCAGTCAATTTACCATCAACCAACCCGTCGGCATCTTCGTTGGCCGTTGGGTTTACGGCTCTGGACTATATATTGGATTTGGAGCTGTCAGCGTTAGAATCCAATGGTAATGCAGAAATTGTTTCTCAACCAAAAATTCTAACCGCCGATGGTCGAACCGCCAAAATACTCAGTGGTACCGAAGTGCCCTATGTAGATACTGACGGTAAGGTTGCCTTCAGAGATGCATTGCTGTCGTTAGAAGTTTTGCCTCAGATTACACCGGACAATCGATTGGTACTTGACCTAGCTGTGACTCAGGATTCTGTCGGAGATATCATTAATGGCGCATTTACCATTAATAAAAATCAGCTTGAAACTCAGGTACTGGTTGATAACGGTCAGACTATTGTTTTGGGTGGTGTATTCCAGAGTAATGAAGTTGAAAGAACGGATAAAACGCCATTCCTGGGTGACCTGCCATATATTGGGCGGTTGTTTTCCCGGGTTACCAAGTCTGAAGAGAAAAATGAACTGTTGATTTTTATCACACCCAAGTTGGTTGAAGATCAACTCTCAGGACGTTAATGGCATTGAATCAAAATGTATTCTTGATCGGTCCGATGGGCGCTGGAAAAACGACTATCGGACGCATGCTGGCAGAGTCACTTAAATATGAATTTCTGGATTCGGATAAAGTGATATCTGATCGGGCAGGAGCGGATATACCCTGGATATTTGATATAGAAGGGGAAGAGGGTTTTCGTGCCAGGGAGTCAATGATTATCGATGAACTCTCGCAGCTTAGTGAAACTGTGTTGGCCACAGGTGGTGGTGCCGTGTTGAGAGAAGATAATCGTAAATGGCTCCGCAGTCGCGGAATGGTGGTGTATTTAGAGACCTCTATTCGTCAGCAGTTATTCCGTACCGAAAAAGATCGGGGCCGACCTTTATTGTTGTCTGGTGACCGAAAAAAAACATTAACAGATTTAATGGATATGCGTGGGCCGCTGTACGAACAAAATGCTGACCTGATTGTGTCTACTGATCAATTGAGTCCAAAAGCCATAACCCAAAAAATAATAGAATATATGGAAACCCGAGAATGGGAAGTGAGTTAACTAAAGTAGTCGTAGAATTGGGTGATCGCAGTTACCCAATCGTTATCGGAAAAGATCTATTGCAATCCTCAATAGATGCAGAGTTTCTATCGGGTAAAATTAAGGGTAAGAATGTCTGCATCATTACCAATGAAACGGTTGCACCTTTATATCTCGATATCCTGAAGAAAAACCTGAGTGATTTTAACTGTACCCAATTTGTATTGCCTGACGGCGAATCCCATAAAACTATGGATAGCATTCAGCGCATCTTGACCAGTTTACTAGAGCAAAAACAGAATCGAAGCCTAACGCTAATTGCGTTGGGTGGTGGTGTTGTTGGTGATATGACCGGTTTTGTAGCGGCCTGTTACCAGCGTGGTGTCGATTTTATTCAAGTACCAACGACCTTGCTGGCTCAGGTTGACTCGTCAGTCGGTGGGAAGACCGGAGTGAATCACCCTTTGGGTAAAAACATGATTGGTGCGTTTAAGCAACCAACATCCGTTATCATCGATACAGCAACTTTGAAAACCTTACCCGACCGGGAGTTTAATGCCGGTATGGCTGAAGTTATTAAATATGGATTAATATGGGATGCCACTTTTTTTCAATGGATAGAAGATAATGTCGAACCGTTAAAGCAAAGAGATGCAGATACTCTGGCATTCGCCATTGCCAAGTCATGCGAGATCAAAGCCATCGTGGTTGCAGAAGATGAAACAGAGCAGGGGTTACGTGCAACCCTGAACCTAGGTCATACCTTCGGTCATGCAATTGAGACGCATTCTGGCTACGGCAACTGGTTGCATGGAGAAGCCGTCGCAACTGGTATGCTGATGGCAGTGGCTATGTCTGAAAATGATGTTGAAGCCAGTACCTTTGCTCGATTACAACTGCTGATTGAGCAGTTTAATCTTCCAACAGTCCCGCCTAAAGGCATGACTGCAAAAGATTTTTTGCAGCATATGTCTGTTGACAAGAAAAATGTGGATGAATCTATTCGTCTGGTTCTTTTAAAGAAGCTAGGCAAAGCGTACCTAACATCAGATTATTCTAAACAGTTGCTGAACCAGACTTTTCAGCACTTTGTACACTAGTTCTTTGAGGAGCTCGACATGAGCCGTGACCCGCAGTCGGCAATGCTGGACTTTTATAACCTGAAAAAAGACCCATTCAAAACTCCTGATGCCTATAGTCCTGTTGGTAAAAGGCATGAATTATTAGAACAACTTATTCATCTCAATCAGTTCAGTCATATGGCTTTAGGCGTGTTAGCGCCAAAGGGCTATGGAAAGACAACACTGTTTAAACTGTTATCGAAGCAGTTACAAATGCAAACGGATATACAGGTGGTTACTTTTTCACCGGAAGGGCCGATATCAGGTATAGATCTGCTTCAGCAGTTGGCTGTCTCCTGGCATTTAGATGATGTTGCTGACGAAAAACAGCTATTGTTACGGCAATTAAGATCTCATAATTTGGCGCACTCAGCCATGGGGTTAAGACACAGTATACTTATTGATGATGCCGAGAAGCTGGGCCAGGATGGACTGGAGACTCTGCATGAACTCGTTTCGGGCTTACCTGAAGAGCAGGCGATTGGATTGACCCTGTTTTGTAAGGAAGGTGCGGTTGACTTGCGTTCAATCTATAAGCCGGCTGAAAGTTTGCATCTTATTCATTTACAAGCACTGTCCAATATAGATGTTTTCGGTTTTATTCAAGACCACTTCATTGCAGCGGGACACAAGCAGGGTTTACCCTTTCCTGCTGAAGTCATTGAAAAATTATATATCGCCTCTGAAGGTATTCCGTCAGAGGTTAAAAAACTCACCCATGAATATATGGTTGCTCAGGCAATGGAGATGCCAGACAGCCCGAAAGGTTCAATTCCAAAATTACATATATTATCTATTTCAGGCCTGGTTTTAATTATTTTAGGGTCATTGTTGTTTCAGATATTTAACAATGAGAAACCCAAAGATGATGAAGATGCGAAAGTTTTAATGCTGTCAGATAGGCTTTCTACCAATGCTGTGGTGGAAAAGCTAAATGATGCTGTCGCTAAGGTTGAAGCACGGCAGGTAGAGCCTTCCAATAGAGCATCTTCTGAATCAACATCAAGCGTAGAAATTCCAGTGACGCTGTCCAAGCCAGAGCCAATAGCGGCGAATTCTGTTTCGCCCGCTGTGGAAGCCACTGTTGATACGGCTCAAATGGTTGAGCAGGACGCATCAACGACAGGGACTTCAGACGTTGTTGAACAGAGTGACTCTGTTGATTCTATAACGGTTGTTGTCCCGGATCAGCAAGTCCCGGAAAAAACTCCTGGCTGGATATATCTGGTTGATGCGAAGTCTTTCACCATTCAACTTCTGGGTACAAGAACAGAAAAATCCGCTAAAGAATTTATCGATAACCAATTACGCTCCGACTCCTTCCGTTTTCACAAAACCATTTATAAGGGTGCAGACTGGTATGTGGTTACTTATGGGCTATTTGAAGAAAAAGTGCTGGCTGAAAATGCAATACAGATGATGCCAGATAGTTTAAAGAAGCAAAAACCCTGGATTCGTAGCATTCAGAGCCTTCGGGATAGTAGTTCGTAGTCCGGATCTGTATTACAGCGTTATGAATATAAATGACCCTGAAAAAAGGTCAGCCTTGTTTGCTTTTATCCAGGATTAGATCAGGGAGCGGCAAAGCCCTGTATTTCGCCCGATAGTTATTTGGTTCTCGCCTATCTCCGTTTATTAAATTAATAATTTCTCTTCGTGTCGAATAACCCCTCATTGTATAATGTTTTGTTGCTTGATGTATTCCATTTGGTTATGTATTAGTTAATTTGCACAAATATGTGTTATTAATTTGTGCGATTTTACCCAACAATGTATTATTGATCTCTGTTTTTATTGGAATTCAGACAATAATTTCGATTTTATGTCGAATTTGAACAATTATCTAAATTTGTATTCCATAAAGTTTGTCGCTGGAGCTGAAGAAATATGAGTAAAGGTTTATTTGATCGCGAAGAGTTTCGAGATAACTGTGGATTTGGCCTAATGGCTCATATGCAGGGTGAGGCTAGTCATGACTTGCTTCAGAAGTCTATTGAATCCTTGACGAGCATGACTCATCGGGGCGGCATTGCAGCAGATGGAAAAACGGGTGATGGCTGTGGTTTATTGATTCAGAAGCCAGATGAATTCCTTAGAAAAGAAGCGACTCGCCTATTCAATACTGACCTTGGCCAGCGCTATGCGGTGGGTATGGTTTTTCTATCGCAAGATACGAAGCGAGCAGGTCAGGGAATTAAAGCTTTGAATCACACTCTGTCTGATCAGGGTCTGCAGGTTGTTGGTTGGCGAGATGTGCCGGTAAATCCAGATTGTCTTGGTCCTATGGCGCTAGATGTACTTCCTGGTATCAGGCAGGTATTTGTCACTGGTGATAGCTTCACAGAAACTGAGTTCGCTGCAAAATTGTTTGCAGCTCGGCGTCTTGCAGAGCAAGCAATGGACGAAAATGTAGACGAGTTTTATGTCTGTTCACTAGCAGAAAAGGTCATTTCCTATAAAGGATTGATGATGCCTGTAGACTTGCCTAGTTTTTATCCAGACTTGGATGATTCGGGATTAAAGACAGGCATTGTTGTTTTTCATCAAAGATTCAGCACGAATACGGCCCCACGTTGGCCATTAGCTCAGCCTTTCAGGATGTTAGCGCATAACGGTGAAATTAATACGATTCAAGGTAATCGTAATTGGGCCAGAGCCAGAGCTCCTAAATTTAAAACACCGATGATACCGAATTTAGATCAGTTGCAACCGGTTGTGAATACGACTGGATCCGACTCATCGTCGATGGATAATATGTTTGAACTGCTGTTGACCGGGGGTATGGACATATTTCGAGCGGTCCGAACAATGATTCCACCGTCCTGGCAGAATGTCGATCACATTGATAACGAATTAAAAGCTTTCTATGAGCTTAATTCCATGCATATGGAAGCCTGGGATGGACCTGCTGGTGTTGTGCTGACGGATGGACGCTACGCTGTTTGTCTGCTAGATAGAAATGGACTTCGTCCTGCTCGTTGGATGATTCATAAAAACGGATACATCACATTGGCATCAGAAACCGGTGTTTGGGATTATGATCCTGCCGATGTTGTTGCCAAGGGTCGTGTTGGCCCTGGTCGTATTGTTGCGGTTGATACCCAAACCGGTGAATTTCTGGAAACGGAAGAAATTGATAATCGGTTGAAGTCCCGGTATCCATACAAGCAATGGTTACGCAAGAATGCAACAAGGCTACGGACAAACTTTGAATTAACCAATGAAGCTGAAGGATCTACATTAACTACAGACGACCTACTGGTTCATCAGAAAATGTTCCAGGTGACTCGTGAAGAAAGAGAACAAATATTAAGGCCATTATCTGAATTAGGTCAGGAAGCAGTTGGATCTATGGGTGACGACGCTCCTATGGCTGTTTTATCAGAACGAATTCGTCCGGTGACCGATTATTTTAGACAGCAATTCGCTCAGGTTACTAATCCACCGATAGACCCGATTCGGGAATCTGTGGTGATGTCACTTGAGACGTGCTTAGGTGCGGAACAGAACTTATTTACACCTTCAGAAGATGCCGCCAAGAGACTGATCATGTCGTCTCCTATTTTATCACCGTTGAAATACCGGTCTCTATTACATACTGATAAAGAAGAGTTTCGTCACAGGATAATCGATGCAACCTATGGCTCAGATACATTATTAGTTGACGCAATTAAAAATCTAGCGGATGACGCTGAAAAGGCATCACGTGAAGGCGTTGCCATTGTTGTGTTATCTGATCGAAATCTTGCCAATCAACGAACGCCAATTCCTGCTGCTATGGCAACCGGAGCTGTCCATCATCGCTTAGTAGATACCGGCTTACGTTGTAATACAAATATCGTACTTGATACCGGGGCCATTAGGGATCCTCATCAGTTTGCCGTAGTCATTGGCTTTGGGGCAACGGCCGTATATCCCTATCTTGCTTATGAAGTACTTGCTGATATGGTTCGCAAGGGCGATACGTCGGGCAACCCGTTTACCCTGTATAAAAATTACCGTAAGGGTATCAATAAAGGTTTATTGAAGATCATGTCCAAGATGGGAATCTCGACCATCGCTTCCTATCGAGGCGCGCAGCTGTTTGAAGCAATCGGATTGTCTGAAGACGTCGTTTCTCTGTGCTTTAAAGGCGTTACCAGTAGGATTAAGGGCGCAGGCTTTGGATTGTTCGATGATGAACTGGCTCAATTAGTTAAGTTTGCAAATAAAAAACATAAACCAATTCTTGCCGGTGGTTTCCTGAAATACGTGCATGACAGTGAATATCATGCATTTAATCCTGATGTGGTTAAGGCGATTCAGGATGCAGTGCAAAATAACGATCAAACACGCTATAAAGATTACACTCAATTGGTTAATGAGCGCCCTGCTGCCACTATTCGGGATCTATTTATATTGAAGCCAACGAAGTCTATATCTATAGATGATGTTGAGCCTGTTTCATCTCTATATACCCGGTTTGACTCGGCAGCCATGTCTCTAGGGGCGTTGTCGCCAGAAGCACATGAAGCCTTGGCTGTGGCAATGAATGAAATAGGCGGCAGAAGTAATTCTGGAGAAGGTGGTGAAGATCCGGCACGACATGGCACCATAAAACGTTCTAAAATCAAACAGGTTGCATCGGGACGATTTGGAGTGACCCCGGAGTACCTGGTTAACGCAGAAGTGATTCAGATTAAGGTCGCGCAGGGAGCCAAACCTGGCGAAGGGGGGCAGTTGCCTGGGGGTAAGGTTAATGATCTGATTGCAACCCTTCGTTATGCCGTACCCGGGGTAACCTTGATATCACCTCCTCCTCATCACGATATTTATTCGATTGAAGATTTGGCACAACTAATTTTTGACTTAAAACAAGTCAATCCATCGGCTCTTATATCGGTGAAGCTTGTGTCAGAACCAGGTGTTGGAACCATTGCTGCGGGCGTAGCTAAAGCATATGCAGATCTAATCACTATCTCCGGTTACGACGGTGGCACAGCCGCAAGCCCGCTTACGTCTATTAAGCACGCCGGGTCTCCCTGGGAGTTAGGCCTGAGTGAAGCCCAGCAAAGTTTGCGAGGAAACCAATTGCGGGGCAAGGTTAGATTGCAAACTGACGGCGGTCTTAAAACAGGTTTAGATGTCATTAAAGCTGCAATACTCGGTGCTGAAAGCTTTGGTTTTGGTACCATTCCTATGGTAGCCCTGGGTTGTAAGTATTTACGTATTTGTCATCTTAATAATTGTGCAACAGGTGTGGCAACACAGGATGAATTTCTTCGTGATAACCATTTTCGTGGCACAGTGGAAATGGTTAAAAATTATTTTCGTTTTGTTGCTGAAGAAGTCAGAGAGTATCTGGCATATCTTGGATATAGCACGTTAGAAGAAATCATAGGACATACTGAGCTTCTGAATACTATTGAAGGAAAAACCAGTAAACAACAGAGTCTGGATTTAAGCTCTATATTATTTAGTGATGAGTCCTATGCTCATGAACCTCAGACATGCCAGGTTGAGCGTAATATTCCTTTTGATGAAGGAAAAACAGCGGAAGCCATGTTAAGTACGTTAATGTCGGCAATCACAACCAAGTCCGGTGGAACCTTTGATTTTAAAATTGATAATTGTGATCGCTCAATTGGTGCTCGAATATCCGGAGAGATAGCGAGACAGCATGGCAATAAGGGTATGGCAGATAAGCCACTGAATCTGAATTTGACCGGTATTGCAGGACAAAGCTTTGGAGTATGGAATGCAGGAGGGTTAAATCTTCTATTAGAAGGTGATGCTAACGATTATGTAGGCAAGGGTATGACCGGTGGTAAATTGGTAATTAAGCCACCAAAAGAAAGTTCTTTTGCAACCCAGGAAACCAGCATTATTGGAAATACCTGTTTGTATGGTGCAACCGGAGGTAAATTATTTGCCGCTGGGTGCGCTGGAGAGCGATTTGCCGTTCGGAACTCAGGCGCAATGGCTGTTGTTGAGGGAGCCGGAGAGCACTGTTGTGAATATATGACAGGCGGTATGGTAGCCGTATTAGGTGAAGCTGGTGGTAATTTTGGCGCGGGAATGACCGGGGGCTTTGCATTTGTACTGGATCTTAAGCGAACCTTTTTTGACCGCTACAACAGTGAACTTGTCGAAATTCATCGTATTAGCAGTGAAGCTACTGAAGGTTATCGAAGATACCTTATCGACTTGATTTCTTTGCATGTTGAAGAAACACAAAGTGCCTGGGGTGCTGAATTACTGGATAATTTCGATGACTATATCAGTCGTTTTTGGCTGGTAACGCCGAAGGCAGCTAGTCTTGATCAGTTGCTTAGTGCAACTCGCTCGCGTCCAGAATGATATTTTCGAATTGAGGTATAGGTTATGAGTGCAAAAAAATTAAATAACGATTTTCAATTCGTAGATGTTGGCCGGGAAGACCCAAAAAAGATGGGTTTGAAAAGTCGAAAAACTGAATTTATTGAAATATATGAAGAGTTCGATGAAGAACAGGTATCCCAGCAAGCACATCGATGTCTGTCTTGCGGTAATCCATATTGTGAATGGAAGTGTCCTGTTCATAATTACATTCCAAATTGGCTGGAGATGGTGTCCGAGGGGCGGGTTACAGAAGCCGTGGTACTAAGTCATCAGACAAATTCATTACCTGAAGTCTGTGGTCGGGTTTGTCCACAAGACAGGCTATGTGAAGGCGCCTGTACACTTCAGGATGGATTTGGTGCTGTCACAATCGGAGCGGCGGAAAAATATATAACCGATACAGCTTTTGCTATGGGTTGGGAGCCAGACATGTCCGACGTCACCTGGACCAACAAGCGAGTTGCGGTAATTGGAGCTGGTCCAGCTGGTTTAGCCTGTGCCGATGTTTTGGTTCGAAATGGTATTAAACCTGTCGTATATGACCGAAATCCTGAAGTGGGCGGATTGCTAACATTTGGAATACCCGAGTTTAAGTTAGAGAAGTCCGTCATGGCCAAGCGGCGAGAAGTGTTTACCAACATGGGTGTTGATTTCCGTTTAAACACCGAGGTGGGTAAAGATGTTCAGATCGATCAGCTGATTGAGCATTATGACGCTGTATTCATGGGTATGGGTACCTACAAATATATGAAAGGTGGTTTTGCTGGTGAAGAGTTGCCAGAAGTTTATGAGGCACTTCCCTATTTGGTTGGCAATATCAATAATAATCAGGGCTGGACGATTGATGAAGTAGATTTCGTTAACCTGAAGAATAAGCGTGTTGTAGTTCTGGGTGGTGGTGATACAGCAATGGATTGTAATAGAACGGCTATTCGTCAGGGTGCCAGCAAGGTAATTTGTGCTTATCGACGAGACGAGGCAAATATGCCGGGTTCAAAGCGAGAAGTGAATAATGCCAGGGAAGAGGGCGTTGAATTTCAGTTTAACCGACAGCCAATTGAGATTGTTGGTAATGGTAAGGTGGAAGGTATTAAAGTCGTTGCTACTGAGCTTGGTGAGCCCGATGAAAATGGACGTCGGCGGCCTCAGGTTATTCCAGGTAGTGAAGAGATTATTGCAACGGATGCGGTTATTATTGCATTTGGTTTTGAAGCCAGCCCTCCTGCATGGCTCTCGGAAGTTGGTGTTGAGGTTAATAAATGGGATCTGGTGTCCGCGCCGGAAAAATCTCAATATCCATTCCAAACCGACAATAACAAAATTTTTGCGGGTGGCGATATGGTTCGCGGTTCGGATTTAGTGGTGACGGCGATCTATGAAGGTCGAAAAGCGGCAGAAGGCATTATTGATTATTTATTTGACCAATAGTCAGGTTTCTATGTGGCATAGGTAAATTATTTAAATCAATTGCGTTAACGCAAGCAATCAGCCAGAACCCGTTGGGTAACTGGCTTTTTCGGGTTACACTTGCGCCAATCTAAATTTGAGAGCTAAGTTATGTCTGAACTAAAGAATGATCGATTTTTAAAAGCACTTATGAAACAGCCGGTAGATCGCACACCTATATGGATGATGCGTCAAGCTGGTCGCTACCTGCCAGAATATCGCGCAACCAGAGCCCAGGCTGGAGACTTTTTAAGTCTGTGTAAAAATGCTGATTTGGCTTGTGAAGTGACGATTCAACCTCTGGATCGATTCCCTTTAGATGCGGCAATTTTGTTCTCCGATATTTTAACTATTCCTGATGCGCTTGATTTGGGTTTGTATTTTGAAACCGGTGAAGGCCCCCGCTTTAAGAAAACGATTCGCACAGAAAAAGATGTCGCCGACCTGGGTATATTAAATACCAAAACAGATTTGAATTATGTATTGAATGCAGTGTCTACGATTCGTCGTGAGTTGAATGGCCGTGTTCCACTGATCGGCTTTAGTGGCAGTCCCTGGACATTGGCTACCTACATGATAGAAGGTGGTGGTTCTAAAGATTTTCGACATGCAAAAGCCATGTTATATAACCAGCCAGAAGTAATGCATGAGTTGTTAGACAAGTTAGCAAAATCGGTCATTGATTACTTAAACGAACAGATTAAGGCTGGCGCTCAGGCCGTACAGATTTTTGATACCTGGGGTGGCGCATTAGCGCACAATGCTTATCTTGAGTTCTCTCTGAAATATATGAAACAAATTGTTGATGGTTTAATCAGGGAGCATGATGGACGTCAGGTACCTGTGATACTCTTCACAAAGGGTGCGGGTCAATGGCTTGAAGCCATGGCTGATACTGGCGCAGACGCATTGGGTATCGATTGGACTACCGATATCGGAGATGCTCGTCGTCGTGTTGGAGACAAGGTTGCACTTCAGGGTAATATGGACCCTTCAGTTCTCTATTCTTCTCCAGCTCAGATTCGTACCGAAGTTAAACGCATTCTTGATGGCTACGGACAGGGTTCAGGGCATATCTTTAATTTAGGCCACGGGATTCATCAGTTTGCTGATCCTGAACATGCAAAAGCATTTGTCGAAGCTGTTGTTGAATTGGGTCCGGAATATCATCGTTAATTATTATCAGATTCTGCCACCCAGTATGACTGAGCGGCAGCGTCATGATGACAATTCAATTAAGATTTCAGCAGTGTGTCCGGTGTGCCTTCAATCAAATGGCTGTTCCTCTCAGCAGATAAATCAATGTTGGTGTCAGCAGCACAGTTTTTCCGTTGATTTGATCGATGCTTTAAAAAACCGGGGCATTCATGACACCTGTATTTGCCTGCGGTGTTTGGAAGCGTTTGACAAAACTGGCACATTGGGGACATGAATCTCTGGTGTTCGGTAATCGTAAGTAATATTAATTAAGATGAGGATTATAACGTGGAGCAGTCCATGACGCCCGGTACTCTTTATATCATTGCAGCGCCATCTGGTGCCGGAAAGAGTAGCCTGGTTAACGCGTTAATTAAAAGGCTATCTTTTGTCTATCTTTCCATTTCCCATACTACGCGGGCAATGCGTCCTGGTGAAATAGAAGGCGAACATTATCATTTTACGTCGATTGATGATTTTAATGAAATGATTGGTAAAGGTGATTTGCTGGAGCATGCCCGGGTATTCGACAATTATTATGGTACCTCGCAAAAATATGTAGAGGCAGAACTCGCTAAAGGACATGATGTAATACTTGAAATTGATTGGCAGGGCGCGCAGCAAATAAGGCACCTAATGCCCGAATGCCGGAGTGTATACATTTTGCCACCATCAAAAGAAGCACTCCATGACAGGTTAGAGAAAAGGTCACAGGATAGTGAAGAAACCATCGCTAGACGAATGTCTGAGGCAATTAGTGAGATGTCACATCATCATGAATTTGACTTCCTAATTGTGAATGATGATTTTTATAAAGCTCTTGATGAGTTAAGTGCTATTTTTGTTGCTGAACGTCTTTTAATTGAAAAACAAAGTCATAGACATCAAAAGTTGGTTATTGACCTATTGTCTTAATCTTGAAATCAGGTAAACTGCGCGGTTCTTTTTTGACTGCTTACCAAGCTGGAGAACAAAATGGCACGAGTTACTGTTGAAGACTGCCTGGAACATGTAGATAACCGCTTTGAGTTGATCATGGTTAGCTCCAAACGTGCGCGTCAACTTGCTAATGAAGGTGCTGAGCCATTAGTAGATCCAGAAAATGATAAGCCCACCGTAATTGCGTTGCGTGAAATTGCAGAAGGTAAGATTACTGCGTCTATTTTGGATGTTGTAGAAGAATAATTTCCGTTTTACCTCTTCTTTGATAGCCTACAATTGACTGATTGCAGGCTATTTTTAAATTAAAAAATAAATAATCCCTTCTATCTCTCCCGTTTTGTCCTGAATCCATCTAGAATTAGTGATAACTGTATTGCATGGAAATATTAAAACCTTGTGCCTACCTTAAAAGATTTCGTCATAAAAACAGAAGGTTTCCTGGAACCTGATCAGGTTAAAAAAGTGACTCGTGCTTATTTATATGCCGAGCAGGCACATGATGGACAGTTTCGCCGGTCTGGAGAGCCCTATGTCTCTCATCCTCTAGCTGTCGCTTCCATTATGGCCGACATGAAAATGGACTCTGAAAGTCTGACTGCTGCTTTATTGCATGATGTCATTGAAGATACACCCGTTTCCAAGGAAGCACTAGGTCGTCAATTTGGAGATGAAGTTGCTGAATTGGTTGATGGTGTTACCAAGTTGACTCACCTAGAATTTGAAACCAAGAAGGAAGAGCAGGCAGAGAATTTCCAGAAAATGGCTCTGGCAATGGCCGATGACATACGGGTTATTTTGGTTAAATTGGCCGACCGTTTACACAATATGCGCACTCTGGGTGCTATGCCTCCGGTAAAAAAGCGTCGAATAGCCCGGGAGACTTTAGATATTTACGCACCTATTGCCCTTAGGCTTGGTTTAAATGACTTGCGTATTGAATTAGAAGATTTATGTTTTAAAGCTATCTTCCCAATGCGCTCTAAATTTATCGAAACTGCTGTTGCGAGATCACGTGGCAATCGTAAAGAACTGATTGAAAAGGTTAAGACCAGTATAGAAGAGCGGCTTGCCAGTGAAGGCGTTTCCGGAAGAGTTATTGGTCGTGAAAAACATCTATACAGTATCTACCAAAAAATGAAAGAAAAAGAACTGTCTTTCAATGAGATCATGGATGTATATGGCTTTAGAATAATTACCGATAATGTCGATAGTTGTTATCGAATTTTGGGCGTTGTCCACAACCTGTATAAACCTATTTATAATCGTTTCAAAGACTATATTGCTATTCCAAAAGTTAATGGCTATCAGTCACTTCATACCAGTCTTCAGGGTATGAATGAAATTCCTATTGAAGTTCAAATTAGAACTGAAGAAATGGAACTAATGGCCAGCAATGGTATTGCAGCCCATTGGGTATATAAAAGTAGTAGTTCTCACAGCAATATTTCTCATTCCAGGGCAAGAGCCTGGATTAAGGGCTTGTTGGAGATGCAGCACCAGGCAGGAAATCCATTAGAATTCATTGAAAATGTGAAAATTGATTTATTCCCGGATGATATTTATGTCTTTACACCTAAAGGCAGGATTATGGAGTTGCCAAGGCGGGCAACCGCAGTTGACTTTGCCTATGCTGTCCATACCGACGTTGGCAACAATTGCGTTGGCTGTTTGATTAATAAAAAGACGGCGCCATTGAGTCAGGTATTAAATAGCGGGGACACTATTAAGATAATGACGCTGCCTAACGGTCATCCCAGCGCCTCCTGGTTGAGTTTTGTCGTGACAGGAAAAGCCCGGGCAGCGTTAAGACATTATTTAAAAAACAGAAAGCGAAGTGAATCAATCGAACTTGGTAATCAGTTTTTGGTACAGGCACTGTCTTCCATTCAGCTCAGACTAGAGGACATTCCGACTGAAAATATTAATGCGTTGGTTGTTGAAACTGAGAGTGCTACATTTGATGACATTCTCGAAGATATTGGCTTGGGGAATAGAATGGCCTTTATTGTGGCGAAGCGACTGACTGATAAAGCACTAGAGGCTAATGATTTATCGACATCATCGATCACCATAAGTAACTCTACAGGTATGCTGCTCAGGTATGCCAAATGCTGCCGTCCCATTCCGGGTGATCCTATTGTGGGTTTGATGAGTGCAGGCAAGGGTATGGTAGTGCATCACGACCACTGTAAGAACATTGTCGAACATCGCCGTGATCTGGATAAATGTATTTCATTGAAATGGGACGACACCATGGAAGGTGAGTTTATTGCTGAACTACGAATTCTGGTTCATAACGGTCGAGGTGTTATTGCCATGTTGGCGAGTGCGGTTGCTGCAGCTGAGGCCAATGTGGAAAGTATCGATATTTTGGAAAAAGATTCGTCAACGGGCAGTATTAATCTTGACGTTGCGGTAGCGGATCGGGTGCACCTTTCAAGAGTGATGAAAAAAATCAGGCAGTTAAAACAATTGATTAAGGTCACCAGGTTTACCGGGTAAGATGAAAGGGCTTTTTGTTCCTCAAAGCCCATGAATGCTCTGTTAAAGGATTTTGTTACCGAGATAATATCCGGTAGCAAGGGTCATAAAGCGTATCACCGGGTAGCTTCATTCTATCCTGTTCAACAAAATCATTAAGTAAATCGTCTAGTGGCGTCATGATGCTTGCGTCGCCATAAATCTCAAAGGGACCTTTTTCTTCTATCGACTTAATACCATCCTCTTTAACGTTTCCTGAAACAATCCCTGAAAAGGCCATTCGCAAATTAGATGCTAACTGGTGTACAGGTATGTCTCTGTTTAGCTCCAGTTGTGTCATATTTTCATGTGTTGGCTCAAATGGATGTTGGAAGGCCTCATCAATTTTAAGCATCCAATTGAAATGGAAAGCATCATTATTTTTGATTCTGAATTCTGTAACATCGTGAACGCCTTGTAACATTTCTCGAGCTACTTGCGCCGGGTTATCGATAATAATCTTATAGCGCTGCTGAGCTTCGAATCCCAGGGTTTGATTTATGAATTCATGTAATTTCTGGAAATAACGTTCAGATTCTTTTGGTCCTGTTAATACCAAAGGGAAGGGTATTTGTTCATTATCTGGATGCAACAATATACCGAGGATGTATAACAACTCTTCTGCAGTACCTGGTCCGCCTGGAAATATAATAACGCCGTGACCCATACGGACGAAGGCTTCTAATCGTTCTTCAATATTAGGTAGAATGACCAGTTCATTTACGATGGGATTTGGCGCTTCAGCGGCAATAATGCCTGGTTCGGACAGACCAAGATAACGACCGTCTTTAATGCGCTGCTTGGCATGAGCTATAGTTGCTCCCTTCATGGGACCTCGCATTGCTCCTGGTCCACAACCTGTACAGATATTAAGTCCGCGTAAACCTAATTCATGACCCACATCATTGGTATAATGATACTCAAGGTTATTGATAGAATGTCCACCCCAGCAAACAATTAAGTCAGGTTCTACGCCAGGCCGCATTGCGCGTGCATTTCGCAAAAACTGAAAAACACTATTGGTAATGCTATCGGAGCTCAGGTCATGATCAGAATGTGCCAATGCACTTTGGCTATATACTATGTCACGCAAGGCGGAGAAAACCATTTCACGTGTAGAGGCTATCATTTCGTCATCAACAAAGGCATCTGCGGGTGCATTGCGTAAATTCAAACGAATACCCCGATCTTGCTGTTCAATTTCTATGCTGAAGTCGGGATAGGCTTCTAAAATTGTTTTTGCATTATCAACATCGGAACCGGTATTTAAAATAGCGAGTGCACACTGACGAAATATTCGATAGATGCCGGTACCACTGGTGTCTTTTAACATTTGAACTTCTGAATGTGACAATGTTTCCAGGCTGCCTCTTGGGGACAGGGAAACATTCTTGACCGGCCTTTTTGCCGAATTATTCATACATTATTCCTCAAGGTCCAATATGGATTTATAACCATGTTCAAAGTCAGGGTATATAAAACGGTACCCCAGGTTGTCTAGCTCAATAGATTTACATCGCTTGCCCGAGCTGGTGACTTTGATTTCATGTTCTTTATTTGCGGGTGTTGATAATTCATTCCTCAGCCAGCTGAGCACATTTGCCTGGTCAGCGGCTTGTCCATCTACACCCATAATGCTTGAAGGTAAGAATCGATTATTAGCAGCCATGTTAATTAAATGGCAGCTAATACCAACGGCATCGGCAATATGAATTCGGTTTGTTTTGTTTCCAGGCTGACACCAATAGCCTTGTTTTGCCATGGTAATCAGACGATTCCGTCCCGGGCCATAGATACCGCCTAAATACAGGTTGCAACTTCCCGTTTGAAGCAGTGCCGCCGCCTGGCTTAAAATTTCGCCACCGGTATCTGCGGGGTTTCTGGGGCTGTCCTCTGTAATCCAATATTCTGTTGTTGGGGCAAAAACCCGTGTACTACTAATGTTGATCACTGTGTCGGCTTTTATCCAGGTCAGTACACGCTTTAGACCACTCAGATAGGTTTTCTGGTAGCTTTCGTCGGTTCTGCTATCGGCAGCAACAGAAAATAACAAACACCGGCATTTTAAATTTAGAATTTCAAGCTGTTCACTGTGAATATCCAATGCCTGTGTCGCGTAAGGCATGCTGGTTTTTTGCCTGCGAATGCCCAAAACATTGAGTCCGTTTTTATGACACTCGTCAGCAACCCTGGACCCCAGGTCTCCCAAACCAACAACGATCAGATCCCAATATTTATCTGTGCCTGTCATAAGTACTATCACGTTAAACTATAAGTCGCAGACTATCAGATTTCTAAGATTTAACTAGTTGAAATGGTTGCTTTATAAATATTCTGTACAGTATTAATCTGATCTGCCGTTCTGAAATGAAACAGTGATTTTCATTGCGATCATCAAGATAAGTAGGATATAAAAGGATGGATACTTAGTGTTAGGGGAATATAGTGAATTTAGGGTCATCTTCTCTAAATAACGAACTAAAAAGTCTTAAAGGCGTAGGGGGCAAATTATCTGAGAAACTGTCTCAGATTGGCCTGGATACAGTGCTGGATTTGATATTTCATTTACCCTATCGCTATCAGGACAGGACCAGAGTTGCCCCCTTAGGAGGATTGCAGCATGGCATGGCGGTCGCTATCGACGTTACAGTGGCTGGGTCGCAGGTAATATTTGGGCGTCGGCGCTCGTTAATCGTGCGGGTTCAGGATAATACCGGCTCTTTGACACTCCGGTTTTTTCATTTTTCGGCGGCTCAGAAAAATCAGCTGGCGAATGGTGTAAGGCTATTATGTTTTGGTGAGATACGACGAGGCCCGTCAGGCTATGAGATGGTGCATCCCGAATATACCATATTGGCTGCAAATGCTCAGTTTGAAGCTGAGCAAACACTGACACCCTGGTATCCGACAACCGAAGGAATTCAGCAGACAAGGATGCGAAATCTGGTTGATCAAGCCTTGAAACACTTAACAGTATTGACGGATTGGTTGCCAGAAGAGTTAATGATTCAAAGGCACCTACCCAACTTACAGTCTGCAATTTCTATGATTCATCATCCTCCAGCAAATGAGCCGGTAGATCTATTTTTAACGGGTCAGCACCCCAGTCAACAGCGGCTGGCAATAGAAGAACTGTTAGCACACCATCTTAGTTTGAGAAAGAAACGCCAGAATCAGATGGTTGAACCGGCGCCGACGCTTAACCAAAAATTCGCTATCGCATCTCAGGTGCAGGATCGACTGGGATTTAAACTAACAGGAGCCCAGCTTAGAGTTTTGTCAGAAATCCGAGACGACCTGTTAAAACCATTTCCAATGGCAAGGTTGGTGCAGGGAGACGTAGGTGCGGGGAAAACACTGGTCGCTTTGTTGGCAGGTTTACAGGCGGTAGAAAGTGGATTTCAATTTGCGATGATGGCACCGACAGAGATATTGGCAGAACAGCATTTTAATAATATGGTTAGTTGGTTGGCACCCCTGGGAGTTCAAGTGGTTCTTTTAACGGGTAAGCAGCCTAAAGCACAACAAACTACCAGCTTGCAGGTAATTACTGAGGGAAGCGCTCAGGTCATTATTGGTACCCATGCGTTATTTCAGGAACGGGTTCAGTTTCAGAATCTGGCGTTTATTGTTATAGATGAACAGCATAGATTTGGTGTTGAACAACGATTAATGCTAAAAAATAAAGCCAGCCACAATGGCTGGATCCCGCATCAATTATTTATGACGGCGACACCGATTCCCCGGACTCTTGCTCAAAGTATGTACGCTGATCTCGACTACTCACAAATTGATGAGTTACCCCCTGGACGACAAAGTATTATAACCCGGGTGATTAGTCAGCAGCGACGAGCAGATATCATTGCGCGAGTGGACCATGCAGCGAGACAAAATAAGCAGGTCTATTGGGTCTGTACGCTGATTGAAGAATCGGAAGAATTGCAGTGTCAGGCCGCCGAAGATACGTTAGCTATGTTGCAGCTATCCTTGCCAGATTGTCGCATAGGTCTGATACATGGAAGGCTTAAATCGATTGAAAAAAGTGACATCATGGACGCATTTAAACAGGGGCAATTAGATGTGTTAGTAGCAACTACAGTGATTGAAGTAGGTGTTGATGTTCCTAATGCTACGGTAATGATTATTGAAAACCCGGAACGTTTGGGATTGTCTCAGCTTCATCAGCTTCGAGGAAGAATCGGTCGTGGTAGTCAGCAGAGTTTTTGTTTGTTGGTTTATGGAGACACCTTGTCAGAAATAGGTCGCCAGAGACTGGAAGTTATGCGTCGAACCCAGGACGGGTTTGAAATTGCAGAGATGGATTTAAAGCTACGAGGGCCAGGAGAAATTCTAGGCGTCCGACAAACAGGTTTACAGCAATTTAGAGTGGCAGATTTACAACGTGATCAGGGGCTGTTACCTGATATTCAATTAATGGCCGAACAAATCGTTGATCAATATCCAGAGGTTATCGACCCCATAACGAAGCGGTGGCTAGACCGGAATGAGAAATATGCTCATGTTTAGTGTGAATTAACGCAAACTTCTTTAAGTATTTATACCGTCTTGTAAAGATAATGTTTATTTACCAAACTCTATCGTTATACTCTACTATTAACAGGGATAGTAAGTATTAATTTAAGTCCTTTATATGATTAATCGGAATGGCTGAGAGACTTTCAATGAGTGCATTGCCAAAGATCGTAAAGAAGTATCTAAATCAGCATAATGTTGTTGCCCATGCATCCAACGAAGAGTTTAGCAATAAGTCTTCGTGGGTTGAGGTCTCTGTATTAGAAGATCAGCTAGGTAGGCTGCAGGTTTTTTTTCCTTCAAACAAGTTACTCGATTTGAATAAACTCCGCCAGGTAACCGGGCGAGATCTGAAAGCCATTAGCCATAAAAGCCTTAAACAAATTCTTGATCGAGCCGGTTTAGCCAGTATCCCGGCATTTGATGCATTATTGAATCTGGAAACGATTATTGACGAGAGCCTGCTGAAAATGGAATTGCTAACGCTGTACTCTGGCAATGCAGGTGAGTATTTTAATATTCGTGATCCAAGGCAACTAAAACAGAGTTCAGCATCGAAAATTCTTGATGTTTGTTGTGACATACCTGATAAAAACACGATCTATGAAAATTTTTTGGATCGGGATGAATCAGATATAAATAATAGTCTGTCGACGTTCACAACATTAAGAATCCAGAAGCGATTGCAAGAGACATTAGAAATCCCACCCTTGCCTGAAACAGCTAATGCGATTATTAATTTAAGGTCGGACCCGGATGCCGATGTTGATAAGTTGAGTAAAATTGTTGAACGGGATCCAAGTTTATCCGCACAGGTCGTAAGTTGGGCTAGCTCCTCTTATTACTCGGCACCGGGCAGTGTTCGTTCCATACAGGATGCTATCTTCAGGGTGTTAGGTTATGACCTGGTCATGAATCTGGCACTTGGGCTTTCTTTAGGCAAGACGCTCTCAATGCCAAAAGACTCGCCTGAAGGCTTTAAATCTTATTGGCAGGAAGCTGTGTATTCTGCTGCAATGCAAGCTTCATTATTGAATCTGATTCCACGAGAGCTACGCCCTCCTTTTGGCATGGCATATTTGAGTGGGCTGCTTCATAATTTTGGCAACTTGATCTTGTCCCATGCATTTCCTCCTCATTATCAACAGTATTGTCGTTTGCAGGAAGTGAATCCGCATTTGACTCCCCAACAACTTGAAATGCACTTGTTAGGGATTAACAGAGACCAGATAGCCGCAGCATTGTTGAAAGGGTGGAATCTTCCAGGTGAGGTTATCTATGGTATCCGATATCAGAATGCACCCTATTATCAGGGTGTCTATTTTGATTTCGCACTATTGAATTATATATCAATATCACTGTTAAAAAGATATGGCATCTTGCCTGGTATTCCAGGTGAAATTAGCGATCAGATGTTTGAGTCATTACATATGGATAAGACCCAGATTGCAGAAACTATGGACAGGGTCAGAGAATCCGTTCCAGAACTGGATATGATTGTGAAGAATTTATCTATGGAATAACATTTATTTTTTTGCTAACTCCAGGTTCGTACAAACCCGGTTACGTCCAGATTTTTTGGCCAAATACATGGCATCATCAGCAAGATTGAATAGATGTTCGGCGGTTATTGATTTATCCGCTTCCGCAACACCAATTGATACGGTGACCGGTACCTGCTTTCCCTGGTATTTAAATTTAGCTTTATTAATTTTCTCCCTGACATGGTTTAGGGCTATGGTGGCATTTTCTATGTCTGTCTCGGGTAGTAGTAATGCAAACTCTTCACCGCCAAATCTGGCTAAAATATCAGTAGATCTAAGATATTTTCTGAGTTGTTGTGCAACAGCACGAAGAACGTTATCTCCTGCACTATGACCAAAATTGTCGTTAATATGTTTAAAGTGGTCAATATCGACAATAGCTAGACTCAGCCGAGTATCGTAGCGCTGAAATCGTTGCCACTCGGTATCAATATGCTGCTCCCATGCAGCTCGGTTAGGGATCTGTGTCAGCGGATCTGTTAATGACTTTTGTTGGAATCTTTCAATTTCAGACAAGGCTGCTTTTTGTGCTTGTTTGAGTGATAGAAATTCAGACTTGAGCAACTCATAAGCCTTTAATTGGCTTTCTTCTTGAAGACTACGTTCTTTTTCGTAGTGTATGAACTCTTCGGTAATTTGTTCCATTCTTGTCTGAATTTGAACCTTCATCACATCAAGATCGGTCTCAGAATCAATACTGTTTTGGATATCAGTTAAGCCCGCAGTTAAACCTTTTTTGAATTTAATCTGGTTAGTCTTTCGTTCGTTATTTTGTGATTCATTATTATGAATCAGATTCTCAATTATTTTTAAAGGCGCTTCCAGGTTTTCCAGATAGTCTTTAAGCTTTTGGTGTTCTGAGTTTAGAAGCTCAATAATAAATTGACTGAACAGTTCTACGAATGCATAAATGTTTTCTACAGCATCTATAGTTTCTAGCTCATGTTTTATTGTCGCTAATCTGGATTCCATCGAAGGGGGAACACTGAGGCTATTAATTAATAGCTCTGTCTTTGATCGAATTGCATTCAATGCTGATAGTGCGCTATTTTCACTTTCTGATGACTCTATTTGAGCAGCTAGTTTCGAAAGTTCATTGAGAATATCAGGAAGCTCAATCATGGGGTAATTTTCAGCATAAAGCGCCGAAATAATATTTTTGCCACTGACTTTATTCAAGCCTAGATCACCTAGGTGATGAATAATTTCCGTTAAAGACTCTGCAGAGGTCGAAGCAAATGCTTCTTTGGAGGGCTCTAGCTCTTCTTGACGTACTGCTATTTGATCAATAAATAAATTAAATTTTTCCGTATCGATAGAGGTTCTCTGCGACTCTCTAAGGTATTTTCGCAGGTTAGCTAGAAGCTGGTCTAGTTGAGCATCTAGACCCCGGCTGGTCAAGCTAACTTCGACGAGTCCCCGTCTTAGAATTTCAATGACTTCAGGTTGTTGATTTTCCTGCTCAATAAGGGAAAGGTATTTTTCTTTCCAGTTATCTTCAGTCATATCTTTCCTCCCGTTGATTACAGATTAAAACGTGTTGTTTCGATTATTATAGTGCGAGAACTGCATCCATTTCTATTTTAACTGCACGGGGTAAGGCTGACACTTCAACGGCAGCTCTAGCTGGGTAAGGCTGAACAAAATATTGCGCCATGATTTCATTAACAGTTGCAAATTGATTTAAATCTGTCATGAAAATATTCAACTTTACAATGGCTGATAGGTCACCACCGGCCGCCTGCGCTACGGATAACAAGTTTTTAAAAACTTGATGTGTTTGTTCAGAAAAATCTTCACTCACCACTTCCATAGTTTTTGGGTCCAGAGGTATTTGGCCGCTCATGTATACAGTTTCACCGACCTTAACGGCTTGGGAATAGGTTCCAATTGCAGCGGGGGCATTCTCGGTGGTAATAACTTGTTTATTGCTCATTTGGACTCCAACTTTTTGTATGTAGGTTAGCTTAGGTTAGGTTATTCTAGACAAAAAAAAAGCGGGATAACCCGCTTTTTTTACCTGCTATAGAACTTAGCCGTTAACTGATTCTTTTAATGCTTTGCCTGCTTTAAAAGCAACTGTATTGCTTGCAGGAATTTGAATAGCAGCGCCGGTTTGTGGATTCTTACCCGTACGGGCTGCTCGGCTACGCTTTTCGAATGTTCCGAATCCGATAAGGCTTACAGATTCTCCTTTGCTTACAGAAGTTTGAACTTCATCTAATATAGCGTTTAAAACTTCCGCTGCTTTTTCCTTTGAGATGTCAGCTTTTTCAGCAATCGCTGCAGCAAGATCTGGTTTGCGCATGTTAATTTCCTCAATTCAATAACAAATTGTATACGTTGTTTTTATATTATTATCAGTTTTAAAGTCTGGGAATCAGACTTCAAAATGTAAATTCTAAGAACATTTGTTAGACGTGATACTAATGCCGTGGACTAGCGTGTATCAACGGACCATCAATAAACAGACTACACAGAATCCTACAATGCTTTGTCGATAAACATAAGTGAAAATTATCAATTTTGCGATATTTTTTGAAAAACAAACCGAAATACAGTTACCCTTATATCTAAACGATATAAAATCACTTGTAGATATGGAGTTTATGTAGGGTTAATGGCCTTCATCATCTTTTGTCTTGATGAGCCATTATCATGATAATGAAAAGAAATATAAGTCTTCCATCTATCATTCGTTGGTTGCTTGTACCGGGTTTGTTATCATATCGTGACAATTAAGGTATGGGATAACATTGTGAAAGATGCAAAATGGAGCAGTCAGTATCCAGATCTTGTTGATTCCGAATACTCGTGGTTTATCCCAAATGAATATACTGATAACCCTTCACAGCTCTGGTTGGATTGGCTGTTAGACGCGGGATCTTTAACCAGTCGATTAAAGCACTTAAGTAAAGGGTGTTTTGATGTACTAGTGCTTGATGAGTCCTGGTGTCAGGCAGATAGTGACCAAGTTGAGCAGTTTAAACTCAGATCTGAAGAGCAAGTGTGGTCACGAAGAGTCGTGTTAAAAGGATTTGGCGAACCCTGGATTGTTGCTCATACCAGTATCCCTGCATCCAGTTTGGAAGGCCCGTTGGCTAAGGTACTAAATCTTTCTGAACAACCTCTGGGTGAATTGTTATTTACGGAGCCTTCAATGGTTAGAGGTGCAATATATATATGCAGAACAAAAACAGGTTGGGGTCGTAGATCTCAATTTTTTCTATTTAATAGACCCATGATTGTTGCCGAATACTTTTTAAATGACTTTATAAATAAGGTGCATGCAGGAACATGAGAGCGATAATCCAACACCCTAAGTTTGGCGCTTATATTTCACTGATGCGGTTAAATAAGCCCATCGGTATCTTTCTATTGTTATGGCCTACGCTCTGGGCTCTATGGATCGCTGCAGAAGGCTTTCCTTCAATAGCTAATCTTGTAATATTCACCCTGGGTGTGATTCTAATGAGAAGTGCCGGCTGTGTTATTAATGACTATGCTGATCGCCATGTAGATGGTGCTGTTACCAGGACTACGAGCAGACCCTTAGTGACGGGTGAAATACAGGTGCGGGATGCAATTACTCTATTTGTTGGATTGTGTTTAACAGCATTGGTATTGGTGCTACTGACAAATTGGACGACGGTTCTTTTATCTGTAGTTGCGGTTAGTCTCGCCGCAATTTACCCCTTTATGAAACGTTACACCTATTTACCACAGGTGGTATTGGGAGCCGCATTCGGATGGTCCATCCCAATGGCGTTTGCCGCTGAAAATGAAGGTATTACAGAGGTTGTCTGGTTGTTATTTACAGCCAATCTTCTTTGGACTGTTGCCTATGACACATTATATGCCATGGTGGACAGAGAAGATGATTTGAAAATAGGCATTAAATCAACAGCCATTCTTTTTGGTGATGCGGATCGCATAATAATAGCCATTTTGCAGCTGCTATGCGTCATATCTTTACTGATGGTTGCCGATAAAGCAGGTCTGGGACTGATGTTCTATCTATCAATTGCTAGTGTGATCGGCTTATTTACTTGGCAGCAATGGCTAATACGAACGCGTGATATCCAGGCATGTTTTGCAGCATTTTTGCATAATAATTGGGTGGGGGCGGTAATATTTTTAGGTGTTTTTTTAGACTACCTGTTTAAGATATGACCCAGCGGACTGGGTCGATATTATGTTAAATTAGTTTTGATGACTAATAAATCGAGCGAGTATTTCCATTTTTTCAGGATCAGCATCAACATATTTTACGCCTATCTGAATACTCTGTGTATCTTCTTGTTTGTCCGGTACTGAGGTAGAGCAAACAAATCCATTAATTCGTGCAATTCCTTCAGCCTGGTCTTTAATTTCTATGTCTACCACAACCTGATCAAATAGTTTTGGAATATCTTCACTGCGAGGTAATTGCAGTAATACTTCATGCAGAGAAATATCACGAATTTTGCCCGTGGACTCAGAACCTGAAGTCCTTAGCATGGCACTTCCTTTGTTAGATCTTTTTAGCTTACTTGGTTTGCTGGTCTGAGTTTTTGTTAGAAATTGTTCGGTTGTACTATTAGACGTTAAAAGATTACTGCCAGATTGAGTTTCTTTAGAAGTATTTTTTACTGCTTTTTTTGATAAGGGGTTATTGGCATCTTTATTCTGAGACAGAAGGCCAGTGATATACGCCTTGTGGTGTTTACTGAGAGCCTTTATTACTTTTCTTATTAATTGTTCATTACTAAAAGGCTTTCCGATATAGTCAGTAACTCCTGATTCAACGGCTTCGACAACATTCTGACGATCTCCACGACTCGTAACCATGATGAAAGGAGTTTTTTCCAGCCCATCCTGGATTTCTTGCTCTCGAAGCCAATTTAAAACCTCTAAGCCGCTTGCTTCAGGCATCTCCCAGTCACAAAGCACGAGATCATATTGATTTCGTTGAAGCAATGATTTTGCTTTTTTTCCATTCGGAGCTTCATCAATATAGACATCAGGAAAAAATCCCCGAAGTGTACGTTTAATTAAATCTCTGATAAAAGCTGCATCATCTACAGTAAGAATACTTAATTTTGCCATGAATGAATCCAATCTAATGTGTCATATATTAATAATAGCATTCCACACACTTTGCGTCAGTAGCATATCAATGAGTTAGTGATGAATGATAATGATTTATTGAATATGTCTACAGAAAAAAGTAGACGTTGTAGGATTTTACTGACATAGGTGTAGGTTTATTCAGAAAGTTACCAAGTCAAAAACCGTTAAATATGCGCTACAAGCCATTGAAAACGGCATCTAGTAAAAACTTGAAACCTTCAATCTACAGCTGTTTTCTGTTTATCTTAAATGTAGGCGTAGAAAATTGCTATCCTGTGTGGGTCAAGGAGTTAAGTAAGGATCGCTCAAGGATGGCAGGGAAGAATGTATTACCAGGATGTGAACAGGGAAAATATGGAGTTAAGACATTCTAGATGGATCTAGGTAGTGACAATAAGGATAGGGTTCATAGTTGAATTAATGGTTGTCATAAGAGACTCAAAGGAAAACGGGTCTTGAGAGCTGGATGCTCAGGATAGACAGGATGTTTGGCTCAGGAAGAGCGAAAGGACTAAGCTTTGTTGATATTTTTTGGGGTGATTCTATCACCCCTTTTGTTTTTCTTTGAAATACACCTTCAAGTTATCAAACTTACAACTCATATTATTGCCTTACTTCTTTGGCTAGTTCATTAACGGTTGCAGCTACTCTGGATGCCGCTTTTAATAGCTGTGTTTCATATGTGGGCCAGGCTTCTTTGTAATAAGCCATTCCCCACTTACCGGTCTCCGCTAAGGGATAGGCGATGGTTTTTGCAACTTGATGGCATTGCCAGCCCCATGTCTCTGGCGAAGTCTCGGCTTGCCAGTTGGCTATTTGATCCATATCGATTTTAAGGCGAATGGAACTTGAAAGTTGACTCCAATTTTGTCCATGTAGTTGAATTAATCCATCCTCCCAAACCCAGTGTAAATTAACTCTGGTTAAATCAGGTGTTTTTAACAGGATTAGGCGGCCACCCTCATCTCGCAAAAATCCACAGTTTGTAGGCTGGTGTGCGTCTCCAATATAATGTGATAAGTATTTAATAGCCTGACGTTTATATTGCTTGGTAAATTCGGGCTTTAATAAAATCTGTCGAGACTCCAGGATAGCTCCCACTGAGCAGGAGTTAAACGGACAATGTTGATCTGGATTAAAGGCCGAGTCATTTTCGCTGAACCAAATGCGGTGCAATGGTATACGCCATTCCTGCCCTTTATTTTTTGCCTGTTCAGCTGGCCAGTACGCACTTGCTGTCCATTCCTGTCGTGCGTTAGAACCTAATAATTCCTTAAGGTATTGTTTTCCATTATCATCTAAAAGCCGATAAGACAGTGATGCAATGGTTTGATGCCCGGCTTTATTAAATGCGTATGATGTCGTTGGAAGTAGTGTTATCAGAATAATAATTATAGTAAGTGAAATACGAAAGGCGGTTGAATGCATTGGCGTCACTTTATGATCAAAATAGATATCAGTTAAGGTGACTGATTCCGTGGCTGAAATCAACTTATTATCGATGAATGTGAAGCCAATGAGGAACTTCAGACATAAAAAAACCCGATAGAATCGGGTTGATTTAATAATGGTGCCGGCTGCCGGAATCGAACTGGCGACCTACTGATTACAAGTCAGTTGCTCTACCAACTGAGCTAAGCCGGCCCATGCCCTTAAGGCGAGGCGAACTATACTGATGAATTATATAAGGGTCAATAACCTTTTGAATTTTTTAACTATTTTTTTAAACAAAAATTAATTTTGTAAGTTTTATGGTATTGAGATCAATGGTGATACGAGTCTTTACTGATTATATTCATATTGAACAGCATGAGGTGGGGCAAGGATAAAAAAATCAGTTTATAATGCCTTCAAAGATCAACAAAAATAATATTGAGGCCAACGTGAATATAGAAGATATGAATCCAACTCCTGTAGGGGAGTTGGCAGTTAGAGTTGTGGCCATGCCAAGTGATGCCAATCCATTTGGGGACATTTCGGGTGGTTGGTTAGTGACTCAGATGGATACTGCGGCTGCAATCACGGCTGCGAAAATAGCTCAGGGTCGTGCAACTACCATGGCTGTTAGCGACATGTCTTTTATTCGGCCAGTTAAAGTTGGGTTTGTTGTTTGTTGCTATGCCAAGGTGACTCATATAGGTCGGAGTTCAATTAAGGTGAATATTGAAGTCTGGTGCAGAATGCCAGACAAAGAAGAGCGTAATAAGGTCACTGAAGCAGAATTTGTATATGTGGCTATTGATTCGGATAGACGTCTTAGAGCAATTCCGAAGGATTAGGCGGGCTATTGTAAGCCGGGTTTGATGGCCCGGCTTATTTCATTGGAATTAGAGTCTTTCCAGATCAGCTTCGATTTCAGCAATCTTATTGGCAACAACTCGCTCAAGATGTCTTAAGTCTTTAAGGATTTTTTTCTTAACATCTAATTGAACCGCTTCTTTTTTACAAATCTGATCCAAGTCGTCAACGATGTATCTTAGCGTTGGGGAGATTTCAGAAACATTTTGATAGTCTTCTCGACCATTTTTGTCATACCGAACGCGCTTATGTTGCCTGGGAAACTTAAATTTTTCACTTCGCGCAAAAAACTCGCCTTTGGCTTTTTTGTGATAAATTTTTAAGATATCAAATTCGGATTCAGAACGAAGATTGTAGCTTTCTATGCTATCGGTATCATCAATACCCAGTGCTTTAATGTTTTCGTACATATAGTACCCCATTTAATGACATGCTGTTGTCCGTTAATCCTGAATACTTTAGCAAGTTGTTGTGGTAATTAATATCCGTTATTTTTTCATTTTGTCGTTAATGAAGAGATGAAATACGTAAATACCAGTATACATAAACCAGGATGAACATTCGATGGCACAGGAATCAGCAATAGACGTACTTAGAAAATTAGATATAGATCCTCGTGAAAGTCGTTTATATATGGCGTTGCTAGCAAACGGGCCCGGTTCTATTCGAGAGCTTGCGGATAAATCAGGTCTTAATAGAGGCACTGCTTATGAGCTATTAAAGCACATGCATGAAAGGGGCATTGTTAGTTATTTTCCAAAAGGTAAGCGACGGTTTTTTAGTGCCGAATCTCCTGAGAGGTTATTGGTACTTGCTAACCAAAAAAAACATGATGTCGATGATGCAATATTAAAACTGCAAACAGAAGTCTTGCCAGGCTTGCAGGCGTTACGACCAGAAAATACCAGTACACAGGTACACTATTATGAAGGTGACAAGGGTATTGAGTGGGTTTTGAAAGATATTCTTGCTACGGTTGTAACGTCCGACACCAAAGAATATTCAGTCATTTCAACAAAATTAATACGTAACTTCCTTTATCGGCCATTCCCAAACTACACAAGGCAGCGTATTAAAGCTGGTATCAGGGTTAAGGTTTTGGCTATCGGTGAAGGTGGTGAAGGAGCTGAACTTTCTGAGCGAAAATGGATTAACGGTACCCCGCTGAGTCAATCTGCAGCTTACATTGCCATTTATCCACCAAAAATGGCAATGATTAGTCTTACTAAAGGAGATCTTGCTACGGCAACTGTGATTGAATCCGTGCCCATTGTAGCGACTCAACAGCTGATGTTTGATACGCTTTGGTCTATGGTATAAAGAATCGTGAACATGATTAATAAAAAGAATTGTTCCAGATTAGTATTTTTGGGTAAAAAGTAACTATAATCCCGCCTCTCATATTATTGGAGAAACACAATGGCAGCAGATAGTCCGTTAATGGCTTTGTTTGGACGCTCTCCAGTTAAGCCAATGCAAGAGCACATTCAGATCGCGCATCAGTGCGTAACTAAGTTGTTGGAATTTTATGATGCAGCGGTTGATAAAGACTATGAAGCAGCTGAAGAAGTCAGGCAGAGTATTATCGATCTGGAAAATAAGGCTGATGTGCTGAAGCGCGATATTAGAGCACACTTACCAAATAGCCTCTTTATGCCAGTACCGCGTTCAGATTTATTGGAACTGTTAACCATGCAGGATCGGCTTGCTAATGCCGCAAAAGATATCTCAGGTGTGATGTTGGGCCGTGAAATGGTGATTCCTAAAAAAATCCGGAAGAGTATGCGGAAATATTTAATTTCTTCCATAGATACCAGTGAAAGAGCGTTAACTGCGCTACGGGAGTTGGATGAATTATTTGAAACTGGTTTCGGATCCAAAGAAGTAAAGCTAATTTCAGGTCTGATTTTGAAGCTTGATAAGGCGGAACATAAAGCGGATGAGTATGAAATTAAAGTTCGTCGCCAACTACGTGTTGTGGAACAGGATTATCCACCTATTGATATTATGTTTGTTTATAAGGTCATCGAATTGATCGGTAATATGGCCAACTATGCGCAGCGGGTTGGTTCTCGAATGCAAATTTTACTAGCTCGATAATTAATAAGAGGATTTCTCCATGTCCATAATTGCAGAATATGGCCAATGGTTCATCATAATGGTGTGCGTTTTCGGGTTCTTGATGGCTTGGGGCGTAGGTGCCAATGATGTTGCAAACGCAATGGGTACATCCGTTGGATCGCGAGCATTAACCGTAAAGCAGGCGATATTAATCGCTATGATATTTGAATTCGCTGGCGCCTATCTGGCAGGTGGAGCTGTTACCGATACTATACGAAAGGGGATTATTGACCCTGTTTTGTTTGGCAGTAGTCCTGAGTTACTGGTTTATGGCATGATGTCGGCGCTTCTTGCTGCTGGTATTTGGCTTGTAATTGCTTCAATCATGGGCTGGCCTGTTTCAACCACGCATAGTATTGTTGGTGCTATTGTTGGTTTTGCCGCCGTAGGTGTCGGTGTTGACTATGTTAACTGGTCTAAGGTGACATCAATAGTCAGTAGCTGGGTAGTATCCCCCGTATTGGCTGGCGTAATTTCATTTCTCATATTCAGATCTGTCCATCGTTTAATTTTAGATCGTTCGGATCCATTTACGGCAGCCAAACGCTGGGTGCCCATGTATATGTTTTTTGTCGGCTTATTAATGAGTATGGTTACCCTGCTTAAAGGTCTTAAGCATGTAGGTATTTCTGTCTCTTTCGTTGAGGCGTTTCTAATTTCATGTCTCATCGGTGTCGTTGTCATGTCATTGGGTGCTGCGATGCTGACACGCATTAAGCTGGATCCAGAAGAAAATAAAGATTTTCGCTTTACCTCTGTAGAGCGGGTATTTGCTGTCTTAATGGTGTTTACCGCCTGTTCCATGGCTTTTGCACACGGCTCAAATGATGTTGCAAATGCGGTGGGCCCTTTAGCTGCCGTATATAATATTGTTGCTAGTGGCGGCCTCGTTGCTTCTAAATCTGCAATGCCAAGTTGGATCTTAATTTTAGGCGGTGGTGGCATCGTCATTGGTTTGGCGACCTATGGGTATAAAGTTATGGGAACCATAGGTCGAAAAATCACGGAATTAACGCCTAGCCGGGGATTTGCTGCAGAGTTGGGGGCCGCTGCTACGGTAGTGATTGCATCAGGGACGGGTCTACCTATTTCAACTACCCATACATTGGTGGGTGCCGTATTAGGTGTAGGTCTTGCACGTGGTATTTCTGCTCTAAATTTAAGAGTAATAGGAACCATTATTGCCAGTTGGATCATAACGCTGCCTGCAGGAGCTATGTTGGCAATTGGCTTTTTCTTCATGTTTAAAGGCATGTTTAGTTGATAACAAGATCGCTATAAAAAACCGGGTAAATCCCGGTTTTTTTATTTTTCACGTTTTCAATACCCGCTTTAGAGTGCTCTGGTTGCCTTAAATAACCACTCTTTGTCCTGGTCAGCAATGCGATCAATCATTATAGAATGCACCTTTTTATGATAAGAATTGAGCCACTCACGTTCAGGTGCAGTCAACAACTCCTTTAAAATCAGGCGTATATCGAACGGAACCAATGTTAATGGCTCAAAACCCATAAAGGTTTTACCATCCTGTCCAAGATCTTCTATCTCCGTCACCACAACCAGGTTTTCACATCGAATACCATAGCTACCATCCTTGTAGTATCCAGGTTCATTACTAAGCACCATGCCGGGAAGCAATGCTGTGTCATTACCTTTTTTCGAGATTCGTTGAGGGCCTTCATGCACGCTCATAAAGTGTCCGACACCGTGGCCGGTTCCATGATCAAAATCTAATCCATTTTGCCATAAAGGGGCACGTGCAAGGACATCAAGTTGCGAGCCAGTGGTTCCCTTTGGAAACGTAATTTGATCCAGGGCAATATGTCCCTTAAGAACCAGCGTGAAATGTCTCTTAATCTCATCATCGGGTTGGCCGACAGCCAGTGTTCTGGTTATATCGGTTGTGCCAAAATCATATTGACCACCGCTATCGACCAGATAAACACCATTTTCTGGAAGCTTCGCAGGACTGCCGTTGAGGTGATTGTAGTGACACATTGCAGCATTACTACCAGCCGCTGAAATGGTGTCGAAGCTGACCTCTACAAAGTTAGGCTGCTGTTGTCTGAATGTTAGTAGTTTGTCTGAAAGTGCGGCTTCATCCAGTCTTAGATTCTGTTCAATCTGTTGATCGAACCAATGAAGAAAGCCGATCTCTGCAGCTGCATCCTGGATGTGTGCTTCGCGCATACCAGAGATTTCGATTTCTGATTTCGAAGCTTTTGGTATCAAGACAGGGTCGGCCTGTTTTATCAGGGTAGCACCGTTATAATCTGCGTGTATTAGTGAGAAGGCATTGCAGCTATTAAAGTCGGCAAGTACCTGTTTCTGACTTAAAGAAACAAGTGATTCTTTAAAATCACTTTCATCTAAGAAGCTAACGCCCGATCCTACATGTTCTTCAATATTGGAATCTAATTTAGCCAGGTTTGTATGAAATACCATGTCTCCATTCGCATATAGTATGCCAAAACCCAGAGTTATTGGGAGAGAAGGAATATCCTGTCCTCTGATATTTAACAGCCAATTACAGGATTCAGCAGAGAAAATAATGGCAGCATCCGCCTTTTTATCAGCGATGGCTTTTCCGATATTGGTCCTCTTGGTTAAACTGTTTATGCCCGTCCACTTTTCGTCCATCAATATACAGGGCTTTACTTTCGTAGTGGGACGTTCATGCCAATTAAGATCAATGGGATTCACTTCAAGACTCTTAAGCGTTATGTTGGCCGCTTTCAATACAGACTTGGTATCTAAATACCATTGGTAGGTGTGCATTCTTGGATCAAAACCGACAACTTTTCCACTTTCCAGTTGTTCGCATAACCAGGCAGCTTGAGGGTCTTCATGAAGATGCAAAAACTGATAGTCCTGGTCTGATACCTGCTGTCTGGATTGTACGGTATAGCGTCCATCGACGAACAGGGCGGCAGACTCTTTGAGGATAATAATCATGCCGGCAGAGCCTGTGAATCCTGAGAGCCATTCCAATCGGCGATTATAATCGGGGATGTATTCGCCAAGATATTCGTCTTCACTGGGTAGGATATAAGCGTCCAGACCTAAACGGTCCATTTCCTGGCGTACCGATTCTAGTCGGGTTGTATAGTTGGAATTCATCTAATGATCTCACTGTAATATTGTTTATTTCTAATTCTGGAATGACTTTATCTGAATTGGATGGAATGCAAAACCATTTCCAATTAATGGACAGATTATCTTTGTCAGCTTTTATTAACTATATATAAATTCTTTCGCAGTTGACTTATATTTATTGTGGACTTAAGGTGACAGTTCGATATCAAGCTTATCTCTTAGGAGCCATACATATGACGCAATTTAGAAATCATCTAAATAATACAACTTCCCCAATGGGTGGAGTGAGTGCGGCTATGTGTAAAGTCTATACCTCCTCACTGTTAAAACTTCGCGTATCGAGCTAAAAATCTAAAACCTCGGCCGCGGAAATAACGCGGCAGACGGATCTAAACTCCATATCACGTTATTTCTCCGGTCTAAAATACGGAGCAATTATAATGTTAAAATCAATATTTGAACGTTTATATATCATTAGAGAACAGAAAAAGGCGCATGAAAAATATCGTTATGTTTCCTACAATCTGACACATCTACACCCTGTAATTCGAAAAGACTTAAACCTTGAATCATTGATGAAGGAGCAAGAAGTTGGCTTGAATAGCAGGTTAATTCCAGTTGGCCGAATTAATCTACTAGACCGACTTAAAAGACTATTGGTTCATCAGAGGTTAAAGCGAAGGCAGCTGTAATCAGTGGCAGTACAAGATAAGAAGGGCACAATGTGCCCTTTATTTAGTCGGCTCACCAACCGTCGAATCTTTATCAGTGGAATCTACATCCGTCGAATCGACATTAGTTGGGTCTGCATCAGCTGATTCCAGTTCAGTCAATTCAGATCTTTTGACTCTTGGTCGCGCGAACTTGCTAAAGATCAAACCCGCTTCAAACAGAAGCCACATAGGTATGGCAAGAATTGTCTGGGATAATACGTCTGGTGGTGTCACAAGCATGCCTACACCAAAACAGGCGACGAAAATATATGGCCGTTTAGATTTTAAACTGTCAATACTAACGATTCCGGTCCACACCAGCAAAAATGTTGCGATGGGTATTTCAAATGCTATGCCAAATGCAAAAAATATTTTCAGAACGAAATCTAAAACACTGGATATATCGGGCATGACTGCAATGCCCTCAGGGGCAACAGAGGTAAAGAATCCAAATACAATGGGCAGTACAACAAAGTAGGCGAATGCGATGCCACAATAAAATAAAATCACACTGGAAACCAATAGTGGCACAGCTAATCGTTTTTCGTGTTTATATAGTGCGGGTGCAATAAAGCTCCACATCTGATGGAGTAAATAGGGCACGGCAATAAAAATGGCCAAAACCAGTGTTAATTTAAATGGCACCAAAAAAGGAGAAGCGACGCCAGTTGCGATAAGACCCATTTCTGACAGGTTATCTGGAAGCAGTTTTTCCAGAGGCTTAACCAATATTAGATACAGTTCATTCGCAAATGCATACAAACCGGCGAAGATCACCAATACTGCAACAACGCTGCGAAGTAGTCTGTCTCGTAATTCCTTTAAATGGGTAACCAGAGGCACTGCCTGATCATTCTGGTGATTTTGGCTCATTAGCTTTATCGTTTTCTTTTGATTCGTTATTGAGAGGAAAAACCGTGGTTTTAGTATCTTCCATGATGCTCTTATTGAGCTCTTCCATTTTGAGTTCCTGGTCTATTTGTCGTTGCATGGCATTGAAGAACCGTTTAACTTTGCCAACGGATTTCCCTACAGTTCTTGCTGCACTGGGTAAACGCTCTGGTCCAATAACAACCATGCCGACGATCGCTAAAACAAGCAGTTCCATAAAGCCGATATCAAACATGGTTTAAGACTCAGCCTTATCAGTGTTCTTTACCGGTTCCTGCTCAGCAAATTCAGCATCTTTTTGCTCAATTGATGATGATTCCGATTTTTTAGAGTCTGCTGCTGCAGTCTCTTCATCATTCATTGCCTTTTTAAAGCCCTTGACTGCACCACCGACATCTTTGCCCAGTGACTTTAATTTGGTCGTGCCAAAGATTAAAACAACCAGAACTAATAAGATTAATAATTGCGGCCAACTAATATTTGATAACATGAAAACCTCATTTGAATAAATAAATTATAAGGGGCGATATCCAGGATCTCTGATATCACCCATAACATGAAAGTGCAGGTGCTTAACTTCCTGCCTTCCGCCTTCTCCGCTATTCGTCACCAAACGAAAGCCCTCATTGAGACCTGCGGTTTGTGCTATTTCAGCCGATTTTAGCATCATATGTGCAAGGAGTTCACTATTTTCGGTGGTCGCAGTCATTAGATTGTCGATATGTTGTTTTGGAATGATCAGGAAGTGTGTTGGGGCCCTGGGTGATATGTCATGAAAGGCCAGTATCTGGTCATCTTCATAGGCTATCTTTGCAGGTATATCTCCATTAGCAATCTTACAGAATAGGCAATTATCAGTCATGATTTTTCCTGTTTTCTTTTTCAGTTAAGCCCGATAAATTAAAACGTCGTTGCAATTCTTGTAAGACATCATCGGCATTCAGGTTTAAATGAGACAACATGACCAGACTATGAAACCATAGGTCGGCTGTTTCTTTTATTAGCTCAAGATTATTTTGATCACTGGGTGCCTGCTGTAGATCTCGAGCTGCCAGAATCGTTTCGACAGCTTCTTCGCCAACCTTCTCCAAAATTTTATTGAGGCCCTTTTCATGCAGGCTGGAGACATAAGACTCTTCTGCATTGGCAGCTTTTCGGGCTTCTAAAACCTGAGTTAGTTCAGATAATACATCATTCATCAATAGATCCTCTTAGGCTTAGTATGCCAAATAACAAAGAAAGTGCATAACCCGCGTAAGACATTTGTTGGTTAATTAGTTGATATTCATAACCCAGAAATGAGGCTGTTATAACAAAAAGGGATAGCCACCGCCACTGCGATTGTTTTTTACTGATCTGTAGCTCTCGAACGAGCTTAGTGAGATTGTTATTCTGAGTATCTAAATCACTCTGAGACTTAATTTGGGCTTGCAGGCTTGAAAATATTAAATCGGGTAAAAGTGGCGCCTTTTCAATCCAGCCGGGGACATTTTGCCAAGCTCTTTGCGCTGATTTTAGTGGGTGTATCCTGTTTTGAAACCAGGATTCCAAATAGGGTTTCGCGGTTGCCCAGAGATCCAGTTGCGGATAAAGTTGTCGTCCTAACCCTTCAATATTTAACAGTGTTTTTTGTAATAGAACCAATTGCGGCTGAACTTCCATGTTGAATCTACGCGCGGTTTGAAACAGTCTGATCAGAACAAGGCCGAAAGATATTTCTGATAGTGGCTTTTGAAATATGGGCTCACAAACGGCGCGAATGGCACCTTCAAAATCATTTACTCTTGTATCGGCCGGCACCCAGCCTGAGTCAATGTGAAGTTGAGCAACTTTTCGGTAATCACGATTAAAGAATGCCAATAACGTTAATGCGAGGTAGGTTAAATCAGACTCAGAAAGACTTCCGACTATGCCACAGTCAATACCAATATAGCTTGGATTTTCCGGATGTTCCCTGGAAACGAAAACATTACCGGGGTGCATGTCGGCATGAAAGAAACTATCCCGGAAAACCTGAGTAAAGAATATTTCGACGCCTCTTTCTGCCAGTACCTTCATGTCAGTACCCTGCTCTCTTAAAGCAGAAATGTCGGATACAGGTATCCCATGAATTCGCTCCATGGTTAACACCTGTGTACTGCTGTATTCCCAGTAAATTTCCGGGATATACAACATTTCAGAGTTTTCAAAATTTCTGCGAAGTGTTACTGCATTAGAGCCTTCTCGCATTAAATCGAGTTCATCAAGAATAGTTTTGCGATAATCCTCTACGACTTCTGTGGGTCTTAGGCGCTTGCCATCAGGTATCTTTTCGATTAAGTAAGCCAGAATTGCCAGAAGTTGAAGATCTTTTTGAATGATCTTTTTTATCCCTGGTCGAATAACTTTTATGACGACCTGACTTCCATCCATTAATGTTGCTGGATGAACCTGAGCGACGGAGGCCGAGGCCAATGGTGTTTCCTCAAAATTACGGAAGAGCTGGTCAATGGGTCGTTTCAATGATTTTTCAATAATACAGGTTGCTTGTTCACCAGGAAATGGCGGTACCTGATCCTGTAGTTTGGCTAGTTCATCAGCAATATCAGTGGGGAGTAAATCGCGCCTTGTTGATAGCATCTGACCGAATTTGATGAATACCGGTCCCAGAGCTTCAAGAGCAAGCCTTAGATTGACTGCAGAAGTATTTTTTGGCGCAATAAAAAAACGCCATGGCATTAACCAGAGTATACACCGTAAGCTCAATGGTAAATGTTCAGTGGGTATGAATTTATCCAAACGGTATCTAGAGGTTATCCAGGTCACCTTAATCAGTCGGCTAAGTCTCATGATTGTTTGCCTCTGGAATTGAGGATTCGGTTTATTCGCGCATCAAGTCGATCTGTTTCAAACCTTATTTGGGAGATAGCAGACGCTGTATCCTTATATTGCTCTGAGGCAATCAAACTGTCTGATTCATGTTGCCAGTAATTGCTCCAGGAGTGATCCAGGCTACGTTTGATTTCATTAAAAAAGCCCTTCCCTTGGGTAACCATATTCGCTAATAGGTGCCCGGGTACATCGCCAACAACATCAGAAATAGCTGCTTCCCAATCGATATTTAATTGGGCGGCAATATTCTGAATTTGTGTTAGTAATTGTGTGTTCCCGGACACCTCCATTCGTGTTTTCATTAAAGCCTGGGTTTTGTCTTCTTCTTTCATCAGAGCGATAAAACTGGATAAACTGCCTTTGATAGAAGCGTCTACCTGATCTTGCCACTCACTGATTAAGCGTATTTGTTGTTGATTGAAGTGAACCCAGCAAATGAAGCCCGGATTGGTAACTTCTATTTTAATGACCACATCCTGAATAGCTTCAACCTGATTTTGGGTGTAAGGATCGTATGCAAGTAACTCATTAATAACGCGTTCAAACGATGCCAGTGACGCCAGTTTTAACATTTGCATCAAGGTTTAATTCCCCGGTGCAAAGCAACAATGCCGCCTGTCATATTGTGATACTTTACCTGTGAGAAGCCGGCATCGCTCATCATGTCTGCCAGTAACTCCTGGTTTGGATGCATACGAATGGATTCAGCTAAATATCTGTAAGATTCAGCATCATTGGTAACGACTTTACCAATTACAGGTAATGCTCTAAATGAATACTCGTCGTACACCTTTGACAGCCAGTTGTATTGAGGTTTTGAAAACTCCAATACCAGTAATCGACCACCTGGTTTGAGGACGCGCAACATAGATTCGAGTGCATTCTGCTTATGGGTAACGTTTCTCAGTCCAAAAGCGATAGTGATGCAGTCAAAGTAGTTATCAGGAAAAGGCAGGGCTTCTGCATTAGCTTGAACGAAGTCTATATTGTCAGCATGACCACGGTCAATCAAGCGATCCCTGCCGATAGCAAGCATAGATGCATTGATGTCGGCCAAAACGACCTGACCATTGCTGCCGACCAGATTTGAAAAAATAGAGGTTAAATCACCCGTTCCGCCAGCAATATCCAGGACTCGTTGTCCTTTACGAACACCACTTAATTCGATGGTAAAACGTTTCCATAGACGATGAATTCCCATGGACATAATGTCATTCATCAAATCATATTTATGGGCAACAGAATGGAATACTTCAGCTACTTTGTCTTCTTTTTGTGAAACCGGTACCTGTTGATATCCGAAATCTATGGTTTCTTGTTCAGTCATTAAATTTGCCTGTAATATCTGGAATTATGTCTGTGTCTATTTCAAGGGTTTATGTGCCGCTATCCAGGAAATAAGTTCTTCAAGTGGAATAGGTTTGGAAAACAAATAACCCTGTGTCTGATCACAACTGAGATCAGACAACACACGATACTGCTCTTGATGTTCAATGCCTTCAGCCACGACTTCTAAATTTAAATTTTGAGCGAGCTGAATAATGGATTGGTTCAAATATTTGCTGTGATTACTGGTATGGATGTCATCAACAAAGGATTTATCAATTTTAATTTGGTCTAAGGGTAATACATTTAAATAGGTAAGTGAGTTGTACATGGTTCCAAAGTCATCGAGTGAACACTTTACACCAAGTTCCCGAAATTCGGAAAGACGATTAATAATCACGCCTTGATTTCGAATCATCACTGATTCAGTAAGTTCAATATATAACTTTGAAGGAGCGACTTGATACTGTGCTAACGTTGTCTTAAAAAAGTTAAAAAAGTCATCGCTCTCTAGAACTGCAATGGACACATTTACTGCGATAGTTAAATGTCCAAGATTTACTTTTTCTAACGTTGAAAGATCAATACAGGCCTGGCGGATCAGAAAGTATTCTAATTCAAAAATTAAACCAGATGACTCTGCAACCGGAATGAACTTATAGGGTGGAATGAAACCATGTTCAGTTGGCCACCTCATTAATGCTTCCATTCCGGCAACGGAGCCATCCTTAAGTCTGATTTTAGGTTGATAATGCAGGCACAGTTTATTTTGTTTAATGGCTTCATCTAATCCCCGAACCATGTCCAAACGCTCATTGACCTGCTCTTCCATGGTTAGTTCAAACTCGACACATTGGCCACGATTTATATGTTTGGCACTATGAAGTGCCAGGCTCGCTCGGCGCATTGCATTATTAGCATTGTTACTATGATGAATATGCTTGATGACTCCCATAGAGGCAATCAGTCGGATTTCTGTTCGATTGATAGAAAAGGGAGTTTCAAATATTGAATTAATTTTCTTTTGTGATAACTGTTCGTACTTACCCATAATAGCAAAAGTGTCACCAGATAGACGAGCAGATACCAACGAATCACCTTCTAACGCACTCAATCGACGAGCGGCTTCGATTAGAATTAGATCACCCATGTCTTGTCCCAGGCTATCATTCACAGAATCAAAATCATCGATATCCAGTATATAAAGATCATGCCTGCCGGGATCCATCACAACAGATTCGATAATGTGTAATAATTTTGCCCGATTAGGAAGTTTGGTCAGGCTGTCCTTCCAGGCGATCTGGGTCAGGCTGTCTACCAAAGATTGGTTTTCTAATCCGACACTGATTGATGCCATTAACAATTGCAGGGATTGCAGCTGCAACTCATTAGGTGTTCTGTGGTCAGCAACGGAGTAAATGTAGTCAGAGCCATTATTGTTTGAAATGTACAGTGAGGAGCGATGCTTATGAGATATCCACTTATGCCAGGTTAAACTCGCTTCTAGTTCAATAATGATGTCGGCGTCAGCTTCCGGTTCTAAATAGCGATTTACAAGCTTGGTGTAGATTCCTGTTGCAGCCACACATGACCAGGATCTCTTGCCATCGTTATCAATGGAACGTGCTAAAAATGCATCATGCTCTATACCAAGCAGGGTATTTATCGAGTCTAACACATTGATTCCAAACGAATAGAGGCTGTTTTCTTTCATAAGGCGGTTGGATGAATCAACGATAAAGGACAAGTCTTTACTGGTTTGATTAATAGTTTTTATTTGTTGGTATGAACGAATGGCAGCGGTAAGCGACGTGACCAGATGAACCCGCGTCAACTCGGTCTTTAGGCGATAATCATTGATGTCGTAGTTTGAGATGGCTTCAGCTTCGGGTGCCTGTCCTGGCTGACCGGTACGCAGAATAATTCTAAGGTCATGATTACCTAGCTCTTCTCGTATTTTTTTGACTAATTGCAAGCCGGCGTCTTCAGTTTCCATGACGACGTCGAGCAAGATAACCGAAAATTCTGTTGAAGATGCTAAATGAGAGGCTGCCTCAGCAGCTGAGTTTGCATTTACTAGATTTAGTGGGCGTCCGAGAATTTTTAAGCCTTTTAAACTTAATCGTGTAACCTGATGAACATCGGGATCATCATCAACAACCAGTACGTTCCAGGGTGCAGTAGGCTCAGCTTCACCAGCGGAAGCAATCTCCTCAGCAAATAATAGCTGGTCATCTTTAATGCCGACTTCGCTCATAAAACAAACTCTGGTTATTTAGCAGGTTAAACACTCACTATATTATAAATTACCCAACAGTTGAAATTTGAAACGGCATTCAGGGTACTCAGAACCGGGTTATTTAATAGAAATTGGTTATCCAGGTGATTTATTTTTAATATGATTGACATTAAACCGTGCCATTATAGCCCGAAACCAGACATCTCACACGAGCAGCGAACAAAATTTTATGTGATTGGTGGTTTCAAAGGTTGTCAATCGTCTGTGATGTCAGGATAGGCCGGTGATCCTTACTGCAGTCACACAGCCTCACAGGTAAAGGGTATAACTTTAAATATTAGTGAGTTCTTTTGCGATTTCGGACGCAAGGCGGGCATTATTTAGTACAAGTTGAATATTTGCCTTCAGGCTTTTACCCTGAGTCATTTCTGTGATTTTTTTCAACAGGAACGGCGTTGATTCTTTACCCTTAATACCCTGTCGTTTGGCTTCTATTAGCGCCTTTTCTATTTGTGTACTTATCATTTTCTCATCGAGAGCATATTCGTCAGGGATTGGATTGGTAATGACGACGCCACCCTCTAAACCGATGGACCATTTGCAATCGAGGAATTGGGCAATCTCCACTGCGGTGTCTAGTCTAAAGTCTACCTCATGTTCGCTGCTTTGGGTAAAGAAGGCAGGTAGTCGGGTTGTTTGATAACCCAGGATAGCAACGCCCTGGGTTTCCAAATACTCCTTGGTTAATGCAAGGTCAAGAATTGACTTTGCTCCGGCACATACTACGGCAACTGAGGTTTTCCCCAGTTCTGCTAAATCTGCTGACACATCCATGGTTTCATTTGCTTCACGATGTACCCCTCCTATTCCGCCAGTTGCAAAGATACGTATGCCTGCTTTTTCAGCGATTAACATAGTCGCAGCAACAGTCGTTGCACCCAGCGTCTTTTTGGCGACTACATAAGGAAGATCCCTTCGAGAACATTTCATTACGCTCTGCCCTTGTTTGGCGAGTCGCTCAATTTCGTCCTTGGTTAGTCCTGCTTTTAATTTGCCATCGATGACGGCGATTGTCGCAGGAATGGCGCCACTGTCTCTGACCATCTTTGATACCATGAGAGCGGTTTCTGCATTTTGTGGCCAGGGCATACCGTGGGAAATGATGGTGCTTTCTAATGCTACTACAGGCTGGTTGTTGTCCAGTGCTTGACGAACTTCAGGTAAAATGTCGATTTGGGTCGGTATTGGATTCATAACAGTGCCTCTATAGCGTGTGTCGATAAATTTGGATGATTGGGTGCCGGGTGTGATAGCGTCAGAGCGGCGCAGCCGATAGCAAAAGCCATTTTTCGGTCAGTATTCTGGTTCTGGGTTTCAGCGAATATAAATCCGGAAAACAGCGCGTCGCCGGCGCCAACGTCAGAGACAACAGCTATCTTCTTGCCTTCAAATAATTTCGTGGTATCCGGGGATGAAAATATGACACCTTGACTGCCCAGGCTAAGTAGAACCTGGTCAACCCCCAACGAATTGATGGCCTTGGCAACTTCAGTGTTGGACAAATCATTAATGTTCTTGTCATTAATATGAGCAGATAGCAGCGCGTGAGCTTCTGCCAGATTAAGTTTAAGTGTGTCAATTTGAGATAAATGATTTTGAATTCTTAATACTTTGGCTGCTGAAACAGCATCAACGTAAATGTTGGCATGTTGGCAATGTTTGAATATTTCACCCAGACCTGATTCAGGGATGTTGCAGTCTATTATGACGTTTGAGCTTGAAGAAAACAGGGGTGCTTTTTGTGATAACGTTGTGTTATCCAGCTGCTCCATTATTTTCATGTCAGCAATAGCAGCCTGCATCAGACCATTCGAGTCACACAGTGAGATATAACGGCTGGTTGTTTTTTTCTTAATACGGAATATGTGATCAGTGTCTATACCCAGGCTTTTGCAATGATCGATCAAAAAGTCACCTGCAGCATCGACGCCTAACACCGTTATTAAACTGGTTTTCTGGCCTAATCGAGAGAGGTTTTCCGCAATATTGCGTGCGACTCCTCCGGGCATCTCAGAAATAGATCCCGGGTTAGAATCGGATGGCAAAAAATCGGAAAACGTTAAACCCTGATAATCCAGATTGGCGCCACCGATCACTAACCACTGCTCTTCGCTTGGGAAGACATATCCTCGGCCTAGTATTTTGCCTTTTTTCATAAGCCTGTTTACATGAGCAGCAAGTGCTACTCTGGATATGCCGATAAGATCAGCGATTTCCAATTGACTCAAAAGGGGGTTCTGCTTCAGCGTTTTTAGTACCTTGTCTTCCTGATTACTCATAAAACAAATGTTGCCTAAGTGTATCTAATGTTATTTTATACTAGTGCAGATTATAGAAAATACCAAGCTTTTTAGACATTTAATATCATCATTCATGAGTCAAGGAATGATTCCAGAACCTGGTTTAAATACTGATACCCCAGTGGTGTTGTTGCGATTCGGTCAGAATAAACCAGTTCTTTCTGAACCAGGGGCTGCCACAGGTGTTGTATGTCATTAAATGGGATGCCCGTTCGTTGTAATAGCGTACTTGGATTACTGCCATCTTTAAGTCTTAAAACATTGAGCATAAACTCAAATATCAGTTCATTATCTGGAATTCTATCCAGAGCAACTCTGGGTGAGATTGCATTAAGATAGCTGTTGGGCATTCGAGACTTTCTACTTCTATATATTTCACCGTTGGCCTTGGTAATTTTACCATGTGCACCTGGACCTATTCCCAGGTAATCACCAAAATTCCAGTAATTCAAATTATGTCGGCTTTGTGAATTCGGTTTTGCAAACGCGGATACTTCATATTGCAGGTATCCCGCCTCTTTAAGAAGTTCGCAGCCTTGATTGTGCATATCCCAAATTAGATCGTCATTGGGTAGTTGTGGCCTGGATCGGTAAAACTGTGTGTTTTGTTCAATGGTTAACTGATACCAGGAAATATGTTCGGGGTTTAAATCAATCGCTTGTTTCAGATCTTCAAGAGCTTCGCTGATTGATTGATCTGGAAGACCAAACATGAGGTCAATATTGATTCTGTCGATCTCGGCCTTACGAGCCATGAGAAATGCCGCTGTAGCTTCGGAGGCATTGTGAACCCTCCCCAGTGACTTAAGCTTTTTGTCGTTGAACGACTGAACACCAAGCGATAGTCGATTGACACCGGCTTCACGATATTGCCGGAACTTCTCCGCTTCACTGGCTCCCGGATTGGCTTCCAGTGTGATTTCGATGTTGTGGGTGAATTCCAGTTTATTTTTGATCTGAGTCAGTAAGTCGAAGAAAAACTTACCGGATAGCATACTGGGCGTACCTCCACCTATAAAAATGCTATCAATATTTTGATGCTCAACTATCTTTAGATCTGATTCCAGGTCACTTAGTAGTTGTGTATAAAACCTGTGTTCAGGTATCTTTCCTGACACCTGATGTGAATTGAAATCGCAATATGGACACTTATGGATACACCAGGGTGTATGGATATAGAGTGACTGGGGAATAGGTTCTGGATTCGTAGTATTACTCAATGTTTTAACCTGTCAGCAAATTAAAGGAATTGATTGTGAGAGCTGCCAAACGTAAATCACAAAAAAAATTGGATCGTATTGATTTAAATATTCTTCGTATTCTACAACAAGAAGGCCGAATATCTTATGTTGAGTTAGCGGATAAAGTTGGTCTCAGTACGACGCCATGTATGGAGCGTGTAAAACGTCTCGAACAGGATCATGTCATCGAGGGCTACCAGGCTGTGGTAAACCCTTCGGCCGTTGGACTTAATCTTTTGGTCTTTGTTGAAATCAGCCTGCATTATCAAAGCCCGACTGCGTTCGATGATTTTAAACAAGCCGTCTCTGAATTGCCCAATATAATGGAATGTCATCTTGTTAGTGGCCAAAGTGATTATTTGCTGAAAGCCAGAATCTCAGAGATGTCAGAATACCGCCAATTGTTAGGAGATCTTTTGGTGAATCTGCCTGGAATAAAGGAGTCCAAAAGCTATATCGTTATGGAAGCGGTTAAAGATACTCAAGCACTGCCAGTGCAGCTAGGCGAGTAGCTCAGTTAGACAAGATTAAATGTTGTCTAACTGAAACAGGCCATCACCACGTTGGTCAATAATTGTAACCCCCTTATCCAGTGAAATTTGTTCTGCCTGAACCTTATCTGCAATTAGGTCGCTTCGAATAAACTGCTTTTCGTTGTCACCCTTGGAGATCTTTCCGGAAATCCGATATTGGTTACCTTCTTTTATGGGCGTAGCCAGAATTAAAAACTCTTTGTACTCTCTGGATGCTTCTGATGCTTCTGATTCGGCACTGTTACCAAAAAGCCAGGATAAAATCCCCATAATCATTGTCCCTATTTATTAGTCTGCGTCGTAACACAGGTGAAGTAAGTTAATTGTTTTTGCGTCTACCTGCAGGGGTTCGCGTGTGTTGTGTTCTGGCTTGTTGGAATTTCCCCTGGCGCCGTTTTTGGTCTTTTTCTCTACCGGATTCTGGAGGAATAAGGTGCTCTTTGCCGCGGCCTATTAAACTGATTTTCCCCATTTTCTTCAATGCCTCTCTGAGCAAAGGCCAGTTTTCGGGGTCGTGATAACGCAAGAAAGCCTTGTGTAGTCTACGTTGCTCTTTGGTCTTTGCACTGAAGACGTATTCGTTCTGAACTTTTCGAATAGGTTTTAGTGGATTCATACCCGTTACAAACATGGTTGAGGCTGTTGCCATCGGAGACGGGTAAAAATTCTGTACCTGATCGACTCTGAATTTATTTTTCTTTAGCCAAAGCGCAAGGTTAAGCATGTCTTCGTTGGTTGATCCGGGGTGAGCCGATATAAAATACGGGATTAAATACTGCTCTTTACCGGCTTCTTTTGAATACTTTTCAAATAATACTTTAAACCGGTCGTAGGTACTCATGCCTGGTTTCATCATCTTAGACAATGGGCCCGTTTCGGAATGTTCAGGAGCAATTTTCAAATAGCCACCAACATGATGAGTGACTAGCTCTTTAACGTATTCGGGGTCTTCAAGTGCGAGGTCGTACCTTAGGCCTGATGCAATGGCGATTTTATTGACACCTTTCAAGGCCCTGGCTTTTCTGTAAAGTTGTGTTGTATGCGAATGATTGGTATCCAGATTTGAGCAGATTCCGGGGTAAACACAGGATAACCGCTTACAGGATGATTCAATCTTTTTGTCTTTGCAGGCAAGACGATACATGTTTGCCGTAGGTCCGCCCAGATCAGATATCATTCCTGTAAAGCCGGGAGTTTTATCCCGAATATTTTCAATTTCTTCCAAAATTGAGCTTTCAGACCGACTTTGAATGATACGACCTTCATGTTCTGTTATTGAGCAAAAGGTACAGCCGCCAAAGCAGCCACGCATGATGTTGACAGAAAAACGAATCATTTCATAAGCAGCGATCTTGCTATCGCCATATTTTGGATGAGGAATACGTTGATAGGGATGTTCAAATACCCAATCCAGTTCCTCAGTCGTCAATGGGATTGGTGGCGGGTTAACCCAGATGTCATTACGGCCGTGTCTTTGTACCAGAGCCTTGGCATTTCCTGGATTGGTCTCTTTATGGAAAATTCTATCCTGATGCGCATATAAAACAGGATCCTTTCTAACGTCTTCAAAAGAAGGGAGGCGAATATAAGATGTTTCCGGATTTGCTCTAAAAACAACAGGGCTTTCAATAATGTTAATTACCTCCGCTTTTACTTCGCTATTCGCAGCAGGAGCGGGATCCTGAATTTGTTCGTACGGGTTTTTAAATTTGGCAGGTCGTACTGGTTTGTCCAGTGTTGTTGAATCGATTTCTGTCCAGCTTTCCGGAAGCGACTTGCAGAGGTAGGCTGTCCCTCTTATATCGGTCAGCTCCTTAATTGAGTGTCCCTGGCTAAGCCGGTGAGCGATGTCGATAATGGCCCGTTCACCATTACCAAAAACCAATAGTTCAGCAGTGCTGTCCAGCAATACAGAGCGCCGCATATCGTCACTCCAATAATCATAGTGAGCGAGTCTTCTCAAGCTGGCTTCTATACCTCCAATAACAACGGGTACGTCGCGATAGGCTTCTTTGCATTTTTGGCTGTATACAGTCACTGCTCGATCGGGACGCTTTCCACCGATATTGTCAGGTGTATAGGCGTCATCCTGTCGCATTCTGCGATCAGCGGTATAGCGATTGATCATGGAATCCATATTGCCGGCAGTGACCCCGAAAAACAGGTTGGGTTGACCGAGAGTTTGAAAGGATTCTTTATCGCGCCAATCCGGCTGTGAAATGATACCGACGCGAAAGCCCTGAGCTTCAAGTGTTCTTCCGATAACGGCCATAGCAAAGCTTGGGTGGTCGATATAGGCGTCACCGGTCACTATAATAATGTCACAGCTATCCCAACCAAGTGCATCCATTTCTTCTCTGCTGGTGGGCAGAAAATCGGCCGTGCCGTAGCACTCTGCCCAGTATTTTTGGTAGGAATATATTGGTTTTGGGGTATGAGTCATAGTCTGAACATTTAGATAAGTTGACCTTAATATTAATCGTTTTAGTCTGAATAACCAACAATTCGGCTAGGACATTGATTTATAGGGTGGAACCCCATGCTGACAAGGGCTTTATCATTAGAAGGTTTTCCCCATCGCAAACTATCAATATTGGTGGCACAATGCCCTCTATAGACAACCCCCGTTTATAGGATGGATCTCATGGCGAATTCAGTAGTTATCAGTGGTACCGGCTTATGGTTACCAGAACATAAAATATCAAATGAAGAGTTGGTTACAGCATTAAATGCATGGTCAGAGCGTTACAATAAGGAACATGCCGATGACATTGCTGCCGGCACTCTCGCAGAAAAACCCTTCAGTGACGCTTCATTTATAAAAAAAGCATCTGGTATTGAAAGTCGTTACACCTACATAAAGGAAGGCATCCTGGATATAAACCGGATGCGCCCTTTGATTCCGGAACGTACCGATGACGAATTGTCTGATCAGGCAGAAATGGCAGTTAATGCGGCCCGTTTAGCATTAAAGGACGCCAATAAAAAACCAGAAGATATTGGCGCTGTAATTGTCAGTTGTGCATATACTCAGCGTGCCTACCCGGCTATTGCAATAGAAGTGCAAAACGCGCTCGGAATCATAGGCTTTGGGTTTGATATGTTGGTGGCTTGTTCGGCAGCGACATTCGCTTTGCATCGTGCGGTTGAAATGGTTAAGGCCGAAACGACCAAGGCCGTGTTAGTTATTAATCCGGAATTAACATCACCACAGGTAAATTACTGTGACCGTGATAGTCATTTCATCTTTGGTGATGTCGCAACTGCTGTTGTTATTGAGTCATCGGAAACGGCGCAAAGTGACCACCAGTTTGAGGTGTTAAGCACGAAAGCGGAAACCAGTTTCTCTAATAATATTCGTTCTAATTTTGGTTACACATCCAGGGCAACAGATTCAGATCCATATTCTGCAGACAAACTTTTCCACCAAGAGGGGCGTAAAGTTTTTAAAGACGTTTGTCCGATGGCGATCAGACACCTGCAAGACCATATTAAAAGCACAGGGTTAGTGGAGACTACTGTCACTCGTTGGTGGTTACATCAGGCCAATATTAATATGAACCAGCTGATTGTCAGAAAATTAATTGGCAAGGAGCCTGGCGGGGAAGATGCACCTTTAGTATTAAGTGAATTTGCCAATACCGCATCAGCAGGATCAATCATCGCCTTTAGCCGTCACTCGCAAGATTTGAAATCAGGCGATTATGGTGTGATTTGTTCATTTGGAGCCGGATATTCAATTGGCAGTCTGGTGGTTAGAAAACGTTAATTATTGGCAAGGTTTTATTCTGGTCGGAAGGTGATGTTTTAGGCTAAAATGTCAGGTTTTTTTAGATAATACCTACATTTTTTCCTAATTTAATCTGAGCATAGTTTTACCTCGGCCTATCAATCCTGGTTTCGTTTGGCTCTATTTTTTAACATTCCTTTTTGTTGTTAAATTCACTTCTTTGTTGCCTTTTATTCATCTATCTATGTAGATTTAATAACTACCCTTAATCTTAGTCACTAATCTGTAAGCATTCTTGACCTGAATCTAATTCACACATAATTTCAAACAAGTGTTTGAATTTTTTAAATTTATGTTAATAATAAGAGAATCTTAAATGAATCTCTGGATCTGAGAGGACGTTGAAAATGCCAGAATATAAAGCTCCCATTCGAGACCTGCAGTTTGTGATGCATGAGCTACTAGACTCTGAAGAACATTACCAGAGCATCGGGGCAGAAGATGCTTCTCCGGATATGGTCGATGCGATCATGACAGAGGGTGCCAAGTTTTGTGAGCAGGTTTTGTCGCCCCTATATGAGGTCGGTGATCAGGGATGTACATTAGAAAATGGTGAAGTCACGACTCCTCCTGGATTTAAAGAAGCCTATCAGCAATATGTTGAGGCAGGCTGGCCTAGTATTTCATCACCGCTTGATATGGGCGGACAAGGGTTGCCTGAATCTATCGCTACCTTTATCAGTGAGTTCACTTCAACGGCCAACTGGTCGTGGGGTATGTATCCGGGCCTGAGTCATGGTGCGAAACATACATTAGAAGCATTTGGCACTGAAGAGCAAAAAGAACAGTTTTTGACTCCGCTGATTAGTGGTGAGGCTACAGGAACCATGTGTTTGACTGAGCCACACTGTGGTTCTGATTTAGGTCTATTGAAATCCAAGGCTGACCCTCAGGAAGATGGTTCCTATAAAGTTAATGGCACGAAAATATTCATTTCTGCTGGTGAACATGATTTCACTGATAATATTATTCATATCGTATTAGCGCGTTTACCCGGTGCTCCTGAAGGAACCAAGGGCATTTCGCTATTCATCGTACCCAAGTTACTGGCAGATGGGGCACACAATGGTGTTGTCTGTGGTTCTTTAGAGCATAAAATGGGTATTCACGGCAACTCTACTGCTGTGTTGAATTTTGACGATGCAACCGGTTATTTAATCGGAGCTCCGAATGAAGGGTTGAAGTGTATGTTTACCTTCATGAATGTCGCCCGTTTAGGTACGGCGATGCAGGGCGTTGCTGCTGCTGAATTATCATTTCAGGGTGCATTAGCTTACGCGAAAGATCGTTTGGCGATGCGCTCATTGACCGGTGTCAAGGCGCCTGATAAACCCGCTGATCCCATTATTGTTCACCCGGATGTTCGTCGTATGTTGCTGACGCAAAAAGCGGTCGCCGAAGGTGGTCGTGCGTTGATCTACTACTGCTCATTCCTGGTAGACAAAATAAGTGTGGCTAAAAGTCCCGACGAAGCTAAGACCCAGCAAGATTTATTGGGTTTCTTAACACCCATTGCAAAAGCATTTCTAACTGAGTTAGGCCTGGAATCAGCGAATCATGGTGTGCAGGTGCTGGGTGGACACGGGTTTATTAAAGAATCAGGTATGGAGCAAATCGTCAGGGATACTCGTATTTCTACTCTATATGAAGGCACTACAGGTATCCAGGCTCTGGATCTTTTGGGCCGTAAGGTACTGATGTCTCAGGGTGAGTCGCTGCGAGGCTTCACGAAAGTGATCCATAAGTTTTGTCAGGCTAATACCGATGATGCTATGGCAGAGTTCGTCTCACCGCTTGCAGACTATATTAAAGAGTGGGGGGATATAACGATGCAGATTGGTATGAAAGCCATGCAGAATAAAGATGAAGTTGGTGGCGCATCAGTCGATTATCTCATGTATTCAGGTTATATCACCCTGGGTTATTTCTGGGCGGATATGGCACGAGTTGCTTTGCAGAAACTTGCAGAGGGCACAGACGAAAAAGATTTCTATCAAGCCAAGGTAGATACGGCTCGTTTTTACTTCCAGAGAATTCTTCCAAGGCTTCACGGTCACAAGGTAATGATGTTGAATGGTGTTGATAGCATGATGGCTATGGACCCGGAGCATTTTTCTTTTTAAATTAATACTCACATGATTGCGGACCTGGCTCTGCCATCATAACAATATAGGATTGATACAGATGGCTAGTTTTAAAGTACCAACCCAGGATATGAAGTTTGTTCTTACCGAGCTTTTTGATGCTCCGGCATTATGGAATAGCATTCCTCATTTTGAAGAGGTATCTGAAGATCTGGCTATGGCCATTCTTGAAGAGGGCGCCAAGCTTTCTGAGAATGAAGTCTTTCCTATCAATAGAAGTGGTGATGAAGAAGGCTGTACCTGGGACGATGGCAAGGTCACTACGCCATCAGGTTTTAAAGAAGCATTTCAAACCTACGCAGAATCCGGTTGGACAAGTCTGGGTGGTAATCCGGAATTTGGCGGTCAGGGATTGCCAAAGATGTTGACCTGTTTTGTTGAGGAAATGTTTTACGCTGCCAACAGTTCATTCGCATTGTATCCAGCACTAACGAATGGAGCGACGCTTGCTATAGATGCACATGGAAGCCAGGCACTGAAAGAGCAGTATTTGCCAAAGCTTTATGATGGCAGTTGGTCGGCATCTATGTGCCTTACAGAAGCACACTCTGGAACAGATCTGGGTTTGATTAGGACCAAGGCTGAAGATCAGGGCGATGGTACTTACTTGATCACCGGAACAAAGATATTTATTACCGGTGGTGAGCATGATCTAACAGAAAATATCATTCACCTAGTGTTGGCAAAGTTGCCTGGTGCTCCGGCAGGTCCAAAAGGTATTTCTTTGTTTATGGTACCTAAAATCAAGGTAGATTCTGACAATAATCTGGGTGATGGCAATAATGTTTCCTGTGGTTCAATAGAGCATAAAATGGGTCTAAAGGGGTCATCAACCTGTGTGATGAATTTCGATGGTTCGGAAGGTTATCTGGTCGGCGAAGTTAATAAAGGTTTGGCCGCCATGTTTACTATGATGAATTACGAGCGTTTGACAGTTGGTTTGCAGGGCGTTGGTTTGTCTGAAGTCAGCTATCAAAGTGCTCGTGAATATGCGCAAGATCGTTTACAAAGCCGCGCTCCAACCGGAGCAGTTGCTCCTGAAAAAATGGCTGATCCAATTATTGTTCATCCCGATGTTCGCCGTATGTTATTAACACAGAAAGCCTATGCAGAAGGCAATAGAGCCTTTGCCAGCTTTGTGGCAATGAAATTGGATATTGCAAAGCATCATCCTGATTCAGACCAACGTAATGCAGCTCAAAATATGGTGGCACTTTTAACGCCGGTTGCTAAAGCATTTTTCTCGGATCGTGGCCTGGATGCATGTATTTTGGGACAGCAGGTATTTGGCGGTCACGGCTATGTTCGTGAATGGGGTATGGAGCAGATGGTCCGTGATGCCAGAATCGCGCAGATTTATGAAGGAACTAATGGTATCCAGGCTCTTGACCTGATGGGGCGAAAGGTTGCTGCAAATAGCGGTGAGTGGCTTTATCAGTATTGTGATGAAATGGAGCAGTATATTGAAACCTGTAGTCAGGCTTCGGAAATACCGGAATTCATCCAGTCCCTTAAAGACAGTATTGACGTGTTAAAACGTACCACAGAATATGTGTTGTCCGAGAGTGCAAGTGATGTCAATGTGATCGGTGCAGCAAGTTGTGATTATCTTAATTTACTGGGGTTGGTGACGTTGAATTACCTTTGGGTGAGGATGGCGGCCGTGTCTTCTTCAAAAACTGATGATCATTTTTATTCGTCAAAGGTTAAAACAGGGCAGTTCTTTGTGCAGAAGTTACTTCCTGAAATTCAGGGCTATGCCGCTAAAGTTCGCTCAGGAGCCGATTCATTAATGCAATTTAATGATAATGAATTCTAATCACCTGGTGTTCATAACGGAAATGGCGACACTTGGATACGTGTCGCCACTTTCTTTATTAAGATAATACGTTTGCTTTCTCACTGAGTTCCAGAATTAACCTCGCTAAACCGATACTAATAGCCTAATGTCTATGGACATACTGTTTCGCAACCCGTAAAATCCGCGGCAATTTGGGCCTGATAAAAATTCAGACCGACCGGTGATATTCCGGTAGTCCATGAAATTTGATCAAACATGTCCAAAGGTCTTGTTAGTTGTGGTCTGGTGCCCGATCAAAGACTTTTCCTCAATGACAAGATGTATATACCATTTTATGTCACATTATGAGGAGCCCGCTTTGAGTAAAACTGCCCTGCTAGCGCTGGAAGATGGAAGTCTATTTACCGGCACCGCGATTGGAGCTGACGGGAGTACCGTTGGTGAAGTGGTATTTAATACAGCAATGACAGGGTATCAGGAAATCCTGACAGATCCTTCTTATGCTCAGCAAATCGTTACTCTAACCTACCCTCATATTGGTAATACCGGCATCAACTCAGAAGATAATGAATCGTCCAATGTTTGGGCGAAGGGACTCATTATTCGGGATCTACCCCTGGTAACCAGTAACTTCAGAAGTGAACAAAGTCTTTCAGACTTTCTGAAAGCACAAAACATTGTTGCCATTGCCGATATTGATACCAGACGGTTGACTCGTGTTTTGCGAGACAAGGGTGCTCAAAATGGATGCATAGTCGTAGGTGATAATATCGATGCAGCAGCAGCAGTGGCACAAGCTAAAGGCTTTCCCGGCTTAAAGGGTATGGATCTGGCAAAAGAAGTGACTACCGATTCTGTGTATCAGTGGACACAGGGTTCATGGAAGCTTGGTGAAGGCTTTTCGGAACAGGATAATCCCGGATATCATGTTGTGGCCTATGACTTCGGTGTTAAACATAACATTTTACGCATGTTAGCGGATCGTGGTTGCCAATTAACCGTGGTTCCCGCTCAGACGTCTGCAGCTGAAGTTTTGTCCTTAAATCCAGACGGTGTCTTTTTGTCTAACGGTCCGGGTGATCCAGAGCCCTGTGATTACGCAATTAGTGCCATTAAAGAACTACAGGCAACCAATATTCCGATATTTGGAATTTGCCTGGGTCATCAGTTGCTCGCGTTGGCGAATGGCGCCAAGACACTTAAGATGAAATTTGGTCACCATGGTGCCAATCACCCGGTAGAAGACCTTAAAAAAGGTAACGTGATTATTACCAGTCAAAATCATGGTTTCGCCGTTGATGAATTCACTTTACCAGCTCACTTAAAGGTGACTCATAAATCATTGTTTGATGATTCATTACAGGGGATTCATCACACCGATTACCCGGCCTTTTCGTTTCAGGGTCACCCGGAAGCGAGCCCGGGTCCTCAGGACTGCGCCTCCTTGTTTGATCACTTTATCGATTTGATTGAGCAATCAAAAGGTTAATCAGAGTATTAAAAACAGAAGTAGCTGGCTTAGTACATTGAGCTACAGTAGCGAGTAAACATAAAGCTGATATTTTAAATTTGGAGCATTGACGTTCATGGCTAAAAGAACGGATATAAAAAGTATTCTAATCCTGGGTGCAGGTCCAATTGTCATTGGGCAAGCATGTGAATTTGACTATTCAGGTGCTCAGGCCTGTAAAGCGCTTCGCGAAGAAGGCTATCGGGTGATTTTGGTCAATTCAAATCCAGCCACTATTATGACTGATCCGGCCATGGCTGATGCCACTTATATCGAACCCATTGTTTGGCAAGAAGTTGAAAAGATTATAGCCAAAGAAAAGCCGGATGCATTACTGCCGACCATGGGTGGTCAGACTGCATTGAACTGTGCCTTGGATCTGGAAAAACAGGGTGTTCTGGATCGCTATGGCGTTGAAATGATCGGTGCCGATGCCGATACCATTGATAAGGCCGAGGATCGCTCTCGATTTGACAAAGCCATGAAAAACATTGGTCTGGAGACACCCAGATCAGGTATCGCACATACCATGTCAGAAGCCTGGGAAATTCAGAAAGAGCTTGGCTTTCCAGCTATTATTCGCCCGTCTTTTACCATGGGTGGCACCGGTGGTGGTATTGCTTACAATAAAGAAGAGTTTGAAGAAATCTGTCTCCGAGGACTCGATTTGTCACCGACATCTGAATTATTGATTGATGAATCATTAATCGGCTGGAAAGAATATGAGATGGAAGTGGTTCGTGACCAGGCAGATAACTGCATTATTGTTTGTTCTATCGAAAACTTTGATGCCATGGGTGTACATACCGGAGATTCAATTACTGTAGCTCCTGCGCAAACACTGACTGATAAAGAATATCAAATAATGCGAAATGCATCGCTAGCCGTATTGCGTGAAATTGGTGTTGAGACCGGTGGCTCGAATGTTCAATTTGGGATTTGCCCAAACACGGGGCGAATGGTTATCATTGAAATGAACCCGCGAGTCAGTCGTTCATCAGCACTGGCTTCCAAGGCAACAGGATTCCCAATTGCTAAAATTGCTGCCAAGCTTGCGGTGGGTTACACATTAAATGAATTAAAAAATGAGATCACCGGTGGTGCCACACCTGCCTCATTTGAACCCTCTATAGATTATGTCGTTACAAAAATCCCCCGGTTTGCATTTGAAAAATTCCCACAGGCTAATGATCGGTTAACCACTCAGATGAAATCTGTTGGCGAAGTTATGGCTATGGGTAGGAATTTCCAGGAGTCATTACAAAAAGCAATGCGTGGATTAGAGACCGGGTCTCACGGTTTTGAAAGCCAGTTTTCAGAATATGATGCAGAGACATTTGAGAAGATCACCCATGAACTGAAAGAACCTGGCCCAGACCGACTCTGGTTTGTAGGCGATGCATTTCGTGCCGGGATGTTTTGCGATGATATTTATCGTCACTCCGGCATTGATCCCTGGTTTCTGGTTCAGATTGAAGATCTGATTCTTGAAGAAAAACAACTTCTAGGCCAGTCAGTCGATCAGTTAGAATTTAGTCAGATACGTCGTCTTAAGCGAAAGGGTTTCTCCGATTCGCGATTGGCCACCTTATTGTCGGTATCAGAACAAGAGTTCAGGGCAAAACGAAAAGATTTGGGTGTCTTGCCAGTATATAAAAGAGTAGATACCTGTGCTGCAGAGTTTGCAACAAGCACAGCTTACCTGTATTCAACCTATGATGAAGAGTGTGAAGCTCAACCGAGTGATCGAAAAAAGATTATGATTTTGGGCGGCGGCCCTAACCGGATCGGTCAAGGAATTGAATTTGATTACTGCTGTGTTCATGCTTCATTTGCTGCTCGCGAAGAAGGTTATGAAACCATTATGGTGAATTGTAACCCGGAGACAGTTTCAACAGATTATGATACTTCAGATCGTCTCTATTTTGAGCCTGTAACCCTTGAAGATGTGTTGGAGGTCGTCAGTGTTGAGAAACCTGCAGGTGTTATTGTTCAGTATGGTGGTCAAACCCCGCTAAAGTTGGCAAGGGCGCTTGAAGAAGCCGGCGTACCCATTATAGGCACCAGTCCTGATGCCATTGACCGCGCTGAAGATCGTGAGCGGTTTCAGAAAATGATTCAAAACCTGGGGCTTTTACAGCCAGACAATGCGACGGTTCGTAGTACAGACGAAGCCATACAAAAAGCAAAAGAAATCGGTTACCCTCTGGTTGTTCGGCCTTCCTATGTATTGGGTGGCAGGGCAATGGAAATCGTATATAAAGAATCAGAGCTCGTCCACTATATGGGCACTGCTGTACAGGTCTCTAATGATGCGCCTGTTTTGCTGGATCGATTCCTGAGTAGTGCTATTGAGGTTGATATCGACTGTGTTTGTGATGGTGACATAGTGGTCATGGGTGCCATTATGCAGCACATCGAGCAGGCAGGCGTGCACTCGGGTGATTCAGCCTGTTCATTACCTCCGTATAGCTTGCCGCAGCATGTTCAGGATCAGATTCGGGATGAAGTTTCCAAAATGGCCCTGGAACTGGGTGTTAGAGGATTAATGAATACACAAATGGCCTGGCAGGATGGAGAGCTTTACGTCATAGAAGTTAACCCCAGAGCATCAAGAACCGTACCCTTTGTATCCAAAGCTATTGGAGTATCACTGGCTAAGATTGCAGCTAAGGTCATGACCGGAAAATCGTTACGAGAACTTGGCTTTACTCAGGAAATTATACCTAACTATTATTCGGTTAAAGAGTCCGTATTTCCATTTAATAAGTTTCCATCAGTTGACCCAATCCTGAGCCCTGAAATGAAGTCTACTGGCGAAGTGATGGGTACGGGTGAGACTTTTGGCGAGGCATTTGGGAAGAGCACATTAGCGGCCGGAGCTATTATTCCTACTGATGGTAAGGTGATACTTAGTCTAAGGGATGCTGATAAACCAGGTCTCATTAATGTCGCACAAAAGTTAAACCAATTTGGTTTTGAGATATATGCGACAAAAGGAACCTTTGAATATCTAAAGAAAAATAATGTAGACTGCAACATTGTCAACAAGGTTAAAGAAGGTCGTCCACACCTTATGGACATGATTAAAAATGATGAAATCAGTTTTGTAATAAATACTACTGAAGGAAGGGAGTCAATTAACGACTCATCCGAGATCAGAAGAAGTGCATTGCAGCACAAGGTTTATTACACTACCACGCTTGCCGGAGCAGAGGCTGCTGTCATGGCACTTGAACATATTGCGGACTCACCCGTTCGCAGATTACAGGATTTACATACAGGAACAAGCCAATGAATCGAATCCCCATGACAAAGGAAGGGGAGAAGGCGTTGCAAGAAGAGTTGCAACAGCTGAAATCCGTTGATAGACCAAGAATTATTAAAGCTATCGCTGAAGCCCGCGAGCACGGTGATTTGAAAGAAAATGCTGAATATCATGCTGCTCGTGAGCAGCAAGGGTTTGCAGAAGGAAGAATTGCAGAAATTGAAGGCAAGTTATCCCATGCACAGGTAATCGACATTAAAGAGTTGCCCAAAACTGGCAAGGTGATTTTTGGTACCACAGTGACCCTGTTTAATCTTGCGACAGAAGAAGAAACTCAATATCGTATCGTTGGTGAAGATGAAGCGAATATTAGGTTACAGAAAATATCTGTCACATCGCCTATAGCGCGAGCCATCATGGGTAAAGAAGAAGGCGAAGAAATCGCTGTTAAAACACCCGGTGGAACAGTAGAGTATGAAATCAGTCAGGTAGAGCATTTATAAACTGATCATGAACAGTTGAAAAGGGCTCTTTTATAGAGCCTTTTTTTTAATTTCTGCTTTTAACTTATTAAAAGTAGCGATGAGCCGATAAGTAATAGAGGCTTTGTGGATTATACATAGAAGTTATTTATGATCTAAACTAAGTGATGATTATAATTAATATATTGGAGTGACGGCCCAAATATCATGGATTTATCTTTCATAAATTTAGAAATGGATGAAGTGACCAGGAAGTTAACCGCAGAGATAACTGAGGTTCCTGAGGGCATATCTATTTCGGAGAATGATATCCTTGAATTGATACATGCCCATGGCTTTTTGCACTTTTTAATTCTAAAAACAAACCTAAAAACCATGATCACCCGAACAAATGAAGGGCAAAATGGTCGTTATATCATCGCAGAAAAAAGAAATGCAGAATTAAAAATTATTGTGTCTTCCGATAAGATGGATGCCTATGCCGAAATCACGCCACCTCAGGGTGGAACCGGACTTACCCACGAAATTATTGATAACGCCCTGGTTAAATACGAAATAAAAAAAGAGGCATTGGTTCCCGATGCCTATGCGTTAATCCATTCTACCGAAAATAACACCCGCATTTTGATTGCTCAGGGCAAGCAACCAGTAAGAGGTAAAAACGGTTTTTTCGAGTGGTTACTTGAAGAAAATGATGATGAAGATGTAACAGGCACTGAAGATAGTGATGACCCTGTAAATAGAATCGTCGATTACCGTGCTGGTAATACTTATTCGGTTGTTGATGAAGGTACCCCCATTCTTATTTATCATAATGCAACCAAGGGAGTTAATGGGTTTAATGTCATCGGTTCTGAAATAACAACCGAGGATGGTAAGGATGTGCCTTTCGATAAGAACTGGAAGGGTATTGAGAGGGAATCCAGTGATTCTAACATATATATCGCCTCTTTTAGAGGACACCCGGTAAACTTAAAGCCAGGAGCCCGGGTCGATAAAACACTGACTTTTAGGGGTGTAAATCTCGACACGGGACATATTGAATTTGATGGCTCAGTAGAAATTAGCGGAGATGTTGAGCCTGCGATGAAAATCAAGGTTACTGGTGATGTGCTGATTAAAGGAACCGTAGAAAAAGCAGTTATCATTGCAGGGAATAATATTACGATTACTGGAGGGATATTAGGTGAAGATCATAAGGTGTTAGAACAAAAGGTGAATCTGGACTTTGATCCAGATAATCCTGAAGACTCCCAGGTTCAGAAACATCTCAAGATAGATTATCAGTGCGTCATCAAAGCGGGTGGTTCTGTTAACGCACGATTTTCCAATATTTCACAAATCGAAGCGAAACATATAAATATTCGTGAATACTCTTTTCATTCGGCGCTGACTGCTAAAGAAGATATTAATCTGGGGCAAGAGGGTGGTAAGGGTATGATACTAGGCGGTTTGGCCAAGGCTGGGCGAACTATCAGGTGTAATATGTTGGGGAATGAAACTTACACGCCGACATCGGTGGTCGTGGGCCCGTCTGAGGAAGAACGACAATCTTTAAAAGGGTTAAAAGCCCGAAAAAATCAGCATAAGCAGGAAGCCATAAAACTGGTTGAGGTGTTAACCGGGTTTAAAAAAGATAATGAGTCTCACTCTTTGGATAGCGACTCAATGTTAGCTGCCAAGCAAGCTAAAAAAAGGTTGAATGAACTGAGAGAACAAATTTCACATTTGAAAGAAACCATCCGCTATATAACAGACATTATTGATGGTGGTGATCATGAAGTGGATGCGAAAAATGCATTTCGTAACGTTGATATCACCATTGATGGTGTCAACCAGCAGTTAAATGAAGATCATAAACAACAAATATTTATTGCCGAAAATAATAAAATCACTGTAAGAATGTAGGCTGTAAGAGGCAAGAATAGTCTATTTCACAATGAATAGTCTTAAGGTTAAAAAGTATTAGTCAGAAGATCTGTATCAAATATCCCAAATATCCCAACTATTACACAAGTTAAAGCTGAATTTTTAAAAAAATTGATGTGTATCAAATAGTCCATCTACCAAAAAGCAGATTCTACAACTACTTTTAAAGTGTTCAATCAAAAACTAAAAAACTAAAAAACTAAAAAACTAAAAAACTACAGACTGCTAAGATAAAAAGGAAACAACTATGAAAATAATCCACAGATTGATGGGATTAGGAGTTTTGATGCTTCTAATTACCACATTCAGTGCGCCGGCTAACGCAGAGGCCCAGGCTTTAATATTAAAGCCGTTTAAGTCTCTGAGTGACGCCAGTCAGGAATGTGCTGCCTGTCATAAAGAAGAAAACAAAAGCCTGTATGCCCAATGGGGTCGATCCAAGCACTTTGGTGCCAACGTCGGCTGCTACGAGTGCCACCAGGCCGATCCTACAGATGTAGATGCGATTCAACATGAAGGCTATGACATCTCGATTATTGTCTCTCCAAAAGATTGTGCACAATGTCACAATGCAGAAGTTGAGGAATTTGATAAATCTCACCATGCTAAAGCAGGTCAGATTATTGGATCTCTGGATAATATGTTGGCTGAAGTTATTGAAGGCGCATTAACCCTGAATGGCGCATCTCCTGCTGCTGTGAGTGGTTGCTGGCAGTGTCACGGTTCAGAAGTTAAGGTTCTTAAGAACGGCGATCTGGATCCAGCAACATGGCCAAATACAGGTGTTGGCCGAATCAATCCCGATGGTTCTGTTGGTGCTTGTACCGCCTGTCACCAGAGACATGAGTTTTCATTAGTTCAAGCCCGCCGTCCGGAAGCCTGTGGTAAATGCCACCTGGGTCCAGACCATCCGCAGAAAGAAATTTATGAAGAGTCCAAGCATGGTATTAATTTCTATGCCAACGTTGATCGTATGAATATGGATTCGTCTAAGTGGATCGTTGGCGAAGACTATGATGCCGCACCTACCTGTGCAACCTGTCATATGTCTGCAACTGAAGATCTGCCTATAACTCACGATCTCGGTGATAGAATTAGCTGGACATTACGCCCTGCTATTTCTGAAAAAATTGATGCCAAGGCATTAAAATCCGGTAAGAACGTTAAGAGCTGGCAGGATCGTCGTGCGGATATGAAGAATGTTTGCCAATCTTGCCATACAGACAGCATGGTCGAGCAGTTCTATATTCAATTTGATGCTCTGGTAGAGCTTTATAATGATAAGTTTGCTCGTCCTGGTAAGAGCATGATGGATGTACTTAAGGCAGAAGGCTTTATTACTCCGCAAGGTTTTGACGAAGAAATAGAGTGGACCTGGTTCTACTTATGGCATCACGAAGGCCGTCGTGCGCGTCACGGTGCCGCAATGATGGCGCCTGATTATGTGCAATGGCATGGTATGTACGAAGTCGCTGAACGTTTCTATATTGAGCTAATTCCTCAGTTTAACGAAGCGGTAGACCATGGTGAGAAAGCGAATCCGGAAGGCGCTAAACGTGCTCGTGCCGTATTAGCAGAAATTCTGGAACGTGGGGAGCATCTTTGGTTTACTGGTAACGAACCTGAGTCAGTGAAGAAGGCCCGTAAAGCAGCACAGGCTGAATTCCAGAAACGTTATAGTAACTAAGCCAAGTAGCCAGAGGAGGCCTCAGGGCCTCCCAATGGGGAATTTATGAAGGATGATTCAAACATGGGGTTCTGGTCCAGATTATGGACTCCGTTAAAGTCAAAATGGCTTCTTGGCATCCCGATTGGTGGACTTATAGCGTTTGTTGTCGGCATCATTGTATTGGGCGTATTTAACCAGGCAATGCATGCTACCAACGAAAATCAGTTTTGTTATGGCTGCCATATAGGCATGGACACCATAGTTGAAGAGTATCAACAATCGATACATTTCAAAAACAATAAGGGTGTTCAGGCAACGTGTTCAGATTGCCATGTTCCAAAAGAATTTTTTCCGAAGATGTGGGTTAAAATCCGAGCGACTAAGGATATATATCACATGTTAGCGGGTACAATTAATTTGGAGAATTTTGAGCAAAAACGTAATGGCCTAGCCGAGACTGTCTGGGAAACCATGCAAGCCAGGGATTCGAAAGAATGTAAGAACTGTCACAATCCTGAAATGTGGGACCTGACTCTGCAACCTCTGCGGGCTCAGGTAAACCATGATCCAGCTAAGTGGCAACGAGAAGAAAAAAGCTGTGTTAATTGTCACCAGGGTCTTGCGCACAATAGACCGGTCGTTAACTAGTAGTCTTTTTTAGTCGAAACAGAGCCTCGATTTTTCGGGGCTTTTTATTGCCAAAAAACAGGGAATAAAAATGTCTGAGTAGGGAGTCGTGGAGAATCAGTTCCAGATTAATACAAATAATTGCAGCTGTCAGAGAGTCATTAGCGGGCTACTACTGCCAGGCGTAGTAAAGTTAAGACTTGTTTAGCAGGCCCGACTTAAACCTCTTTAGCTTTAACTTCTATTCTCAAAAAATACGGTTTTACGAGTCAGGGTGTTACATGTGAAGCAACTGCAACCAAAGCCTGGTCCGCATGTGAAGGTTAAACGAATAACATTAAACATTGCTGCCAACGACACTTTTCATTACTAAGATCTCTTATCTCTTAATGTATTCGTGTATCGCTCTAGACATGTACCAGCCTCAAGCTTCCGGTTCATTGGATAATACCCCTAATAAGTCAGCATGAAAAAAAAGCAGTGGTTTATTAGGGATCATAGGCAACAAAAGCTCTAAATAAGCGGGTTTTAAAGGGATAGATTCTTACTACTTAGGAGGTATTTATTGGAATGTCCCGTAATTTGCCCTCACAGTTTCATTGATCTTGGTCAAGCCTTTCAAGCCGGTTAGATCGCTATTATTCAGCCCATGTAGATTTTATAGACGATATCAGAGTGGTTTTCAGATCACGCTTTTAATCAGGAGTAAAGCATGAGTCACTTTTTAGACAAATTACAGTTTTTTAGTAAAAAAACTGAAGCATTCTCAGATGGGCACGGAGTAACCACCGAAGAAGATCGCTCATGGGAAGATGGATACCGCAAACGCTGGCAGCACGATAAGATTGTACGCTCAACGCATGGCGTTAACTGTACCGGATCTTGCAGTTGGAAAATATATGTGAAAGACGGACTGGTTACCTGGGAAACTCAACAAACAGACTATCCTAGAACCCGTCCGGACTTGCCAAACCATGAACCTCGTGGTTGTCCGCGTGGAGCCAGCTTTTCCTGGTATATTTATTCAGCAAATCGCCTGAAGTACCCCAAGATTAGAAAACGCCTGGTTAAATTGTGGCGCGAGGCAAAATCTCAACACTCTGACCCGGTAGAAGCCTGGGCTTCTATCATGGCAAGCCCAACCAAAACCAAAGATTATAAACAACAGCGTGGTATGGGAGGATTTGTTCGAGCATCCTGGGCTGAGGTAAACGAAATAATTGCTGCTGCCAATGTTTATACTACAAAAGAATATGGTCCGGATCGAGTGACCGGATTTTCACCTATTCCGGCAATGTCAATGGTTTCATATGCAGCTGGAGCCAGGTATCTATCTTTGATTGGTGGTAACTGTCTGAGTTTCTATGATTGGTACTGTGATTTACCGCCGGCATCACCACAAATTTGGGGTGAACAAACAGACGTGCCGGAATCTGCTGACTGGTACAATTCAAATTACATTATCGCCTGGGGCTCTAATGTGCCTCAGACTCGTACTCCAGATGCTCACTTTCTGACTGAAGTACGTTATAAGGGTACAAAAGTTGTATCTATTACTTCGGATTACTCTGAACTATCCAAGCTAACTGATCAGTGGATGGCGCCAAAACAGGGCACTGACTCCGCTTTGGCAATGGCATTTGGCCACGTCATCCTGAAGGAATACCATACTACCGGTAAGAGTGAGTATTTTAACAACTATGTCAGGCGTTACACTGACTTCCCGATGTTGGTCATGCTTGAAAAAGATGAATCTGGACGACAAATTCAGGGGCGCTTCCTTAGAGCATCTGATTTGGATGAAAATTTGGGCCAGGATAACAATCCTGAATGGAAAACTATTGCAGTTAATAATGATGGGAATCTGGTATCCCCAACAGGGTCTGTTGGCTATCGTTGGGGGGAAAAGGGTAAGTGGAATATTGACGAATTGGATGGTAAAACAGGTGATACGATCAACCTGGTTACTAGCCTGAAAGAGTCTCATGACGAAATAACAGAAGTTGCCTTTCCATATTTCGGTGGCGCTGAACACGAGTTTAACTATTTTCATGCCACCGACCATGATGACATTATCATGCGCAAGGTGCCGGTGAAAAAGTTAAAATTGGCTGACGGTTCCGAAGTTTTAGTAACGACAGTAATGGACTTGACCATCGCCAACTATGGTGTAGATAATGGCTATGATGATCCTAACGTCGCCAGTAGCTATGACGATAACATCCCCTATACACCCGCCTGGCAAGAAGCTATTACCGGTGTCAAAAGTGGCGATGTAATTAAAGTTGCACTCGAATTTGCGGACACTGCAGACAAGACACATGGACGATCCATGATTATTGTAGGTGCAGCCCTGAACCATTGGTACCACATGGATATGAGCTACCGTGGGATTATTAATATGCTAATGATGTGTGGCTGTGTCGGCCAAAGCGGTGGAGGTTGGGCTCACTATGTAGGCCAGGAAAAATTGCGGCCTCAGACAGGTTGGGCACCGTTGGCATTTGGTTTGGATTGGAATCGTCCACCTCGCCAAATGAATGGAACATCATTTTTCTATAATCACTCAAGCCAGTGGCGCTATGAAAAATTGCGTATGGACGAAGTGGTTTCTCCCATCGTAAACAAGGACAAATGGTCTGGATCAATTATCGATCATAATGTTCGTGCTGAAAAAATGGGTTGGTTACCATCCGCTCCTCAGCTAGGTATGAACCCGCTCCAGTTATGTAAAGATGCAGCTGAAGTAGGCCTGGATCCTAAAGACTATACGGTTCAAATGTTGAAAAGTGGCGAATTAAAATTCGCATCAGAACAACCGGAAAATCCGAAAAACTTTCCGCGTAACATGTTTATCTGGCGCTCTAACCTATTGGGGTCCTCAGGTAAGGGCCATGAATACATGTTACGGCACCTGTTAGGCACCAAACATGGATTGATGGGCAAAGATCTGGGTGAAGAAGGCGGAATTATGCCGGAAGATGTTGAATGGGCTGACGAAGGAGCAGAAGGAAAAGTAGATTTACTAGTTACTTTGGATTTCAGAATGTCCACTACCTGTTTGTATTCTGACATCGTCTTGCCAACAGCAACCTGGTATGAAAAAGATGATATGAATACTTCGGACATGCATCCGTTTATTCATCCATTATCTAAAGCTGTTGATCCTGTTTGGGAGGCAAAATCTGACTGGGATATCTTCAAAGGTATAGCAAAGACTTTCCAGGATCTGACTGCAGGACATCTGGGTGTTGAAAAAGACCTGGTGACCGTTCCCATTATGCATGATACGCCGGCAGAAATGGCGCAACCCTTTGGTGTTAAACAATGGTGGAAAGGTGAGTGCGATCTGATTCCGGGTAAAACAGCACCTTCTCTTGTAGTGGTTGAACGGGACTACCCGAATATTTACAACCAGTTTCGGGCACTTGGACCATTACTAGACAAGCTGGGTAATGGTGGTAAGGGTATTGGCTGGAATACTCAAGATGAAATCAATTTTTTGGGTGATCTTAACCGAACTCATTTGGAGGACGGACCGCATCAAGGGCGACCTAAAATTGAGTCAGCAATAGACGCTTGTGAAGTCATTCTATCTCTTGCTCCGGAAACCAATGGTCAGGTAGCAGTTAAAGCCTGGGATGCATTAGGTCAGATGACCGGTAAGGACCACAAACATTTGGCCCTGCCAAAAGAAGACGAGAAAATTCGCTTCCATGATATTCAGGCACAACCAAGAAAAATTATCAGCTCACCAACCTGGTCTGGACTGGAAGATGAGCATGTTTCCTATAACGCTGGTTACACCAATGTGCATGAATTCATTCCATGGAGAACTATCACCGGACGTCAGCAATTCTATCAGGACCATGAGTGGATGCGTGATTTTGGTGAAACCATGTGTGTCTATAAGCCACCAATTAACCTGAAAACCGTTCATCCGATTATGAACAAGAAACCGAATGGGAATAAGGAAATTGCTTTGAATTGGATTACACCTCACCAGAAGTGGGGAATCCATAGTACCTATTCCGACAACCTGTTGATGCTGACTTTGTCTCGTGGAGGACCGATCGTTTGGATTTCAGAGATAGATGCAAAGGCAGCCGACATTGTTGATAACGACTGGATTGAAGTCTTTAACGTCAATGGTGCAATTGCTGCACGAGCAGTAGTGTCTCAACGAGTCCCGGAAGGTATGAGTATGATGTATCACGCTCAGGAACGAATAGTAAACGTACCCGGAGCCGAAACAACGCAAACTCGAGGTGGTATTCACAACTCGGTAACCAGAGCAGTTATGAAACCCACACATATGATTGGGGGTTATGCTCAGCAATCCTATGGTTTCAACTACTACGGAACTGTTGGTAGTAATAGAGATGAATTTGTCATAGTTCGTAAGATGAACAAAGTTGACTGGTTAGACACTGAATAAGCTGAGGTAAGCCAAAAATGAAAATTAGAGCACAGATAGGCATGGTTCTAAATTTGGATAAGTGCATTGGTTGTCACACTTGTTCAATAACCTGTAAAAACGTATGGACCTCCCGCGAGGGGGTCGAATATGCCTGGTTCAATAATGTTGAATCAAAACCAGGTATTGGTTACCCGAAAGAATGGGAAAATCAGGAAAAATGGAATGGCGGCTGGGTCAGAAACAAGAACGGCAAACTGACTCCTCGCCAGGGTGGTAAGTTAAAAATTCTTGCCAACATCTTTGCCAACCCTGACTTGCCGGAAATAGATGACTATTACGAGCCCTTTGACTTTGATTATCAGCATTTGCACAAAGCTGGTGAAAGTAAACACCAGCCGGTTGCAAGACCCCGCTCTCTGATCACTGGCCAGCGTATGGAAAAGATTAATTGGGGTCCTAACTGGGAAGAGATTCTGGGTACCGAGTTTTCTTCACGTCGCCGGGATAGCAACTTCGAACAGATTCAGGCAGACATATACGGTGAATTTGAAAACACCTTTATGATGTACTTGCCACGACTATGTGAGCATTGTCTGAATCCCGCATGTGTCGCCTCATGTCCGAGTGGTGCCATCTATAAGCGTGAAGAAGACGGTATTGTCTTGGTTGACCAGGATAAATGTCGTGGTTGGAGAATGTGTGTCTCTGGCTGTCCTTATAAGAAAATTTATTACAACTGGAAGTCTGGGAAATCTGAAAAATGTATTTTCTGCTATCCGCGTATTGAAGCGGGCCAGCCAACGGTTTGTGCTGAAACCTGTGTCGGACGAATCCGATATCTTGGTGTATTGCTATATGATGCGGATCGTATTGAAGCTGCTGCTGCAACCACCAATGAAAAAGACTTATACCAGGCCCAGTGCGACATCTTCCTTGACCCGCATGATCCTGAAGTCCAGGAAGCGGCTCGAAAAGAAGGAATTCCAGATGCCTGGTTGGAGTCGGCTAAAGAATCTCCTGTTTATAAAATGGCAATGGACTGGAAAGTTGCGTTACCGCTGCACCCTGAGTACAGAACTCTGCCAATGGTATGGTATGTACCACCACTGAGCCCTGTTCAAAAAGCAGCTGAAGCCGGCCACATTGGCATGAATGGCGTAATTCCGGATCTGGCATCATTACGTATTCCGGTTAAGTACCTGGCCAATATGTTAACTGCCGGAGATGAAAAGCCTGTCATTAGTGCCTTGGAAAAAATGTTGGCAATGCGAGCGTTCAAACGATCACAGCAGGTCGACAAAGTTGAAGATCTGCAGGTTCTGGAGCAGGTTGGACTAACGGTTGAACAGGTTGAAGAAATGTATCGTTACATGGCAATTGCCAATTACGAGGATCGTTTTGTCATACCCACCAGTCACAAGGCCTATGCAGAAGATGCCTATGCAATGAAAGGTGGTTGCGGAACCAGCTTCGGCAATACCAGTGGTACAGGTAATAGCGGTGTTAATCTGTTTGGCGGCAAAAAACAGACTGAACGCCAAATAATTCCAGTCAAGCTGGAGGACTGATTCATGCAAGTATTAAAATTACTATCACGGTTAATTGACTATCCAACTGGAGATCTGGCAGAACACTTGCCGGATCTAATCGACCTGGTTAAAGCAGAAAAAAGTCTGACTGCACTGCAGCAGGCACAATTAATTGATTTTCTAAACGACCGTTTTTCAATGGACATCATGGATTGGCAATCAGAATACGACGGCTTGTTTGACCGGGGCCGTTCATTGTCGTTGTTGCTCTTCGAGCATGTTCATGGTGAGTCCAGAGATCGCGGCCAGGCAATGGTTGACCTTCATAGTCAATACAAAGAAGCCGGATTGGAAATAGGTGTACATGAACTGCCAGATTATATCCCACTGTACCTGGAGTTTTCTGCTACACAGGGCGACGCTCAGGCAATTGGCTGGTTACAGGACGTTGCTCCAATTTTTGCGCTGTTAACCGCAAGATTGCAAAGACGTGAATCCAACTATTCTGTTTTGTTTGAATCTCTGATTGCACTTTCGGGTGCAGAAGTGGATCTGGAAGATATCAGAAACCAGATTGCTAATGAAAAGCGGGATGATACAAAAGAGGCTCTGGATAAAGTTTGGGAAGAAGAAATGGTTAAGTTTGGTGCCGATGCAGATACGGATGCCTGTGGAACCGGTGGTATTCCAAAACCCTCTGAGCGTCAAAGCCGTGATCATGAGATGCCTGTTAAAATTATAGGAGTACAGTAATGACCTACTTAAATCACTTATTGTTTGGTATCTATCCCTATATTGCATTAGCAGTATTTGTAGTAGGTAGTTTAATACGCTACGACCGGGAACAGTACACCTGGAAAACGGGTTCAAGTCAGATACTTGAATCAAAGAAATTAAGACAAGGCTCAATGGCATTTCACGTTGGTGTGATTATGATTTTAGCCGGTCACTTTGTGGGTCTATTGACTCCGGTCGAACTTTGGCATCTATTAGGTATAGACGCAGCAACCAAGCAAATGATTGCTGTTGTACTTGGTGGTGGTGCGGGCGTCATCTGCTTTTATGGATTAACCATATTGGTCATGCGAAGACTGTTTGATGATCGTATACGAGCCAGTAGTGCAATCATGGATACATTGATTGTGGTGCTAATCTACGTACAACTAATTCTTGGCATGATTAGTATTTATTACACCAGGCAGCATATGGATGGCAGCGAAATGCTTAAGATGATGGCCTGGGCTCAGAACATTGTGACCTTCGATGGTACTGTAGCTGCAGAAGCCATAAAAGATATCGGCTTAATTTATAAGCTGCACATCTTGTTGGGTATGACATTGTTTCTGCTCTTTCCATTTAGCAGATTGGTGCATATTGCCAGCGTTCCGGTAAAATACTTCCTACGTAGTTACCAGATTGTGCGTCAAAAATAGGCAACACTTTTCGGGGCAAATTTGCCCCGAAAATGCTTGCGACCCTAGCTTGTATTAATTTTTAACAACGGATGCTGCATCATGTCTCAATTTAATTTCCCCGAAATACTCATCAATGGTCAATCACTGGATTCATCGAATATAGCCAGGAATCTTGCTTATTTTGATGAAAAGGAAGATAAGGAGGCAATTCAACAGGCAACGTTGAATGCTGTATTAACCGAGTTGCTACGCCAGCGAGCCAACACCCTGGGCCTGGATAATGGCGAGTTGGATCCGAATGAACAAATGATGGAACAGCTGTTGGATGATCTAATCGACAAAGACGTACCTCTACCCAGTGCCGATGAAGAAGAAATGGCTTTTTATTATAAAAATAACAAGTCAAAATTTGTTACCTCCCCACTGGTAGAGGCGCGGCATATTCTACTGATGTCTGATCCAAACGACTTGGAACATCGAGCAGATACCAGGAAGCAGGCAGAGGTATTATTAGAATCACTAAAAAATAACACCGGAGAATTCTCTAAAATAGCCTCAGAGATTTCTGATTGCCCGTCTGGGAAAACAAAAGGGAGCCTGGGTCAAATGTCTCGTGGGCAAACGGTCGAAGAATATGATGCGGTATTATTTACCGAAAAAGAAGGGTTAATCGATTTCGTCATCGAAACGCGATTTGGCTTCCACCTGACTATTATTGACCGAAGAATTGAAGGCAAACAACAGCCCTATGAACTGGTAAAGGAAAAGATTAGGGATTTTCTGGATCAAAAGGTTTATCACCGGGCAATTTCTCAGTATTTACAGGTACTGGTAAAGGAAGCCGACATTCAGGGATATACAGTCCCGATCACTGATACATTTCAACCAACAGAAGGGATTGGTTGCCAGTAATTGACACAATGCAACGAACTCATAGGCCAGATAACTCTCTGGCCTGCAGTTTTTGAACGCCCCTATCCATTCCATTGTCTTCTTAACGTTCCGCTATGTAATTCAAATAGTGATGCAAAATAATCTTCCAGAAAAACTGGTTCTAAAAATTTCAGTATAATAGAGTGTTCATACTGTAAAATACGTATCTAATTGCACAGTAACCGGACAAGTATTTTACACTACAGAATTATACTAGAATGTTTCAGAATATGAGATTGTAGTCGCACTACCTTCATCTCAACGAAATCCCGCTAAAAGGAAAGCTGTATGCAACATAATTTCGAACAGTCAATTGTTGCAAAAATAACCTTACTAATGTCTTCGGTAATTGTACTAACCGTTTTAATTATTTTCTTTACCGTTATGATTTCAGAAATTGCGGATAATGATGCAGAGGTCGTCAATATTTCAGGATCACTGAGAAAGGATAGTTACCGAATGATTTCGGAAATATTTAAAGGCGAACGAAGCCACCAATTTGACGAAGTTTTCTCATTGGCAACTGAATTTAACCGCAAGCTAAATAACCCGATATTTTTAAGTTTTGACAGTTTGTTTGATAATTTGGACGCTACTGCACAGTTTTATAGAGTACAAAATCAGTGGCTGGAAACCCTGCAGCCACTGATTTTTGCACTAGAAAAGAATCCAGCCAGCCTGGATATCGTGGTATCAGGCATTGAAAAATTTGTAGGTAATTTGGAAATTTTAGTGACAGTTTATCAACATAATGCCGAGCAAAAATTTTACATATTAAGAGTTATTGGCTTGTTGAGTTTTTTTGTCACCATGTTGGTAGTATTGATTGCGGTCTATTATATTCAAATTCATGTCAAACAACCCCTGGCTGAGCTAACAGAAAGTGCAGAAAAATTCTCCCATGGTGATTTGTCTATTCGGATTCCTATCGAGAACAATAATGAATTTGGATTTCTAGCAAAGACGTTAAACCATTCCGCCAGTGTATTAGAAAGTATGAGTCAGAGCCTGGAACAACGTATTAAGGAAAAAACCACGGAATTAGCACACAGTAATGATCGACTAAATCTACTATTTACCATTGCCAGAGATTTAAATATGTCGACTACGCAAACACCAGATTATAGCAAGTTTATCACTGAGTTATCTCGTGTAAGTGATTTGCCTAAAATCAATCTATGTTTAGCAGGTGAAAACAAAATCATTCAGTCCGGCGCTTCCATAGTCAAGGGAGATGATCTAAATTGCCAGAAAGGACATTGTGATCATTGTCTCGAATCTCAAATGCTTTGGGAAAAGGATCCCAATCTGAAGATTGTCCGGTTTAGTCTTCATAAAGAAACAACCAATTATGGCGTGCTGATATGTGCATTAGACGAAGACCAAAACCTTAAATTATGGCAACACCGATTATTGAGCTCGGTTACTGATCAAATTGCTACTAACTTGTCTATGGTCGAAAAATCGAATCATTCGAATCGATTGGCATTGTTGCAGGAGCGTACAATTATTGCGCGTGAGCTTCATGACTCATTGGCTCAATCCCTGTCCTATCTGAAATTTCAAGTCAGTATCCTGGATAAAACCTTGCAAAAGGACCGAGAAGCACCTTTGATAGATCAAACTATCATAGAGCTCAGGAAGGGTCTGGATTCATCTTACAAGCAGTTGAGGCAGTTGCTAACGACATTTAGGCTAAAAGTATCGGGCACAGATTTTAAAACGGCTCTGGAATCGGCAATTGCCACTGTCAATCAAAACAATGAACTGAAAGTTGAATTAGAGTATGACCTGGGAACATTGAAACTAACACCAACAGAACAGATTCATTTATTACAGATTAGTAAGGAAGCGCTGCAAAATGCATTTGATCATTCCAATGGTGACACAGTGAATATTACCCTTGTTTACAACAATTCAATGGTTAGTTTGTCAGTTCATGACAATGGTATTGGCATTTCGGATTCACCAGAAAAATTAGACCATTTTGGATTGTCTATTATGAGTGAGCGCAGTAAGTCTCTAAACGGTGAATTCAATATTCGCAAAGATGAAAACAAAGGAACCGTGGTAGAGTTTAGCTTTCAGCCTGAGGTTTCGTTACATGTCACCTAATGACTTCATGAACATTCTAGTCTGCACTGGATTTAGCCTGTTTAGCACACATCACTAACTCTGTTGATTTTTTGTGTGCCGTACAACGCTGGCAGCTAATATTTTTCAGTACCATTTATCAAATTTTAACTGAGCCTGTGTTGCTCAAAGAGTTATATACAGAAAAACCCGGCATTTGCCGGGTTTGGTTTTAATCCAGAAGGTAACCATTATGGATTATAAAATTCGCCATCCTTTCTCAGGTAAAACCAGTAATTTATTATTAGACATAGAGCGTAGAATATTGCAAAGCCAACCAGTGCATTCTCCGGTGTTGTCGCTTTAATCTGCTCACCGATAACACTTGGGATATAAAAAGCACCGTATGCTGCAACGGCCGATGTCCAACCTAAGACCGGGCTTGCCTGCTCTTTTGGAAACACCATTGCAATGGTTCTGAATGTTGAGCCATTGCCAATACCAGTAGCAGCAAACAACAACAGGAAGAGCGTAAAGAATGGCATAAAATATTCTTCAGGTGTTTCAGAGTTAAATGCCGCCTTCATATAATAGGCAACACCCAATGCACTACCCACCATGACTGCAGAACAGATCTGTGTCACCAGAGCGCCACCGATTTTATCCGATATCCAACCACCTAAGGGTCTAATTAAAGCGCCAATAAACGGCCCCATCCATGCGTACATCAGCGCACTTGGGCCATTATTATTGATGGTGTCGTGAGTTAATACACCATCAACCATAATATGCTGGTAACCAAAGATAACTTTAATGGAGAGCGGAAAAGCAGCGGAGAAACCGATAAATGAACCAAACGTCATGGTGTAGATAATGCTCATAACCCAGGTATGTTTGTTATCAAAAATTTTGTATTGCTTGCTGAGGGAATTGCCTATCTGACCGGGTATTCTCTTGAGAATCAATACTGTAGATACAACAACCAATACCAAAACAATTTCTTTTGGTACACCAAAGCCAGACCCATTAGCGGATTCAGGTAACATCAACCACAGCCCCGACGCAGCTATCACAAGCCCAACCAATAACATACCGGTCATTGCTGTCATGGCGCCAAAAGGAGATGGAATAGAGGGCGATACTTCATCCGTACGTATATTGTTTAAACCAAACCAACCTATAAAAAACAAGGGTATCAAAAATAACAACCAGACAAATCCTGCATTCTGAATATAGGTGTCAGTGCCCGCTGGGATTTTTCCAATGAGTGTACCTGAAGAGGTCACCAGAGTCATAGGATCGCCAGACAAGGCTCCAAAGGCTCCAAAAGTCATAAACAATGGAACGAGAATTTGCATGGTGGTCACACCAAAGTTACCCAAGCCAGCGTTTAGACCCAGTGCCAAACCAGCTTTTTTCTTTGGAAAGAAAAAGTTGATATTGGACATGGAGGACGCAAAGTTACCACCGCCGATACCTGATAGCAGGGCTAATAATTGAAACACCCAGAGCGGTGTATTCTGGTCTTGCAATGCGATGCCCGCACCTATTGCCGGAATCATCAACAAGGCAGTGGTAAACAATAAAACGTTTCTTCCACCGAAGGGACGTATGAAAAATGAGCTTGGAATTCGAAGTGTCGCGCCAGTCAGTCCAGCGATAGCCATTAATGTAAACAGTTCAGATTGAGCAAATGGAAATCCAAGGTTTAGCATTTGTACTGTGATAATTCCCCAGTACAACCAGACAGCGAAACCAGTGAGTAAGCTTGGGATTGATATCCACAAGTTTCTATTGGCGATTTTCTTTCCTTCACTCTCCCAAAATTGTTCGTTTTCAGGATCCCATGTTTTTATGTCAGTCATAATACTGTACTCTCAAGTTATAAAACTGATGTGACTATTGGCTATTGAGAGCAGGGTAACAATTGACTCAACTGGATATAGGCGATTACTCTTTGGGGGGATAAAAACCAGATATAATCCTGACAAAATCAATAGAATGATTTAATTCGATAGACTAAAGTGTGTACTTACGGTTGATTGAAGCCAATTCGGTCAATATTTTTAAATACCTCCATGGTAGTATTTTTTTAAATTTGCCTAAATTGGGACCACAAACAACCTGTTTAAAAGATGACTTACATCAAACAAATAAATAAGTTAATTACAATAATAACAGCAATATTTCCCGGTGATTGAATTATGTCAGATTTAAAAAATACTATTTTGCTTGTTGATGACCACCCATTATTTAGAAAGGGTTTAAGTCAACTAATCAATATTGAGCCAGATCTTGAGGTTGTTGGTGAATGCAGTAATGGCCAGGAAGCAATTGAAAGGGCGGTTGAGTTAAAACCCGATTTAATTGTTATTGACCTAAATATGCAAGGAATGGACGGGCTTGAAACGATTAGAGTCATGAAAACCCGGGGAATTCAAGCCAAGTTAGTCACGCTCACTGTTTCAGATTCAGGATCTGATGTGGTGACTTCGATATCCAATGGCTCGGATGGATACTTGTTAAAAGATATGGAGCCAGAAGTGATTATCGATCAGATTAAGTTGGTTCTATCGGGCAAGTTTGCCATTGCCGACAGACTGGCAGGTTCCTTGGCTGAAGCCCTGAGAAAACCGGAAGCAAAGGAGGCGAATCCACTGGATTCCTTAACCAGCAGAGAGCGAGACATCCTAAAAGGAATCGCTCAGGGAAAAATGAATAAACAAATTGCCCGGGATTTTGATATATCAGAAGGTACGGTCAAGGTACATGTAAAACATATTTTAAAGAAAATGAATTTCCGTTCTAGAATAGACGCCGCTATCTGGGTTACCAATAATAAATAAGGCAGTCCAGAAATTAATGATATGAAATATGGTTATGTTATCAAAAACGCGGGTTTACTCGACGTTAATTGCGCTCTAAGCCGCTTTCATTAACAACTCCTCCCTCAGCATCAGATGTTCAGAATATAGTCATTATCCATGCTCTGGGATCTCGGTGGTATGACTATGTTAGACCCTTTTATATGTGCCTTCTAACAAGACTCTGATGAATGCATATGCAACACGTAGAGCTGACCTTAAATGCCCGTTAGGTAATAGCTGGTTGGCAGGCTTCTTAAACACGAGACGGTGTTTAAGAGTTATGTCGGGTGCCATCTTCGGATGATGCAGTGGTTATGCAAGAAATTTCGCATGCCGGCGGAGTGAAAATTGAGATCAACTAATGGAGTTATTGGGAAAACAGGATAATAACAATGATCAGCGTTAAAACCCAAAAACCAGACATTAGTTGCCAAAAAAGTAATTTACTTTGATCTTTTTCCAAACGAGGATCATTTCGAATAAATTCGGGGTTCGGTTGGGTTAAGTCCTCAAGCATTCGATCCAATGTTTTATATCGAGTTTGCAAATCAATTCTGACACCTTTTTCCAATGCCCGGTCGAACCAGATAGGGATCATAGGATTCCAGTCATTTGCGGGCCGGTACCTCAAACGGTCATAGTCAAATCGGCTCTGACAACTTTCAATTTTGTCACCATAAGGCAGGTTGCCGGTAAATAATTCGTATGCGATGGTCGCCAGTGCGTAAATATCACCCTGTACTCCAGGATTTTCTCCAAGAACATAGTGTGGATCTGAATAGCTTGCTGTTCCCAGGTTGCCTCCATGTTCAATAGTATGAAAAATCTCAGCAATTCCCGCTACAAATACTGAACCAAAATCTACTATGATGGCTTTTCCTTCTTCAGTGATGATGATATTGCCAGGTTTTAAATCCTGATGAACCGTTTCCTTGGCATGGAAGGCAGATAACCCCAGAGCTATCTGTTGAATGATATCAATCGCAACTTTTGGCCTGGGTTTTGGGTTTCTTCTCATCCACTGTTCCAAAGAGATCCCGTCAACATAGGACATCAGGTAATACAAAAACTGCCGTTTTCGCTGCTGTGGAATAATCTTAACAATGTTTTCATGCTCAATACGTTTGCCAATCCACTCTTCCTGGATAAATCGGTCGATGTAACGTATATCGTCTTCAAAATTAACAGAAGGTGTTTTCATCACCATCTGTTCACCCGTGTCTTCATCGGTTACCAGATATAGTTGGCTGCGACTGGATGCAAACAGCTCTTTTTCAATTTTATACCCATCAATTTTCATCCCGGGATCCAGTGTTGGAGGGAAGGGTAAACGGGTTAATTTCTTATTTAGATCATCCAGAGATTCCTTCGGAAGACTTTCGATGCGTATCAGTGCACAACTGATATTATCATCACTGCCATTTTTTAACGCCAGACTAACGCTGTCTTTTGCCAACAATTCTAAATCTCGTTCAGTAGATACTTGATCTGCAATAGAGTCGATGTCTACAAATTCGTGAAAACCATCTGAGCTTATGACGAATGTGTCACCTTCATGTAAAGGTAAATTACCGTAATCAATAGACAGGTTACTATCCATGCCAACTGCTCTGGCCAGACTATTGCTCTTACCACCGAGGTTTGCGACATGGTCATTGGTTATCTGGCGTGTCACACCATCTCGCGTATGATAGATTCTACTGTCGCCAACATGGAAAAAATGTGCTGTTGTAGATTTAATAACCAAACTGGAAAATGTACAGAGATACCCTTTTAGTTCCTGAGTATATTCGTGACTTCGTTTGTACAGATTTAGGTTGATTGATGTCAGGGTTTTTTGGCCTGAGTGACTGACCGACCAGGTATCTGGAGTTGAATAGTAATCGTCAATAAAACCAAAGGCAGCCGTTTTACTGGCCTCTTGGCCGGCTTCCGCACTGCTTACACCATCAGCCAAAGCAATGGAGATGCCTTTGTGTTCTATCTGGTGAGAGGTTTCCGGAATTAAAAAACATACGCTGTCTTCATTAACCGGCTTTATTCCAGCAGATGTGAATGATGCAATTGTCGCTTTTAGTTGTGACATTCGTTATCCAGCCACTGATATAATTGGATTAATTAACATTGTACTATTCATCTATACCCTTGTCCGCCAGACGTAAAAGCCAAGCGGACAGATTAACCACTAAATTAGTCCACTTTAATCAAGTGTACACTACCGTCAGGCATAACTTCCGCCATGTCTCCCTTAGGTTCTTCTAAAAAGTGACAGACAACAAAGATAAACAATGCCGATACACCAATGACCATAAAGAATGTGCTGTATTCTACAAAGGACAATACTGTCAGGTAGGTGACTGCTCCTACATTACCATAGGCACCTGCCATCCCGGCGATTTGTCCGGTCATGCGGCGCTTAACCAGGGGTACTATGGCAAAAACCGCTCCTTCTCCAGCCTGCACAAAAAACGAACAGAACATAGTCGCGACCACTGCTGCAACCATCCACCAGGTGGAATCGATTTGGCTTAAAATAAAATATCCAATCGCTAAGCCACCTACAAACACCATTAAGCTCCTTCTGCGACCAAACTTATCTGAAAACCAGCCGCCAGTAGGTCTCGCAACCAAATTCATAAATGCAAAGCCGGATGCCAGTAACCCAGCCTGCACAGCGGATATGCCTTCAAATGTCTCCAGAAAAAATAGAGGCAACATGGAAACTACGGCGAGCTCAGAACCAAATGTTACAAAATAAGCTAAATCCAGGATTGCCACCTGCTTAAATTTATACTTTTCTAACTCGGGAACACCCTTTGTCAGATGCTCTTTATTAACCTTAAGAATTGAATAGGTCTGAACAATGAAGAGTGCAACCAATCCTGTCCAGATGATATACATGGTTTGCTCAGAAAACAGATTGACGCCACTTGGAGATAGTTTCCATGAAGTTAGCGCCAGAGCGATATACATCGGAAGGTTCATAAACAGGTAGAAGTAGAAATCTTTCCAGCTGGTTACTTCAAGGCCACCTGATTTCTTCGGTTTGAAATATGTTGAACCCTTGGGTGTATCGCGTGCTGCGATAAAGTAAAAAACACCATATATGCCTGCAATTACCCCTGTAGATCCAAGCGCATAACGCCAGCCGTCTTCACCGCCAAACATGAACGCAAGTGTAGGTAGAGACATCGCTGCTGCTGCCGAACCAAAATTGCCCCAGCCGCCATAAATGCCTTCAGCTATACCAACCTGCTTGGCAGGAAACCATTCCCCTACCATCCGAATGCCAATTACAAACCCGGCACCAACAAAACCCAAGAGAAACCTGAATATGGCTAGTTGTTCATAAGTCTTAGCCATAGCAAAGGCGATACATAAAAATGACGAAATAATTAATAGGAAACTGTAAACATGCCGCGGCCCATATTTATCAACTGCCATGCCTACAATAATGCGTGCGGGAATAGTCAGGGTGACATTTAGTATTAATAATGCTTTTACTTGAGCAGATGATAAGTCGAACGCTTCTTTAATAAAAACCATCAAAGGAGCATGACTAAACCAGACGACAAAGGTTAGAAAGAATGCAAACCAGGTGATATGCAATGTTTTAATTTTGGGGTCTGAAAATCTGAGGATATTCAGGCTTGTATCAGTACTCATAAATAGTCTCCTATCCCGAAGGGGATTCAAGTATTTCAAAAAAACTGGTCTATAAATAAAGTGAAAATGCATAGAAACGCTTGATGTGAATCAAAGAAAAGACACTCATATTAAACCAAAGTCTAGGTGTCTATTACGTTGTAGGTAGATAGCGAGTGGGTTTAAAGCCATAGTAATAGCGGAGTTTTGCACATAATAGGTATGCTGAGTGCAATAAAAATTCCATGCTGGATAATTAGAGGCATAACAACTTAACTTAGGTTGTAAGTCATTAATCTAATAGATAGCAATAAATCTGAAAAGCAGAAACCAAAGGTTGCTTTCAATTGCCAGGTTCTACTAAGATTGATGATGTCGTGTCTGGAGTCAACGTCACTCAGAGCCCTGCTAATAAGGCATTAATTTATTAAATATTGGATACAAAGTATGCCGCTTTCTTATCGAGCACTTTGGGCAGCAACCCTGGCGTTTGCAGCCAATTTCTCAGTCTGGACCCTGTATGCAGTCATGGGGATTCAGATACGTGACGATCTGTTTTTATCATCGACACAGCTGGGTATTTTGCTTGCAGCACCTATATTTTCAGGCGCTGTATTACGCTGGCCCATTGGCATTCTTGCTGAAAGAATGGATTGTAAAAAACTATACCTCTATCAAATGATACTTCTGGTCCCGGCTTTGTTTTTATTACCCACAATTGGAAGTTATACCGGATACCTGGCGATTGGGTTGTGGCTCGGCATTTCCGGAGTGTCCTTTACTATTGGAATTCGATATGTCAGTGAATGGTTCGAAACCCGGATGCAGGGAACTGCAATGGGAGTATTTGGTTCCGGAAATTTAGGAGCAGCAATAACACTGCTTATTCTCCCGCTAATAATCAAATACCTGGGTTGGGACAAGATTGGACTGGTTTACGCGATCGGCATGATATTCGTGATAGCACTATTTGCCTTGCTGGCACCAAAACCGATACAGCATACCACCTATTCACCTTCTGACAATCAAGGTCACCATTGGTTGCGCGACTGGAGAATCTGGCGATTTGGACTCTATTATTATTTCGTTTTCGGAAGTTTTCTGGCATTGATTTTGTGGTTACCTCAATATTATATGAATGCTTACAATCTCAGTTTTTCTGAAGCAATGAACTTCACATTGTTGTTTGCATTCACCTCTAGCCTGGTTCGGGCATTAGGAGGTTGGTTTTCTGATCGCTATGGTGCAAGAACCATCAATTGGTCAGTTTTCTGGGTATGTCTGGTTAGTTTGTTTTTTTTGAGTTATCCACCAACAACCATGACAATTCACGGCATAGAGGGGGATGTTGAGATTTTCATTGAAATCAATAAATGGGTCTTTACCTTTCTTTTATTAATCATTGGCCTGGCCCAGGGATTCGGTCGTGCCAGTGTATACAAAACCATTCATGACCATTATCCGTTACAAATGGGTAGGGTTGGTGGTTTTGTTGCCTTTATCGGGGCCCTTGGTGGTTGTACATTACCCGTTATGTTTGGTTTAGCTGATGACTTGATTGGTGTTCATAGTGCCAGTTTTATGCTTTTGTACGGAGTATTGGCTGGCTGTATGATTTTGATGCATTTTGCAATAAAAGCGGACGAATACCAGCAGCGCCTGAAAGAAGCGATAGAAAACAATTTTCTGACAAAGTAATATTTTAACAAAGACACTCGAGGCTAGCAGAGACCTACAAGGTTACATCTTGTTGCACAAAGCTATTGTGGTCACGCTTAAATACTCATTGATGGAGCAAAATCTGACAGCCTTCAAGCATCATTTCTAGCCGTGAAGAATAAACATGTAGATTGATTTCTTCATGGTTAAGGTTCGGGGGTTATGCTTAAAATTGACCAGGCAATCAGATCAGACACGCTTGGTCTGCTGCGCTTATTGTTCGCTATTCGGTTTCGTATTGATCTGCTAGCCATAAATTCAGGTTGTCTGCTATACAGAGTATCTAGTGAGCGCTGACTCACTTAATGCAATAGCGACTGCTTCTTCTGCATGTATAGCCGTTGTATCAAACAGTGGAATATCGGTGTGTATCTGTTGGATAAGCATTACGATTTCGGTACAGCCCTCAATGATACATTCAGCACCCTGTGCATTCAGGTCACTTATTATTCTAAGGAAATGCTTCCTCGATTCGTCATTTACAATGCCTAAGCACAGCTCTTCATATATTACTTTATGAATGAAATCTCTATCTTGCTTATTTGGGGTGAAGACCTCAAAACCAAATTGATCTTTAAGTCTGCCTGTATAGAATGAATCTTCCATTGAAAATTTAGTTCCTAGAAACCCAACGCGTTTGAATCCGGATTTTTGTATTTTTCGTGCTGTAGCATCGGCAACATGCAGCAATGGGATTTGTATTGATTCTTGAACCTGCGCGGCAACCTTGTGCATTGTATTTGTACAAATGAGTAACATATCAGCACCCGCTTTCTCGATGTTTTGAGCACTATCTATCAAAACTCCCGCCGCAGCGTCCCAATCCCCGGAGTGCTGCATTTCCATTACTTCCTGAAAATCTACGCTGTCGAGAACGAGTTTGGCAGAATGTAGGCTGCCTAACTTTCTATTAACTTCTTCATTAACGATTCGGTAATATAGTTCTGTTGATTGGTAGCTCATGCCACCTAATAATCCAATTTTTTTCATGGCTCCGTCTCTGGTGTTTAGTAACATTCTAACGTATTGACGATTATGTGATCTAAATATATCAGTATGTCTTTAAATTATGATATGTACCATAAATACATGTCGAATCAGCCATAGATATTGGTTCATTCACATTGCCGATGTGACTGCACAGGTGTTAGTGAAAAAAGTGATCCGTTTGGAGTTGATGTGCTTATGCTAGATGGCGCAAGGCGGAGCGAGTACATCAGGTGTTTTATCTGGGTGAGATCCTTGATTGATCGGCTCAAGAATATGTGAATATTATCGGTGAGCTCTATGATCAGGGTGCAGAGGCTGAGACCCTTGGCTGTACTGAAATTGGGTTGCTCGTTAACCAAAGTCATTCTCGGGTTCCACTGTTGGATGCAATAGAAATCCATGCGAAGTCCTCTGTAACCTGGTCTTTAGGGTGGTGAAGTCGTAACCTGACAAATTAATTTGACTTTTTTTACCGACGAAGCAGGAACTCGTGGCTAATATGTGTAGAATTCGCGCGGATTTTAAATTATGATGTAAGGGTAGGTTATGAATTTTATTGTAGGTCAGCGTTGGTCTAGTGTCTCGGAGCCTCAATTGGGTCTCGGTATCGTTGTCGAGTCAGAGGGACGAAGAATTACAATCAGCTTTCCGGCGGTAGAAGAACAACGAACCTACTCAACTGAATCGGCCCCTCTTTCCAGAATGCAATATTCTGTAGGCGATCTGGTACAAAATCATGAGGGTGATGAATTTACCGTGGTCGAAATTTCTGAGCTGCGGGGAATATTATTGTATCTGTGCCAGGACGCCCTGGGCGAAGAAATTCAATTACCAGAGCTCGAATTGAATTGTTTTATCCAGTTAACGTCACCTATCCAGCGTTTTAATGCAGGACAGCTCGATCGAGTCAGAGAGTATCAATTGCGAGTCGACACGCTCGAACACCTGAATCGATTGCAACAATCTCCGATAAAGGGTCTGGCCGGTTCCCGAACCAGCTTGCTGCCCCATCAGGTTTTTATTGCACAGGAAGTTGCTAAGCGGCATGCCCCCCGAGTGCTATTAGCGGATGAGGTTGGACTGGGTAAAACCATTGAAGCGGGTATGATTCTTCATCATCAAATCCATACCGGTCAGGCGCAAAAAATACTGGTATTGGTTCCAGAAAGTCTGGTTCATCAATGGCTTGTAGAAATGCTCCGCCGCTTTCAACTCAGTTTCTCGGTATTCAATCAGCAGCGAATTCTTGACTCATTAGAGGAAGGCAATCCGTTTGAAACGGAACAACAAATACTTTGTCATATCGGTCTATTTGAAGAAAATACCGATGCACGCCGACTGGCTTTAGAATCAGATTGGGATCTGGTGGTGGTTGATGAAGCCCACCACCTCGAGTGGCAAGAAAACAAAGTCAGCTCTGCTTACCAGTTTGTCGAAAAATTATCAGAAAAAGCGAAAGGTTTGCTGCTGCTTACGGCGACCCCTGAGCAAGTGGGTGTCGAGGGACACTTTGCCCGATTAAGGTTGTTGGATCCGGCACGTTTTCATAGTCTGGATCAGTTTATTGAAGAACAGCAGCATTACACTGAGTTAAATACGGTTGTTAAGCAACTATTGTCTGATGAGCCTCTAACTGAAGACATGCTGGGTCTGATGTCCCGTTATTTGGGTGATTATGAGATGGAGCAGACGAAGTCGGCAGATGCCACTATTGATGATTTGTTAGACCGGCATGGTACTGGCCGTGTTTTGTTTCGAAATACCCGTCATGCGATTCAGGGTTTCCCATTGCGTTGCCTAAACTCCTATGAAATGGACTATCCAGGAATTTACCAGGGAATTGATGGTCGACTAGGTCTTTGCCCGGAAAACCTGCTGGGAGATGATTCATGGTTAGCGGGAGATCCTCGCGTTCAATGGCTGATAGATTTTCTCAAAGCCAACAAAACTGAAAAAGTATTAGTGATTTGTCATTATGCTGAAACAGCCTTGGCCCTGGATAAGCATCTTAACTTGAGATCCGGCATTCGCTCGGCTTCTTTTTATGAGGGTTTGACGCTGATTGAACGTGACCGAGCTGCTGCATATTTTGCAGACTCGGACGGCGGTGCCCAGACGTTGATTTGCTCGGAAATTGGCAGTGAAGGACGTAATTTCCAATTTGCCCATCATCTGGTGTTGTTTGATTTGCCTGAAAATCCCGATCTTCTGGAGCAGAGAATTGGCCGCCTTGATCGAATTGGTCAAACAGAAGATATTCAGCTTCATGTGCCCTATTTTAAAGCTACTGCGCAAGAAGTGCTGTTTCGCTGGATGAATGAAGGTATAAAAATATTTAGTCAGAGTTGCTCTGCGGGTCATATGATTTATCTGAAGTTTCAGCAACGGCTTGAAGCCTCGATGACGGATAATAATATGGCGTCACTGGATCACCTGATTCAAGATACGGCACAGTTCACCGACAAAACTATTGCAGAATTACATGAAGGTCGTGATGCACTGCTTGAACGTAATAGTTGTCGAATGCCGGTTGCTCAAGCGCTTATCGAAGCGATTGAACAGGAAGAACAAAGCAATAATTTAAAAAACTATATGGATGCTGTATTTAACAGCTTTGGTCTGGAAGTTGAAGATCACAGCGAACATGCTGTAATAATTCGCCCGAGTGATCACATGCGGTTTCAGCATTTCCCTGGTCTAAAAGAAAATGGAAACACCATTACTTTCGATCGAGAACAGGCTCTGTCCCGCGAAGATATGGACTTTCTTACCTGGGAACACCCCATGGTGGCTGAATCCATGGAAACCATTCAAAACAATGAAATGGGTAATGCGGTATTGGCTGCTTTACCATTGAAGGCGTTGCCTCCAGCAACCCTGTTACTGGAGCTTTGGTTTACGATTGAGGCGCAGGCTAATCATGATCTGCAACTGGGCGCTTATTTACCCTTGGAGCCCAGGCGTATGCTGGTTAATATTTCCGGAAAAGATCTCAGTGCAGCCGTGTCCTACGAGCAATTAAATCAGCTTGTAGAGCCAATTGGGCGACAGAAAATTGTGCCTATAGTCGCTCAAATCAGAGAGCCGGTTGAAAGTATGTATAAACAAGCGATGTCTCAGGCAGAGCTCGGTTTGCCGGATAAAATAAACCAGGCTGAAATCTTGATTAATGATCAGATTGGCACAGAAATTAATCGTCTAAAACAACTACAGAAAGTTAATCCGAATGTTCGAGACGAAGAAATCGAACATCTCGAGGAACGTCTGAAAGCTTGTCTGGCAGCTGTCAGTAGAGCTGAAACTGTCTGCCAGGGCATTCGAGTGTTAATAACCAAACATTAACCTATCTACTGGTGTCTGTTAGCCATTAAAGGCAAATACTGCAGACACCAGAATACTTAGGGTTAAAAGCAGAGCGATAGGCTGAATACGTTTGTTAATGATTAATAACTTTGTATTGCCGGTTCTGAAATAACGACCTTGATTCATATGGATAAATCCGGCAAATAAAACTAAAAAACCGACTAATATAAGCTTTAGTTGAAATGCCGTCGATTCAAGGTTTACCCGCTCCTGGAATGCCATTGCAAATCCGGTAACTATTAGTATTAATAAGCCAATCGCATTCATAAGCGAGAGTTTTCGCATCAGGGGTTTGAAGTCTATGTCCGGGTGATTTGCCGAAAATGTTCCTAAAAATCTTCCCGCCAGAGCACCTCCTAATCCAAGACTAAGTCCTAGCAAGTGTAATATTATTAGTCCGTTGTACATGTCGTGCCTCCAAATAGTTTATTCAAGAAAGTGCTCTAACCCATATACCAATTCATTATGTTCCATCACTTTTTTGCAGGCTAAAACCACGCCGGGCATAAATGAGTCGCGATGTTGAGAATTATGTTCGATTTTTAGTGTTTCACTTTGGCCGCCGAACATAACCCATTGCTGGGCAACGACACCGGGTAGGCGTATCGAGTGTAGGGGTATATCGTGTAATTCAGCACCCCGTGCGCCTTCAAATAACTCTTTCCCTCGCAGTAATGGGGCGCTAATTCGATTGGCGTTTATAAGTTCAGCCGTTCTTAGTGCTGTTCCGGAAGGGCTTTCTTCTTTTTGAGGGCTGTGCGCTTCTACAATCTCGACATCGGGTAGGAATCGCGCCGCGTCTGCAGCAAACTTCATCATGAGAACCGCACCAAGTGAGAAATTAGGGGCTATAAGGCCACCAACAGATTTAGTTTTAGCCAGTTGAGAAAGGGCTGCAACTTGATCCTGTAAAAAACCTGAAGTACCTACTACGGGACGCGCGCCAGATTCAATAATGGTTTGGGTATTTTCAAAGCCAGCGGATGCAATGGTGAAATCCACGACAACATCAGGTTGGTAGTGGGCAATTGATGCGGCGAGGTCGTCATCTCGATCAATTTTGGCCACCAGACTCAAGGCTGGATCCTTGTCGATAGCATTAGCTGCTTCAGCACCCATACGTCCTTTGGCACCGTTTACCATTACTTTAATCATAGGGTTTCCTCAATATGGGTTATAAATTTGTTTATCTATTAAATACTGTATTTCTATTAGACCTGGTTTTCTACCCAGCCTTCGAATATCAGAACGGCTGAGACTGAATCGATATTTCGCTGTTTGAAGTTACGATCCTTTCGATTGTTGTTCATTAACAATCCCTGGGCTTCAAAACTGGTGAGTCTCTCATCGTACCATTCGACCGGTAAGCCAAATCGTCCATGTAATCGATTTCCAAATTTGACCGCTCTAAGCGTCATTTCACAGTCGCTGCCATCCATGTTTAGAGGCTTACCGACTAAAACCCCTTCTGGCTGCCATTCATTAATCACTTTTAAAATTGCATCCCAGTCCGGTTTACCATCCTTTGCCCGAAATGGAGGTAGTGGAGTTGCCGTGCAGGTTAGTTGTTGTCCTATCGCTGCGCCAATCCAGCTCAGGCCGAAATCGAATGTCAGCCACAATCCGGTATTATGTTTCAATTAAAACTCCAGATTTAGTTCGCTAACAAACTTCCAGGTGCGAATAATTTCAAGTTCATCGAACTGTTCTCGCATATCAGGTGTAAAGGGTTCGTAGGGGGATGCCAGTCGGGCGATACGCTTGGCTGCGTCATCAAGAATAGAATGTCCCGAGCTTTCCATAACTTCAACGCGCTTAACCGCGCCGCTCTGTGTAATGGAGACCAGTAGTCGTACATCGCCGGTTAACCGATTTTGACGTGCAATAGTCGGATAGTTCAGGTTTCCAATTCGTTCAACCTTATTCAGCCACCCCACAATGTAGCCCGCTTCTGAACTGGCTTTCGTAGAAACTGCAGTAAGGGTTCTAACTCTTGGTCTGGCGGCATAACGTTGCCTTTTATCGGCTAATTTTGCTTTCAATGTCGCTATGTCGAATGTTTGTTGAACCTGATTCTGGGTGGTATTGGCATTACCTTGCACCGCCAGATCAAAAATTTCAACAGCGAGCCTGATGTGTTCAGAGTTGGAAGAGGTTGTAATGAACTTAAGCTGTTCATTGTTACGCTGTTCAATTAATCGTTCTTGTTGATTTTGTTCCACGACTTGAATGCTATTGTCTTCGAACTCTGACGTTTCTGTCGTGGTCAGTAATTTAGCATCATCTTCAGTGCCGCTTCCAGCTTGAGAATGCAGGGCTAGAAAATCAGGATTATCGGATTCTTCACTTTGGTGCTGTACCAGGGTGACATCGAGGATTTTGCTATCATTTTGTCCAACCGAAAGATCAAAGCTTATGCCAAAGATGAGCAGCGCGTGCACAGCTATCGCAATAAAGATGGTAAAGCTTAAGCGATCAGAAGCTCTAATGTTAGGTTGTGTAGCCATGGTTAGGTTCGCTTTTTCAATTTATCATCAATGACATCAATTAAATCCTCAGCAATATGGGTGTTGTATGCATCGTCGATTTCTCGAATACAGGTTGGACTGGTGACATTAATCTCGGTTAAGTAGTCTCCAATAACATCCAAACCGGCAAAAAGAATGCCTTTTTTACGAAGTGTCGGACCCACAGCCTCTGCTATTTCTCGATCCTTTTTAGTTAAGGGTCGGGCTTCACCACAACCTCCTGCGGCTAGATTACCGCGAGTTTCTCCCTTTGCCGGTATTCTGGCCAGGCAGTAAGGCGCAGGAACGCCATCGACCAACAGTATCCGTTTGTCGCCATCACTGATTTCCGGGATGAATTTCTGAGCCATTATCGTTTGGCTACCAAATTGAGTCAGCGTTTCGATAATAACACCAATATTAGGGTCGTTTTCGCCAACCCGGAATATGGATGTACCACCCATGCCATCGAGAGGCTTTAAAATGATGTCTTTGTGTTCATTATAAAATCGTCTTATTTCACGGTCGCTGGCGGTAACCAGATGTGCTGGAGCGAATTCATCGAATTGAGTAGCAAATACTTTTTCATTGCAATCTCTTAGGCTCTGCGGTTTGTTGACAATCAGGGAGCCCTGTTGTTCTGCCATTTCTAAAATGTAGGTGCTGTAAATATATTCCTGGTCAAATGGTGGATCCTTGCGCATTAAAATAGCATCCAGGCTACCTAAATTTATCGTATCTGGTTCGCCGAGGCTATAAAATGCTTCGGGGTCTTCAAATACGTCAAGAGGCATGGTATGTGCCCTGGCAATCCCATTTTCTATGAACAGATCATTTTGCTCCATATAAAAAATGTTCCACCCTTTCATTTTTGCAGCCCAAAGCATGGCTAACGAAGAGTCTTTTTTATAGTTAATTGTAGAAATTGGATCCATTAGGATGCCGATATTAATAGTCATTATTGCCACCAAAAAAACATTTTTTATAGTGTAATCGAAATAGGTAGTTTGACCCAAGCCAGAAATAAAAATTTGCATTACTATAGTTTAAACAGAAGCTTATAGCAGACAATTAGAATCTATGGTAAAAATGACCTTTAATTCTATAACTGATTTATTAGTGATGATGATTAATTTGTCGATAGCAATACTAAATATAACCAAAACAGGTGCTGCATGGATAACTTCGAAAACCTAAAAGTCATGGTGATTGATGATAGCAAAACCATTCGACGCACTGCTGAAACCTTGTTAAAAAAAGTTGGTTGTGAGGTGGTTACAGCAACAGATGGTTTTGATGCATTAGCCAAGATTGCAGATACAAAACCTAATATAATATTCGTAGATATTATGATGCCTCGATTGGATGGTTATCAGACGTGCGCTTTAATCAAAAATAATAACACCTTTAAAGATACGCCGGTTATTATGCTGTCGAGTAAAGATGGTCTGTTTGACAAAGCGAAAGGACGTATCGTTGGGTCAGACCAGTACCTGACGAAACCATTTGGCAAAGAAGAACTCCTGGGTGCGATACGAGAGCACGTAAAGTAAAATATTTAACAACCCGGAAGATAAATCAATTCTGAAGAGATATTCCTAATGGCAAAAATATTAATTGTTGATGATTCACCCACAGAAACCTTTGCTTTTAAGACAATGCTTGAAAGCCACGGCTTTCAGGTAATAACCGCCGAAAATGGGGCTGATGGTGTGGCTGTAGCAAAGGCTGAATTACCTGATATTGTGTTGATGGATATTGTGATGCCCGGTTTGAATGGTTTTCAGGCGACCCGACAGCTGACAAAAGGCGATGATACCAAGCATATTCCTGTTGTGATTGTAACGACTAAAGATCAGGAAACAGATCGGGTATGGGGGCAGCGACAGGGTGCTTCAGGATATCTTGTGAAGCCAGTTACTGAAAGTGGCTTAGTAGATACCATTCAGTTGGTGTTGTCTGGCAAGACGTTAAATTAATACGATCATGACTGAGCAACGTCACCCCTATAGTATACTTAGTGATATGGCCCGTGCTGGTCGGGACCATGCGGTAGGACTCCCGGCTCAGGATGAGGCTCAGGAATATTGGTCTGGAATTGCATTTACCCTTGGTGGTCAACGATATATTGCTCATATGGGTGAAGTATCTGAAATATTAAGGGTTCCTCATTTTACCGGATTACCCGGCGTTAAATCCTGGGTAATTGGCGTCGCTAATGTTCGTGGTCGTTTGGTTCCTATTATTGATTTGGCAGGTTATTTGGGAATTGAAGCCAAGTCGTTGGTCAGAAATCGCCGAGTTCTGGTAGTAGAAATTAATGATATGTTAAACGGCATTATTGTAGACTCGGTCGAAGGTCTACAAAATATTCGTGTTGAAGACTATATTGAAACTAATCAGTCTGATGTTCCGACATCATTACAAGAGCATGTCGCCGGTTATTATCAGCACCACAGGATGAATTTTAATCTGTTGAATATGCATGGCTTAGTGTCATCAGATAGTTTTATGGCTGTAGCCAACTAGACAATAATTTAATAAATCTAATCGGGCGTATTGGAGTTCGAAAATGAAATCAAGATCTGAAGGTGTTTTCTCCGTGCTGTCAACAAACCGATCGTTAACAGGTTTGTTGTTTCTGCTTGTTATCGTTGTTTCTCTTGCGGTTTATTTGTTCTTTAGCCTCAATAAGCAAAGTAGTAATAAATCACAGTATGTTCAGCATGCGGATGAATTACGAATTGCATCTCAATCTTTTCCAAAATCTGCACAACTTGCAGCCGATGGTAAAGAGCAGGGATTTGATGAGTTGGCGTCTAGTAAAAAAGATTTTGCCACGCACATGAGTATGTTAACAACAGGTATTTCATCGACTGGCTTGCCACCCATTGATCCGGCCCTTAAAGAATTTTCGGATGTGTTATTAGCCTGGAAAAACCTGGAAAACAGCACTAATAGCATTCTTCTGGCAAGAGATACGGTTATTGAACTGAATAATCTGGCTGCCAATATGATCTCTGATTTTCGGTCAATTCAAGAATCTTACAATGTCATTGTTGATCAGATGGTTAACAATGGTGCAGATGCGGCACAGGTTCAGATCGCACAAAGGCAAGTGTTTTTAACTGAGCGTATTATCGGGTCTATTGGCAAGTTAATGGAAGCTGAGGAAGGCTCTGTTATCGCGGCTGATTCTTTTGCACAGGATACACAGGCGTTTGGCGGTGTGCTTGAAGATATGATCAACGGTGGCACTAAAAAGCGTGGCACTAATTTGGCGATTGTTTCGCGAATAACTGATTCTCAGTCTATCAATCAACTCCAGGATGTATTAAATACATTCGAGCGGGTTGCTGGTGATGTGTTGTTGTTATTAACCCAGTATCCGGAATTGTTTCAGGTTCGGGAGGGTCTGGTAACGGTGACCAAAACTTCGAATACCATGCTTCAGTCTGCAGAAAAGCTGTCGGAATACTTCAACGATGCTCATCATTCAGACGATATGATGAGCGACTCATTAATCTGGATCGTATTCGGTGGTATTACCCTAATTATCATATCCGCTATTGGTTTCATTATTATTCGTGACACCCAATTTGATTTGAAACGATCTGCCGAAGCTAACGAGCAAAATCAAAATGCAATTTTAAGACTGCTGGACGAACTAGCCGATCTTGCTGATGGTGACCTTAGTACACAGGCGACCGTTACCGAAGACTTTACCGGAGCCATTGCTGACTCTATTAACTTTGCGATTGACCAGATGAAAGGTCTTGTATCAGCGATAAATTTAACCGCATTACAGGTAACATCGGCTGCTCAGGAAACACAGGCAACTGCGATGCACTTGGCCGAGGCCTCTGAACACCAGGCTCAGGAAATTGCTGGAGCTTCGGCGGCGGTAAATGAAATGGCGGTGTCAATTGACCAGGTATCGGCGAACGCAGCGGAGTCATCTGCGGTTGCGGAACGATCGGTATCCATTGCAAAAAAAGGTGCCGACGTTGTGCAGGCAACTATTAACGGCATGGATAACATCCGTGAACAGATCCAGGAAACTGCGAAACGTATTAAACGTTTGGGTGAATCCTCTCAGGAAATTGGAGATATTGTCTCCCTGATTAATGATATTGCTGACCAAACCAACATTCTGGCACTGAACGCTGCTATTCAGGCATCTATGGCCGGAGATGCAGGGCGAGGTTTCGCAGTTGTTGCGGATGAAGTACAGCGACTGGCAGAACGATCTTCCGCCGCAACCAAGCAGATTGAAGCCCTGGTTAAAACGATTCAGACAGATACAAACGAAGCCGTTATTTCAATGGAACAAACAACAGCGGAGGTGGTTCGTGGTGCACGATTGGCGCAGGATGCAGGTGTTGCACTGGAAGAGATTGAGAATGTATCCAAAAACCTCGCTGACTTGATTCAAAACATTTCAAATGCTGCAAGACAGCAGGCTTCATCAGCGGGTCATATATCAAATACGATGAACGTTATTCAGGAAATTACGTCGCAGACTTCAGCGGGTACGATGGCTACGGCAAAGTCTATTGGTAACCTGAACCAATTGGCTAATGAAATGAGAGCGTCAGTTGCAGGCTTTAAGTTACCAGAAGGTCAAGAACTGGATGTTAGCGATTATGACGACGATTTAATGTCGGCATAATTTAGCGGATAGGGGAATGTAGATAGATGGCTGAGCAGTGGTCCATGGAGACCATTACAGAACTGGATGATCGTCAGTTTTCTCAGTGGCGAGAACTTTTGGAGCGTAGAGTCGGAATGCAGCTCACTGAGCAGCGCAGGAGTCTTTTACGTACCAGTCTCAGCATACGCATGCGTGAAATAGGCTGTAGCGATTATCAGGAATATTTTGATCTGGTCGTTAATGGGGGGCAGGGTATTTATGAGTGGTCGATCCTTGTTGACCGATTAACAGTTCAAGAGACCCGGTTCTTTAGAGACCCCTCCAGTATAGAGTTGGTCAGTAACTATATAGCTCGTCACCAGCGAAACAAAGACCAGCTTAATATCTGGAGTGTTGGTTGTGCAACAGGTGAAGAGCCTTATTCATTAGCCATTATGGCTGCACATATTTTAGAAGGCTCCACTCAGTATTCGGTAACCGCATCGGATATTAGCCAGCATGCACTGACAACGGCTAGAGAAGGCTTTTACAATGGCCGAAAAATCGAAGCCATTCCTGAAAAATATCGTAAATCTTCTTTAAGTCGCAATGGTGATACCTATCAGGTATTGCAACCAATTCGAGATCGTATCTGCTTTGTAAAACAGAATGTACTTGATCTGGATCGATTCCCCTTTTCCGATTTTGACATTATTTATTGCCAAAATTTATTAATATATTTTCGTCGTTGGCGGCGAAAAGAAATAATTAGTCAGATGGCTAAGAGGTTGTCCGTAGGTGGTATGATCATATTGGGCAGTGGCGAAGTGACTGATTGGGTGCCAGACGGGTTGGTACGCGTGGAAAATGAACAAACTCTGGCATTTTTAAAACCATTAACCTCAAGAGCGAAGTAAGCATGGTTCAACAGCAGGATTATGTTGCCCTTGATTGGGTGAAAAGTGAAATCGATGAAACCTTGACACAGGCGAGACATTCTCTGGAAACCTATGTCGAAAACATTGAGGATATGGCTCAGCTTAGATTCTGCCTGGCATATATTCACCAGATTAGTGGTAGTTTGCAGGTCGTTGAACTTTATGGGGCGGCGTTGCTATGTGAAGAGATGGAATTGTTTTGTTCTGACATCATCTCAGGAGCTATTTCGCCCAGTGATGACAACATGTCGTTGCTGATGCAGGGTATTTTACAGTTATCCCCTTACCTTGATCAGGTGAAATCCGCTCGAAAAGATGTCCCCGCTATATTACGACCACTGGTAAATAATTATCGAAAAGCCCGAGGGGAGAATAGATTAACGGACTCTGCCTTTTTTAATCCTGATGTAAACAAGTTATATAGCCGACTACCGTCACTGGATTATCGTAAATTTGATGATCCCAAGTTTATAGAATTATTGCGTAAGCTCAGACAGATGTATCAGTTTGCAATGATAGGTTTATTTCGAGGTGATGATTTAGACAAAAATTATGAATATTGTCAGAATGTATTTGACCGTCTATTTCAGGTAACACGTGGCACACCGGCTGGCCAGGGTTTATATATTGCCAGCGCCTTTGTTGAGGGTTTGGCAAATGGATCGATTCATCTAACCACAACCACTAAAAAACTACTTAAAGATCTGGATGACGAACTTAAAAGAATGTCTTCTGGCCTAAGTTCAGCTCTGAAGCAAAAAACAGATGAGCATTTACTAAAGAGTATTCTATACCATATTTCCGAGTCAGAGACAGACACAGGTAAAATACATAATCTTAAGAAGACTCTGGATCTGGAGAAAAGCGCCCCATCCAACCAAATAGAACAAATTGCAGCACCAGATAAAGAAACGTTGGACTCTGTAGTATCTGTTCTGGTTGAAGAACTGGGTCAGATAAAAGACAGTCTTGACATTATGGTTCGTGGCAATGTTCACGAACTACAGAGCTTGGCATCACTTGTTCCCAGTATAAAACATATCTCAGATACCATGGCGATGGTTGGCTTGGCGGTTCCTAGAAAAGTTCTTCAGGAACAAATTAATAATATTAATGCGTTTATTGAATCTGATCAGGCACCCAGTGACTCGGATATGATGGATATTGCTGGAGCCTTGCTTTATGTAGAAGCCAGTTTAAGTGGTATCGGACATTCAGAAGACAATGAACGTCCAAAATTAAATGATGCACATGAGGCTGTTATTGCTGCTGCGCGCAATGGATTAGAACAGACCAAAGAAGCAATTACCGATTTTATCGGTAGTCATTTCGATCTGAAATATTTGAAGCAGATCCCCGCTCAATTGAATAGTATATCTGGTGGTTTACATATGATCCATCAGGATAAAGCCGCTCGCATTATTCTATCCAGTGTGCGTTATGTGAATCAGAAGTTAATTGCCGATGGTCACACACCGGCCTGGACTGAGCTGGATACCCTCGCAGATGCTCTTATGGGGGTCGAATACTATCTGGAACGCCTGGGACAAGATGGTAGTTCAGCCAGTGAAAAGTGGCTGGAACAGTCTCAGAATAGTGTTGCGCAACTTGGCTTTCCTGTTGATGAAATGGGAACCGTATTTTCTGAAAACCTTGATGAAAAACCAATTGCAGCTATGTCACAAGAGGATGCACTTGCAGACTCTCCGGAAATTGTTTTAGGAAACGCTGAACCCATAGATCAAGGTGAAAGCACGTCTGAGCCTGATACCATTGAAACAATTAAGGCTGATACTGTTGAAGCAGAGCTTGTTGAAAATAGTTCAATTCAAACTGCAGCATTAATGTCGCAGAACTCGGCAGGGGTCACTTCGGAAGACACTGTCACTGATGATGAGCTGATCGATGATGAAATTATAGGAATTTTTCTGGAAGAAGTAGAAGAAGTTCTGGAAGAAATCAATACTTATTATCCACGATATGCTGCAAATGAAGAAGACATCGAGTCACTGGGAGAATGCAGGCGTGCATTTCATACCCTGAAAGGCAGTGGACGGATGGTGGGTGCAACCGTTATAGGTGAGTTGGCCTGGGCGGTAGAGAGTATGTTAAACCGCCTCATTGACAGAACAATTAAAAGCTCTCCGGCAATTTTAGAGGTAGTGTCTGATGTTACTGCACTGATTCCGGCACTCATTGAAGATTTCAAACAACAAGCTCAGGTTGAAACCGATCGCGTCACTTACCTAACTAGCAAAGCAAATGACATCTCTAAAAATGAGTGGGATGGTGCTGAGTTTGTTGAGGATCAGACAGAATCAACTTTAGAAATGGTAGAGATTCTTGATGAGAATGATAGTGAAGCCGAAAGTGACGGTTCATTAATCTCCATTTTCAAATCGGAAATGGAGATTCATTTGTCGGTCGTAGAAAGTCGCCTGAATATTGATTTTGATCAGGAAAAAGCAGTAAAAATACGCGACTCGTTGCAACGAGCTTTACATACTATTCAGGGTTCAGCTCAAGCCGCAAATTTTGAGGCCCTGGCGGAAACTGCCTTTGCTTCAGAATCCATGGTTAAAGATTTCCAGGGTAAAGGCATTTTATTGGATCAGGAAGTTGCTGATTGCCTTATGCAGTTTGTCTCATACGTAAGGGCGCACCTGGAAAGCCTTCACGACAATGGTTCTGCAGAAGTATCTGACCAAAGTTGCCGTGAGGCAATACAAAAAGTACATAAAGAAAGAATTGAACAGTTACAGTCAGGCGAGGATGAGCCTGATGTGATGGAGCTGTTCATGTCTGCCAATATGGATATTATTCTGGATGCAGAGTCGATCGTCAGCAGTTGGCCAGAGAAAGGTCATTCTATCGATGACATATTGCTGATTAATAAAGGCCTTCATGAGCTAGCCATATCTGCAGAACGGGTTAATTTAAGGCCTATTGCTCGATTAAGTGATCGGTTAGTTGAGTTTTATAATGCTATTTTCTTGAATAAAGATGAAAGCGAAGTAGGCCCTGGCTGTTATCAGCTAGCACTCACCGCGCACGAACAACTCATTAACATGATTGACCGTCTTGCTGCCGGTCAAAGTATTAAATTTGCAACTCAGATAGAAGCAGAGCTTGAGCAGAAGCAGAATAATAGAGGCGTGGAGATTAATGAATCACCTTTTGAAGGAGGCGATCACTTTGTTTCACAAATGCTTGCTGAAAATCTGGATACCAAAGACATAGAGCCCAATGATGAAACGGGCAATAGTGCTCAGGAAAACCAACTGAGTAAAATAGTCGCGCAACATTTAGACAATGTTGAAGATAGTCAGATCCCCGTTTCAATTCAATATATCGAAGTACAGGGTGATGCTGAGCTCATAGAGATTTTTGTTGATGAAGCTCAGGACATTATTGAGCAGATTACTACCGAGCTGGATCGATGGAAATCCGATCCAGGTGAAACTGAAATCGTAGCGTCTTTGCAGCGTCATTTACACACACTGAAAGGAGGCGCACGTATGGCCGAAATCAGCCCGATGGCTGATCTCAGTCATGAGATGGAAAACCTATATGAGAGCATGAATGAGGGTGTAATTCCGATTCATGATGAAGTATTTGAACTTTGCCATCAATGTCATGACCAATTAAACGACATGGTTCAAGAGGTCTTATCCAATGGTCGTTGTCCAGAAGCTAGCCAGTGGACTTCTAAGATACAGTCTTATTTACATTGGGCAAAGGACGAAAAATATGGTGTCAATCAAAAAGACAGTGTAGCACCCATAGTAGAACAGATAATTCCAAGTGCAACCTTTGATGAGGAGCCTGAAGAGTTACCAACAGCGACCTTTGATGTCGAAGATAAGATCGTTGATATAGAACCAGTTACTGAGAAAAATCTGGCTGAGGGCAGCCCGTGGCGAGTAGACCTGGATGAAGATATGGATTTAGATATCCTGGATATCTTTATTGACGAGGCGGCAGAGCTTTTGCATGAATTGGATAGCAATATTCATTTATGGCAAGACGAACCTTTTAATGAAGAATACAGTGATGCCCTTAAGCGCATATTACATACCTTAAAAGGTGGGGCCCGATTGGCAAAATTGCAGCATTTAGCAAAGACCAGTCACGATTTTGAAACCTATGTTGTTAAGTCATTACGTGAGCATCCAACACCAGAAGATGATTTTTTCACTAATATCATTGCTCGCTATGATGATTTGGCTAACGGTATTGAGTATTTACAGCAATTATTAGAAATTGAGGGGCAGGAATCTGGAGTAGGGGCTTCGGTGATTGCGCAGGTTGAACCAACGACCGAAACAAATACTTCCGAACAAAGCCAGGATTCCAGCTCTGATGCAAATGCAAAACAATCAGAAAACAACAATGTTTTACCCTTCGCCAAGAAGGGTACTAAACAGGGTGTTAAAGCCCGAGGGCATCAGCCTCAGGAAACGGTCAAAGTTGGCGCAACTCTGTTAGAAAACCTGGTTAACCTGGCAGGAGAAACATCCATCACTCGATCCCGACTGGAAGAGCAGGTGAGTGACTTTGGATTTACATTGGTTGAGATGGAATCCACCATCGACCGTCTTAGGGATCAAGTCAGGCGGCTGGATATAGAAACTGAAGCCCAGGTCGCTTTTAGACAGGAAAAAGCTGAAGAAACCAACTATCAGGATTTTGATCCGCTGGAGATGGACCGATATTCGGCGATTCAACAATTATCAAAGTCGTTAACTGAGGCAACTTCTGATCTCTTTGACTTAAAATCCAGTTTAACGGATAAAACACGGGATGCAGAAACAGTATTGTTACAACAGTCTCGAATTAATACAGAGCTTCACGAAGGATTGATGCAAACACGGATGGTACCCTTTAGTCGGTTGGTACCAAGACTTCGTCGAATAGTACGACAGATTGCTGATGAAACTGCAAAGTCAGTAGACTTATCGGTAAATCAAGCCGAAGGAGAGTTAGATAGAAGTGTATTAGAGCGTATGATCTCGCCCTTAGAGCATATCTTAAGAAATGCGGTGGATCATGGTATAGAGCAGCCAGAAACCAGAGAAGCAAACGGCAAATCCAAAACAGGCCGTATCGAAATAACTGTTTCAAGGCAGGGTGGTGAAGCTATCATTCAGATTGCTGATGATGGTGCAGGTATCAATCTGACAAAGGTTAGGGCTAAAGCCATTGAAAAAGGTCTAATCACTGCCGATCAGGATGTTAGCGATCAACAGGTCGTCCAGTTTATTTTAGACGCTGGATTTACCACAACAGATACCATAACCCAGATATCTGGTCGGGGTGTTGGTATGGACGTAGTGCAGTCAGAAGTTCGAGCGCTGGGTGGTTTGATTAGTATTGAGACCGACGAAGGATTAGGCACACGATTTACCATTCGATTATCCGTTAATGTGTCTGTTAGTCGCGCTTTAATGGTTCGACTAGGTGAAGATCAGTATGCGATTCCACTGGACAGTATTGAAGGTATCGTTCGGATATCACCTTCAGATTTAGATAAATTGCTTAAAAAAGGTACCCAAACCTACGAATATGCAGGTAAGCATTATAGCGTTAGTTATCTCGGAGATTTGCTGTCTAATAGCCATCGTCCGGTCTATATGAATTCATCGTTACCAGTACCCCTGGTTTTGGTGAAAAACCCCCAGGGCACTGAAGCCATTGCATTACACGTCGATAGTTTACAGGGCTCTAAAGAAATAGTAGTTAAATCTCTTGGTCCACAATTTAACGATGTTAAAGCACTATCGGGTGCTACGATATTAGGCGATGGTAGTGTTGTGGTTATCCTTGACTTGGCGGCCATGGTGCGTTCGGATTTGCTCATTGAAGCCCGAACCGGTACCCATGATGCTATTTCATCTATTTCGAGTATGAACGAAGAACATGTGCCCAGGGTATTAATTGTTGACGACTCGGTTACGGTTAGAAAAGTGACGTCCCGCTTATTGGATCGAAATGGTTTTGAAGCCAAAACAGCAAAAGATGGGGCCGATGCCATCACAATTCTGCAGGATTATACGCCAGACGTTATCTTGTTAGATATTGAAATGCCCAGGATGGACGGGTTTGAGGTCGCGAGCAGGGTGCGTCATGACCCCAGGACTCAACATATTCCTATTATTATGATCACGTCAAGAACAGGAACAAAACACCGTGAAAGAGCGATCGGTATTGGTGTGGACGACTACATGGGTAAGCCATACCAGGAAGGAATCTTGTTAGAAAAAATTAACACATTTGTTGCCAGTGGCAGGAAAAATATAACGTGAGTCAGGATGTACGTATTGGCATTATTTCAGATTCGCTACTGCAGCAACATCTGTTGCAATCAGTTATAACTGACACGGGTTATCAGGTCGCGGTAAATTCGCATCCAGATAAATTAAACAAAGCGATATTCCACTCTGAAACCATCAGTATGTGGGTAGTGGATATTATAAATGAAGATTATAATTCTGAATTTTTGGATAGTCTCTTTGAGCATGCTGAGGCCCCGGTATTTATCGGGGAAGGAGTGAGTCCGGATCGGAATTCAGAAGAATATTCGGGTTGGTGTCGGCGTCTGCTGGGTAAGTTAGAAGAAATATCGCCACCCGAAATACGTAGTTTTGAACGTCCGGAAGTTGATCTCTCGATTATTAATACCGGGCCACCGGTTGTTGAAACTATTGCTTTACCTGAACACCTTGGGAATATTCCCAAAGCATCGGTAAATCAATTGTGGGTCTTGGCTTCATCCCTGGGAGGACCGGAAGCGGTTAAAGAGTTCCTGGATCGTTTACCTGCAGGTATTCCGGCATCTTTTTTATATGCACAGCATATCGATGAAAGCTTTATTGATAATCTGGTGACATCGATTGGTCGTCATACTGAACTTGAAATGGCGATGTTGAAGCAAGATGATCATATACAAAATTCAAGGGTGCTGGTTGTCCCTGTTGAAAATGAAGTTATGTTTAGAACAGATCTTAAAGTAGATGTCGTCAATACAGGTTGGTCTGGTCCCTATGGACCCAGTATTGATCATTTATTAAAAAATGTTGTTGAAACCTGGGGTAAAAAAGTTAACTTGATCGTGTTTAGTGGTATGGGGAGTGATGGAACGCTGGGCGCTCTGAAAGTCTGCGAGGCCGGTGGTAAAATCTGGAGCCAATCTTCAGAAAGTGCCATACAACCTTCAATGCCAGATTCAGTCGCAGAGGCTGATTGTGTGTCATTTAGAGGGTCACCGACAGAATTAGCTGATCGTTTAGTTGCCCAGTTAGATAATAATATATTAGAAAATATGGCTTTTTTATCTTGAACAGTGAGAGACGATCATGACCAAGCAATTAAATAACCCGGATTCTAAAGTTATTCTTCCTTGTTTGCTGGTGCCCATCCAAGGGAAAAATTTAATTTTTCCTAACGTGAATATTGCCGAAGTAATATCTATGGTTGAACCTGTTCCTGTAGAGAATTCACCTTCCTGGTTTTTAGGGTTCTTTAATTGGCGTGGTGAGCAAATTCCTTTAATCTCCTTTGAAAAAGCCAGTAAGATGATGGACTATAAAAACTCAAGAACAGCACGAATGGCGGTCATTAATGCTACCGGCTTGTCGGAAGGATCTGATTTTTTTGCCATGGTTATTCAGGGTATTCCACGGATGGTTCGCATCAGTGAAGATGACGTGGAACAGTCAGGCCCAGGTTCTACATCGACTGAGATAATGGAAGTTAAGACCGTTGCAGGAAACGCTACGATTCCAAATTTAAAGTATTTAGAATCTAAAATCCGTGAATTTTTAAATTAGTTATAACAGGGGGCTAGGGTGTATAAAGTTACCTGGTTTTATTGGCTAGTTTTCAACCTCATGTGACCTTTGTCTCTAGATTTTTAGTAATAGCTCGTACAGGATTTGAGACTCTGATTCGGATAAATTGATTCCATGATCCGGTAATTGTGATTTAACCTGTTGGCGTAACTGTCTCCCTTCTTTGGTAACCTGAACAAACACTATTCTTTGATCTTCATTGCTTCGTTGTTTAGTTACAAGTCCCAGGGTTTCGAGCTTTTTAAGTGAACGTGAAACATTTGGACGTTCATCAGTTAATGCCTCAATGATCCTGTTCACGGTAAGTGAACCATGTAATGCATAGGATAATACATCCAGGATGTTTAGCTGCAGTATCGATAAATTGTAGGTAGTAATGACCGCCTCAGAAGCGACACGATACTCCTGTGCCAATGCGGCCATAAGTCTACGTATCTTAAGTCCGCGATCAAGTTCACTGTTTATAATCAGTTCTTTATTGGCCATTTTAAAATCCATGATACCCATCGCTCTATTATAGTAATCTATCATGGATTTAAATGTCGCGACATATTTAAAAATAAAATATATATGTCGTGGATTGTATTTGTTAAGCTCCCCTTAGAGGTCGTTTTTCCTGTTTCGGCATTGGTTGTTAGAATCTTTGTAGTCTGGAGTAGTTGGTTTTATTCTATTTTTTCAAGTTTATATTTGCGAATCAGGCCTCTGATTTGATCGTAGCTGAGCATTAAATCAGAAGCGGTTTTCTTCTGGGAGTAATGATTTCCAGCAAGATGTTTCATCAATAGCGACTTTTTGAATTGATGGACTTCTTTATTGAAATTTACTGCTGTTGTGGCGGTTCCATGTGTAGCTGTATTATCGTCATGAAAAATGGTTTCAGTCTTTTGGTTTTGGAAGGGATTAATAGTAATTTGGTTTATGGGAGAGGTTTGGTCTCCGTGCCTGAATATAGATCGTTCAACTGCATTTCTTAATTCACGAATATTTCCTGGCCAATGGTGGCCCTCTAGAGTATTTTTGGCGTGATCCGTGAACCCGGGGAAATAAGACCAGTTGAGTTCATGGCAAATTTTTAGTGCAAAATGTTCTGAAAGCTCCAAAATGTCTTCTTGGCGCTCGTGCAAAGAAGGCACCTGGATAACATCAAATGTTAGCCGATCTAATAAGTCTGCCCTGAAGCTACCCTGAGACACCAGATTGTTCAGGTCAGCGTGTGTTGCTCCAATAACACGAACATCGCTTTTTATGGTTTTACTGCCCCCGACCCGTTCAAATTCCCCATACTCGATAACGCGAAGTAATTTTTCCTGAAGCTGACTGGACATAGTCGCCAGTTCATCAAGAAACAGGGTACCACCTTCAGCACGTTCAAATCGCCCCGGGTGCTTTTTGTTGGCCCCGGTAAATGCTCCTGCTTCGTGACCAAATAACTCTGTGTCTAATAAATTCTCGCTAAAGGCAGCACAATTCACTCGTATGAAAGGCTGGTCCCAGCGAGAAGATAGAAAATGTAATCGTTCGGCAAACAATTCTTTGCCACTACCTCGTTCGCCAACAATTAGAACGGATCTGTTAATGGTGGCAAGCTGAGATGCATGATCCAGAGTTTTGGCAAGGATCACTGAGCTACCGATAATTCGTTTCATGTCCATGGTAATTTATACCTCTGTGAAGGCTTAATTTACCTCTTATGTGTAATTTATACCATTTATTTGGATGCATTTTTATCAAAAATAACGAAGGGACCAGTAAATAAGGCGAATGACGTCTATGGCACGAGTTTTGTAATAAGAACGTTGTTGGGTAAAAAATAAAAGGAGTCTTTATGGGCCAGAGGATTATACCAGGGACGGTTTTTGTCCTAGTCATAATGCTGGTACCGGTAAGCCAACCGATAAACGCTGTAATAAGCGGTTTAATAATCTATTCCGTTTATCAGCTGATAAACGGAATAGGCAATTTTTGGATTTGTAAACAATTTCGAAATTGAGGAGTTATAAAATGGGTATTTTTTCTCGTATGACAGATATTATAAATTCGAACCTGAATGCATTGATGGATAAAGCAGAAGATCCGCAAAAGATGATTCGGTTAATCATTCAGGAGATGGAAGAGACGCTTGTAGAAGTTCGGTCCAGCTCTGCTAGAGTTATAGCTGATAGGAAAACTGCAGTTCGCCGGGTCGATAAAATGAAGCAAGAAGTCACTGAATGGCAGTCTAAAGCAGAGCTGGCAATTTCTAAAGGACGTGAAGATTTGGCTCGTGCAGCATTGTCTGAGAAACATAGTGTTGAACAGGATTTGGCGGCCATTGTAGCTGAGTTAGATCATTTGGATGAGCAATTGGAACAATTGGATGTTGAAATTGGCCAGTTACAAAATAAGCTTACTGATGCTAAGGCCAAGCAAAAAGCAGTATCAATGCGCCAGGCAAGTGTGCAAAATCGAATTAAAGTTAAAAGACAGGTTCAGCGTGAAGCATTGGATGTTGCCTTTAATAAATTTGAACACTATGAACGGCGTATGGATAATATTGAAGGACAGTTGGAATCAATGGATCTGGGAATGGAAAGTAAACTGGATTTGCAAACTGAATTTGATGCCCTGGAAAATGATGACAAAATTACCGAAGAATTGGAAAATCTCAAAAAGAAATTAAATACTGATAAATAACAGAAAGGAAAGAGGCATGGATATGATGTTCGTTCCTACCATTTTATTTTTGGTGATTGTGGCACCGATATGGATTGTCATGCATTACCAAAGCAAAAACAAAGCAGGTACCGGATTGGCCGACGAAGACCGCCTGGTTATCGATGATATGTTAAAAACGGCAGATCGCTTAACAGACAGAATCGATGCGCTTGAACGTATTCTGGATGCAGATCAACCAGATTGGCGTCAGTCAAAGTATGACTAGATTTCGATTAAGAGGAGTTAAGAAATGAAGAAGCATCGGAAGTATTCGTTTCATTCACGCAAGCAACAAGGATGGGGCCTTAATCTATATCGCAATAAGGATGAAGGATATATTGCAGGAGTGTGTTCTGGCTTGGCTGAGCATTTTGATGTAGATAACTGGATCGTTAGGCTGATTTTTATTGCCGGATTAATATTTTTGAATAATTTGGCACTCTTTGCCTATGTTGCTGCCTGGATATTATTGGCAGAGCGGGATGAAAATAGTGAAACCACCTATGAATATGATGAAGTGAGGCATCGTTCTGCGCCAAAAAAGATGTTTAAATACTCTGATGATTCGAGCATCCGGCTGAAAAGAGCGAGTGATCGCTTAAAGAAAGCCGTCAGCAGAGTAGAAAATATGGAGCGGTATGTGACATCCCGAAAGTTTAAGCTCGATAAAGAATTTGCAGATATATAAGATTAGGAGTGTGAAACACGAGTGCTAACTTTTAATTTTGATACCAGGGCATTGCTCTCAGCCCTGGAGCAATATAAGCCGATAAGCGTATCTGAGAATGACAGTCGGTTGAGAATCAAGGACTTTGTTTCAAACAATAGGCACTATTGTGACCGCAACAATTTTGAAGCTCATATTACCGCGTCAGCCTGGATTACGTCCCGGGAAAAAACACAGGCTCTTTTGTTACACCACAAAAAGCTGGATATCTGGATTCAACCTGGTGGTCATATTGAAGCATCTGATCTGACCTTGGAAGGTGCTTGCCTTAGAGAGTTGAAAGAAGAAACAGGTCTAACTGATGCGGTTTTGGTGAGCCCGGGCATTTTTGATGTTGATATTCATCAAATTCCAGCCAGAAAAAAGGAGTCGACGCATTTTCACTTTGATATCAGATTATGGTTTGAATCAGAAACCATGGCGATTCAAAAAAACGATGAAGCTCATGATTTGGCTTGGTTTGACCTGGATCATATTAAGCAGGTAACACAGGACCCTTCGGTATTAAGAATGGTAGAAAAAACTTCTAGTTAAGCTTACATTGAAATTGTGTATGTATCATTAATAAGGATAGACCTGTGATCGAGATTATATATGTCAGCCGGGATGGGCAAACGTCCAAAATTGCCCATTACATTCAGCAATACTTATCGTCTAGACAGATGAAAGTTGAGATAACAGATATTACTCAAAATGTGGCTTATCGGTTAAATCCGAAAACAAAGCACGTGGTTATCGGCGTTCCTATTCGATATGGAAATCCAATGTCTCAGGCTAAACAGTGGTTAAAGATTCAGGATTTTACCGATGTTGAGGTTTCCGCTTTTAACGTTAACCTCACCGCCCGTAAGCCAGAGAAGTCAGAAGTATCAACCTGTCCCTATGCCCAAAAGTTCGTTAGTATTTTACCCGAGAAGGTACATCATTTAGCCATATTTGCTGGCGCACTGGATTATCCAAAATATCGCTGGTTTGATAGAAAAATGATTCAGCTCATCATGTGGATGACGAAGGGTCCTACCCACAGCAATAGCAGGATTGAATTCACACAATGGCAAGCTGTCGATGATTTTTCAGAAAAACTGGTCAATATGAATTAGATAACACCTAATTCACGTAACCGCTCCATTAAATATTGATCTGCGGTGTATTTTTCGGATAGTACTACGTCCGGTCTTGGATGTAAGAACAAAGGCAACGAAATTCGAGAGTGGGTAGTTGCCTCTCCAGTTGGGTTGATCACTCTGTGTGTTGTAGACGGAAAGTAATGGCCAGAAGCCTCTTGCAGCATATCGCCTATGTTAATGATTAAATTCCCAAAATCGCATGGAACATCTAACCAGTTCCCTGATTTATCTTTTACCTGTAATCCGGGTTCACTGGCAGCAGGAAGCACAGTAATTAAATTAATGTCTTCATGAGCAGCCGCTCTTATTGCGCCTTTTTCTTCGTTGCCAGTCATGGGTGGATAATGCAAAACTCTTAACAATGTCTGTTCACTTTTATCAATCATTTCAGATAACGGAATTGAAAATTTATCTTGCACATCCACAGGAGCATATTCTTCAATCCATGACAATAATTCAGATGCGAATGCGTTAGTGCGTCGATAGTAATCCATGATCTGGTCTTTTAATTCCGTGGGTATTTGTCCCCAGGGATAGACATGAAAGTATTCCTTTATATCTTTGATTTCAGAACCTTTCGCGGTCTCTGAAATATTGGGTGAAAAATAGCCATCCTGAGTTTCCGGGTTAAAAGCAAATTGATTTTTTAGGGGGCTTTTAAAGAAGACCAACCAGTTTTTATAGATGGATTCGACTAATTGTTGTGGGATCGGATGGTTTTTTAGCACTCCAAACCCTGTTTCATGTAATGATGCAACAAACTCTTCTGCAGCATGAGGAGAGTTATAATCGACGGTTTTAAGTGCCATAAGTTTGTATCCTGAATGTTATTATTGTCTATAGTATAAAGCGAAAATAGGTATTTACCACACTGTCAGGTTAGCAATGGATTGTCTATGGCAGCAACCTGTATTGTTGAAGTTAATGAGAAGCAGGCGATTTAACGGCCAGTTCTGTTTCATAACTTTTTATTCTGAAATTACGAAGTTTATTCTACCAGCGGTCCTTTGATGGGAATGCGGATGTTATCAATGAGCTTAGATATAGGGTCGAAGTGGAGGGCTCAAAATTTACTAAATCAATCTTTAGTTTAAACCTGATATATAACGCGATTTCGTCCTTCTGACTTTGCCTGATACATAGATAGGTCTGCTTTTTCCATAAGCTTTTCAAAGGTGTCATCTGGAGTATAGTGACTTACTCCAATGCTGACAGTCGTTTTTATAACGTTATCCCGACATTTAGTGATATGGGAGGCGACATTGCTTCGAATTCGCTCACTGATATCCTGGCTGTCTTGCACGTAGGAATTGATCATCTGAGACGCTATAAGCGGTGATACTCACCACCAAAAAGGATAGTAACAATAAAACTGTAATGGATATTTGGTAAATAATTGGGTCAGGTAGCAAGATAAATGTTGCCACGGTATATATTTTCTATGTTGCTGTCTTTAAAGCGTCGCAGGAAAGCACTGATTGAATACTTATTAGGTAAATTAAGCTCCATGTAACTCCCTGAAATGACATTGCAACTGTGTTTTCTGACCATGTATACAATAGGATAATGCTATATTGACTGATAATTGAATAATCAACGGTATGGACGTTCATATGATTCTGATTTTCAAAATATGTCATTGGCAGTCGATGAACAAGCCTTCTTATCGGTGAGCTGTTGGTCTATGCCCTTAGCCTCTTCGTCTTGGCAAGGTAAATAGATTATAAGGCGGGTTGATGGTTCGCTTGTGATCAAACATGGTTGTCACTATAGTGCATGTAATTTTTAATTATGGACACACACTTGGTTATCAACGACGGTTTAGTTTTTATTGGTCTGACAAATCCAAAAAGCCCGACGAATGTTGGTTCAGTGATGCGGGCTGCAGGATGCTTTGGTGTCGATGCTGTTTATTATACCGGCAAACGTTATGCTCAGGCTGCCAGATTTCATACGGATACAAATCGGGTGACAGATCGCATTGCTTTGTCTTCTGTTAAAAATTTCAGTGATGACCTACCTGCCAATACGAGAATCGTTTGTGTTGATCTCGTCGAGGGCGCAACCCCACTTCCGGACTATGAGCATTATGAGAATGCGATTTATATATTTGGTCCAGAAGACGGTACGCTGACACAAGAACAGGTCGATGAAGCAGATGATGTGGTTTATATACCGACCACAGGTTGTTTGAATCTGGCCGCAACGGTCAATGTATTGCTCTATGATCGGTTGATGAAATCTGGTTATCCACATGCCAGTGACCAGTTGATTCGGGAAAGCCGCGACAGGAATAATAGTGTTAAGATAAATAATACCTAGGTATTTTGTTGATAGTCGGAGGTCAAATGGTTCTTGAAGTTGCTATATTGGATGTAAAGCCCGATCAGACGTTAGAGTTTGAAACGGCTTTCCTTAAGGCACAAAACATTATTGTCTCTATGCCAGGCTATCTGTCGCACGAACTTCAACGCTGTATTGAAACAAAGAATCGCTATTTGTTACTGGTCAACTGGACCCTATTGGAAGACCATACGGAGGGGTTTCGTCAGTCAGCTTTGTATCAGGAATGGCGTCGTTTATTGCATCACTTTTATGAGCCATTCCCGATTGTTCAGCACTATGAGTCAGTACTGGGTTTAAGTGGTTATAAAAATTAACCATTAACCACGATATTTCGTCCAGTTTCTTTGGCTTGATATAACTGGTTATCAGCACGGTGCATGAATTCTTCAAGACTATCGCCCATTTCATTTGTCATACCGATACTGATCGTTACCGTCAGCTGATGTTCAAAACTGATGATTATATCGTCTTCCAATGATGCTCTGAATTGGTCGAGGAGTTTAAAAGTCTGGCTTTCTGTTAAACCCTTCATTAAGACAAAAAATTCTTCACCACCCGCACGTGCGGTAATGAAATGCGAAAAATACTCCTGAATTTTTTGGGATAAATGAATGAGCACCCTGTCTCCGGTCTCATGACCATAGGTATCATTAACATTCTTGAAGTGGTCAATATCCATCACAACGGCGAAAATTTCTTTGTTTGAATCTTTAGCGGTATTGTAGAGTTCTCTTCCTTTATCATAGAAATATCTTCGATTGTGCAGGCCCGTTAGAGGGTCTTGAAAGGCCAGACTTTCCATTTGTTTTAACAAGCGGTTAGATTCCAGTATTCTGTCAACCCGGCAATTGAACTCTTCCAGTTTAAATGGTTTGGGAAGATAGTCATCGGCACCGTTTCGAATGAACCTGACTGAAAGGTTATCAGTATCTAATGAAGATAACCCCAAAATCGAAAGATGATTGAGTTTCAGGTTCGACCTGATTTCTCTTACTAATTGAAAACCATCCATATTGGGCATGTTGTAATCGGTAATTAAAAGGTCCATATCAGGGTGTTGGTTTAATACTTTTAAGGCCTCGACACCATCGGTGGCTTCAAAAACCTGAAACATATGAGAAGATAGCACCTGGCTGATATACTTTCTGATTGAACTGGAATCCTCGGTTATTAAAACCTTGCTATGCTGGTTTTGTCGAAGATTGTTAATCGCCTTGATGGCATGTTGATAAGAGTAGCGACTGTCTTTAATGACATAATCCAATACACCCTTATTAATAAGCGTGCTTTCTAATTTGGCATCCATCGACCCGGTTAGTACCAGAGTGGGAATTTTATTTTTGAGACAATCGTCTACAACCTCACCGTCTGGTGCATCTGGCAGGTTAAGATCAGCCAGGGCTGCGAAAATATTGCCCTGGTTATTTTGAATATGCTGACCTGCTTCTTTTCGAGATGCGGCAAATATGACGTCGAAGTCTGATAAATCCTGAGTAAGATGGCGCAGTATTTTAAGAACGATAGGGCTATCTTCAATGATTAGAATTTTTTGCATCCGGGTTCCTTGATAATATATAAATAGACAATAATATTTAATATTAGTGTAGTTGAAATTTTCAATGACAGTGCACTATTAATAACCAGAAGAGTACACTATGGCAAGTCATTATAAGAAAGCGGTGAATCAGTTTCATAAGTTAAGTCATCTAGAACATGCATCCACATTTCTGTCATGGGATCAGCAGGTCATGATGCCGGAAGGCGGTAGTGATGCGCGTGCTGATGCTCTAGCAGAACTTGCAGCCCTGCAGCATGAATTTCTTACCAGTCCAAAATTAGATGAGCAATTATCACTAGCTGAACAAGAGAGCCTGTCTTCTGATCAAAAAGTCAGTTTGCTTGAAATGAAAATGCGGTTCCAGCAGGCAAGCAGTATGCCCTCAACATTAGTTAAAGCGATGTCGTTAGCGACCTCTCGTTGCCAGCAGGAGTGGTCACTACAGCGCAGAGACAATGACTGGAAGTCATTTTCAGGTAATCTCAAAAACGTTGTTAAGTTAGCGCGAGAAGAAGCCGAAGTCAGGCAGTCAGTGGCCCCTGAACAGTATAAAACACCCTATGATGCCATGTTAGATCTGTATTCCAGAGGTGATACCAGTCAGATGATTGATCAGATTTTTGGTCAGTTAAAAGTGAATTTACCGCCACTTATTCAGCGTATAACCGAAACACAGCCGCCAAAAAACAAGCTTGAAGGGCCGTTTGAGTTAGAGCAGCAAAAACAACTCAGCCTTAGACTGATGACAGCGTTGGGGTTTGATTTCAACAAGGGCCGATTAGATGTCAGTTCACATCCCTTTAGTACGGGTGTAAGAGGCGATCACAGAATAACAACGCGTTATCGTGAGTCCGAATTTAAAGAAGCCTTGCTGGCTACAGCTCATGAGACCGGTCATGCCAGTTATGAAGCCGGGTTACCTGAAAGCTGGAATGGCTTGCCTGTTGGGCAGGCGAGATCAATGAGTGTGCATGAGAGCCAGAGTCTATTATTCGAAAAGCAAATATTTTTATCAGATGGTTTTATGTCTCATTTCTACCCTATCGTACAGGACTCACTTAAATCATTGCGTTCTGTCAGTCTGTCAGATTACAAGACACAACTATTATATGTTGAACCAAGCTTAATCAGAGTTGAAGCAGATGAGGTTACCTATCCTTTACACATCATTATACGTCATGAGATCGAGCGCGACTTAATAAATGGTTCCATTGAGGTTGCGGATATACCCGACCTTTGGAATGAAGGCATGAAAAATTATTTGGGTATTGATACTCGCGGCAATTATCGAGACGGCTGTATGCAGGATATTCACTGGCCATCAGGCGCGTTTGGGTATTTCCCCAGTTATACCCTGGGTGCTCTCAATTCAGCACAGTTGTTTACTGCTATTCGTAATGACAACCCGGATTGGAATGAGCAACTAGCGCAAGGAGACTTGCAATTTATCCGTAGTTGGCTAAATGAGAAGGTTTGGCAGAGAGCTTCACTAGTATCAACAGCTCAGTTGATGACTGATGCAACAGGGAAGTCTACAGAAGCTGACAGCTTTTTGGCTATGCTTGTGGAACGGTATGGTTAAATAATTGACTCCATTGCGGATGGGCACTTAATATGTAACATCCTTCATCTAATTATCGAAATATTTCATGTCTGCCTTCCGGTTAGACATGATATGCTTCGGCCTGAAATAGCCTGTTAATATAGAATTTAGGCCACCACCTAACATCATTCAAAATGAAAAGTGCATCAAGACACTTCATGCTTGATTTGGTCATCAAAAGATTGCCATTGAACCAAGATAATTTTTATTTGAGATTGATAAAACATGAGTCAAACATCGCTGGAGAAAAACAAAATCAAGATCCTTCTGCTGGAAGGAGTTCACCAATCTGCAATCGATACTTTAATGAATGCAGGTTATCGTAATATTGAATTGCTCAAGACATCGCTTCCTGAAGATGAACTGATCGAGAAAATTAAAGATGTTCATTTTATTGGTATTCGTTCCCGGACCCAGTTAACTCGCAATGTATTCGAATCCGCCAATAAGTTAATTGCTGTTGGTTGCTTTTGTATTGGTACCAATCAGGTCGATCTGGTAGCAGCGACAGAAAAGGGCGTAGTCGTATTTAATGCTCCATATTCCAATACTCGTTCTGTTGCTGAATTGGTGTTAGGGCAAGCCATCTTATTATTAAGGCGTGTCGCTGAAAAAACCACATCTTGTCATCAGGGTGGTTGGTTAAAAGATGCTCAGAGATCCTATGAAACCCGAGGTAAAAAGCTGGGTATTATCGGGTATGGCAATATAGGTACTCAACTTGGAATCTTATCTGAGTCATTAGGAATGAAGGTGCAGTTTTTTGATGTTGTGAACAAGCTGCCTCTGGGTAACGCTTCGGCCTGTAATTCATTATCTGAGCTATTATCGACTTCAGATGTGATTAGCATGCATGTTCCTGAAAATGCATCCACACAGTGGATGATTGGATCAGAGCAATTTGATCAGATGAAAGATGGGGCCGTTTTTATTAATGCATCACGTGGTACGGTAGTCGATATCGATGCATTGGCGAATGCTCTTCGTACAGATAAGTTGTTAGGTGCTGCAGTCGATGTATTTCCGGTTGAGCCCCGGGGTAGTGCTGAAGCATTTGAGTCACCCTTGCAAGGCTTTGCGAATGTATTTTTAACACCTCACATAGGTGGCTCTACTATTGAAGCGCAAAAGAATATCGGGACTGAGGTTGCAGAAAAACTAGCAACATTCTCAGATAACGGTACGTCTATTTCTGCCGTTAATTTTCCTGAGGTAGCATTGCCTGAACACCATGGTAAACACCGGATATTACATATACATGAAAATATTCCAGGGGTTATGTCTGAAATTAACCTGGTGTTATCTGAAAGCAATATCAATATCTCAGGCCAGTATCTGCAAACCAACGAAAAAGTCGGTTATGTGGTTATTGAGGTTGATCAGGACTGCAGTGCCAAAGCATTGAAAATGATTAAAGCGGTTAAAGGAACAATTAGATCCCGGGTGTTGTTTTAATCAAGACTGAACATAAGCCGAACAAGACAGGACGATTCCTGACTTGTTTCGGTAAATTCATCGACAGTTCATTTAACTGCACTTATTCTAAGGACAGTTTTTAATAATCAAAATTTCATAAGGAGCCTGGCATGAACGCTGGATTGAAGTGGTTAATGATAATTTCTTTTGCAGGTTTGACGGCATGTTCGTCGAAAGATACTAAGCCTGTTGATATGTTTGCTGAATGTACCTTCCCGGATGCATTTAACACGCCAGCGCCCGTTTGGGTTTGTGGTGAACCGGTCCCTGCTTATCCAATGGCAGCAGTAGGTTCATCGCCACCATCAAAAGCTGGTTTTGATTTCATGAAAGAGCAGGCTGCAGCTGGAGCCAGAGTTCAATTGGCACAGCAAATGCAGGTCCATGTGACTAACATGGTTAAGCAATATGTAGAGACAACCGGTCAGGGCGATTCTGAAACAGTCGATCAAGTCAGAACCTCAGTTTCAAAAATTATTACTGATCAGTATTTAATTGGTAGCAAGGTTGTTGGTACCCGAACAAGTCCGAATGGGCAGTTATACGTTTTGGTTGCTGTGGATGCGGATAATCAATTGTTGAATACTCAGCGAGCATTAAATACCAGCATGAATAATGACAATGCTCTTTGGCAGCAATTCAAAGCGGAAAATGGTTTTGAAGAGTTAGCGCGCGATATTGCAAATCAATAAGTCGGTGTTTTAGCTATGCCGCCAAGGCTGATTTTATTACTTTTATTGTTGTCTTCTTTCTGCACGGCCAGCCCTGAATATCGGAGCTGGCTGACTGCATCTCAAGGTGAAGACAGTACCCGCTGGTCATTCTCTGCTCATATAGGTTCATCAACGCAGGCGTTAGACGTCTCAATGCCTGCGTATTCCTTTGAGACAGATATTCCTGTCCTGCCCGTGACACCTTTAGAATCAGAATTGGCAGTTGCAATATTTGATCTAGATACCGTTGAAAATTATATTCCGCCTATGCTTAATCGTGACGGATTGAGTCTGGAAGTCCCCTATTTTGGTCTGAATCTTCAGTTAAGGTTATCCAGAGCCTTAGTTGATTATTGGTCCGGGGAAAATCATTTTGATAAACCCATCCCTTCAGTAATTCTTAAAGATAGTCAATTTTTAGGTGAGCAACTTCTTACGTTGCGCCAACACTATCAGTGGAACGATTGGGAGTTGATGCGATTAACGCATCATTTGAGTTTGCAGCTAAATGACCAAATCGATATTGCATTATTTCAGTGGGTACTGCTAAAACAATTAGGCTATGAAATACAGCTGGCGAAGCAAAATGATCATTGGTTTCTGTTATTTGCATCAAAACAAACCAGTCTCAATTATGCCAGTTTATCCTTGGGAAAAACTCGTTACTACGTGTTCCCCGATAATCTGATGACCACTAAACCAAGTCATCCCATTAATGATTTGTACTCAAGTCTTCTTGATGCGGATGTTCCGCTTGAAGTCTATTACGAGGCAGATGCCCTATTGGGTGAGCGATTTAATTTGATGGTATCTCCAAAAGCCTATTATGGCTCAAACTGGTCAGAACTGATTTTATCCTATCAAGGTGGTGACATCAGATTGCCAGTGTCAATGACACGCCTTCAAGCGCTAAAGTCGATGCCTTTATTGCCTTTAGGGGATTTGTTGAATCAAGAGATGCCAGCCTATCAATATTCTGTGCTTAAAACCCATATCGAAAAAATACTGTCAGGGTTTAAGTTAGACCAAAAACAGCAGTGGTTACAAAGACTGGTGCATTCAAATTTTTCAGATCAATTGCCTGGGACACATGAATCCATAGCTGACTCGTTAGGTGTGATCGCTTACAAAAACAAGTCCTACATCAGGGCGTATATGTTATTGCATCTTTTTGACATGATCGGAGTAGATATTATTGTGGCAATCGAAACGGAAAATTCAGTGTTTATCACTCAAAAATCTCAGGGTTCTACTACTAGTCCGGTGATGGTTAATAGTCAGTTTTACATACCCATTGATATGAATGATTATCCTGATGCGTTGTCTGAGTCTGCAGGCAGCATAGATTCCTTTGATATCATAATTTTGAATTAGTAACCCATGGTTCTGACCCTAAATGGATTGAGTCTGTATATGTACAAGGTTTTTCTCAGGCAAGTGTTAGCGATACCGACCCTGGCTCTCAGTTTGGTCGCTTTGCAGGGGTGTGCAACCTACGGATCTTCGATTACACAGGTTAGAACTGACGTATCCTCCAGCGATTTTGTTGCTGCAGAGGAATCCCTTGAAAAGGCAATAAAGCCATTTGGCGACGACCAGTTACTGTATTTTTTGGAATCAGGGATGTTGGCACATCTGCAAGGGCGCTATGTAGATTCCAATAACTTACTTGAGCAGGCCTACCGATTAATAGATCCTATCAATAATGTCGCCTTGTCAGATCGCCTTAAAGCTATTGCGTTTAGCCCAAGAGCCAGTACCTATATGGGTAACAATTTTGAGCGATCAATGGTTGGATTTATTAAACTCTTAAATTATATGAATCTGGCTAATCAGGCGGAGAGTGACAGCGAGCGAACTGAGTTGCTCGGCGGCGCACGCGTTGAATCACGGCGAATAAGAATTGCTTTGGATGTATCGGAGAACGAGGCTTCTGAAAAGAATGGTCCTGCAACGAAGAATGTAAGAGAAATGGATCGGTTGGTCTCAGATATGATGGGTGATCAAACAAGAGTGCCTATCGCCCAAAGCTCAGTTCCCTTATTAGATCTTATTACGTCTTACATATATGAAATGCTCGATGAATCTGATGATGCCCGCATTGCACGGGCTCGATCAACGCAAGGCTATCAACAGGGACTCACTCACTCGCCACAGTATCCTGAGCATCTTGTTAGCTGGTCCTCGTCGGATGAAGATTCTGGAGAATTAATTCTTGTACAGCTCGCCGGTCTGATTCCGGAGCAGAAAGAGCTAAGTTTTTTTGCCGGGTTAGGCGGAGGTAGCGGGCTCTATTTTTCAAACGACTATGATACAGAATCAGATAGTGATGAGGGCATTTGGTTTAATTCAGTTTTATCAGGTCCGACAGGTTATCAAGTCTGGCTGAATCACCAGTCAGGTAATGAAAAATACCGAGGTCGCCCGAGAAATAAAGTGTATTTTAACCAGGTATCACCCGGTTACTTTGAATCGGAATCACCACTTTTAAACGTTCTGCTTCAGGGTTTTAGAGTTGCCTTGTCGTACTATCCATCAAGCTCGTATCAGCTTGATAGTGAGTCCAGTATTATTTGGCATCAGGAAGAAACTGACACCAACCTCGGGTTATCGCTTGCCAGAAAAGTGGCAAACGATCATGCCGCACAAGCCTGGAAGGAGTTATTCCTGGCGTTCGCTCGGGAATTATTTCAACAGTTGCTGGCAGAACAAGTTTATCAGGTCACCAATGATTCGGATTCCCAGCTTGTATCCCTATTGGGTGTTGTAGGAAAGGTAGGTGCATTTGCAGGAACTCAGGCAGATACACGATCCTGGCTAACGCTACCCCGAGAGGTTCGTATAGCACGGATAAAACTCCCTGCTGGCCAACATACATTATCTGTTCAGACAACTTTCAGGTATAGCGGCTATGATAAAAGACAAGAGATTAGTGTTGATATAACACCAGGTAAAATAAGCTTTGTTAGCCTGTATACTGCTGATGGTCCAAGCCTCAATAGTAGGACAGAGATGACACCATAAATGGCATAAATAACGAAAAGGATAATCAAATGAGACTGGCTTTATTATTTTTAGCAGGATTTCTAACCGCCTGTAGTGGCCCTGGCTTACAGCGTGTTGATGCTGATCAGGAGTTGGAATTAACGGATCGCTGGAATGCAAGGGACTCTCGTGAAGTTTCAGAGTCGATGATGACTGATATGTTATCTTTTCCATGGTATTCAGAATATCGAATCAATCATCAGGACGATCGTCCAAAGGTCATAGTTCAGCAAATTCGAAACAAATCTCACGATCATATAGCGGTAGACACCTTTATCAATGACATTAAGCGTAGTTTGTTACAACGCGGTAAGATCGACTTTGTTGCTGCAGGGGCCGAGCGTGATGATGTTCGTGATGAAAAGAAAGATCAGGAATTAAACGCCAGTCAGGAAACCCAGAAAGCGCTCGGGCAAGAATCAGGTGCCGATTTCGCGCTGACCGGAGTGATTAATTCTTATGTTGATCAGTTAAATGGCAAGCGGGCCACCTATTTTCAGGTTGATTTAAAGTTGATTGATTTACTGACAAACCGTGAAGTTTGGATTGGCCAGAAAAAAATCCAGAAGCTGATGAAGTAGCCTCATGAAGACACTTATCCTGATAATTCTATCACTTAGCCTGATTGCGTGCTCGTCGACACCCGATCATAAGTCTTCAATGACAGAGTACCCTGATTGGGTCACACTGTTGCCGATACAATCAGGTTGGGTGTTTGGAGTCGGAAGTGCAGAACTCGGTGGTGATCCTGCTGGTTCGGCAAAACTGGCTCGACAACGTGCTCGTCTGGATTTAGCCCGCAGCTTAAAAACCGAGATAGAAGGGCAGTTTCAAATGAAGACGAGTGACGATAATGGACAGGTCTCTCGTCAGGCGTCTGAGTTGATTAAGTCGGGGGTTGCTTCAATTGAGTTAGCCAATATCGTGGTTAAGGAATCCGTAACCCTGGATAGCAAAATATTTGTGTTGGTGGCGTTGCAGCGTTCAAAAGAAGTGAGCTATTTGAGGTCGCAGCAATACTCGATTGAACAGCAATCTGAAAGCTGGATCCCAGCTTTTAAAGTGAGTATTCAGGAGCTTCGTAAGCTGATTCATTGGCAGAGCCAATTATCGCGCTGGTATGAAATTCAAGACCAGATACATCTGGTTTCCGGCCGGTTTGAAGGAGTTAGTACACCAGGCTTTGCTCAAAAATACCAACAGTTCAGCCAGTATCTTGAGGACAATGTTGTTATCCAGTTGGTAGATAAAGATAATAAGTTAGCGCAAGCAGTCGGTTGGCCGGTTAACCAAGATAGCGGTAATCTTGTGTTAACCCTGAATACACATGCCGAAACTGTAATTGAGGATGACACTTACTATTATTTTATAACCGGACACATTGTTATTCGTGATCTGATCCAACAGGATAATTTTCAAATCCCGGTAAATATTCGCACAGTATCCTCAATACAATCGAACGCCAGAAAGAAAGCTGACTTCGCATTCGAAGCCTTACTTAAGGAGAGTCTTGCGAAGATACTTCCAGATTCATCACGAATCTAATTTTAAAATATCAGGGAGCTATGATGGTATATCTCTGTCTAACAAAGGATATGATTTAAATGCTTTTTGCAGTCAATAACATGTTCAAATTAATAATCACTCTTATGCGTCCAGCATATTATGTCGCCTTGTCTCTGGTTATAATTTTGGCGGGCCAAGCACATGCGGAATCGTTAATCATTTGGGCAAGTAATGAAGTAAATCCAAGAGCACTTCAGGATTCTGGGAAACAATTTACGACCGACACTGGCGTTAGCGTAGAAGTGAAATCTATCACTGGATTTAAAGCAATGAAGGCTGCACTGGCTTCAAATCGCCAGCGTCCGGATATCATTATCTGGCCTCATAACAGATTTGGACACTGGGCAGAGGAACAGATTTTAAGACCGGTGAAGCCGTCAAAAAAAATAATTAAAGATCTGTCGGATGAATGGCATGCTGTTACCTATGCAGGAGAGGTTTATGGTTACCCGATCTCACTGCAAGGACCCGTATTTATCGTGAATAAACAACTCGTAAAAAAGGCTCCTAAGTCATGGGATGATTTGCAAAAATTGTCAGAAAGCTTATCACTTCAGGGCAAGGTTGTTATGTCCTGGGATTATACCAACATTTATCTAACTTACCCCCTGTTGTCAGCAGAAGGCGGATTTCTTTTTGAGCCAACTAAAAAGGGATGGGATATTGAATCAATGGGTGTCAGTAATGACGGCAGTGTACAAGGTTTAACACTGCTAAAGTCCTTGGTTTCAGCGGATGTATTACCTCCAAATGCTGGCTATCGTCAGTCTGCGCAATTATTTTCAAGTAGTAAATCTGCTATGACAATAGATGGTCCCTGGTCATGGCAGACTTTTAGACGTAGTGGTGTCGATCTGGGTGTTGCTTCATTTCCAAAGGTTAAAAACAATCATGGTAAAGGTCTTTATACCGTAATGTCTGCAGGTATAACAATGAGCTCTGAACAAGAGAATTTGGCAAAAAGTTTTATTGAACACTACATATTCAGTGACAAAACTTTGAGTTCGTTGGCCAGTAAACAGTCGCCCGCTCAGTACACGCATAAGAATTTTATGAAAGCACATATGAAAGAATTGCAGGATACAGATGAGGTTCTTGCCAGAAATTTGGAGGCAGCAATCGCAGTTTGGCAAGAAGGTGAGCCTTTGCCTAATGTGTCGGCACTGCCTGGATTGAATAATCACATGGCCATTGCTATTCATGCACTAATTTCTGGTCGAATGGGTGTGTCAGAGGCATTAGAAGAAGTCGCTAATAACTTTTAAGCGGGTTGAGAATATTGAGTGGTCACTATCAGATAGAAATTAATATAGGTTCAGACTGTCAGTTGATGCTTTATTATCAGGTAGTAAGCGGTTGCAGTAGAAAACGCGAAGGAGCCTGCATCTATTGCAGCGTTCATTGTTTGGAGAACTACCCATCCTAAATTTGACAGGGACAAGCCTCTGGTTTCCGTATTGATTAGTGATCCGGAAAAGTTAACACTCACGGTTGGCTCAAACCTGTATCAATTTGAATAACAATTACCAGTGTTTTGTTAATTAATCAGAAACTTTTGATTTGAGGTTTAATAGAAATTGGAGTCTAGGGCCATAGATTGATCGATTCAAAAAACGTCTCTCGATTTCTTTTAAAAAAGCCTCTACAGTGTCAGGCAAATTCTTACTTACTGTAGAGGCCTTCAATGTTTAATGCTTGTTTTCTTGACGGTTCCCCTTTTAGTCAGCCTGTAGGCAAGGTGCTATGTGTCGGCAGAAATTATGCTGAACATGCCAGGGAACTAAATAATCCTGTACCCTCAAAACCATTATTATTCTTAAAGCCAGCAACCTCTGTTGTTGATCTGCACCAGCCTTTTAAAATTCCCAAGCATTTTGGCGAGGTACACCACGAATTAGAGGTGGCTCTGTTAATCGGTAAATCATTAACCCTGGCTTCTCCAGAGGAATGTCAGTCTGCAGTTGTTGGTATCGGTTTGGCGCTCGACCTGACATTAAGAGACGTTCAGAGTGAGTTAAAAGAAAAGGGGCAGCCCTGGGATGTCGCCAAAGGCTTCGATGGTGCTTGTCCCCTGTCTCGGTTTGCAGCCATTGATGGTGTTGATTCGGCGTTTCAAATGCGTTTTAACATGTCCCGCAATGGAGCGTTACAACAGTCAGGTGATACCAAAGACATGATATTTAGTGTGCCGGACCTGCTGTCCTATATGAGTCGATATTTTACCTTACAACCTGGTGATGTAGTGTTAACTGGTACTCCAAAAGGAGTCGGACCTCTTGAATCGGGTGACCAGATTAGGTTGTCGTTAGGCAATCTCTTTGATATTGATACAGCAGTGACGGAATAGTTAATGGCAAAACAAAAAGTGGCATTTGTTTGTACTGAATGTGGTGCTGATTTTTCCAAGTGGCAAGGTCAATGTTTGTCGTGCAAGAGCTGGAACACTTTGAAGGAATTTAAAGAGTCATCGGGTACAGCAAGCAGGTCAGTCCAGTTCTCCGGATTTACCGGGCAACTGCAGCAACAGGTACAACAACTGGATCAGGTTGATCTCGCACAACAGACCCGTTTTAGTACCGGAATGCAAGAGTTTGACCGGGTGTTAGGTGGCGGCTTGGTTAGGGGTTCTGTCGTTCTCATTGGGGGTAACCCTGGTGCAGGTAAAAGCACACTACTGTTGCAAACCATGTGTCAGATGGCAGAAGAGGCGACGGCTCTCTATGTCACAGGAGAAGAGTCTCTTCAGCAGGTTGCTATGCGAGCAAAACGTTTAGGCCTGCCTATGTCATCACTAAAAATGGTATCAGAAACCAATATCGAGGCCATTTGTCAGATTGCTGAACAATTGAAGCCCCGAATAATGGTGGTCGATTCTATTCAGGTCATGCATGTGTCTGATGTCGAATCAGCTCCGGGTTCCGTGTCACAAGTCAGAGAAGCTGCAGCTTGGCTAACTCGTTTCGCTAAACAGACGGGTACATCGATATTTTTAGTCGGACATGTCACAAAAGATGGTTCACTGGCAGGGCCCAAAGTATTGGAACACATGATAGATTGTTCCGTTATGCTCGATTCTTCTGGAGACAGCAGGTTCAGGACACTGAGAGGGATCAAGAATAGGTTTGGAGCCATTAATGAACTCGGCGTTTTTGCCATGCTGGATACCGGTCTGAAAGAAGTGAAGAATCCGAGCTCGATTTTTTTAAACCGCAGTGAAAAACCTGCGTCAGGGACTCTGGTTACCATTGTATGGGAAGGAACCCGACCACTATTAGTTGAATTGCAAGCATTGGTGGATGATAGTCAGGCCGGCAATCCACGAAGGGTTGCCGTAGGCTATGATGGAAACAGATTAGCGATGTTATTGGCAGTATTACACCGACATGGCGGTATTTTTACCGGTGATCAGGATGTATTTTTAAATCTGGTTGGTGGCATTCGGGTTTCAGAAACAGCGGCTGATCTGGCAACCCTATTAACTATTTATTCAAGCCTTAGAAACCGTCCGCTTCCACTTGATTTAGTGGCTTTTGGAGAAGTGGGGCTTTCTGGTGAAATTCGTCCGGTTCCTAATGGTCAGGAACGACTGAAGGAGGCAATAAAACATGGCTTTAAAAGAATTATCATGCCGAAGGCGAACGCGATAGCCAAGTCGCCTGCTGGCATCGATGTGATAGCGATAGAAACCCTTGATCAGGCATTGCAGGCTTGTCAAGATTGGTAAGCGAAACATATGCAGCCTTGGTAGCTCTATGTTCATTTTGTATTGTCAGTTCGATTGAACTGATACGATCAAGAGATGTATGAGTCAGGATTCATTAATAACACCAAGGCTTCGTCTTCGTAATTTTCAAGCCGAAGATCTACCACAATATATTGCAATGACGCAATACCGTACATACCAGCGTTTTTATCCTGATGAAGATGGTACGGTTTCTAAAGCCAATGATTTAGTTAGACAGTTCATCGTTCAGTCTAATGGAACTTCAGGATCCGCTTATCAATTAGCCATTTGTACACGTGAATCGGCACGTCGGGACTCATAATTAACAGGGATTTTCAGGCGCCTATAGCTTTGGCTTAATGCCTGAATACTGGGAGACGGGTTTAGCTTTGGAGAGTGTTAGTGCGTTAATTGACTTTAGTTTTAATAAGCTTGGGGTGCAACGGATATGGCCCGAGGCTCTTTTGGAAAATAGTGCGGCGGTGGGTTTGTGCAAACGTTTAGGTATGACGCAGGAAGCAGAAAACTTATTTTAAAGGAAAGTGATGGGACAAAACAGTTTTGGCGATTTTAGAGTCTGAATGGCAATCGCCTGTGGAGCCCCAATACAACGATTTATAATATTTGTTCTTTATGACTCATTTCTGTAACTTTTGAATTCAAGTCAGTTATACAGCGAGCCATGTTTTCTATTAGTGTCATGGTAGTTTCGGGGCGTGCATGCATAAGCGAAATGAATTCTTCTTTAGGTACTGAAAGTATAGAGCAGTGTTCTGCTGCAATGACTGAAGCAGAACGTTTTGAGCCGGTAAAAACCGCCATGGCCCCAAATAACTCGTCTTGTAAAACATCGCCGACCTTTACATTGTCTACGAAAACCTCGGCACTTCCGGTAATAATGGAATAAACATCGGTGGCAACATCACCCTGGCGAATGATTTCATCACCCTTATTATAATCAATAAATCCGGTTTTTGGTGTGGGGATTTGTTTGGCTAACTGTCCGTAAGCATCAATGAAAGCGGCGTTTAACGTAATGAGATAACTGGTCCACATCGATTGTTTCTCTTTATCAGAGGTTACAAATTTGAGCAACGTGGTGGCATCATACTGATGAAGGACTAAGGGTTCTTGCGAATTAAATTTGGGTGAGGGCAGTCCGTAACAATGGCTTAGTCCAATGAGATCGCCGACTTCATATATTATTGAAGTTTGATCATCAAAGGTTGCAGCGATATTTCCTTCTGCAATGAGATACAGTGAGTCTGATTTCGTTTGTGCGTAGAGGTCTTCAATTCCAGACTGAGTTAATACTAATTCCGGTCCAGGTATGTCTGCAAAAAGATGTTCCGAAATTTTTTTAACTCGCGCTAAAATATTATCAGTTTGTTTTGGATTCTTTCCCAATAAATACATAGTTGCGCTCTACTTGATAATTCAATATAAACTATAGCACGAAGCATTCTGAGGATTAAATCTCAATTGCAGTTATTGAAAAATGAGGCTTATCAGCTTGGAATCATTATCTGGATTTATTGTAACCCGGCATGTGGAGTATCGGGGTGATGACCAAATATTGGTCTTCTGGCTTTTAACGGACAAAGGACCTACACGCTTAGATATCTCTACCGAACAATCCGTTTGCTTTGTACTAACGGAACACGAAAAGAAAATCGACAGTATATTGCAAGGTAGCGGAGTGAGTTGGAGCATGAAAGCTCTTGAGCTAAAAACCTTCCAGTATCAGGCCGTGTCAGCGCTTTATACCCATAATCGACAAATGCAGTATAAGGCGATTCGATTGTTAAAAGGTTATAACATTCCAGTTTGGGAAGAAGATATTTCGCCGACAGATCGATTTTTAATGGAACGAAATATACAGGCCGGTTTGAGTGTTAAAGACGTTGCTGTAAGTGCTCGTCGTGTTATGGGTACAGAACATAGGGTTACTAAAGCCAGAGTCCAGCCCAAATTTACAGTTATGTCGTTGGATATTGAGACCAGTGCCTGGGCTCCTGATGTAGTGCCCGAAATCTATTGCATATCTATTACAGGCGAGAATTATCGTTGGACAGGGTTTAGACATCTTGCCGAGAACAGTTGCCCCGACGAATCCGATGATATCTATGTCACCAACTCTGTTGAGGATCTATTGCAGACCTTTCTGGAGAAAATTAACGCTTATGATCCTGATGTGATTGTGGGTTGGAATGTTATAAATTTTGACTTTCGCGTGCTGCAACACTGGTTTGATAATGCAGGGCTAGAATTCTCTGCAGGAAGAGAGGATTCGGTGATTCGCTGGCGCCAACCTGATCTGCAAAAAAATCAATGGTTTCTTTCGATGCCCGGGCGTGTGATTCTGGATGGAATCGATGTGTTAAGGGGCTCTTTTCATCACTATGAAAGCTACTCACTGGATTATATAGCTGAACAGGTAGTTGGAGAATCTAAACTTATCGAGGGATCCAAGGATAAAGTCGCTGAGATCAATCATCTATATCAGCACCGTCCAAATGATTTAATTAAATACAATATCCAAGATTGCCATCTTGTCTCTGCAATATTTGCAAAATTACATCTGCTTGATTTTTTAGTTGAACGCGCTTATTTAACTGGTCTAGCGATAGATCGTATGGGGGGCAGCGCCGCAGCCTTTAATAATCTCTATTTACCCCGATTACATCGCAGCGGTTTTGTTGCGCCCAGTGTAGGGTCACAAACTTTAAATTTTTCGAGTCCGGGTGGATATGTTTTTGATTCTATTCCTGGGATTTATCGTCAAATTCTGGTACTGGACTTCAAGAGTTTGTATCCCAGCATTATTCTGACTTTTCTAATTGACCCCATGGGTTTGATCAGAGCGTTACAAGAACCATCCAGCAGCCATGTTCCGGGATATAACGGTGGTGTCTTTGACAGAACACAACACATTCTACCGGCATTGATTCAGCAGTTATGGCAACAGAGAGACCTAGCAAAAAAGCACAATAACACCTCGTTGTCTCAGGCCATTAAAATATTAATGAATTCGTTTTACGGTGTTTTAGGCTCGGATATTTGTCGATTCTTTGATCCCAGATTATCCAGCTCTATTACCAGGCGAGGCCATGAGATAATGACTCAGTCTAAAAACTGGATTGAAAGTCAGGGCTATCAGGTTATATATGGAGATACTGACTCACTGTTTGTTCATGTCAAAACACGCATGGATCATGAAAGGTTAAAAAGCATTGGGAAAACCATTGAAACAGAACTTAATAGCTATTGGCGAGAGCAAATTCTCGAGAAATATAATTTGACTTCACGGCTGGAAATTGAATTTGAAACCTGTTTTCAACGATTTCTGATGCCGACCATTCGCAATGCTGAAAAGGGTTCTAAGAAACGTTATGCCGGATTGCCCTGTGGTGATTCAAATGCTGATATTGTATTTAAAGGCTTAGAGGCGGTTAGAACGGATTGGACGCCATTGGCAAAAACATTTCAGATACATTTATACCAGCTTGTATTTCAAGATCTGCCGGTTGATAACTGGATCAAAAAATTTGTAGCTGATGTCCGGTTAGGCAAAAAAGATCAACTCTTGGTTTTCACTCGCAGGGTTAAAAAGAGCCCAGAGGAATATCACTCGGGATTACCGCCTTCAGCGCAAGCCGTTGCGCAATTACAGAAAATTTATCCAGGGCGACATTATAGTAGAGTCAGTTATCTAATGACCTTAAATGGGGTGGAAGCAAAGGAGTTACAGCAATCTCTAATTGATTATGACTTTTATATAGAGCGTCAGCTAAAACCAATCGCTGACGCAATTTTAGGCTTCATTGATGTAGATTTTGATAAGTTAGTTACTCAGCAAATGAATCTACTATGAACTTACTTGGTGCCTACTAAATTAGCACCGTTGTTAAACACTCTGAATCGGTCGCTTTCGAACTCCAAAAATTTATAAGTGAACTGTACAGGCGCATCATTGACCGTTGCCTTACCGCCTTTGATTTCCTGAATTAACTCTGAGTTCACTGTGAAGATTGCATCAGATAGCTGCCATGCACCATTAATGATCGTGCGATTGGCGCCTTGACGAATATCGATTTGAATACGACCGTCCTTTCTAACCGTCCAATCCTGAATCTGGCCAGACGAATTAATAACTCGCCAGTTGCCTTCAAGTGCTTCTGCCGAGATGACCAGTATGTTTTCCTGGAAGCCTCTCACCTTAACTTCTTTTGCGCCAGAATTACTCGGTGGCCTGTCGCCGTACTGTATAACTCCATTTTCATCGGTCCATGTGTAAATTTTGTCAGCTGCTAGAACCTGTGTTGATAATAGAACAGCGATAGTCAGTAAGATAAGGCGCATAATCACTCCAGTTAAGGCGATGTGGATCACATATTTCCAGTAAACAATTGTTAAAATTTACAGTCAATGTTTTTTCACTTAGTACGTCCAGTATAAAGTGATATGATCTGATTTCAATTTACAGTCAGGAATACCCGTCTTGCCCGCCCAGTCTAATACGAATCGCAAAAGATCAACAACGAAAAAGACGCCGCCAAATAAATTTAAAATCAAATGGAAACCCGTATTCATTCGAATTGTCATCGTTGGATTTTTCCTGTCTTTTGCCTGGGCATTTTATCTAAACGCTCGCGTTACAACTGAATTTCAAGGCCAGCTATTTGCCGAGCCAGCCAGAGTCTATGCGCGTCCGTTAACTCTTTATCAGGGACTAAATTTAAGCAAGCAAGAACTTATATATGAATTAAAGAGGCTTGGTTATCGTAGTTCGAGCTTTCCAACTACAGAAGGTGAGTATCAGTCGTCAGGTACCTCTATTGAATTGGTAACCCGTAGCTATAACCATTGGGATGGTCATCAACCAGGGCGCCACCTGTGGATCGATTTTACACAGGACCGTATATACAGTATTCAGGATATTCGGGAAGGTAATCTTTCTTTAGTTCGGTTAGACCCCTTGCTCATTGGTAGTCTATTCCCCGGGCACAAGCAGGACCGTCAACTACTGTCAGTTTCTCAGGTACCTGATATTTTTAAAAAAGGGCTTCTGGCCGTTGAAGATCGGAATTTTTACGCACATTTTGGCGTGTCTCCAGTCGCGATTATCCGGGCTATGATGTCAAATATTAGTACCGGTCGCTTTACTCAGGGAGGCAGTACGCTGACCCAGCAGTTAGTGAAAAATTATTTCTTAAGCCGTGAGCGATCATTATGGCGGAAAGCCAATGAAGCCATTATGGCGTTACTTTTGGAATGGCATTTTACCAAAGATCAGATTCTGGAAGCCTATATCAACGAGGTGTTTTTGACACAAGACGGCGCTCGGGCCATCCATGGGTTTGGCCTGGCTTCGATGGAATTGTTTGGTGCGCCAATAAACGAACTAAGCATTAGCGAACAAGCATTGCTTATAGGCATGATTAAAGGACCATCTTTATACAACCCACACCGAAATCCACAAAATGCTATAGACCGTAGAAATTTGGTGTTAAAAATAATGTTTGAACAGCAGGTTATTTCAACATCCGCCTATGGCGATGCTTTGAATCAACCTTTAGGGATTCGTAAGGATAATTCCAGAGTTCGATACCCGGCCTTTTTGAATATGGTTCGGAGACAGTTACAGGAACAATACCGTTCTGAAGACCTGGCAGAAGACGGTTTAATTATATATAGCTCTCTGGATCCCAGAGTTCAGAGTCACACCGAAAATGCTGCAATAGCCCGTCTGAAACAATTAGAACTGGCAAAAGGGATCGAGGCAAATTCATTGCAAACGGCGGTTATCGTTACGCAACCTGAGTCGGGTGAAGTCCTGGCTATTGTTGGTGACAGGAATCCGAGAAAAGATGGTTTTAATAGAGCATTAGATGCCAATAGAGCGGTAGGCTCCTTGTTAAAACCCGCCATCTATCTAACCGCTCTGGAGCAAGGCTATACATTAGCGACCCTTGTCAGTGACGAGCCCGTTGTTGTTGAGGGTAAGGATGGTAGCCGTTGGGAACCTGAGAATTTTGATAAGATTAGTCATGGGCAGCCGATGTTAATAAACGCGTTATCAAAATCTTATAATCAGTCGGCTGCCCGGTTAGGAATGGAACTGGGGTTAGATAAGGTCGTTGCTCGCATGAAGTCGCTCGGACTTAAGAAGGACCTGCCACTATTTCCTTCAATATTACTAGGCTCCGAAGAATTCAGTCCTTTGGATATTGCCAATATGTTTGGCACCTATGCTGCGAATGGAATGTATACGCCTACCCGGTCTATTCGAGCAGTAACTAACGCACAGCATGAAATTCTAAATACCTATGATATGAGTTTTAGTGCTGTAGTTGATCCTCTACCCATGTTCTTATTGCAGCAGGGGTTACAACGGGTGATGGAGCATGGTACCGGCAGATATGCATCTGGTCGATTGGGTGCTGATATTAAAGTCGCGGGGAAAACGGGTACCACTGACGAACAACGAGATAGTTGGTTTGCTGGTTATACCGCGGATTACCTGGCTGTTGTTTGGGTTGGACGGGACGATAACCACATGACACCACTGACTGGAAGCAGTGGTGCTCTGAGGCTTTGGACAGATATTATGACTCTCATCAAGCCTGAACCATATTTGAGTAGGGAGCCGGCTAATTTAAGCTGGCACTGGGTCAATGAAGGAAATGGAACTCTAAGTAAACAAGGGTGCTCAGGTTCAGTTTTATTGCCTTTTGAAACCGGTACTGAGCCCCCAAATGCCCCTTCATGTGAGGGTGACGTTTCTGGTAATGAAAACGGCTGGTGGCAACGATTATTTAATCGTTAATTGCTTGTCTATTTTGCTGCCCACTTTTCGAGTAGAAGCTGCTGTGAATTCACTAAAGATTCTGGTGGCTCTGGTCTGATCTTGACATATTCACCTGTTGGTTTGAGCATCCAGCTATTTACATTATCTTGTAGGTAAGTCTCCAGGTCTGCTATCACGCGTTCACGCAATTTTTTACTGCGTAATGGAAAACAGGTCTCGACCCTGTGAAACATATTCCTGCTCATCCAATCAGCGCTAGCAAGAAAGACTTCGTTCTCGGTATTATTTTCAAAGTAAAACACCCTGGAGTGTTCGAGAAACCTTCCGACAATGGACTTGACCGAGATATTATCTGATAAGCCTTCTACACCTGGCTTTAATTGACATATGCCGCGAATGATCAGATCTATTTTAACGCCTGCCTGTGATGCTCTATATAACTCGTTGACTAGCTGATCTTCGTAAAGCGAATTCATTTTAAGAATAATTCTTGCAGGTAGCCCTTGTTCGGCATGCTCAATTTCTCTTTGTATCTTTTTTAACATGGTTTTATGCAAAGTGAATGGCGCGTGAAGTAATGCTTCCATTTTTGAGGCCTTACCCATACTGCTTAGTTGAAGAAACAATCGATAAACGTCGCTTCCAAACTGTTGGTCACTGGTTAGTAGTCCATAGTCGGTATAAACCGTGGTGGTTTTATGGTGATAGTTACCAGTACCCAGATGCACGTAATATTGAAGCCGACTTGCTTCTTTTCGAGCAATAAGCAACATTTTTGCATGGGTTTTATAGCCAACAATCCCGTAAATAACGTGAATACCGTACCGCTGCAATCGGTTCGCTAACACCATGTTATCCTGCTCATCGAATCGGGCTCTGAGCTCAATAATAACGGTAACTTCCTTACCTGCTCGTGCTGCCTGCACTAATGCATCGACCAGGGGCGAATCTGATCCGGTTCTATATAGGGTTTGTTTTATTGCTAAAACCATAGGATCTTTGGCTGCTTGCCGTAGTAGATCTACAACAGAACTAAATGAATCATAGGGATGGAACAACAAGGTGTCTTGTTTTTTTAATACATCAAAATAGCTATCACTTCGTTTAAAGCTCTTTGGAGTACTTTGAATAAAAGATGGGAAATAAAGATCCTGATTTTTAATGAAATCAAACAGATCGGTGAGTCGGCCCAAATGAACGGGTCCATTTACCTTATACAGGTCAGACTCACTTAGATCAGATCGACTTAGCAGATATTCAATAAATTCTTCGGGCATGTTATCTGCCACTTCTAGTCGAACCTCATCGCCATATTGACGATAGGCTAGCTCACCTTCAAGTGCTCGCAGTAAATCATCGGTTTCTTCTTCATCCAGAAAAATATCGGTATTACGAGTAATGCGAAATTGATAACAGCCAACAACCTTCATTCCTATAAAAAGTTCATACATAAAGTGATGTATGATTGACGACATCATAACGAACTGGCGGCCTTCAGATGTATGTTCGTCGGGCAATTCAATGATGTGATGCAAGGACCTGGGCACTTGCACAATTGCCTGACCAGAGTTGCGTCCGAAAGCATCTTTTCCGCTCAAATGGACGATAAAGTTTAGGCTTTTATTCAGAATTCTGGGAAAAGGGTGTGCCGGATCTAAACCAACAGGACTTAAAAGCGGTAATACATCAGTGGTAAAATAGTCATATAGAAAGTTGGAGAGTTCTTCGCTCCAGTCTTCACGTCTTAGAATATGTATGCCCTCTGCTACTAACGCAGGGAAAAGGTCATTGTTCAGAAGGTCATATTGGGTGTTTACATACTTATGTGCTTCTTTGGCTACCTGTTCTTTAGTCTCTAAGACCGTCAAGCCGTCAGACATTGAAGAAATTCCGCTTCCTTGTTCGATTACCTCAATAAGTCCCCCGACCCTGACTTCAAAAAACTCGTCTAGGTTGGAAGCGGAGATACCTAAAAACCTAAGTCGTTCCATGAGCGGTAGACTTTTATCAGCAGCGAGTGATAAAACACGCTTATGAAATTCCAGCAAACTCAGTTCTCGGTTAAAATAGGTTGTTCCTTCCATAGCAGCCTCAAATCTTAATAGGGGAATGGCACTTTGCCAGTTGTATCACGCCGTTAATCTTGTTCATTAAAACTAAGTTATTTCACAATACATTCTGGTTTGAATTAAATACACAGGATTAGGTTTAATCAATAATACCAACATTGTAGCTAGAAATATCGGATAAATCTGAAGTGTTGGTAAGTTAGTCGCTCATATCCTAATGAGAGCCTTATTCAGCAGGTTATGACTTAAAATGCAGAATCGATTGAGATATTAATAACTGTAAGCTCAATGCACTGCTGACGTCATAGTTAGCAAAGGATATAATTTCAGTATTATAACAGCAGGATTGTGATATGAAGGTAGCTTTAATCTGGGCCATGGATAAAAATCGAACAATTGGTCTCAATAATACCTTGCCCTGGAGGTTATCCAATGATTTGAAGCATTTTAAACGGGTGACCATGGGTAAGCCTGTCATTATGGGTCGTAATACCTGGGATTCATTAGGGCGCACCTTGCCTGGGCGACCAAATATTGTGATCAGCAGAACATCGCACCCTGATCATGAACAAGTTTTTTGGGTAACCAGCCTTGATGCTGCTTTAGAAAAGGCTGAACAATGGTTGAAGGATAAAGAAGAAGATGAAGCCATTGTTATGGGCGGTGCACAAATTTATAGCCTGGCTTTTCCAATAGCAGATCGTCTTTACATTACAGAGGTTCAGGCAGAGGTAGCAGGTGATACCCTAATCGAAAAATTTGACTTATCAGGCTTTAATAAAACCAATCAGGTAGAGTATTCAGCGTCTGAATCTGACGATTATGCTTTTTCTGTGATGCAATTCGATCACAAATAACATGCAACTTAGATGCGTGTAAATTGTTGATAACAAATTAATGCAGACGCTTCATTTTCTTTAGAGATTAATTTTGCTGTTTCAGACACCTGATATTCTATTCCTGTATCACTGGTCATTTGGTAATCAAGTTGCCAGCCTGACCTTAGGTGACCCTGATAAATCGTCATGACTTTCGATTCATCACTGTCTTTTATCTTTGATAAAAACCCCTGGGGATTGGACTGTACATCCGCTTTAGAGACTCCCCACATTGTGTGGAATAGCTCATTGGTACGAAAAATGTTACTCATTCCTGGAGCAGCCACCCATATAGCAATTTTACCCGGTAGATTATCAATGATTGATTCCAATTCAGTTGTGAGATTATTGGCTTTTCGTTGTAACGCATCTTCCGTTGTTCGATCAGTAATGGTCCAGGATATAAAGTCGTCATTATGGGTTTTAATCAGGGCCATTCTGACATTTGCGGCGACTAAATGACCGCTGCTGTTTATAAGCTGCACGTTAATAGAGTCGCTACCATCGGCGCCATCTTTAAGATTTAAAGTGGCTCTTGAAAAATCTTCCAGGTTACCACTGTGAACTAAATCTTTTATGTTCATAGACTTTAGTTCATCAGCGCTGTAAGCCAAAAATTTTGAGAGATAAGTATTGGCGAGAATGATCTGTCCGTCTGGTGTCGATTGAACTATTCCAATTGACCCTTCTTGTGAACTTCTTAAAATTTGGTTTTCCAATAATAGATCTTTTTCACGCTGCCAAAAGGCTTCAATGTTACGGATGGAACAGATAACGTTGGCTTGTGAGCCAATTGAGGTAATCTCCAGGTAGACTTCAATATGTACTCTGTAGCCTTTCTTGTGAACGGCCCAGACACGATTCTGCATGCGACGGCTACCGCTGGTGATGAAAAACAAATCTCTTAAGTTGACGTGCTTAGCCTGTAATGAAGGGTCCATTAAAAATTCAATGGGTTTTCCAATAGTTTCTTTTCGTGTGAAACCAAACATGGGAAATATCTGATTGTTACAGTCTTGAATAATGCCGTGATTATTGATGAGTAGCACGGTGTCAGCAACAAGATAGTCTCGAACGGATATTTTTTCTGCCTCAGTGTTTAGTCTTTTCTGGTAAGAACTATAGGACAGATATACCAGCATAACCGTCAAAATCACTATAGAAATATAGGGCGCTAAAAAGCTAATGCCGGCGGCAATAAAAGTAACTAAAATTGTACCAATTAAATCTTTAGGTAATTGCATGTACTGATACCAGTTCAAATTTCGCTTCGAAGCATGGCGTAAAATGAATTATTCGTCTAGTCGTTTTTCTGTTGTGGCACCTGACAAAGTAACCTCTTTTCCGGCAAGTCTAAATAAGGTTTCAAGGGTGGTATTGCCACCCAGGTGAGTTGCCTGCGCCATAAGAAGTTCACCTACACCTATAGCATCAGTTAATGCATCGTGTGCGAGGTATTGTGGGAGGCCGTATCTTTTGCGGCAGGTTGCTAATGTTAAGCTATTATGTCCTGCGACATGTGACTTTCGGTGTAGTAACTTCGCTTCCAAAGCCATGGTATCTATGATTCTTATTTTCATTTCCGGTAAATCCAGACCTAACCAGGCTTTTTTTAGAAACCCGATTTCGATGGGAGCATGGTGAGCAATCAACACTGACTTGCTGAATGCCTGTTGCAATTTTTTCATGACATCCCTGGGTTTAATGCCCCTGTCTTTAATATCACTATCAGTAATTAAGTGGATGCCTATGGCTGCAGTATCCACTTCTGAGCCACTGAGCAACATGTGACGAGCAGATTTCAACTTAATGCTGCCTTGACTAATTTGAGTCCAGCCAACGCTTAATATACGGTCTGCTTTAATGTCCAACCCAGTTGTTTCCATATCCAGTGCAATGTAGTTTTGATCGCTCCAGTGGAAATTCATGGACGAAACAAATTGACCATATTCTCGACGTTTTGTGAACCAGTTTTTTATACCCATCAGCCCATGCCTCGCGCGAACTTATGTTGTGCGCTTTCCTGTGCCTGGGTGATGACTTTAAACGTTGATTTTAAATGTTTACGCTCTAGTTGGCTTAATATAGTTGGATCCATAAAAGGCGTTGCGCGACCATTTTCTTGCCAGCTCTTTTGCTGTGCCTCCAAACGCAGTTCCGCCAGGAACTCCCATGCATCTTTTAAATTGTTGGCATGTTCTGGAGCCAGTACGCCGCTCTTCCTGCTGGCTTTTAAACGACGGTTTGTTGAGGTTTCAGTGCAACCTGCTGCCAGGGAATAGATTCGTGCGAGGTCGTTAATGAGTGCCAGCCCCTGATGTTTTAAATCAAGTTGATCTTTATGACTCCCTGAGCGATCAACAACAAAATCTCTGAAAAAGCCCAAAGGAGCGCGAGTGCTAACAGCATTCATTGTCATTGTAGCAATAAATAATTCATTTCGTTTGGCGAGATCCAAAGCGATGCGCTTTAATTTATTTACGGGTTCATCAGGGCCATAAATATGACGAATATCGAAAAATATTGACGCATTTAATAGAGCTTGAGGCGATGGAGATTCAATCCACTTGCGGAATTTGGTTTGCCATTCAACCTGCGTCTTTATCCATTCCGGGTTAGAGGCCATAATGTCTCCCGGACAATATACAAAGCCACAAAGATTAAGGCCATCCGCCAAATACTTCCCTAAACCAACAAAGTACGTCATCTCATCAGGAGTAGGCTGCCTTTCGAGCATGAAAGCATTATCCTGATCCGATCCCAGGGACTGATCAAAGCGTGCCTGTGAACCGAATACCAACAGATTAAACGCCATCGGCGCGCCACCCTGCTCAGCCTGATAGAGTGCAATTAATTTCCGCCCCAGGTTATCAGTAATGGAGGCGATAACTTCACCTATATCTGCAGATCGCATTTCGCTGGCGACCAGGTTACTAATTAACTTAGGCATACGGCTCATAACTTCAACAATGGCATCAAGGTTAGTTTTTCGATTAATTTCTGAAACCATTAATAGTGGACTGAGTTGTTGGTTTCGTAAAAGGTCTGTAGAGGTCAGCATGCCAACCGCATTATTGTGCTCGTCGACAACGGGTAGGTGATGAATGTTTTTTTCACTCATTAATAATTGCGCATGAATTGACCGTGAAGTATTGCTTACGCTGGTAGGATTTTTGGTCATGACCTCATCGATCAAAGTATCAGATGTTTTTCCACAAGCTAATACTCTTGATCTAAGATCTCTGTCTGTCAGAATACCGATGAGTTTTTTATCCCTTAGGATGAGTAGAGAACTTACTCGTTTTTCAGTCATTAATCGTGCAGCATCACCAATGGAGTTAGTGGGCTCAATGTGAATGATATCGTGAGCCATTAGTGACAGGATTGAGTTGTTTAATTGTGTGACGGGTATAATGCTATCTGGATTACTGGTAGATAATTTTCTCAGCCTGTTCTCACGTGTTTGATTAAAATAAGCAGAGAATTGCGGGTTGGTTTCGCTTAATTTTTTAAAATCTTCCTTAGCCAACTTATATACCAGGCTATCTTCCAAGGCTACGACGCTAAAGCCCTCGGGGTTGTTTTCTAATACAGTTGAGATGCCATAACACTCTCCATCGGCAATTCGGTCAACCAGCAGGTCTTTTTCGCTTCGTATTTCAAATGCGCCTCGTCGAATAATGTGCAAGGATGGTGGATTATCTTGCAGCATATCAACAACTCGGCCCGTTTTTAGGTAGCTGATACTGATGTTTGATGCAGCGAAACGTAATTCTTTTGTATCAAGAAATTGAAAGGGCACTGTATGTTGTAAGTATTTAATGACCTCTGTTATTTCAACTGCTGACATATTGACTCTCCCATGAATTAGCCACTTAAAGTAGGCTAACTCTCAATCGATATGAAAAGGCAGATTGATTAATAACAGGTAAAGGAAAACTGCCCCAATATAGGTTTATTCTTTAAATTGCGAAATGAATTCCGGAAATATGGCGCTTGTTTCCACATAGTAGTACGACTCATTCAAGGATAAGGCAACTCTCATTAAATCTTGCTCCTTGTTATATGAGGCGACGTCGACTGACCATTTACTTACATATTCAGAGCCTTCTTCGGGCTTTTCATAGAACATAGAAATGGGTGGTGCTTCAGGGCTATCTAAGGGTACTACGGCTAATGCGGCCGCGTTTAATGCCTGATTTGATTCCAGTGTAAATACCCAGTCTCCCGATTCCTGCTGATAACCTCTTATATCGGCTTTAAGCTCTCCATTTTTCAATGTACATTTGCCGCTTTCAAATCGGCAGTTAGGACTCGCTGATAATTTGTAAAGCGTGCCTGGTTTCGCTGCATGAGGCTTTTCTCCAACCATCATATCTGTCGCAAAATATGCGATAACAGCTAAAACAGGAGTAACTAACATGGCGATGATGAGGTGTTTATTACGGAACATGTATGAAGACCTTAGAAGTGACGTTATTATGATTGTACTTAGTTTTTTTCCTTTGACACAAGAAAATAAGGCTTCCAATTGGAAGCCTTATTTAAATCAACACATCTTAGTGATCTGTTGCACTTCCGGCACCTTGAGGAACACGGATATGTTCAACAAGTTCCTGGATATGCGCAGGTGGCTCTTGAGTTTGCTTAGATACTGCGAAAGCAACTGCAAAGTTTACCATTGCACCAATTGAACCGAATGCATTTGGCTCAATTCCCAAGAACCAGTTAGGGCCCATATCACCTAGGAACGAAGTTCCAGGGATAAACATGATGCCTTTATGCTGGAACACATAAATCATGGTTACGCTGATACCTGCAATCATACCTGCAATCGCACCTTCTTTGGTGATCTTCTTAGAGAAGATACCCATCATGAGTGCAGGGAAGATAGACGAAGCAGCCAAGCCGAAGGCGATTGCGACAGTACCTGCGGCAAATCCTGGAGGATTGAGTCCCAAGTAACCTGCAACTGCAATTGCGCCTGCCATAGCAAGACGACTATACAGCAGCTCTTGCTTCTCAGATATTTCTGGCTTAAAGACTCCCTTCAATAAATCGTGAGAGATAGAAGATGCAATTGCTAATAGTAAGCCTGCAGCAGTTGATAGTGCTGCAGCCAAGCCACCAGCAGCAACCAGCGCGATTACCCAGTTCGGTAATTTAGCGATCTCTGGATTAGCCAGTACCATAATGTCACGGTCTACCTTAACCATTTCATTTATTTCAGGATCTGCATGGTAACGAATACGACCGTCGCCATCCTTATCTTCTGCTGCCAGAAGACCTGTTTTTTCCCAAGTTTTAAACCAATCAGGCTTCTCAGAGACAAGCATGTAGTTACCATCTTGGTTAATGGTGTTAGTTAGGTTGTAACGAGCCATAGCAGCAACAGCAGGAGCTGTAGTGTAAAGAATCGCAATAAATACCAAAGCCCAACCAGCAGACTTACGTGCATCGCTTACTTTAGGAACAGTGAAGAAACGAATAATTACGTGAGGCAGACCAGCAGTACCAATCATTAACGACAAGGTATAGAAGAATGTATTGGTCATACTTAATCGTGCTTGAGTCGTGTACTCGTTAAAGCCGATTTCCATAACGATTTGGTCAAGGCGATCTAGTAGGTAAACATCGGTCCCTATAAGAGTACTACCAAGTCCCAGCTGTGGGATTGGGTTACCAGTAAGGTTCAATGAAATAAAGATTGCCGGAATCGTGTATGCAAAAATAAGTACGCAGTACTGAGCGATCTGTGTGTAAGTAATACCTTTCATACCACCTAATACAGCGTAAAAGAACACAAGCGCCATACCGATGTACAAACCAGTATCATAATCAACTTCAAGGAAGCGAGAGAATGCTACGCCAACACCTTTCATTTGACCAATTACATAGGTAACAGATGCTAAGATCAAACATACAACAGCAACAACTCGTGCTGTGTTTGAATAGAAACGGTCACCAATAAATTCTGGAACAGTAAACTTGCCATATTTACGCAAGTATGGTGCCAGTAACATTGCTAGTAGTACATAACCACCAGTCCAGCCCATCAAGAATACAGTACCGCCGTATCCAAAGAAGGCAATCAAACCAGCCATAGAGATGAACGACGCCGCAGACATCCAGTCAGCAGCAGTTGCCATACCGTTTGCTACAGGGTGAACACCGCCGCCAGCAACATAAAATTCACTCGTCGTTCCAGCACGAGCCCAGATTGCGATACCGATATAAAGAGCGAACGTTAGTCCGACTACAATATAGGTAAGAGATTGTAGATCCATGGGTAATTTCCTCTATTATTCTTCTTCTACGCCGTATTTACGGTCTAATGCAGTCATTTTCTTTGTGTAATAAAAGATCAGAATCACGAAGCAATATATTGAACCTTGCTGAGCGAACCAGAATCCTAATTTATACCCAAACAAATTAATGTTATTAAGGACATCGACTAATAGAATGCCGAAACCGTATGACACTACAAACCAAACTGCCAAGAGTGTCAGGATCAGCCGAACATTTTCTTTCCAGTACGCCGCTTTAGCGTCTGAGTTGTTTTCACTGCTCATAGGTGCCTCCTATTATTTTTATGAGCGCTGCTTATGCAGCTTCAGGCAGATATAAGGTAACAGTGCGACGAGGAAAAAACTTTAAGACTTTGGTAGATTTCTTTACAGAGAAACTAAAAGAAGGTTTTCTTTCCGTCAGTCCAAAAACCTTTATGTCGATGGTGAGTTTGTATCCAGAGTAGTGTTTCCAGATGGTATTTGCAAAACCTCAACTGTAGTTGATCTAAATCGACTTTCAAGCCTCACTGGAAACCCCCACAGTCGATAAAGGTGCTTGAGTGTTAATGTAGTATCTGCTGCGAGAGGCCGGTTATCTGTTCGGATATGGCGAAGCAAAAGCTCCCGGTTACCATGGAGGTCGACATTTATGACCTGTATGTTGGGTTCATTAATGCTGAGGTTATATTGTTCTGATAACAATTGTCTTATTTTTTGGTACCCGGATTTATTATGAATGCTGTCTATTAAGTAAAATGGATCAGTTTCACTATCGTGAATAGAAAATAACTTAAAGTTTCTAATAACTTGTGGAGATAAAAATTGCAGAATAAAGCTTTCATCTTTAAAGTTTTTCATTGCAAAATGTAATGTTGTTAACCAATCGGATCCTGCGTATTCAGGAAACCATTTTTTATCTTCGTCTGTTGGTCTTTCACAAATCCTTCTAAGATCTTTATAAATCGCAAATCCGAGGGCGTAGGGATTTATTCCTGAATAATATGGATCGTCAAAGTCTGGTTGCCTCACGACAGACGAATGTGAGTCTATAAATTCTAACATGAAACTGTCAGTTACCAGTCCTCGGTCATAGAGTTCATTGATAATGGTGTAGTGCCAAAATGTTGCCCAACCTTCGTTCATGACTTGTGTTTGACGCTGAGGGTAGAAATATTGTGCTAGTTTCCGTACTATTCGAATGATTTCTCTCTGCCAGGGCTCTAACAAGGGGGCATGTTTTTCTACGAAGTACAGGATGTTTTCTTCTGGTTCACTAGGGAATCCTGGTTGTTTCTCTTTGCTTTGTTCTCTTTCAGTCTGAGGGATGGTTTTCCATAGAAGATTAATTTGCTGCTGCCGTTGGAGTTCCCGTTCTTGTTGTAACTTCTCTTCTTCTACCGCAGAAATGGGAAGTGGCCTTTTGTACCTGTCTACTCCAAAGTTTTGCAAGGCATGGCAGCTGTCAATAATTTTTTCTACAGCAGAGACACCATGAATTTCTTCGCAACGGGCGACATAGTTTTTTGCAAAAACCAGATAGTCAATGATAGCGGATGGAGAAGTCCAGGTTTGGAATAAGTAGTTATTTTTGAAAAAAGAATTATGACCGTAACATGCATGAGCAATAACTAACGCTTGCATAGTTATTGAGTTTTCTTCCATTAAGTAGGATATACAGGGATTCGAATTTATAACAATTTCATAAGCTAACCCCATCCGTCCTCGTTTGTAGCTTTGGTGTGTTTGCAGGAATTGTTTTCCGAAGCTCCAGTGATTGTATCCAACAGGCATACCAACGGATGAATATGCATCCATCATTTGTTCTGCACTGATGATCTCAATCTGGTTTGGAAAGGTATTCAGACCAAAATCTTTAGCAATATTACCTATTTCATGTTCATAAAGTTGAATGAGATCAAATGTCCATTCTGAGCCAGTAGATATTGGCTTTTTAGTTTTATTCATTGTTTAGCCAACTCCTTTTTTCTGAAATAACTGTCTGAAAACCGGATAGATGTCGGAAACCGAATGAATATGTTTCATTGAAAACAGTTGTGGATGTTCTCTTTGAACTTGCAAGTAGTGATCCCAAAGTGCTTGATGATCACCTTCAGTAATCTCAATATATGAAAAGTGCTGAATGATGGGTAACAGTGATTGGGTCAAAAGCTCTGCGCATAGAGGAGAGTCATCGTTCCAGTTATCACCGTCTGATGCCTGCGCGATATATATATTCCATGCCGAAGGGGAAAATTTCTTCTTGATGATGTCCTTGGCCATTAATAGTGCACTGCTGACGATGGTGCCTCCTGTCTCACGAGAATTAAAAAATTCTTGCTCATCTACTTCTTTTGCAGAAGTGTGGTGACGTATGAACACAATTTCAATTTTTTCATAATTTCGCTTTAGAAAAAGATATAACAGCAAATAAAAACGCTTAGCGATGTCCTTGGTTTCTTGGGTCATGGAACCAGAGACATCCATTAAGCAGAACATGACAGCCGCATTGGTAGGTGTAGCAACCGGCTCAAATCGATTGAAGCGTAAATCAAGATCGTCAAGGAAAGGCGTTTTTTTGATTCTGCTCTTTATACTGTCTATCTCTTCTTTTAAATGTTTTATTTTTGTATCGTCTTGATGATTTTCAAGTGATTTTTGTAATTGAAATAGTTCAGATTGTAACTGTTTTAGTTTTTTTCTAAGACTTGATGTCATAGCAATCTTTCGAGCATGTGCATTCTTCATGCTACGGATAATGTTCAGTTTTGAAGGCACGCCCGAACTTGTGAATCCGGCTTGCCGATAACTTATTTCCTCTAATTTTCCCAGTTCTTTTCGTACCAGATTGGGTAATTCAAGATCTTCAAATAAATATTCTAAAAACTCATTGCTCGAAATATGAAATGAAAAATCATCCTCACCTTCACCCTGATTAGATGGCTTGCCGGTTCCGGCACCGCCACCGTTACCAGAGGGAGGTTTCTTAACTCTATCGCCTTCAGTAAATTCTTTGTTACCTGCATTTACAAATGAACGATTGCCACCTTCCCCGTGATGGAAAAAGGGCTCAACAATATCTTCGGCAGGAATGCTAATGTCTTCACCTCGTTCTACGTCGGTTATGGAGCGCCTTTCTATGGCGTCAGAGACGGATTTTTTAATACGTTTGTTATATCGCTCCATAAAGCGTCGTCTGTTAACAGCACTTTTATTTTTGCCATTAAGTCGTCGATCAATTACATAGCTGTTTTGCATCTTAAGGCTCCAAGCTGTTTACTGGGATTTTCTCACTCTTAAATACCAGTCAGATAACAGCCTGACTTGTTTTTCTGTGTAACCTCTTGCAATCAATCGCTGAACAAATTGTTGGTGTTTCTCATGATCTTCGTTAGATGACTTCGGGTTAAACGAGATGACGGGCAATAGTTCCTCAGTGGTAGAAAACATTTTTTGCTCTATAACGGCCCTGAGTTTTTGATAGCTTTGCCATTCCGGATTTTTACCATTGTTGTTTGCTCTGGCCCTGAGTACAAAATTAACGATTTCATTTCTAAAATCTTTTGGGTTTGAAATACCCGCGGGTTTTTCTATTTTCTCCAGTTCATCATTGAGTGCAGATCTGCTAAGGATCTCTCCGGTATCGGGGTCTCTGTACTCCTGGTCCTGAATCCAAAAATCTGAATACATGACATATCGATCAAATATATTCTGGCCATATTCTGCATAGCTTTCTAAATAGGCTGTTTGAATTTCTTTTCCGATGAAATCAACATATTTAGTGGCAAGAAATTCCTTAATGTGACTGAGATAGTTGTCGTGTATTTCCTGTGAGAATTGTGCCTGTTCAATTTGGTCCTCTAAAACATATAGCAGGTGAACCGGGTTAGCGGCGATTTCTGTTGAATCAAAATTAAATACCTTAGAAAGTATCTTGAATGCAAAACGGGTAGACAATCCTGTCATTCCTTCATCAACACCTGCTGCATCACGGTATTCTTGAATTGATTTTGCTTTAGGGTCAGTATCCTTAAGGCTTTCTCCGTCATACACTTTCATTTTAGAGTAAATACTTGAGTTTTCTGGTTTGTGGATGCGACTTAAAACTGAGAATTGAGCTAACATCTTTAATGTATCCGGCGCACAGGGAGCTGTGTTCAATTCACTGTATTCGATGAGCTTTTTATAGATGGCGATTTCTTCTGATACCCTGATGCAGTAGGGGATTTTGACGATGTAAACACGGTCTAGAAATGCTTCGTTATTTTTATTGTTTTTAAACGTCTGCCATTCTGACTCATTTGAATGTGCAAGTATGGTTCCGGTGAAAGGCAGGGCACTCATGCCCTCTGTGGCATTGTAATTGCCTTCTTGTGTTGCGGTTAGTAATGGATGTAAAACCTTTATGGGCGCCTTAAACATTTCAACAAATTCCATTAGCCCTTGATTAGATTTACACAATCCGCCACTAAATGCGTAGGCATCAGGATCACTTTGAGCAAAATCTTCAAGCTTTCGGATATCAACCTTTCCCACTAATGAGGAAATATCTTGATTGTTTTCATCACCAGGTTCAGTTTTCGATATAGCGATCTGGTCAAGGATAGAGGGGTATAATTTGACAACTTTGAACTGACTAATATCTCCGGTAAACTCATGCAAACGTTTCATCGCCCAGGGCGACATTATTGTTTTTACATAGTGTGGAGGTATACCGTATTCTTCTTGAAGTAATTTATGATCTTCTTCAAAGTTAAATAACCCTAAAGGAGATTCAAATACTGGCGATCCCTGTATTGCGTAGAATGGAATGTTTTCCATCAAACTTTTGAGCTTTTCTGCTAGAGAAGACTTGCCGCCCCCCACCGGACCCAATAAATAGAGAATTTGTTTCCGCTCTTCCAGGCCCTGTGCAGCATGACGAAAATAAGAAACAACCTGCTCAATTGCCTCTTCCATGCCGTAGAATTCTTCGAATGCTGGGTATTGTTTGATGATTTTGTTTGAGAATATTCTTGAAAGTCTGGCGTCTTTTGATGTGTCGATGAGTTCAGGTTCACCAATTGCCATTAACATTCTTTGTGCAGAAGTTGCATAGACCATGGGATCTTTTTTACATAGATCCAGGTATTCAGTTAAGGAAAGGATTTCTTCAGTTTTTTCGCTATAGCGTTGTTGAAATTGTTTTAGTATATCCATAAAGCACCTCGTGATACGGACGGAGTATCAAGTAAAAACCAAGCAGATTAGCTGGCTTAGTGAAGGTACTTACAGGTTCTATATGTATCCCGATTTGGTAAGAACTCTGATAAGTGCTCTACTAAAAACATAGCAGAAAAAATGAAAATGAAAGCGATTTTACATAAGGATGACAGATGTCGGGTTTACTTTTATGTAAACCCGAGTCTAAAAAAATAAGCGAATATGGTGTGCATATTTCTATGAGGTTGAACTTGTTTCCTGCGATTCAATGGATGCTGGTAAGGTACAAAACCCCTGTGCAGGGACATCAAGTGCTGCATTGAATTTGGATGAAAGGTTTTGGAAAGCAATAAGCCCGGTTAGTTCAACGATAGCATCCTCTGAAAAAGTGGACTTTAATCGCGTCATTAAGTCGGTACTCACCTGTTGGTCACTATAGGTCACTGCGTCTGTGTATTCGAGCGCTACTTTTTCCCGGTCTGTATAGCAATCAGCCTGTTCCCAATTACCCAGGTGGTCTATTTTGTCTTGTGAATTTGCTCTCTGAAGCAACGTGTTTGAGTTAATATCAACACAAAACTTACACCAATTTATTTGAGAGACTCGCACAGTAATCAAGGAACGAAGTGTTGGCTCAATAGGTGACTTTCTTCTGTCCAGCGCGCCATACAGCATAGCGACAGTTGCAAAAAGCCAGGGGCTTCTACCCCAAAGTAGTCCTGGCTTTAAAACTTGCCCATACTTACTTTTTTGCTTCCAAAAAAATGGGCGAATAAAAAATGGGTAGTGGTGAATCTTCTTTTCAGATATTCTCATAAATCCATGCCTGACCTTTAAATTTAATTTAGGATCTTTTAAATGTGTTCGCTTTAGTTTATATTAGATATATCTAAAGTAAAGTAATTATGGAGTTGTTATGGAGTGGTTGGATTCTTTCCCTTGGGGATATTTAATTATAGCGGGTGGCTTGTTGGCTCTGGCTCCTTTTAGTCCTGAGCCTCATTTGTTTGAAAAAGTCAGGATGCTAATGCAGGGGACGCTAAAAAAGCCAATCGATATATTCGATTTATTGATGCATAGTGCTCCATTATTCTTGATGGCCTTAAAGGCATTTCGACAATTTGTATTAAAAGTATAAAGAGGAGGCCATCGGCCCCCTCTCATCCTTATACGCATTATTCAATAATGCGTTTCATGTCCGTCATGTAGCCGCGTAACTCTTGCCCAATCCATTCAACTGGGTGGTTTTGAATTGCTTCATTTACGGCAACCAATTCCATGTTGTCGACCTGGTTTGAGTTTGACTCCAAGCCCTTGCCAATGACATTCAAAGATAGTTTAGATACAAAATCTTCTAACATGGGCACAGCAGCATTTGCAAATAGATAGTTGCCATATTCTGCAGTATCAGAAATCACAACATTCATTTCATAAAGACGCTTTCTGGCAACAGTATTAGCAATCAATGGGAGCTCGTGTAACGATTCATAGTAGGCACTTTCTTCGATTATTCCAGCTGCAACCATAGTTTCAAACGCAAGTTCAACACCCGCTTTAATCATTGCGATCATCAAGATACCGTTATCAAAAAATTCTTGCTCACTGATTTCAGTGTCTGAAGCAGGATAGTTTTCGAATGCGGTTTCACCTGTCTCGCTACGCCATTTTAATAGATTTTTATCATCATTAGCCCAGTCAGCCATCATGCCTTCTGAGAAGTTACCACTAATAATGTCGTCCTGGTGCTTTTGGAACAAGGGTTCCATAATTTCTTTCATTTCTTCACTCAAATCGTACGCCAATAGTTTGGCAGGATTTGACAGGCGATTCATCATGTTAGTGATACCGCCTAACTTTAATGCTTCGGTTATGGTTTCCCATCCGAACTGAATAAGTTTGCCAGCGTAACCAGATTCAATGCCGCCTTTAACCATGTGGTCGTAACATAGAATTGAACCGGCTTGTAACATGCCACATAAAATGGTTTGTTCACCCATTAAATCGGATTTAACTTCAGCAACAAATGAGCTTTCTAAAACCCCCGCTCGATGACCACCTGTTGATGCTGCCCAGGCTTTTGCTATTTCAATCCCGTCATTGTTCGGGTCGTTTTCCGGATGCACTGCAATTAGTGTTGGTACACCAAAGCCTCTTTTGAATTCTTCACGAACCTCGGTGCCAGGGCTCTTGGGTGCAACCATTACTACGGTGATGTCTTTACGAATTCGTTGGCCAGATTCTACGATATTGAACCCGTGAGAATAGCCTAACGATGAACCCTTTTTCATAAGTGGCATGACCGTTTCAACAACATCACTGTGTTGTTTGTCGGGCGTTAGGTTTACCACTAAGTCAGCTTGAGGGATTAGGTCTTCGTATGGACCAACATTGAAATTGTTTTCTGAAGCGTTTTTCCAACTTTGTCTTTTCTCTGCAATGGCGGCAGAACGAAGTGCGTAGGAAACATCCAGGCCTGAATCTCTCATGTTTAATCCCTGGTTTAAGCCCTGGGCACCACAGCCTACAATGACCACCTTCTTACCTTTTAAGTAGTTAGCTTCCTGTGAAAATTCTGACTTATCCATAAATCGGCAAACGCCAAGCTGGGATAGCTGCTGTCGTAAGTTTAGGGTGTTAAAATAATTACTCATGAAAGTTCGTCCTGTCTATAAATGTTATTCGTTATGACAGCATAACTGATTTTCAGTGTTGCCTAAAATGAATTATTTTGGATATAGTGTTTCATTATTTGCAACAATAAAGGAGGTGGCTATGCCAGACTTGAAAGCATTAAAGCACTTTATACATCTATCGAGTACGCTTCATTTTGGTCGTTCAAGTGAAGCTTTATATGTAAGTCCCTCTACTTTAAGTCGCAGTATTGCCAAGCTGGAAGAAGAGGTAGGAGTGGATTTGTTTGAGCGTGATAACAGATCTGTGGTTTTGACCGAGTCAGGTGAGCTATTTCTTAGTTTCGCTAACGACACTCTGACAGCGTGGCAGAATTTATTAACAACTCTGTCATCTGAGCCTGGTGAATTGTCAGGTAGGATTAAAATATATTGTTCAGTCACCGCTAGTTATTCATTTATGTCAACTATATTAACTCGCTTCAGGAAGTTACATCCTGGGTGCGAGGTTTCACTGACAACAGGAGATGCTTCATTTGCTATTGATAAGGTGTTGGATGGAGAGGTCGATGTCGCGATCGCGCCAAAGCCTGACATGCTGTCAGGGCAATTAGCGTTTCAGTCAGTCGTTGAGACTCCCTTGGTGTTCGTCGGGCCGGCACTAAAATGTCCTGTAGGGGATATGGTGTCGGATTCAGCGTATGACTGGTCAAGAATTTCATTAATTTTGCCTGAGTTTGGTCTTTCACGAAAAAGGGTTGATGCCTGGTTTAAAAAGCAAGGAATGCGACCCAATATTCAAGCGGAAGTAGTAGGGCATGAGGCTATTGTTAGCATGGTTGCATTGGGCATGGGGGTGGGGGTGGTCCCGGGTTTAGTTATAGATAGTAGTCCGATAAAAGACAGTTTGCTGAAGTTGAGTAATGCCCCGGTTTTGCCGGCGTATAACGTTGGAATAGTTGCTCTGGATAAGCGACTAAGTGATCCTGTTGTAGAAACATTTTGGCGAATCGTATGCGAGCTGGTTGCTAGTGGTGACCTTAAATAAGCCGAGGGAGCACTAGCCGAATTGACGGCAACAGGATAAAATACAATAAATTTACTTGGTTAGAGTCTCATGTCGCAAAAATCGAAAGATGAAGAAGCAGCGGAAGTAGTTGCTTCAGAAAAAATAATTGTGCCGGAACATCCTCGGCATAAGGGTGTTTATTTACTTCCAAATTTATTTACAACCAGTGCTTTGTTTTCAGGTTTTTACGCCATAATAGCATCTATTAATGGTGAGTTTACACTTAGTGCAATTGCTATATTTGTTGCAATGGTTCTTGATACTCTGGATGGTCGTGTTGCGAGAATGACTGGTACGCAAAGTGATTTTGGTGCTGAATATGACTCCCTATCAGATGTGATCGCGTTTGGTCTGGCTCCTGCATTAGTGGCATTTTTGTGGTCACTGAATGAAATAGGGAAGATAGGCTGGATCTGTTCTTTTATATATGTCGCAGGAACAGCCCTTCGTTTGGCGCGATTTAATACCCAGTTGGACACTGCGGATAAACGATTTTTTACCGGGATTCCTAGTCCTGCGGCAGCTGCAGTGGTTGCAAGTTTTGTCTGGATGGCAACTGAGTGGGGCTTTGTTGGTGATGAGTTGGCGATTTATTTTGCAATAATCGTAGCTAGTGTAGGCTTACTTATGGTGTCTAACGTCAGGTTCTATAGTTTCAAGGTCGTCGCGCATCGGAAAAAAGTTTCGTTTATGGCAGTGGTTTTTGGTGTGTTTGTAATAGCTTTAGTTGCTATAGATCCGGCGACAGTAATTTTTGCTGTAGCTTCTTTGTATCTCTTCTCGGGCCCTGTCTACGAGTTGTGGCTTCGAATTAAGCGTCGGCGATAGATTTATTATGTAGTGGACATCGGTTGTAAATGTTTTGGTAAGTATTATGCGGTATTTGCAACCAGGGTTATTTAGACTATGTTTAATTTCTTGAAGTCTTTTTGGCTTACCTATTGATTATTAAAAGCTAAGGTATAGAATGCGCGTCCCGTTGATAGAGATGGGGGCTATTTTGATGAAGCACTGAGGTGTTTTGTAGAATTTGAAGTAAAGGCTAAGTAGTTGAAAAGCTTCAAATAAATTAAAAAGGTAGTTGACAGGTGAGCAGGTTTCTGTAGAATGCGCGCCTCGCTGATCGGGACAGAGTTTCGATGAGTAGTAAGTC
>Ga0224506_10000030_pt1 | contig 163157 bp, 171 predicted proteins | sample SF_Jan12_sed_USG_2_FD_169108 | JGI IMG/M metagenome (GOLD analysis project Ga0224506, IMG submission 169108) | Sediment microbial communities from San Francisco Bay, California, United States - SF_Jan12_sed_USGS_8_1 | ecosystem: Environmental > Aquatic > Marine > Sediment | place: USA...
GCTGTATTACCATCCCGGTAACAACTCCCCATTATTTTTTATGTATGAAAGATTATCATTGCATAGACGTGTCAGTTTTTTTTACAAACTTTACTGTGAATACAACGTTTTGCATCTTTTACGATACTATAAAACTTATTAACAAAAATGAGAAGTAAAGAAAATTTAATAAAGCATTATTAAAAATAATAATAACGAAGAGAAATAAAACCGAAGGCCGGGGCTTTCACAACCGATTATAATGTAAGAGAAAATTCGAAAAAACTATCGCTCGACCGCTAATCTGAAACTATCGGGCCTGAAAATAAATCGCCTGACAAATTGCCGGCCCGCTGTTGAATGCTCACCAGTGCAAAGCCGGCCATTAATAACGCATACCGGGGTGTTACGACAACAGCTCATCCATCGGCTGTTAGTTGCAGCTTTTGCCGGCACTGGCTTTGCCAGTTAACAATAATAATGAGCGCCTGTCTTAGAAAAGCGCTTAGTGCTGAAGATCACAGCACTGGCTTTCGATTATTTGCCTAATGCTTCCTGTTGCATCTGCTCTATGGTGGTATGTCTTACGTCTCTGCCTTTGACCATATAGATAACGTATTCACAAATGTTTTTTGCATGATCACCGATACGCTCCAATGCGCGTGCAGACCACAGGGTGTTTAATACTCGGCGCACATTCCGGGTATCTTCCATCATCAGGGTGATCATCTGCCGCACCGCGGCTTCGTATTCGGCATCAATTTTGGCATCTTCCGCGGCACAATGCAGTGCTGCTTCAATATCGGTTCTGGCAAAGGCATCGAGAGAGTCGTGCAACATCTTACGAACGTGATCGCCTAAATGCTGTATTTCACGGTACTGATCTTTGGGTCTTTCCATATCCGCCAGCTCAATCGCCATGCGTGCAATTTTTTCAGCTTCATCACCAATACGTTCTATATCGGTAATGGTTTTTACAATCATCATGATCAGGCGTAAATCACTGGCTGTTGGCTGCCGGCGGGCAATGATTTGCATGCATTGTTCGTCAATCGAAACTTCCAGCGCATTAACTTTAAAGTCTTCGTTGACAACACGTTCCCCCAGTTCAATATTGCCTTCAACCAGTGCGATTATTGCATTTTGCACATTGGTTTCAACCAGACCACCCATGGTCATGACTTTATTCTTAACGTCTTCGAGTTCTTCGTTAAACTGTTGTGATATGTGTTTATTATCCATTATTTTACCTTTTAAAATTTAGCCGTGATGCTTGTATTAACCGTAGCGGCCAGTAATATAATCTTCGGTCTGTTTTTCAGTTGGATTTGTAAACAGGTTATCAGTGGCATCGAACTCGATCAAATCACCCATGTACATAAAGGCGGTGTAATCTGATACGCGGGCAGCCTGCTGCATATTGTGTGTAACGATTACAATGGTATATTCTGATTTCAATTCGTAAATTAATTCTTCTATCTTTAAGGTTGAGATCGGATCAAGCGCTGATGCCGGCTCATCCAGCAATAAAACCTCCGGTTTGATCGCAATCGCTCGCGCGATAACCAGACGCTGTTGCTGGCCGCCGGACAAACCCAGCGCACTGTCATGCAAACGATCTTTAACTTCGTTCCATAACGCGGCACCTTTTAATGATTTTTCAACCGCTTCATCGAGAATGTGACGCTGTTTAATTCCCTGCAGGCGCAGACCATAAGCCACATTTTCGTAAATCGATTTGGGGAACGGATTAGGCCGCTGAAAAACCATACCGACCCGTCGACGTAAGGCAGAGACATCAACATCGGGGTGATAGACACTCTCGCCGTCGAGCTGAATATCGCCGTCAATCTTTACGTTATCAACCAGGTCGTTCATGCGATTAAAACAACGCAGCAATGTCGATTTACCGCAACCACTGGGGCCGATAAACGCCGTCACACGCTTTCGCGGTATCGGCAGATTGATGCCATGCAGGGCCTGTTTCTCACCATAAGATAATTTCAGGTCGTTAACATTGATACAAATATCTTCATTCTCCAGTTGCAGTGGTTGGCCACTGGCAGAAAGAATACTTTTATCAATACCGTGTGTTAAAACTTCATTACTCATTCGAGTCTGCTCCAGCCTTTCTGCTTTATCAAGCATCGAGTGCTTTATATTTTTCGCGTAAACGATTACGTAACATAATCGCACTTAAATTCAGTAAGACAATCACCAGCACCAGCAAAAACGCGGTTGCATAAACCAGCGGTCTGGCAGCTTCGACATTCGGGCTCTGAAAACCGACATCATAAATATGAAAACCCAGGTGCATGAATTTTCGTTCCATGTGTAAAAAAGGAAAGTTATCATCCAGTGGTAATTCGGGAGCCAGCTTGACCACGCCTACCAGCATCAGTGGCGCCACCTCACCGGCTGCACGTGCAACCGCTAAAATCAGCCCTGTCATAATCGCTGGACTCGACATCGGCAATATCACACGCCATAAGGTCTCGGCTTTGGTTGCGCCAAGTGCCAGGCTGCCTTCGCGCAGGTTTTTAGGGATACGTGCCAGACCTTCTTCGGTTGAGACTATCACCACGGGCACTGTTAACAAAGCCAGTGTTAAAGCTGCCCAGACTAAGCCGGGTGTGCCATAGGTAGGTGCAGGCAGTGCCTCCGGGTAAAACAGCTGATCGATATTGCCACCCAAAAAATAGACAAAGAAGCCCAGACCAAAGACACCATAGACAATAGAAGGCACACCGGCGAGGTTATTAACTGCAATACGTATTAGCCGGATCAGCGGTCCTTGACGGGCATATTCTCGCAAATAAACCGCTGCAATCACACCAAAGGGAGTCACCAGAACAGACATCAGGATAACCATCATCACCGTGCCAAAAATGGCCGGGAAAACGCCACCCTCTGTATTGGCTTCGCGCGGGTCTTCAAAAATAAAGTGATAGAAATTTAAAACATAATGAGCCAGCTTTGTCATGACACCCATCTGGTTCGGTTTAAGGATCGATACCAGCATGTGCAAAGAAATGGTCACGTCTTTGCCATTAGCCATAATAAAACTGGCACTGTCACGTTTTATTTCTTCACGTAACAGGTTCAGTCGTTTAATCACGATCTCATAATCAGCCTTGAATGCGTTTTCCTGATCAGTAAGAAGCTGCAGGTTTTCCGGGCTGTCTTTTTTATCCAGTTCCAGCTTACGTTTTTTAAGGCGCAAGCGTTCAAGCCCATAATTAATCGAGCTGATTTCATCTTTTTCCAGCGTTTTCAGTTCTTCGTGCAGATCCTGCACACGCTCGAACCGCTGATTTAACTCATGCCATGCCTCATCACCTGCCGCAATAATTTCTCCCTGCTGCTGAACGTTTTTAAGGTAACCATAGAAATTACCCCATTCAAGACGCTCCAGCTTGATCAGCTGTTCCGGGGTTGTTTGTTGCTCAATATGGTGTGCAAAAATCCACTGGAAGTCGGCCGAGGCCTGGTCACGGTTACCACTTTTAATTAACACCCGCTTGATTACGACCGTGTCAGCCGGCGCTTTCATTGACTCCACTTCTTCATACAGTTTGACTGTGATGTCGGCTGTCTCGACACGTTCACCGATAATTGTTCTGGGCGGATTTTTAGTATCATTATAGTGCATTTCATACACATCAGAGACCCAGAAATGGCCCATGCCCTTAACCATGATCATGCCAAGAATACCGATAACAAGCAGCAGACTGATACTGACTGCACCGGCATTTAACCAGATCCACGGTGTACCGCTTTTCCACCAGTTTTTCATTTCATCAATCATCATAGAACCCGATTACAAGCTACCGTATTGTTTACGTAAACGCTGACGCACAATCTCAGCCGCCGTGTTGAAAAAGAAAGTCACTACAAATAAAACAAAGGCCGCGAGGAATAAAATACGATAGTGTGAACTGTCTATTTCAGATTCCGGTAACTCCACTGCCACATTCGCCGACAAGGTACGCATACCTTCAAAGATACTAAAGTCGATCACGGCTGTATTGCCGGTTGCCATTAATACAATCATGGTTTCACCAACGGCACGCCCGAGCCCAATCATTACCGCTGAAAAAATACCCGGACTCGCGGTCAACAATACCACTCGTGTTAATGTCTGCCAGGGTGTTGCACCCAAAGCAAGCGAGCCTTGCGTTAAATATTTTGGCACACTAAAGATGGCGTCTTCTGTAATTGAAAAGATCGTAGGGATAACAGCCAGCCCCATCGCAATACCCACAACCAGTGAGTTACGCTGGTCATAGCCAACACCAAATTCGCTTTCCATCCAGACTCTTAAGCTGCCATTAAAGAATATACCTTCGATTAGCGGGCCGGCCCCAATAGCCAGCCAGACCAGAGCTGCGATCACCGGCATTAAAATCGCTGCATGCAAGCCAGGCGGAATCAGGTGATGAAATGTTCTCGGTAATTTTTGCCAGACAACGGCAAATAATAAAATACCCGGCGGCACAATTAATAAGATGCTGATGATGCCGGTGAGGTTATTTTCAACCACAGGCGCCAGCCACAGGCCTGCCAGAAAACCTAGAATAACCGTCGGCAATGCTTCCATGATTTCTATGCCCGGCTTGACCCAGCTGCGCATTCCAGACGACATGAAATAAGCCGTATAGATTGCACCCATAATCGCCAGCGGGGTTGCAAACAGCATGGCGTAAAAAGCCGCTTTTAAAGTTCCGAAAGCCAGCGGCACTAAACTGAATTTAGGTTCAAAATCATTATCGGCTGAAGAAGACTGCCAGATATAATCCGGCTCACTGTAACCTTCATAGGTGACTTCATTCCACAGCGCAGACCATGATAATTCCGGGTGTTCATTAGAAATGCGTGTGACAACAATCTGTTGCCGCTCATCTTCATGCAATAACAGATTGGCCCGCGTAGAGAGCGAAAAATGTGTGATAGCCAGATCTGACAAGTGCTGTTTTGCCAGTAAGTTATCTGCCGTTGTGTGATAGATTAGCAGGTTGCCTTTTTCATCCAGCGCCAGCACACCTTTGCGCCGGTGTTCGGACTGAACCCTTAGCAGCTTGTTATCGTTTTCAAAGCCGCGAACCCGCTTCAGTGAATAATTATTCGAGGCATCACGCTGCAATGACCACTGACTAAAACCGCCATGCTGATCTGCCGCTAATAATGACATGCCGCCTAATAATATTTTTAATTCAGCAAGCTTTTCATTTGGTGGCAGTATATTTGTCTGGCTGACCAGTGACACATCATCAGAATCCGAGATATCAAAAACACTGACCTCACCTTGCTGGTTTGACAGGTATAACCATAAACCCTGGGCATCCAGCAACATGTAATCGGCCCGGTTCTGCTGATCTATTTTTACTTCGGCGACCGCTTCATCAAAGGCATCGCCCTCTTCTATTTCATAGCGATAGAGTTTAACGTCTCCGTCTTGTTGCACCAGGCTCAGTGTTAACTGGGCCTCATCACGGCTTATGGAGACCTGGCTGAATTCAGATTCAAAAGAAATAAACGAATCTTCATAAGGGTATTCAATATCAGGTGTCAATACTCGCAGGTTGTTGACAAAACTGACCCGGTAGGAAAGTTTTATAAAAAACAGTTTATTTTTATCAAGTTCAAGCGCCAGTATGTTTTCAGTCATACCAACAAGCTGCGCACCTGTGATTTTTGTATTCTCTGGCAATGCCAGCTCAAGCACTTCGCTGACATCACCTTTTTTAATATCAAAAAACACAGCCTGCGCCTGATCTGTTATGCGCAAACCCAGCGTGCCGCTTTCTTCTGGCAATAATAAGACCGTGTTACCTGATTCGATTGACGGCACCTGATAGTGCTGTTCGGTCTGGATGGCAACCGAGCTGAACATGGGCAGCACAACCCAGAGCAGATAAAAGAAAATAAGAACGATAGCCAGGATAACACTCAGCCCGCCAAGGCCGATACCGTAACGGGCGATGTTATCGATGACTAATCGACGCTGCTGGTGCCAGGCACTGGATTTTTGGAGTTTAGATGACATGTTTTCTATTTTATTTCAGTTATATGACATTATTATGACAGCGCTATAAAAAAGGCCGCTGATGCATACATCCAGGCGGCCTTTTTTTGATGACAAAGCTGTCATGCTCCAGCGATTGAGTCGAACAGTGTTAATCGAGCTTACTTAACTCTTTCGCAATGGCTTTAGCCGGTAAGGGAATATAACCGTCTTTGATCACAATTTGCTGGCCCATTTTTGATAATACCAGTTTAATGAACTCTTTTTCCAGTGGTGGTAACGGTTTCTGCGGGTGCTTATTCACATAGACATATAAAAAGCGCGATAACGGGTAGGTTTTATTGATCGCGTTCTCAGGTGTCGCTGCCACAAATGGCTTGCCTGCTTTTTTCGCTAACGGTATGGCCCGCACACCCGATGTTTTATAACCGATGCCCGAATAACCAATACCGTTAATAGAAGATGACACAGATTGCACCACAGACGCTGATCCTGGTTGCTCATTCACATTCTTTTTAAAGTCACCCTTACACAGGCCTTTCTTTTTGAAATAACCATAGGTACCGGAAACCGAATTACGCCCATAAAGCTGAACTGTACGCGCATTCCAGGAACCTGATAAACCCAGCTCACCCCATTTTTCAATATCAGCTTTACCACCACACTTACGAGTTGAAGAAAAAACAGCATCAACATCGGCAATCGTCATGCCTTTTATCGGGTTATCTTTATTGACGTAAACCGCCAGCGCGTCAATCGCTACACGAATAGCAACCGGCTTATAGCCGTGTTTCTTTTCAAAAGATTCTTTTTCTTTGCTTTTCATCTTTCGGCTCATGGGACCCAAATTAGAAATGCCATTCGATAACGCCGGTGGCGCGGTCGATGAACCTGCCGCCTGAATCTGTATATTGACACTGGGATACTGGCGTTTAAATTCTTCTGCCCAGAATGTCATCAGGTTAGCCAGTGTATCCGAACCAACGCTTGATAAATTACCTGAAACTCCGCTGACTGCCTTATAGTCAGCAATAGCCGCGTCTACTTTAACGCCTGCCTGAGCGCTAGCTGTTGCTGCCGCCATGGCAATCATCGGACCTGTTATTAAAGCTATAACGCCGTGTGTAAATTTCATACTGTTTTCCTCTTATTAAATGATGCCACTAGTATCTGTAATCAATATGACGGTTTGATTACAGTACGATTAAACTTTAGTGACAGTTATTTTTTTGATTCAGAATGAAGCCGGGACAAGGGAAACTGACAGCTGAAAGTACTGCCTTTTCCCGGCTCACTGTGTACTGACAATACGGCATCGTGGCGCCGGCATATCTGATTCACAATAGCCAGACCCAGCCCGGTACCACCGACTTCACGCGAACGCCCGGCATCAACCCGGTAAAAACGTTCTGTGAGTCGCGTTAAATGCTCCGGCGCAATACCCAGACCCTGGTCAGACACGCTGATGGTGTAGCCCTTGTTATCCAGACAGCTGTTGATCTGAATCTCACCGCCATCCGGTGAATAGCGAATCGCATTACTGATCAGGTTACTGATCGCGCTGTAGATTTCAGACTCAATGGCTTTTATGCTCACCTTTGGACCAGTGTTCAGCACAATCGAATGTTTTCCCTGGCTGAGCTGCTCAGCATCTTTTTTCAGCATTGCTAATAATACCGCTATATCGAGTTCGGGTGATGTGGTCAGTTCGCTCGACACATCCAGATCAAGCCGTGATAATAACAGCAGGTCTGCGACAATCTGGTTCATACGATGGGCAGGCGCATGAAGTTTTTGCATCTGTTGTTTTATTTCATCAACGCTTAAATCATGCACTTCCTGTAAAGACTCCAGATAGCCTAAAATCACCGTCAGCGGTGTTCTTAACTCATGCGATACATTCGCTACAAATTCCTGGCGCATAACTTTAAGTCGCTGCACCTGAGAAATATTTCGAATCAGCAGCAGTTGCTGGCCGACGCCGTAAGGCATGAGTCGCAGATCAAGAGACTGCTTTTCATCCACTGGCGATTTCATTTCAAATGACTCGCCCTGGGCCGAGCGTTTTAGAAAATGTATGAAAGCAGGCAGTCGAATCAGGTTGCCGACATTCTGGCCGATATCATCACTCGAAAGGTGCAAAATATTGGTCGCCGCGGGATTAAGCCAGAGGATATTATTTTCTTTATCTAGCACAATTGCCGCATCCGGCATCATGCTGACTGAATCCTGGAACCGCCTGAGCATTTTACTGAGACTTTTTTTACGGCTGCGACTGCGTTTACGTTTACGATAAATTCTGTAAACCAGTTCTTCCCACAGACCACTCACCTCAAGATCCGTATCCAGACTACTTCCCAGCCACTGATAGACTTTGCTAAATTGCCGGTACTGATGAACGATAAACAAAATCAGGGCAATAAATAAACAAACCGTGAGCGCATCAAATACCCAGCCAAACAGCAAAGCCGGTAGAATAAAACGTAAAAGCCGCCAGCTTTCATGAATCCAGATGTTTCTCATAGGCCTTAAGTTTTTTCCTGTGATGGAATATCTTCAGGCATAAAACGGTAACCGGCACCGCGTACAGTCTGCACCCAGTTATCACAGCCGTGGGGGCTTAACAGTTTACGTAAACGTAAAATATGCACATCTACCGTGCGTTCTTCAACGTACACATTTCTGCCCCAGACCCGGTCGAGTAACTGCTCACGTGAATAAACACGGTTTGATTTTTTCATAAAAAATTCGAGCAAACGATATTCTGTCGGCCCTATTTCCACATTTTGGCCATTAATACAGAGCTGATGCTGACCGAGATCCAGTGAGATGATGCCGGCGACTAATTGCTCACTATCTTCAGAACCCGAACGTCGTAGCAAGGCTTTAATGCGTGCCAGCAGTTCTTTCGGCGAAAACGGCTTGCTCAGAAAATCATCAACACCGCTGTCAAAACCTTTTAATTTATCGGCTTCTTCACCGCGTGCTGTAAGCATAATAGCCGGCAGGTTTGCGGTTAATTCATCTTTTCGCAAACGCCGGATCAGCTCAACACCTGAAATGCCCGGCAGCATCCAGTCGACCAGTAATAAATCGGGCAAGCGCCCCTGAAGCTTCTCCAGCGCTATTTCTGCCGATTCGGCTTCAATCACCTGATAGTCAGCACGCTGCAATGAAAACCGCAGCATATCCCGAATTTCGGCCTCATCCTCTATCACTAGAATGCTCGCCTTACTCATATTGTCGTCCCATTGCATCAATCTGCGTATTAAACCCCTTTAATATGACAGTAATATGACAGTAAGGTGACAATTTATATAATTATCGGCTGATGAAACGCCAGCCTGGCTGGTTCTGGGTATTTTTAAAGGCATCGGCTACCCAGTAGTCTGCAACAGCAATCAGTTGATGATCTAAATATAACAGCGGTATTCTGTCGCGTTGCCAGGGTGGTATCGAGGCTTGCTGCATTAACTTTTTCAGTTCCATGGTATGTGCCCGGCCCACGGGTCTGATACGCTCACCTCCTTGGCGAAACCGAATCATCAGTGGCTGAGCGATCACATCGGCAGATAATCCGCTATCCGCAGCTTCAAGCATGACGTTTGCATTGAGCCCGGGTAACCGCAGCGGCTGTTTCTGGTGCCATGCAATCGGCTGCTCTGTCGCGACAGACTGCAACCTCTTCATTGCATAGAGCTGCCCCTGAAAACGCCTGACTTCGGTATCGCCCCATTCCACGACCGGCATTTTATCAGCGGCGGCCGTCAGCATTGAGCCCAGGATTTCTTTCAGGCGTTTTGCAGTCGGCGCATCCAGCCCGCATTGCTGCAACCAGTAACGAATCAGATTTCGTTGCCGCGACTTGCTTAATTTTATCAGCTGATTGATTGACAGCCTGTCGCCATCAACTGACGTTGCTGCGTCAATCGCCGCCAGATCATTCATCAGCTCGGCAGCTTCGCTTTGTAACGCACTGACATTCGACAGGGTCTGGTTAATCGAGGGCCAGCGCTGCGTTAATAAAGGCAAGATAGACTGGCGAAAGAAATTGCGGTCATAACGCTGATCCTTATTCGAAGGATCTTCAACCCATTGCAGCTGATGTTTGTGTGCATAGGCTTCAAGTTCAGTGCGTTTAACGCCCAATAACGGCCTCAGGTGCCAGCCACAAGCAAACGGTTTTGCCTCCGGCATCGCCGCCAGCCCGGCTGGACCGGCTGTTCTTAACATTTGCAATAACAATGTTTCTGCCTGATCTTGTAAATGCTGGGCGGTTAAGAGTATCTCGCCAGGCGCCATTAAATCAGCTAATGCCTGATAGCGGGCCGTTCTGGCCGAAGCTTCCGGACTTTCGCCGCTTGCGGCCTGAGCATTGACACTGATAGAGACAAATTCGATAGCTAACTGCTGACAGGTAGCGGCGCAGTGTTCTGACCATGTTTTCGACGCGGCTTGTAAGCCATGCTCTATATAAACAGCCCTGCAACTGATCTTGCAGGCATGAAGCAGGTGTAACAGTACATGGGAATCCAGTCCGCCACTATAGGCGACAATAAAGCGCGGTGATGCAGGCTGATTATCGTAAACCGGAAATGAAACCGGGTTAGTTGACTGTTCAACTAACCCGGTGAGATGTGTTTTGAAACGCTGAGTATCAAGCATGATCTTGATATCGACGGCATTAACTGACGGTGTCGAACTCACCAAAGCTCATCAAACGCTGGTAACGGTGTTCCAATAGTTTATCCAGGCTCATTTGATCCAGATTATCAAGGCTGTCAATCAGTGCCTGCTTGATATTGCTAGCCGCCTGGTCAACATCACGATAAGCACTGCCTAATGGCTCTTCGATCACGTGATCGATCAGATCCAGTTCTTTCAGCCGTTCTGAAGTAATACCCAGCGCTTCAGCAGCGTCTTTGGCTTTGTCTGCACTTTTCCAGAGGATAGATGCACAGCCTTCCGGTGATATAACAGAATACGTACTGTATTCAAGCATCATCACGTTATCACCCACTCCAATCGCCAGAGCACCACCTGATCCGCCTTCGCCAATCACTGTACAAATAATAGGCGTTTTTAAATCCGCCATTACAAACAGGTTTTTTGCAATCGCTTCTGACTGGCCGCGCTCTTCTGCACCCACACCCGGATAGGCGCCTGGTGTATCAATGAATGTAATTAATGGCAGTTGAAAACGCTCCGCCATTTTCATTAAACGCATGGCTTTGCGATAGCCTTCAGGACTCGGCATGCCGAAGTTACGACGAATTTTTTCTTTGGTATCGCGGCCTTTTTGATGACCGATGATCATCACCGGGCGGCCTTCAAGGCGAGCGATGCCACCGACAATCGCTTTATCATCGGCATAAGCCCGGTCACCGTGTAATTCCTGAAAATCGGTGAAAATCCGGTCGATATAGTCCAGCGTATAAGGACGCTGTGGATGACGGGCCAGACGGGCGATATCCCAGGGCTTTAATTTAGAGAAAATGCTTTCACTTAAACTGCGGCATTTTTCCTGTAAACGAGAAATTTCATCACCAATGTTGACTTCATTATCATCGCCAACAAAACGTAATTCTTCAATTTTGGCTTCTAATTCTGCTATCGGTTGTTCAAAGTCGAGAAAATTTGGATTCATGCTGTAAATGTCGTTATATGTTGTTAATTGTTATAGAAATATTGGTCAATACTAACATGCGAGCTATAGCAACGCACAAATTATTTAGACATATCTTTGATTTGACACAACTCTCTTAAAACAGAGGTGGCGTAACTGCCTTTGATCAGCTCAAATTCAACGTTCAGGCATTGATCTGCTTCAAATTGCCATCGCATTTTCTCAGGCATCAAACGCATCGCTCGCCGTTCCTGTATTAAACCGGCCTTTTCCAGCGCTGTCGCAAAATCAGCATGCCGGGCAGCCACTTGCTGTTCCAGCTGAGCCGCCGCGTCGGCTGTCATGGCTTGACCCCGGCCCCACATTGCTGCCGTTAAGTGAATGTCGGCCTGCGATAATCGCTGCTCAATAAGCGCATTGCTGAGCTCCTGAAAACAGGCCTGACTGGCTGCCAGCATATACACGTCACCGGCGATGGCTGTATGAAACGTATTATCGGCGATGCGCTGGCCAAGCATCTGATTAAAAAGCCAGGAACGCATGGCTGATAGGTAAATACCGCGTTTGAAGGGTTTCAGGCGTCTCATTTTATTGTTATTGAGCAGATCAGTTGCCCGCACCAGGTTGCCCATGGCATGGCCAAAGCGTTGCAAGCCAAAATAATTGGGCACACCTTTTGTTGCAATCAGTTCGAGTTGCCGCTGCCAGTCGGCCTGATCACCCTGTAGCTGTCGCAAGCGAATCTTAAAGCGATTAGCTTTCAATGTGCCGCGTTTGAGTTTACGGCTATGCCGGCAAATTTGTTCAATGCGAAACGCCTCATTATCCAGCTGCTGCCAGTCTGGTCCTTGCTGGCCTGGCAACTGCACACTAAACCATTGCGTCGTGACCGCATAACGGTCTTTAAGCCCCGCATAACTGACCGCCACTTGTTTAACCTGTGCAAACTTTTCCAGAGCTGATGCTACCTGCTCGGTATTGCAACCCCGTTTTGTAATTTTCAACCAGACATGTTCACCCTCACCCGAACACTCGACCGGCATAATTTCATCCACCTGAAAATCCTCATATTCTGTTTTCAAACAGGCGCTCAGAGGGGCTTGGGTATGCAGTAAGGGTAATTTATCGTAATCGAACATCTGCTGTATTAATCTATTTCATAACGGCGGTTTGCAGTAAGATACAGGCTATGAAAAACAAATCAATAGCTATCGTTTTATTGTTCAGTTTTCTGACACTGGCAGCTTGCAGTGACGAGCTTGCCCGTTTTTCCAAGCTGCCTGAAGATGCAACGATACTGGCCTTTGGTGACAGCCTGACAAATGGCAATGGTGCTCTGCCATCGCAAAGCTACCCCTCGCGGTTACAACAGCTCAGCCAGATCAACGTCATCAATGCCGGTATTTCCGGTGAAATCAGTGCCAATGGCTTGAAGCGTTTACCCGGGCTGTTAAAACAACACCGCCCCCAGCTTGTGATAATCTGCCATGGCGGCAATGATATTTTAAGACGCCTTAATCTTCAGCAAACCAAAGCCAATATTACTCAAATGATCGAACTGGCTAAATCTTACCGGGCCCAGGTTTTATTATTGGCCGTACCAACACCTTCTTTATTAGTCACGCCTGCAAAAATTTATGCCGAGATCGCAGAAAGCACTCAGACGGGCATAGACCATGACACCCTGTCCCTTGTATTAAAAAACAACAGGCTCAAATCCGACACCTACCACCCTAATGCGGCCGGCTATCGTCTTATAGCCGAACGACTCTTTCAGCGTCTTTCAGAACAGGGCGCGATTTAATACTGATTGACACACTATTTAATATCACTCAAGGCCTGCAGCAATGAATTTATACATACGACTGCTTTTAATACTTTTGAAAAGCAGACTCAGACCAGCCATGCAACCGCTGGATATTTCTGTCATAACCTTACGCGTGCTACTGACTGATCTTGATCTTAACCGGCATATGAACAATGGCCGCTTTTTGACCATAATGGATCTGGGCAGAATGGATCTGTTAAAAAGAACCGGCACCTTAAAGCTGGCAATTAAAAACAAATGGATGCCGATAGTCGGCACCGCCACCATTGATTTCCAGCGACCATTAAAACTCTGGCAAAAATACGAACTTCACAGCCGGATTTATAGCTGGGATGATAAATGGATTTACCTTGAACAAACCTTCATCAGCAACGATAAATTGATCGCAAAAGCCAGAATCAAAGGTTTATTGCGCGGTAAAAATGGCAACATAGCGCCTCAGAGCCTTATGGAAGCCATACAACCGGGCATCAGCAGACCACTGACAGAGAATGATGGGCTATTTTAAAAATAGCGGGCAGCCATTAAGACAGGCTATGATCCGCCAAAGGCTGGATAATAAAAAACTTTATTTGTATCATAGACACATAGTAAATAGATAGGCTAAAACTCATAAAATCAGGGAGTTGATTTTTGGTTTACTCGGTCTTAAAGCTTCTGAATTCATACCGATACATCCCCATTGTATTCATTTTCTATTTCATTATATCTGCGGTTTTCAGATTTATCATGGCCTCAGACCATCTGGCTTTAAGCAGCAATACCTTTCTCTACGGATTCAGAATGGATCTTATTATTATCAGCCTGTTTTCACTGCTATCGCTGATATTGTTTACCTTCAACCTGCATAAAACCAATCGCATTTATCTCAGTATTATATTTACATTATTTATATTGCTGGAATTTATTAACCTGCATTTTTTTGAAGAATTTGATGCGCGACTGAATTATTTGTTTATCGAAAACCTTGTCTTTTTAAGGCAGATATTACCGATGTTTATCAGGGAATACAGCGCCAGCATCATATCCGCATTAATCATTACGCCTTTATTATTTTATCTCTCTTTCAAAATGTCTGCGCTTTTCTTCAAAACCGAGAGTTCTATAAAACATAAAATAATGCTGTTGCCTTTTTTAATTGTTAGTCTGCTGATAAGCTCACGCGGCTCACTCGGCCACGCCGCACCCAGCCCAAGTTATTATTCATGGTCTAACAACCACATTATCAATGAAATCAGCAACAATACTATCTTCTCATTGTTATCCTCCATCGTCTTTCACAGGGAGGACAAGCTTTATTTATATGGCACCCAACCTGAGACTATAAAAAAGCAGTTCAGGCAAACCATCCGTAGTCCGCTAAAAAACAAAAAACGCATCGTATTGACGATTATGGAATCTTTTGGTCACTCATTTGTAGGCAGCCTTGGCGGTAAAAATACGTCGCCAGAATTTGATAAATTGAGCAAAAGGGGTTTGTTTTTTTCTAATATGTACTGTTCATCAAACAGAACCAACCGCGGCATAGAAGCGATTGTAAGCTCTATCTACCCGTTTGTAGGCCGGACTTATTTAAAACTACCCGATGCCCAGCACGGTTTCTGGACAGTTGCAAAAAGCTTAAAACAAAAAGGCTATCGTACAGTATTTTTATACGGCGGCGACATCAACTTCGATAACATGCGGTCTTTTTTACTGCCCAATGGTTATGATGAAGTTATTGATGCCAGCAATATCGGTATTGATACTAAGCCGTTTTCCTGGGGCTATGCTGATGAAGATGTTTTCAACAAAGCACTCGATATTCTAAAGCACTATGAGCAACCCGTTTTCCTGACTATCCTGACATTATCCAATCATAAACCGTTTGACTTCCCGCAAGGCAGGATAACGCCGTTAGCCGGGGTCGCAGAAAAGAGTTTCGAGAACTCAATAAAATATGCTGACTGGGCCCTGGGAAAGTTCACGAAGGATTTAATCGCCGAGCAGTTGTACACTGATTCGTTACTGGTTTTTGTTGCAGACCATAACCCCGTCGTCAGGGGGAACCGACTTGTTCCGCTTGAACACTACCGTATTCCGGCATTATTTCTTGCCGATGACATCGAACACAAAGAAATTACAACCGTCACTCACCAGGCAGACATCTCGCCGACACTGTTAGCTGCCGCCGGCATTGAAGCGACCATTCCCGCCCAGGGTTTTAACATGCTGAATAAAGAGTTTTCCCGCGCGCTCATCATCAAAGAAAACTCATACGCTTTTATGAAAGATCAAGGCTATGTGATTTACCAGCCAGGTCTTCAGCCAGCCGGTAACAGCGCCCTGTTTAGAGAAGGACTGGATCTAATCTATAACAGTTATTATGCTTATAAAAACAAAACCCATGAATGAAAAAATGGCTTTTTTTAACACGCTGACTGCAAATGGCTTAATACAAAGTCTCTGACATCATCATCAATTGATGCTGAATATTTCAAAAAAGCGTCCCTAATAGCCGGCAGATCCTGTTCGGTATTCTGAAGTAAAATTGGGCTTGCTTTATAATGTCCGACCCGGTCTTCACCGCTATCAACTCGTTCATGAATTAAGCCGGTTGACTGTTTCCAGCTGACCGCTTTTTCCCCGGCTGATTTGTCATAACTCAATTGAAAGCCGATATATTCACCGGCCTGGTGCCAGAGTATTAAATCCATATGCTCTCCACTGAACCAGCGTCTGAGCGGCTCTCCTGCGATTTGCCGGGTGGCTTTAATTTCTTTTAGCATCGGACTTTGATATTACTTCAATCCCAGGATCTGAGCATTGATAGTCTGAACTTTATCCCTGACCGCGGCGGCTTCTTCAAACTCAAGATTTTTTGCATGCTCGTGCATCTGCTGCTCAAGCTTTTTCATTTCCTGCGCCAGTTGTTTTTCGGTCATATGCTGGTATTGCTGCATGGCTTCAGCCACATTTCTGTCATCCAGGCTAAAGGCTTTATGCTGATAACCGGTTTGCATCACATCTGCCACGGCTTTTTTGATGCTGGTCGGCGTAATGCCATTGGCAAGATTAAACTCATGCTGTTTTTCACGGCGCCTGGTGGTTTCGTCAATGGCTTTTTTCATGGATTTTGTAATCTTATCGCCGTATAAAATCGCTTTACCATTGAGGTTTCTGGCCGCCCGGCCGATGGTTTGAATCAATGATCGTTCTGATCGCAAAAAGCCTTCTTTGTCTGCATCCAAAATGGCAACCAATGAGACTTCGGGCATATCCAGGCCTTCTCTTAACAAGTTGATGCCGACCAGCACATCAAATTCTCCGAGCCTAAGGTCCCGGATAATCTCGGTACGCTCAACAGTATCGATATCTGAATGCAGATAACGCACTTTTACACCATGTTCTGCCAGGTAATCGGTAAGATCTTCTGACATGCGCTTGGTTAAGGTTGTGATCAGTACGCGTTCATTGATCTTAGAGCGTTTATTGATTTCAGACAGCACATCATCGACCTGACTGCCCACTGAGCGCACCTCGATTTCAGGATCAAGCAAGCCTGTTGGTCTGACAACCTGCTCAACCACATTGTCTGAATGCTCTTCTTCATAGATAGCGGGGGTTGCAGAGACATAAATAGCCTGCGGTTTTAGTCGCTCCCATTCTTCAAACTTTAAAGGCCGGTTATCCAATGCGGATAACATTCGAAAACCATAATTGACGAGGTTTTCTTTACGCGAGCGGTCGCCTTTATACATTGCACCTAACTGGGGAACCGTGACATGACTTTCATCCACCACTAACAAGGCATTCTCGGGTAAATAATCATACAAACAAGGCGGCGCTTCACCGGGAGCACGGCTTGACAGGTAACGTGAATAGTTTTCGATACCGTTGCAGTAGCCCATTTCACGAATCATTTCCATATCGTACTGCGTGCGCTGCTCCAGTCGCTGGGCTTCGACCAGCTTGCCCTGATCACGTAGCTCCTGAAGCCGGCCTTTGAGTTCAGCTTTAATGTCATCAATCGCGTTGATCAGTGTGCTTCTGGGTGTGACATAGTGCGTTTTAGGGTAAATGGTCAGTCGTGAGACTTTGCGAATGACTTCGCCTGTCAGCGGATCAAAAAAACTTAACTGCTCGATTTCATCATCAAATAACTCCAGTCGAATGGCTTCTTTATCGGACTCTGCCGGAAATATATCGATGACTTCGCCGCGCACCCGGTAAGTACCCCGCGCCAGCTCAAGATCATTACGGGTATATTGCAGTTCAGCCAATCGCCTCAGTACTTCTCGCTGATCTATGATATCGCCTTTGACCATGTGCAATACCATGCTGAAGTACAACTCAGGATCACCCAGACCGTAAATCGACGAGACGGTGGCAACGATAATGACATCCTGCCTTTCCAGCAATGCTTTGGTGGCCGAAAGTCGCATTTGTTCGATGTGCTCATTTATCGACGCATCTTTTTCTATGAATGTATCACTGGCAGCAACATAGGCTTCTGGCTGGTAGTAATCATAATAAGAGACAAAATATTCAACTGAATTTTCGGGGAAAAAATCTTTCATCTCCCCATAAAGCTGAGCCGCCAGTGTTTTATTGGGTGCCAGCAGCAGTGTTGGTCGCTGCACCTGCTCAATCACATTCGCAATGGTAAAGGTTTTACCGGAACCGGTGACACCTAATAATGTTTGCCCGGCTAGGCCATCATTTAATCCTTCGACCAGACCTTTTATTGCTGTTGGTTGGTCGCCAGCTGGTGTATATTCGGTATGTAATTTAAAAGTTTTAGACATTGCTCTACAATTAACATAATTAATAAATCGACATCAGGAATTCTTAGTGGATACAAAAACTGCAAACCGTCTGTCTCGCGTTAAACCGTCACCTACTCTTGCTGTAACCGCTCTTGCCAATCAACTTAAAGCTGAAGGTAAAGATGTGCTTGGCCTTGCCGCGGGTGAACCGGATTTTGATACCCCTGATCATATCAAACAAGCCGCCATCGAAGCGATTGAAAATGGTTTTACAAAATACACGGCTGTTGATGGCACGCCAGGTCTGAAGCAGGCCATTATAACCAAATTCTCCAGAGATAATGGCCTAGATTACACACCTGACCAGATTCTGGTTTCCAGCGGTGGCAAACAGAGCTTTTATAACCTGGCTCAGGCACTGCTAAATCCTGGTGACGAAGTCATCATTCCCGCGCCATACTGGGTTTCGTATCCGGACATGGTGCTGTTAGCTGATGCCGAGCCTGTCATTGTGGCGGCTGATCAGTCACAGGATTTTAAAATTAACGCCGAACAACTGAAAGCCGCGATCACGCCGAGAACGCGCTTATTCGTTATCAACAGCCCTTCTAACCCGTCAGGAAAAGCCTATAGCCGGGCCGAGTTAAAAGCCCTGGCCGATGTATTAAAACAATACCCTGACATTATCATTGCCACTGATGATATGTACGAGCTAATGATCTGGACCGACGAGGGTTTTAATAACATTCTCAACGTGGCCCCAGAACTCTATGACAGAACGGTTGTACTTAACGGTGTTTCAAAAGCTTATTCAATGACGGGCTGGCGCATCGGCTATGCCGGTGGTCCAGCTGATTTAATCAAGGCGATGAAAAAAATCCAGTCTCAGAGCACGTCTAATCCCTGTTCTATCTCGCAGGTTGCAGCCGAAGCCGCATTAAATGGAGATCAGACAGCGGTCAGCACCATGAGAAACGCCTTTAAAGAACGCCATGATTATGTTGTGCGTCGACTCAATACTATTAATGGCGTCGACTGTGTTGAGAGTGATGGCACTTTTTATAGTTTCCCCAATTTTCAGGCCGCCATTGATTCACTCGATGAGGTCAAAGACGATGTCGAGCTGGCTGAGAAACTACTGGCTGATGTAGGTGTTGCACTGGTACCGGGATCCGCTTTTGGTGCACCCGGTCACCTGCGGCTTTCATTTGCCACCAGCATGGAAAACCTTGAACAGGCGTTAACGCGAATTAAATCAATATTTAATTAATTTAACTATTGACCGACCAAAGGCAAATCTATAATATAGCGCCCTCTGTTGAAGAGCATGTTCCCTGATAGCTCAGTTGGTAGAGCAACGGACTGTTAATCCGTTTGTCCCTGGTTCGAGTCCAGGTCGGGGAGCCACTTCTTTCTTCACATTATCACCGCTTAAACTTCAAATTTGCTCGCCTGACATAACTATTTTCCTCTATTGTTAAATTAATACAGCTGTCTGTATGGATTTCTGTCCATAATGTGTCTAAAATGTTAACAGTATGTTTCAAAAGACAAGGATATACCGTGCTTATAGCCATTATTGAAGATGACGCAGATCAATCGCAAATGCTATCTATCTGGCTGGAGGCCGCAGGACACGTTCCCAGTGTTTTCGGCTCAGCTGAACTTTTTCTTGAAAAAAACGCTATTGATGATTTCGATATTCTGATTCTAGACTGGGATCTGCCGGGCATGGACGGTATTGAACTGCTTCGCCTCATCCGGGAAGATAAAAAACTCAATACGACCGTGTTATTTGCCACCCGGCATGAAAGCAAAACTGACATTGTCACCGTGCTTGAAGCAGGTGCTGATGATTACATGGTTAAACCTGTTGACCGCCGGGAGTTACTGGCCCGACTCAATACACTTAAACGACATATGTCAGCCGATGCAACGCCAGCGCCTAGCGTACTCAGTGCCGGTGAATTCATACTCGACGACAAAGCCCACCGGCTGACGCGACACGGTGAAATTCTGGAATTAACTCCTAAAGAGTATGAACTGGTGTCTTACCTGTTCAGCAACCTCGAGCAGGTCTTATCAAGATCAGACCTGCTGTCTCACGTTTGGGGCTGCGATGCTGATATCAACACGCGCACGGTTGATACCCATATCAGCCGAATCCGCAAGAAACTCTCGTTAACAGCTGAAAATGGCTGGAAACTTGAATCGATTTACCACTATGGTTATCGACTTGAACAGATCAAATCGGAAGAAATCGAACCCGCCTGATCTAAATATTCGTGGTTTTTAATTAACCACGAATATATGTTACTCTTCACTCTCCTCTCTCAGCATTCGAACTCAAGCCATGACATACGTTGTAACTGACAATTGTATTCGCTGTAAATATACTGACTGCGTTGATGTTTGCCCTGTTGACTGTTTTCACGAAGGCCCTAACTTTCTTGCGATTGATCCTGAAGAGTGTATCGACTGCACTTTGTGCGAACCCGCGTGCCCTGTTGAGGCCATCTATGCCGAGGATGATGTGCCTGAAGCGATGCAGGAGTATATCGCTTTAAATGCCGAGCTCTCACAAATCTGGCCGGTTATCAATCAAATGAAAGCACCGCCTGAGGATGCAAAAAAATGGGACGGTGTTGAGAACAAACTCCAGTACCTTGAACGATAACGTTTTCTGTCATGACGGCTAAACCAGACACCACAACTGATGACAATGCTTTCTTTTTTGTCGAGCATGGTATTAACCTGCAACAGACGATCAGTGAGCATATTTATAATACTTTACAAAATCAGTTACCGGATCTGAACCAACTGGTCATAATAGTACCGGCTCCTGACCTGATTTATACATTCAGAAAGTTTCTGCTGTCATATTTATCATCAAAAAACATCAATGCCATCATTGGTACTGAAATAAGTCCGCTAAGGAAATGGGTTGAGAGCAATATATTGCTCAATAATCAACAGCGAAGCTTTATTAACAACCATTGCCGTCAGTTGATTATTTTAGAGGCGCTTCAGGCATACCCGGCTCATTTTAAGGATGAAAATCTCTGGCAGGTCTCCGCCTCTTTATTACAGTTATTTGATGAATTGACACTTAACAGTCTGAACCCTTCCGCGATTAATGAGACCGACTGGCAGCAACGACTTAAAACGCTTTATGCGGTCAATACAAATCCTGAGCACCTGACTAACGAAGCTCAGCTGATTTATCAGTTATGGTCAGCCTGGCACCAGCAGTTAGAAGATGACTCGTTAATTGACCAGACCAATGCTTATGTTCAGCGCTTAGAAAGCCGCTCGGCACAGGCGATAAAAGATAAATTTTTTATTATTGCAGGGGCTGAAAAACTCACCTTAAATGAAATGGCATTTATCAAAAACCTTTCATTATCCAATACCGTGCATTATTTTATCCAGGCCAGTCCTGAAGATATTAAACATCAACAGCACCCGGATCATTTTGTTCATAAAATCATAGAGTCACTGGCTTTCAATCAGAAAATTATAAAAAACCCTGACGCCAATGCTGTCATCAATAAGGCATTTGAGCACCACCTGGCCATTAATGTGCGCGCCCGGCATGATAAAACAAACGCTGACAGCAACGACAACTTTTATGTTTTTGCCGCCTTTAATGAAGACCATGAATCTAGCGCCGTCGATTTACAAGTCAGGCAATGGTTGTTAGAAGGTAAACGCAATATAGCCATTGTTACTGAAAACCGTAAACTGGCCAGGCGCGTTCGTGCATTATTAGAACGCGCCGGTATCAACCTGATTGATTCTGTTGGCTGGTCGTTATCGACAACCAATGCGGCCAGTATCGTCGAACGCTGGCTGCAATGCATTGAGCAGGACTTTGCCGCAGTCACCTTGTTAGATTTTTTGAAGTCGCCATTTTTTAAAGATAATGAGCGTAATGACAGCTTGCTGAACGATATTTTTAGATTTGAGCAGGACATTATTTTTCATGAGCGCATTAGCGGCAATATTCAGCGTTATAAGAACGCCCTGCAACTACGAAAAAACCGGCTAACGCACTGGGAAAGCTCTTGTTACGAAAACATTCATCATTTACTTACAGAATTAGACGAACAGTCACGCACACTTGTAAGCTTGTTTCTCAGCAATAAAAAGGTAGCCGCCAGCGAGTACCTAAAAGCCTTGTCACAAAGCTTTATTCAGCTTGGCATTACCTCCTCATTACAAATGAATGAAGCCGGTGAACAAGTTTTAGCTGAAATCACGCACATGTTAAATGCCTGTGAAATATCTGATCCTGATATGAACTGGTTTGACTTTAGAACCTGGCTATCCAGCGCCTTCGAAAACCATCACTACAGCCCCAGCAGTGCCGCATCACATGTCAGGCTGCTTAATCTCAAACAGTCCAACAGTGGCTATTACGATGCGGTTATTATCGCTTCCACAGAAGCTACTCAGCTACCTGGCCCTGCGCCGAAAACGCCTTTCTTTAACCATCATGTGAGGCACTCGCTGGGGCTTTCTGACTGGCAACAGCACAAATCAGAGAAATATTATTTATTCAGACGGCTATTACAGAGCGCCGGCCAGACACTGGTTACCTATTGCATAGAGAAAAATAATGAAGAACAGCTGCCATCCCCCTGGCTGCAGACCCTTTTAGACTTTTATCAGCAGAGCCAAAACGACTCGCATTACCCTGCGTTTCTGTATGAATTACTCAAAAGCAATAAAACATCGGTATTGTCTTCGACAGATATTAAACTACCGGACCTCACTGTTGCCGCAAGCCCCATGATCGGTCAAAGCCGGATACCGGCAAGTTTTACATCATCAAGACACCAGCGACTGATCAATTGTCCCTATCAGTTTTTTGCCAATGATGTGCTTGAGTTAAAAGCGCCTGAAGAACTCATTTTAGAGCTACAGAAATCCGAATACGGACAAAAAGTACATAAAATACTCGAAATGTACCACCTCAGCAAAGTACCTAAAAATACCTTTGAAGACGCGTTAAAGCTGCTTCAAAGCATTTCGGAAGAAAGCTTCCGGCAGGAAATTGAAGATAATTTTCTGCATCGCGGCTGGTTAAAGCGATGGCTGGATCACTGTGAAAACTACCTGAAATGGCAACAGCTTCGTGAACAGGAGTGGGCATTCCATGATGCCGAAACAGATCACCTTGTGAGTTTGAAAAACAATATAGAGCTTAAAGGTCGTATCGACCGAATTGACAAACAAGCGGCGGCTTTAGCCATTATCGATTACAAAACCAGCAGCAAAACACCATCACAGTCAGATGTATTATGCGGCGAGGATATTCAGCTCAGCACTTATGCGCTATTAGTTGAAAACATTTCACAAGTCGAATACTTGAAACTGGACGAGGCTAATGGAAAAGTCAGCTCCGGGGCCTTGCTCGAAGCTGAAGAACTGCATGTAACCACGCAAAAAACCAAAGAACGTTTGTTAGACCTGGTTAAGCAGCTGGAAAACAACGTGGCGCTGATTTCTAACGGCAACGAAGAGGTCTGTCAGTTTTGTAATATGTCGGGGCTTTGCCGAAAGGACTTCTGGCGCCTGAACCAGTAACAAAGGCTGAAAATTCAGCCTTTGTTACTCAAATATCAGTACAACTCGGCTGATTTAAAGCCCTGTTAGCTGAATGACTAGTGAGCAATAAAATGACTGCGGTTATTGAACAGCGAAAAGCTCTCCATTAATACTGCTGAACATGATCATACCCGAATAGGCAACCGGAGCCGCGAGGATTTTATCAGACGCTCTGTATTTCCATAACAATTTACCGCTTTCACTGATCGCATAGAGGTGGGTATCGTGACTGCCAATATAGGTGATGTCCGATGCGATCGTGGGTGATGATAATACAGCGCCTGCTGTTTTATATTCCCAGATTCGCTTTCCCGTTTCTTTATTCAAAGCATAGATATAACTATCACCGCTTCCAAAGATAATACTGTCACCATTAATCGCCGGTGAAGAATAGACCCGGCCTGCCGTTTTCTTATTCCAGACTTCCTGGCCTGTTTTCTGGTTAAGCGCATAAAGGCGCTTGTTATCACTTCCAAAATAAAGTTTTTCATCATCCAGTGCTGGCGAAGAATATATACGACCGCCTACTCTAAACTTCCATTGTTCCTGACCCGATCGGGTGTTAATGGCATACATAAAACCATCAAGACTTGAGACATAAGCATACTTACCCTTTACAGCAGGTGAAGTCGGTATGCCGCCTTTGGTTTTAAAGCTCCAGACTTCAGCGCCGCTGTCCGCATCCACCGCATACAGGTGCTGATCCTCACTGCCAAAATAGACAATGCCGTCATGCACGGTAGGGGCTGAATAAATCTGGCCTTTGGTTCGGAAATTCCAGATAGTAGAACCATTATTGGCATTAACCGCGTATAAGTTACCATCCCAGCTGGCCACGTAAACGGTGTCACCTTCCACGGCAACCGCCACTTCAATATTGCCACCTGTGCGGAATTTCCAGAGAATAGCGCCATCGGATGCGTCGAGGGCGTATAAGTTACCGTCTTTGCCACCCAGGTAGACCCGGTTATCAACCGCTATCGGTGATGAATAACTCTTATCGGGCAAGCTATATTTCCATTTCAACTTATCCAGTTCATCGATACCACTGCTATCCGATCTGCCCGAATGCATGGCATCTCCACGGAACATCATCGAGGCCCCACCACAACCTGAAAGCATTATCACCAGACAAGCAACAAAGAAATATTTCATGCGCGAAAACATAAAAGCTCCATCAAACAATATTAGAATTTAACCAAAATCAGACTGATATTTTTTAATATATTAATAACAATCATACGGATACAGTTACTTTAGCACAATTTACATTAAAAAAAGAGCAAAGCTCATTGATCCCTTCCTGCATGACACAATAACTCATATGATATGGTCGAAGCGGCTTTGGCTACTTCATTCACGTCAAGCTGCCCGCCCCATAAGATAACCTCATCTCCCGTCTGCACGGGGGCCTCACAATCGGTGACATCAACGCATATCGTGTCCATTGAGACCCGACCGACTAATGGACAACGCTGGCCATTCACCAATAGCGGTGTTCCACTAGCTGCATGGCGCGGATAACCATCGCCATAACCGATGCCAACTACAGCGATTTGACTGTCTCTGGTGCACGACCAGAGACCACCATAGCCCACTGACTGGCCCCGGCTAAGCGAGTTTATTGCGATCACCTGACTTTTTAATGTCATCACCGGCTTTAAGTCATACTCGGATGCCGGCTGCGTCGCAAACGGAGACGAACCGTAAAGCATGATGCCAGGACGGACCCAGTGCTTGATCGCTTGCGGCATTGAGAGTATCGCGGCTGAATTGGCCAGACTGGCTTCCAACCCTAACTGCTGCTGGCACTGGTTAAAGGCGTCAAGCTGGCTTTGATTTAAGGCTGATGAACTGTCATCTGCATTCGCAAAATGACTCATCAGCCGCACTTTTTTGACCACAGCTGCGTCTTCCAGTTGCTGCGAGAGTAAAGCGGCCTGCTTCAGAGCCACACCCAGACGATGCATGCCCGTATCCACTTTCAACCAGCAATTGAGCTGATGCTGACTAACTGCCTGCGACAGCAGTTCAACCTGCCAGTCCTGATGGCAGACCGGCTGAAGATTAAAAGCCAGGCATTGATCCAGTTGTTGCTGATTTTGAAAACCCTGAAGAACAATGAGTTCCGCATTGATGCCCGCCTCCCTTAAAACCAGCGCTTCATCAACACAAGCCACCGCCAGCGCATCGACTGCGTTTTCCAGCTGACGACCAATGCTGAGCATGCCATGACCGTAGGCATTGGCTTTAATAACGGCAATAATTTTGGCATTAGCGGAATACTGACGCACTACCGAGAGGTTGTGCATTAACGCCTTTAAGTCGATTTCCAGACGCGCATTGCGTTGCATTAAAAACCATCACCATTATAAATTTCAGGCATGTGATTTTCAAAACGCGTATATTTGCCAAGGAAGGTTAAGCGGCAGGTCCCTATCGGACCGTTACGCTGTTTGGCGATAATGATTTCTGCCGTGCCTTTTTGCTCGCTGTCTTCGTTATAGACTTCATCACGGTAAATAAAGACTATTAAATCGGCATCCTGCTCAATCGCTCCCGACTCACGCAAATCTGACATCACCGGTCGTTTATTAGGCCGTTGCTCAAGACTACGGTTAAGCTGAGATAAGGCAATCACCGGTACTTCAAGCTCTTTAGCCAGGGCTTTTAATGAGCGTGAAATTTCAGACACTTCAGCAGTTCGGTTTTCAGAAGCGGATTTGGCACTACCTTGCATTAATTGCAGGTAATCGATCACAATCAGGTCCAGGCCGTGCTCGCGTTTTAACCGACGCGCCCGGGCGCGTAATTCTGAGGGTGACAGCGCAGCCGTATCATCTACAAATACTTTGGTTTGCGATAGCATGCTCACGGTCGAGGTGATTCTTGCCCAGTCATCATCTTTGATCTGACCGGTGCGCAAATTATGCTGATCAATACGGCCCAAGGACGATATCATACGCATAGAGAGCGACTCGCCCGGCATTTCCATACTGAACACGGCAACGGTTTTACCATTGCCAATGGCCGCGTTTTCTGCCAGGTTCATCGCAAAGGTGGTTTTACCCATAGACGGCCGGCCGGCAACAATCACCAGCTCCCCGGCCTGCAAACCCGAGGTCATTTCGTCAAAGGTGTCGAAGCCCGTGGCAATACCAGTGATTGCACCTTCGTTTTGATAGAGCTGATCTATCTGATCGACTGTATTTTTTAACAGCGCATTCATGCCAACAAAGCCTTTTTGGTTTCTGGCTCCCTGTTCGGCTATTTTAAAGACATTTTTTTCAGCCGAATCGAGCAACTCACGACTGTCACGGCCTTCCTGATTATAAGCACTTTCGGCGATTTCAGTGCCAACGGCGGCTAACTGACGCAATATCGATTTTTCACGCACGATATCGGCATAGGCTTTAATATTCGCAGCGGTTGGCGTTTCTTTTGCCAGACGCCCCAGATAAGACAGCCCGCCTGCCTGCTCCAGCTGATCGGTGGACTGCAGATGTTGCGACAGGGTCACCGCATCATTGGGCACATCTTTGGCTTCCAGTTCCTGTATCGCCCTGAAAATCAGACGATGATCATGCCGGTAAAAGTCATCATCAGAGACTCTGTCGGCAATTTTTTCCCAGGCCCTATTATCCAGCATCAGCCCGCCTAAAACGGCCTGTTCTGCTTCGATAGAGTGTGGAGGAACTTTTAGTTGGCTAACATCTGTGTCGCCGGGATAAGGTATCATTTCTGCCATATTGAAATTAGACCATAGGGTCTGTTCTGCCGCAACGAGATGACGACAATTATTATAAGATAACTTGAAACAATAACGATATCACTGAAAGCTGTCACTAAATATCAGATCATTAATGCAATAACTCAGACCACAAACGCACAAAAGCCTGCTCAGTTTACCTGAGCAGGCTTTTGATTGATCATTAAATCGCCAGAATATGTTTGGCGATTTAATTACTCTTCGTCTTCCTGACCAACTACAGTCAGTTTAAGCGTCGCATCAACATCCGTTAATAAGTGAATCGCAATATCATATTCACCGGCCTGACGAATGGCACCGTGAGGCAAACGAATTTCACGTTTAGCCAGCTCGATACCCTGAGCCGTTACATGCTCTGCGATATCAACAGTACCGACCGAACCAAACAGCTTGCCTTCGTTACCGGCACGAACTGTAATCGTCGTTTCCAGACCATCCAGTTTTGCCTTACGCGCTTCAGCAGCACTCAAGGCTTCAGCTGCCTGTTTCTCAAGCTCAGCACGACGCGCTTCAAAAGCCGCCAAATTTTCAGCTGTTGCTGCAGTTGCCTTGCCTTGTGGTAACAAGAAGTTACGTGCAAAACCAGACTTTACGTTTACTTTATCGCCTAAACCACCTAAACGATCAACTTTCTCAAGTAATATGACTTCCATCACTTATACCCTCTATTTTATTTTCCAGTCTGATAACCAGACTGAAAAGAAATTTTAACTCTATGAATTCATTCCCGGTGATATCTGTTTTCGGATATCAACCCAGGCATCTAATAAACCTAATATTGCTAAAATGACCATCACCTGCGGGATCAAAAATAGCAAGACATAAAAACCGAACATCCAGCCTCTGGATAATTGCTTTTTAGCAATGATACCGTGCATGATGGCTGTACCCTGTAACAGCGTCATCGTCACCATCAATAGCATCGAGCCCAGCACCCAGTCATTATCAACAAGAACATTGGCGATTAAAAACAACGCCGTTGCTGATGCAAATACTTTGCCCAGTCGCAACTCGTTAAATTCACGAGCCAGACCACCCGGGTTAAACAAGCCGGCCTGCCACCAGCGACCAATTAGCAATGCCATCAGGATATTAAATATCATCACAATCGACAGCAAACCAATAACCGCATGCGCAAACAGCTGCAACAGACTTTCCAGCTGCACCGGATCAACCTGCGTTCCGGCCTGCTCTAAAGCAGGTTTTAAAATCAGCTCAAAGGCTTCGCGCCAGGTTTCCCCCATCGAAGGAAACAGCAGGTACAAACCAGTAACAATTACCAGACCCAATACAGTCAATAATTGCAGGCTCAGTATTAAAGAAACACTTTGCCTTAAAACATAAGCTATTAAACCTGCCGGTAGCCACAAAAAAAGCAGATACCCTATTGCCAGTAATGGTGTGCCGAATATAACCCAGCTCATCACCAGTACTGCCAGACTGGCTATTGCCGTTGCCCTGAAAGCAACCTCTTTATCCTGATGCAGAACCACCAGTATAAGAGCCGCTGCACTTATCCAGGAAAACGGCATTAATATAATCGCTAGCAATGCACTGCTAGCCATCACCAGAGCAGCCTGACTCGGGCCCCGAAGGATAAATCGAGCCAGTACCATGTTCAGTTCAGCCTCTTATCAGTGGCGGTCAGTGTATGGGATTAACGCCAAGTAACGAGCACGTTTAATCGCAGTTGATAACTGACGCTGATATTTTGCACCCGTGCCGGTTACACGACTCGGTACAATTTTACCCGCTTCACTCACGTAGTTTTTTAACATATCCAGATCTTTATAATCGATCATTGTGGAGCTGTCACCGCTAAAGCGGCAGAATTTTTTACGACGGAAAAATGCCATGATTGTATTCCTCATCTACCAGTCTGGCTATTTACAGACCGGTATTAACAATAAATTTTTGAATTACTCTGCGTCTGCTGCAGCTGACTCATCATCTGCAGAATCTATATCATCGGCTTCTTCAACCGGTGCAGCACGCTCTGTTTTCTTCTCTTCGTCTTTTTCTTTCATCAGTAAAGACGCTTCTGTAATCGCTTCTTTTCGTTTGATGATCAGATTACGCAGAACAGCATCATTAAATTTGAATGCCGACTCCAGCTCAGACAAGGCTTCGCCATTGCACTCAACATTCATCAAAATATAATGCGCTTTGTGGATTTTGTTAATTGGATACGCTAACTGACGACGACCCCAGTCTTCCAGACGATGGATAGTACCACCAAAAGACTCGATCATGCTGCGATAACGATCGATCATAGCATTAACTTGATCGCTTTGATCTGGGTGTACCAGAAATACTACTTCATAATGACGCATTTTTACATGCTCCTTACGGTTAAGATGCCCCCTGTAGCCGATGTATGTATAACCGGGTCAGTGGAGCAAGGAGTAAAATTACAAGGCGCGTATTTTAATTAGCTATGCCGCTACAAGCAAGCTAAATCAACGCTTTTTACCGATTACATGCCTTTTATTGAGAAAAACGCTATATTTTACTGAGGAATCCCGAAAATCAGTGCGTTGCTGATAAAAAGTACAATAGCGGGACAAACGACAAATGCTGATAAGCACGATTAACTTACTCATTTTTAAAGTCGGCCCGGTGCCCTGTTGTGTCGACTCTAATGCTGTTCAGGTTGTTATTGAGCCACCGCAGCATATCACTGCGATTCCGGGCAGTAATGCACTTCGTCCCGGGCTCTTTAGTTACATGAAAAAAACCGTTGCTGTGTATGACGTTAGAACTAAATTCAGCTTAGCCACAGAGCAACGCGGCAAAATACTGATTGTCGATATCAATCACTGCTTGTTCGGCTTTTGGGTAGACACTATCGAGGAAATTATTTCATCCGCAAGTGGCAAATGGCAGCCTATGCCGGCAGAATGCCCAAAAGATATTTTTGACGGTATTTTATTACACAAGAAACAGCTTATCTTCAAAACTGATTTTGATAAGCTGGTTAAAGTCGAGGTCACCACACAAACGCAAGTATTTATTCATCAGTTACTGCAAGCTGGAAAAGATAATATTACTGACGATAATGACAAACCACACCGCCAGAGCGAGATGCCAGCCAAAACAGCAGATGCAAACATCACGGATAACAAAACGGCACAAGCAAACAAAACAAAGCGCATTAGCGATAAAACAACTAAACACAAAATCACTGATGCACTGCCTGCGAAAGCAGAAAAAAAAATACCCGCCGCACATACCAACAATGCTGTCAGCGCGGCAAGCGCTGATCTTAAAACTCACTCTTCTGTGAGCCAAAATACAGACAGAGCAGCTTTAAAGCCAGCACTATCCAGTACATCAAGCATCAAGGCTGCTGCCATGCCAGCTCCTTTTAGCACGCCGGCAACCAGACAACAGGCTGCAGGTACTGAGACCACAACAGGCCGCAGCCTGCCGTCACAGTCACACACGAGCCCTGCTAAAAAACAAGAGCCGATCAAACCGGCAAGCCGTTTAAGCCCGTCCGGAATAGCGGTTTCAAAACCGCTAGAAAAAGCAAAGCCGTCACAGTCTTATTCAGAAGATGATGAAAACAATATAAGCCCCGCTAAAAACATCAGCCTGATTATACTGTTATTGCTCAGCAGTTCCGGTGCCAGCCTGTATTTTTTCAATCTCAGTACACGCATTACTCCTGAAAATGCGACGCTGCCTGCCCTCATAGGGAAAAATACAAACGCCATTAGCTCGCCGGCAGAAATTTTAGTACACGAATCCCCCGGCAACACACAGCCAGAATCCGCTATCGCTGATAACAACAGCTTAGCGACAAGCATCACTGAAGATAAAACCACAATCACCATTACGATAGATGATAGCGAGGCGCGCTTTAACTCGACAAGCACTACAGAAAAGCCAGAAGTCGTATTAGCTACATCTAAGACTGAAGGACACAATAGCGAAAGGCATCAGGCTATTGCGAGGAAAAACTCCGACAATACAAAAAACAATAAATCGTCAAAAATAAAATCAAACAAAATAATCCACATCGTGGTGGAGGGAGACACTCTGTGGCATATTGCCAAACATTATATTAGCGACCCGTTCAAATACAAACAGATTGCAAAATTAAGCCAAATAAAAAACCCGGACCGAATCTATCCCGGCAACCGAATTATCATCATCATAAAAAAATAAAATCATTGCGCCGGCAATAAATATGATTACCGCATTGTGATTTGAGAAGATTCATATACGCCGATCATTATCTATTGTAGCTCAGAGTTGTTTCATGACCAGCAAGGTCAGATCATCGAATATTTTTTGCTCTCCGATATGCAGCTTAACATCACTGATAACCAGCTCTTTTATCTCTTCGGGAGTTAGAAGGTGGTTTGCCTGAACGAGAGCGCATAATCGTTGAGTCCCATATAACTCATGAGCCATATTCGCGGCTTCGGTAATGCCATCGGTATATAAAACGAGCAGATCACCTTTATACACAGATGCTTTTTGCGTATTGAAAAAATCATCAGCATCACTAACAAGACCGATAGGAAAGCCCAGCTCATCGGTATCTATTTCTTCAATTTCGCCATTATTTCTTATTATGATTAATGATTCATGCTGTCCCGCCACCGTGATTTCGGCAACAGCTTGATCAGTCTTGGATGAAGCATATTCATCGAGCGTGTTATAGTCCATCAACATTAAGGTCAGGTTTTTTTCAGAATTCATCCTTGAGACATTATCATGTATTGTAATATTTGCGATCTTAAGCATGGCGATCAAATCACGATGCGACAAATTCGACTGAGACCTGATAATGCTTTGAATCATCAGCATAACCATACCGCTCTCAAGACCGTGCCCTGTAACATCACCAATACCTATCAGTGCGCCATCCTCATGCTTAAGCACTTCATAATAATCGCCACCAATTTCATCAGCAGGCTGCATAAATGCGGAAATATCAAGACCTTCTATTTCTAGTATTTCTTCTGGAGTAGGCAAGATAACTCTTTGCAGCTGTTTGCTAATATCTAGCTCTGCCCCCATGCGCATATTTTCATCACGAGTATGCAGCAACTGTTGTGTTCTTTTTTCCACACGCTCTTCAAGAGTCTGGTTTGATTCTTCAAGCTGCTGCATTAAGGCGGTAAGTTTTTTTCCCTGGTTTCGAATCTGTCGAATCACGAAATAGACAATGAAAAAACTGAACGCGAAGCCAAACATGCCCAACACCACCATCTGGCTTCTTGTATCTTCGTAGGCAGTACGGGCCTCCGACAGTTCATCCATGGAGAGTTTAGCCTGCATCTCCCTCATCTTGTTTAAACGCTCAAGAACACCTGCATTGACATCCCTGGCTTTACTGATTAACTCAACCTGATTATTGCCGGTCTCGTTAATCGCATTTTCAACAATTTGAGTCAGTGTGACTTGTGCCTGCTTGAGGATTTTCCTCTGATCGACAAGCTCGTTTATTTGGCTGTCCGTCAGATCAAGTGACATTAAATGGTTACGGGCTTTGATAAAATCTGTCGCTTTTGAAGAAAACAACATGTTCATTTCATCAATTTCAAAAGCATCATCTGAAATCAATATATCATAGACAATCAACATGCGGTCTCTAATTGAGTCGCTCAGTTGTGTCATTTTTTCTGACTTTGCATTGCTTTGATTGACCAGGTAGTCAAGTTTTATATAATTATCTTCCTGGTTTTTTAACACTACTTTTACCGCCACACCCAGAATTGAAAATGTCAGCAAAAAACCAACAACTACAAGTGTTATCTGGCGCGCAACGATATGATCTTTTTTATCCAAACTTATTCTACTCTAGAATCAAATTCATGGCTGGCATTAATCTTTTTAGGTTATTTAATGACTTTGACTGCCATGGAATATCCTGAGAACCAATAACAATCAGCTCAAAATCGGGTTTGTTACGTGCGTTAATAACAAACTTTGAGAACATGGCAATGCCCGAACTGTTTAAAAACTCCAGCGACTTAAGAGACAGCGTCAAAGTATTCGATTCGTTAACTGCACGGCCCAGGCAATCGACTATTGGCGCATATTCTGACAAGCCACCCAGCCTAAGCGTACCTGTAAATGTAATCTGGCCGTTAACAGGCTTATATTCCACATGATAATTTTCATCTTCAATTATATTCATTTTTTATCTCTATCATTAAATCTTAATCATAACCTGAGTGGTTACCTTATGAGCATTATTTACAATATCAAACTGCCAGCCAAGTTTTGCATGATAATCATTGATCATTGTTAAATATCCCAGGCCGGAAGCACTTTCTGATACGGCACTGGCTTCAAGCCTTTTCATAAAGAGTTCATCCGGGTCACTGTTTTGCAGTTCCTCAATAAATATTTGAAATTTTACTTTTTGAGCTTCACTAATACCGTTAATTTCCGTAAAGATCAGCTGATCTGGCAACAGCGTAAGATCAATACTATTTGGTACGTTGCCGCTATCATCACAATATTTCATAGCATTTTCGAGTAATTCGTTGGCAATATAAGTGGCTGCATCACGTATCAAGGCCTGTTTTTTATCCGCATCGGCCTGATCATTACCTTTTGGAAAAAATGTCGTCAGATAATCACCCAGGAAATCCGCTGATAACCCATTGTTTCTCCACCTCTGCTTAATCGGCACTGAGCTTGGCTTAAAGCTCAGACACATATGTTCGCAGCAGCTTTCGGCGTCTATCTCATTAAAATATCCGTACTGTTCACTCATTCATCAATACCCCTACAATTACTTTTGCATTCGGTTTTATTTCTAAAACCGACAACCTGATTTCTGCCTTTTTCTTTAGCCTTGTAAAGCATGTTGTCGGCCAGCTGCAACAGGCAAGATTCATCGGCACCCTTGATCACTGTGCAACTAGCAACACCGATACTGATGGTGACCCTTTTGCTAACTTTTGATGCACTATGCGGTATATTTAAATCCTCCACATTTTGCCGCAAATGAGCAGCAACGGTCATCGCACCGTCATAATCTGTATCCGGTAAAACAATGGCAAACTCCTCCCCACCATAGCGCGCAAATAAGTCACTGCTTCTTACCGACACTTTTTTACCCTGCTCTGCAATTTGTTTAATACAGTCGTCGCCTAGCTGATGGCCATACTCATCATTAAAAAGTTTAAAATAATCAATATCGATCATGATGACAGAGAAGTTTGAATTGTGGCGTACCGCCCTGCCCCATTCACTGGCCAGATACTGATCGAAATGCCTGCGGTTAGAAACCTGTGTTAAGCCGTCAGTTAAGGCTTCTTCTTCTGCCACGCCAAGACGCTCAAGCCACTCATACTGCAGGTCATCGCCATGACTGGTTATGGTTTCAACGAGCAATTCAAGATCATCTTTTTGTTGTGTTAAAGCAGTGATTAGTTTTTTAAGGCGGGCTTCAGCTTTTTTGCGTTCATTGGCTTCACGCTCCAAAGACTCATTAACTGCTAATAACTGTTCTTCAATTGAGTCCCCATGTTCAATTGCAGTCATAAGCGCTATTTCAAGATCTGAAGCATCCTGACTTAGACGTTTCATTTCTCTTTTCTGATCTTCTATTACTTGCAGTAAATCGGATTTTTCTTTTATCATTTGTTATTTCTGCATCAATAAGACCTTACAGGCTTATTCCATCAAACCTTTAACTCTGGAATGCCAGCCAATAAGAGACTGTCTTTATTTACTTATTTAACAGCCGACTGACAGTCGCTGTTTATAAGCTTATTATTTTATATTTACGTACTTTTATATTCTAAAATGCAATCTGCTATTTCATCTATAGCCGAAAGGGACACTAATAACAAGTTTTTTATAAAAAACGATTGCTTTTATCGCAAAAGAAAATCATTTGATACAAAAAGTTATTTAATGTTTGACAGGTTTTTTCTGGAGCTTTCTTTGAAGTGTGCGCCGGTGCATGTCCATCGCTCTTGCAGCGGCGGATATATTACCATTATGCTCGTGTAAAACTTTTTGCAGGTGCTCCCATTCAAGCCGTTTTACCGACATTGGGTTTGAAGATGCTTCAACACTGTCATCGCCATTTTTTTTGCCAAACCCCTCAATAATGTCATCAACATCGGCGGGTTTCGTTAAATACTGAGATGCGCCTAACTTTATTGCCTCGACAGCTGTTGCAATACTTGCATAGCCTGTTAAAACAACAATGCTAATCCGCGGTCTTAAATCAATAAGTTGTTTCACCATTGTCAGACCCGAATCCTGGCCAATTCGAAGGTCTACCACTGCGTAGTCAAAATCTATTTTTTGAGCCGCGTCACTGGCCGCTGCAACAGTCTGAACAGCACAAACCTTAAAATCATGCCTTTGTAAGGCTCTGCAAAGCACTTCACAAAATGCAATATCATCATCAACCAATAATAACTCTTTATTATATTTAGCTGTTGTCATCAATCATTCCGCCGTCTCCAGTGGCAGCCTAATCAGTGTGCGGCTGCCTTTTATACGCCTGTTAGTTTGTTTAATCTGGCCTGCTTTCCTCCTGATGGCCGCATAAGCCAGATATAAGCCCAGCCCCAGACCTAATTCTTTTTCGCTATAAGGCTGCTTGCCAATGGTCTCAAGTGCTTTATTTGACAACCCGGGACCGTGGTCGAGTATTTCAATAACAAGCTTATCCTGATCGGAATACATAATCCATTTAACAAAATCGGGCGAAACATCAATCGCATTTTCAATAATATTTATTAAGGCAAGACTCATTGTCCGGTCTGTGCGCAACTGACTAACAGGGTTTAAATCATCCCAGCCATACTGAATATTTGATTCGGGCCTGATTAAAACTATTTCATCTTTCAAGCGGTCAAAATATTCAACAGCATTTTCAAGGCGGCCACCGTATAAGTCGGATGACATACCAACAGAAGCTGATAAATCGGATAACGATGACTTGCATCGGACAATCTGGTTTTTTAAATTATCGAGGTCTTTATGCACCTGCTCATTATCATCCGATATTTCTGCCTCAAGCTCACTCACCAATAATGACATGGTGCCTAGCGGTGTGCCTAATTCATGCGCCGTACTCGCCGCCAAGGTACCGAGTATCACCATCTGTTCATCTCGTATCGATTGTTCACGCGCCTGCGCTAACTGTTTATTTTGTATACGCAAGGTATGACTCATGCCATAGACATAATACGTGATCAGACAGGCATTTAGTATAAAGGCCAGCCACATGCCCATCAGGTGCAAGTCATATTCAGAACTGACTGCCTGGCCATGCATGCTATGGTCCATGCCCTGAGCCATGTCATGTCCGTTAGGCAGTGCCTGATAATTAAACATCAATAGGCTGTAACAGATTACTGCCAGGGCAGCTAACCACCAGGCATAGCGAATCGGCAATATGGTCACTGTTATCGTTAATGGAAAAAGAAACAACATGACAAACGGGTTAGTCGCGCCACCGGTAAAATACAGCAACAAGGCTAAGGCCAGTACATCAAAAGCCAGATGGATAAAAATTTCGTTTTCACTAACGGCTTTTGGCTGCCGCAGACGTATCCAGACAAAAACATTAAATAAGGTAATTTGAAGAATAATTAGACTGATGGCCAATACTGGTAAGTCTATTTTCAGCCACAACTGTGTGATCAATACCGCAAAAAGCTGCCCAGCAATGGCAATATTTCTCAATACAAACAAGCGATTTAAGTGAAAATAATTGGCAGACTCGGGCATTTGTCAAGTTTAACACATGCGGCCGTATTCAGACTGCGACAATTTGTCACGCGACACTGTGTCACATTCCACAGAATGAATTTACAGATTATGCTTGTTTTTCGTACTGACATACGTTCTTAGGTGCAGCAGATAGCTGCAGAGTAGTTCTGCTGCACCTATTTCTTTAACATGATCACTCGCTACTCCTACTCCACGACATCAGGCAGTTATGTTTGCTATATCGTGAGACAAACTCATCTGAAAAACACCTTAAGAGACAAGCTCAGAACTAAAAAGCAAGTATTAGATCAGCCGCTAAACAGCGCAAAAGACAGTTTATTTTTTCTGCTACAACAGGACAATGATTTTAATTATCACATGAACACTCTGGTCTGGCTCGCAGACATGTTTCGATTCGAACATAGCATTTAGCCCTTATGTATTCAGGCAGGCAGGCAGGCAAAGCATGAGAACAACACTTATTCCGTCTGCAATATCTTATTAATGACACCGAGTAATTCTTTTATATTAAATGGTTTGGTGACGTAGGCTTTAAAGCCTGCCGCCATACCCCGTTCAATATCTCTTTTCATCGCATTTGCACTGACGGCGATCACTGCAATATCTTCTGTGTCGGCATTTTTTTGCAGTTTTTCCAACGCTTCATAGCCACTCATACCGGGTAAGTTTATATCCATTAATATAAGATCAGGATGCTCCGTTTCAGCCAGATCCAGGCCTAAAGAGGCATTGGGAGCCGAAATAATCACATAGGGTGTTTGTCTATCTATTACCTGTGTAACAACTTTTAAGTTTGCTGGATTATCTTCGATATAAAGAATCGTCTTCGAGATTAAAGCTTTAGCTGCTAAATCTTCTTCATGCACTGATAAGGAACGGATCCCAACTTCATGATGCACATCTTCAGCCAGACTTATTTCCACCCAAAAAACCGTCCCTTTGCCCGGCTGACTCTCCAGACCAACTTCACCGTGCATTAACTCGATAAGCTGCTTGGTGATAACCAGACCGATACCGGTGCCTTCTATGTCTGTATTATCCGCTCCGATGCGCTCAAAAGGTTTAAATAGTTTTTCTATTTGGTTGGGTTTTATGCCAGGCCCTGTATCAGAAACCGAAACACGTAATTTTTTTTCTGAAACTTTGCTGCAGCTCAGTACCACACTACCGCCAGCATGATTATATTTCACAGCATTGGAGATTAAGTTCAAAATCACCTGTTTAAATCTGGTGTAATCCGCTGCAATTATGCACGGCTGTTCAGTCGTGATCTGATCTGTAATTTTTATATCACGCTTTAACGCCATTGGGGCAACAAGTTTCAGGCATTCTCCAAGCAGGTGATTGAGGTTGACTTCTTCAATCGATACCTCAAGATTGCCAGATTCTATTTTTGAAAGATCAAGGATTTCATTTATCAATGTCAGCAGGTGCTGGCCTGCTTTGTATATCTCATCAATATTTTCCTTTGCCTGCTCATCTTTTGTATCCATTGCAAGCAGTTGAGAAAAACCCAGGATTGCATTCATCGGGGTGCGTAATTCATGGCTCATCGAAGATAAAAATTCTGACTTAGCCTGGTTGGCGATTTCTGCTTCCTCTTTAGCTTGCTGATATTCTATCGTGCGCAACTCAACACGCCGCTCCAACTCATCGTTTGTTTGTTGCAGTTGTTTTTCAAACTGTTTGCGTTCAGTGATATCTTCGACACTCGACCAGATAAAGTCTTCACCGTTACGTTTTACTATTTGACCATGCAAACGTACCGGAACCCTATGACCATGAGCATGGATATATTCCTTTTCATAAGGGCCGTATCTTCCCGTCTGCTGTAGTAATTCCAGCTGTCTTTGTTCATCATCAGCGTAGCTTTCAGGCGTAAGATCCCAGTAGGTTAGCTGCTTCAGCTCATCTATAGAACGGCCCAGTATGCTGGAGTAGGCGGGATTAATATCAACCAGTGTTCCGTCCATTTTGGTCAGTGCAAGCCCTATGGGCAATGATTCAACTAACATGCGATTTAAATCTTCACTGTCATTGAGTTCAGTCTCCAGCTGGCCGCGATCCTCTATCATTGTGTTAAACGATGTAACCAGATCCGCGACTTCTGCATCAGCATTACGCAATACCAGTTTGTCCTGATTCCCCCCCTTGCCATAACAAGCCATCCATTCTGACAACTGCGCCAGGGGTGCCGAAATGCGGCGACCTAATAAAATCGCCAGAACAGAACCAAACAACGTTATCAAAAATGACAGCCAGGAAATATCTGCTTTTGTACGGCCTATCAGCTCTCTGATTTCGTTTTTATTGACGCCTATATGCAGCTGCGCTCGCAAGCCTTCGATAAGCGGTATTGAATTCTCATAAATCTCGCCATTTTCAGTCATAAAACTGAGATTGCTGTGGTGCATATCATGGCTTTTTGTGATGTGTTCTAATAAAAAGCGCGGAAAGCCTTTTTCAAAAGTATGAACAAATAATTTGCCATTAAAATCTGTGATATAAGCGTATTCAAGCGCCTTATCAAGCTGAACAATGGTTTTTAACTGCTCGCGAGCATGCAAGGCATTGCCGTTGATAGTATCCAGTGAAATACCTTCGGCTATCGTATAGGTCAGTGTTTTTACCCACTCGTTTTGAGAGCCCACCAAATAACGATGAAGCAGTATCTGATTGACACCGATCGTAGTACCAGCAAATAAAATAGACAGAAGTATGACTAAAGCCGTAATTTTTACTGATAACTTCATGAGTTTATTTCGCTTTATCATTTTCTGAGGAGATTTCTAATATCTTTAAATTAATAAGCCATTTCCTCAGCTCAAAATAATCCTGTTTTTTTGCCGCTGTAAAACCATTGGGCATCTCTGTTTGTGACCAGTGATAAAGACCTGTTTTGTCCCTGCCTTTAGGCTCAAAATCAGTTAGGGCCTTTTTAACTCTGGCAGCTATCTCTGCAGGCAGATCCTGATTCATTGCAATGCCACTTGACGGATAATACTTAGAGGCATGAATGATTTTTACTAATCCTCGTTTTTCCATCTCTTTTGCCATGGTATCTTGCATACCACAAGCATCCGCTTTCAATGAAATAACGGCTTCAACACAGTTTTGATGAGAGCCCGTGTATTTATATGACTGCAGATCAGAGAGATTTAAATTGTTTTCAAGCAGTAATATTCTTGGGATCAGATGCCCCTGAGTGGAATCAATACTGCCAAAAACAAAGCGTTTATTGTTTAATGCGGCGATGTTTTTGATCGGGCTGTCTACGGCAGTAACAATCATTGACTGATAGCTAGCCTTGTCTTGTTGATTTAAGCCACGAACAAGGTTTTTAATGCCGTATTTCTCAGCCCCCTGTATATAACTCACCGCACCAAGTGCTGCAAAGTGCACTCGTCCGCTACCCAGCTCATCAATGATTGAGCTGTTATTTGGCGTAAAACGTAATTCGAACTTATAGCCCGTTGTTTTTTCCAGATAACGAAGGAATGGCTGATATTGACGGGAATCTTCCTGTGGGCTGGCGCGTAAATCAAACCCAAAATACAACGTTGTATTATCTTGTTCCTTCTCCAGCTCCTTCAGCTGCAACTCCTCATCAGCCACATAATCACTGAGATTAACCAGCTCTGTATTTGGCCCTGAATCGCAAGCTGTCATTAACAACAAAATAGCTACAAGAAGAGTAGCGATCATATGATACTTGAATAGCTGAACAGATTGATGGGACATCACCACAAGTCCTTTTACTTTTATTATAATAAACCAGCAGATGATACTAACAGATGATTTGATACTTATCGACATATCAAGTCACAGAGCAATTGATAATCAGTATGTTTTGAGAGTTTTAACCTTTCTGTCACATTTGCAGGCGAGCTTAGCTTAAGACGTCCACTGCTATCCATCAGCGACCCGTTACTGTCTGATAGTCGCCATTAATTAAAGCGTTAGCGCCAGCACTGAACCAGTGGCAATATAAACGGCGATAGCCTCAATGAAATAGCCTCTATGTAAACTCAGAACTCATAACGATCACTTCTGAGATTAGACAGCGGATGTTCAATATTAAATATACACCTATAAAAAAACCGGCTTACGCCGGCGTTTTTATTTCATTAAATCAACCTCAACACCCTCGGCTCGCAGCCGGTGAGCCCGGTCATCTATCCAGCGCTGAAAGTTACTTTGCTTTTTATATGCCTCTTGTGCCACATACTCTAATACCGACTGCACATGAAAGGATTTTAAATACCCTTCTATTCGAAATACATCCTTGCCGTGACGATCAAAAAATACCAGACTCGGTGCATACTGAATATCCAGTTCTTTTGCCCAGCTAGACAGTCTGCTCCTTCGGCCATCGGGTTTAATGATTGACTCGTCACTCCACATATCCACAACGGCCACTTCAAACGCCTTCAGCAAGGTTTTACTTTCATCCCGTTTTAACGTATCAAGGTGCAGCTCATCACAGCCCGGGCATTGCGTCTGTTCAAACATCACCAGTAATGGCTTGCCTTTTTTTAAGGCCTGCCTGAATTGATAGGGCTGAGCTAGTGTTTCAATCGACTTATGCAGTTTACCCTTGGCGCTTGGGGGAGAAACTTCGGCCACATACTCGCTGAATTTCTGGTTTTTAAATTTATTTAAACGGACATAGTCCAGTGCTGCCTCAAATTTACCCGGCTGATAATAACCATTCATTCTTAATACGATATTTGCTTTTTCATCAAAAAATAAAATAGTTGGCGTATACATTACCTTTGCTGTTTCAGAAAATGTTTTTTCTGTATAGGTGTTTTTTCTAAAAACCAGTTCATTATCGCCCCACATATTAACAGCAACAAGATCAAAGTTTTTTCTGGTTTTATCTGCAATCGATTTTTGTGAAAAGTTATCATCCAGTAATTTCTTGCAATATGGACAACCATCCTGATAAAAGAAAACAATTAGCTTTTTACCAGCCTCTTTGGCTTCTGAAATATCTTCATTCAAATCAAGAAAAGAGTTTTTAAACCACTCTGGTTTCTCATGGAAGCCGGGGTTAACCATGCCAGCACCCAGCTCACCTTCTTGTTTTGAATAAACCGGTGTGTTAATCAGTGAAAAACATAAAACCAGAAAAGACAATTTGTTCATTATTTCTTTACTCCTTAAGGCAACTGGCTATCTACGGTTTTTTTTAGAAAAAGAGCCTAAATTCTTTTTCTTTGTAGCAGAGGTATATTTTTGCCGGCGACTTTCTTCAATTTTGCTTTTATTGATACGTGTTAAATTAACACTGGCTGCCAGCCTGGTCACTTCAGTATCACTCAGTTCTTTAAAATTACCCTGTCTTATGGCTCGAGACAGCTCTATATCACCATAGCGCACCCGGATAAGGCGGCTCACTTTAAAACCGAAGTGCTCCCACAGACGCCTGACTTCACGGGTACGACCTTCACGTAAAACCACATGATACCAGTGATTCGCACCCTGCCCTCCGGCGTCGGTGATTTTATCAAAATGAGCCATGCCGTCTTCTAACAAAACACCATCATGCAGTTCTTTGAGGATGTCATTGCTGACTTCACCTAAAATGCGTACCGCGTATTCACGTTCGATCTCATGAGACGGGTGCATTAAACGATTGGCCAGCTCACCGTCATTTGTAAACAACAACAAGCCTGTCGTATTAAGATCAAGGCGGCCGATGGCCACCCAGCGCGCGGACTGCAGGCGTGGCAATGATTCAAACACGGTCTTACGACCTTCTTCATCTTTACGGGTTGTGACCTCACCTTCGGGCTTATGGTAGGCCAGAACCCGGGTACGCAGCATTTCAGCCGGTTTGATTTCCAGCTTTTTATTTTTATAACTTACCTTATCACCCGCTTTGACGGCCTGTCCGGGTGTTGCCACATTGCCATTAACACGAATCAGGCCTTCCTCGACCCATCTTTCTACTTCTCTTCGTGATCCCAGCCCCATACGGGACAAGGCTTTTTGAATTCTTTCTGTTTCCATAAAACGTAAACACCTGAACGCGCCTGAGCACGGTATAATAAAATTAAAGGTTTTAACAAATATCTATCTATTTTAACTGATTTATTAGCAGGTATCAGATATGTCTGACAATCGAGAGTTTATTTCTTTAAATCTGGCTGTTTTAACAATTTCAGACAGCCGCACGCAAGCCGATGACACATCCGGCAATACGCTTGTTGAGAGAGCCAGGCAAGCCGGTCATCAAGTCGTCGCTAAGACAATAGTGGCGGATGACATCTATCAAATCCGTGCCGTCATTTCTGACTGGATAGCAAAACCTGAAGTACATGGCATCATCACCACTGGTGGCACCGGTGTTACCGGCAGAGACGGTACACCAGAAGCGGTAACTCCCTTACTCGATAAAGAAATTGAAGGTTTTGGTGAAATGTTTCGAATGATTTCTTATGAAGAAATTAAAACCTCTGCACTGCAATCACGCGCTATCGCTGGTGTCGCGAATGCTACCTACCTGTTTTGCTTACCTGGCTCATCAGGCGCCTGTCGCACTGGCTGGGACAGCATTATAAAAGATCAGCTTGATCACCGTACCGCGCCCTGTAATCTCACCATGTTAATTCCCCGTTTGCTGGAGAAATAAGCCGATCTCGTATTTAACTATTGATTTATTGATTCAATCACCTATAAATAGAGAATCATTAAGGCTTGTTTTATTCGGGGATAATTAATGGGTCACGACTTTTCTGAAAAACGCAGTTTTTTTCGTATGGCAGTTGAATGTCAGCTTGAATACACGGAAAACGGGCATGATGAAGTACGGACCGGTCATGTGAAAAATATCAGTGGTGATGGGGTGCTATTTCAAATATCACACGCTGTAAATGTCGGCACTGAAATGAACATCATTGTTAAAGCCGGTAGCAACTTAACACCACCATTGCATGCCACGGTAGAAGTCATTCGCTGTCATTTAACCGATGATGAGAGTTATGAAGTGGCCGCAACAATGAAAAAATAATGCCTGAAACTGGTCAAAATTTCTAAGCAACTATATCAAATACATCTTTTGCAGGTGATGCCAGGCTGCTGCTTGAATACCCACCGGAAGACCCTAAATTAACAGCCGTCACGCTTTCAGCTGGCTCATCAGCAGCCGGATCTTTGTGTTTAGCCGCTTCAGCCTGCATTTGCTGCAATTCTCTTTGCTGAATAGCAATATCAACTCTGGCTCTTGAGGCCATACGGGTGGCATCGGATGCGACACGTAAATCCTGAGATGATGGATCGGCTGGTGCTAAAGCAGCACGCCGGATCACTTCGGCTTTTGCCAGGGTAGCCTGTGGATCAGCTGGTACGGCAGAAGTACTGATCGAAACTTCGCCACCAACGGCATACAAACGGCCATCAGGGCCTCGCTGATAAGTAAAACTCGCACCACTGGTGACATGCTGACCACCGGCAGCTATATGCGCGGCTTCGTGAGACCTTACTTCTCTGTCGCGACTTTGCAGTTTTTGAATTTGACTCGCTTCTGCCTGTTGATGTTGCTTTTCTTCTCTTTTTTCAGTGGCTGATGGCTCAGTCGATGCGGCTTTTTCTTCATAGGAGGACGCCGAACCTGAGGCATCAGAGGAGGATTTGACAGAATTTGAATCGTCCGAAGCAGTACGGGCAGAGGCACTGCCCCGACTTGGGTTTAGTAATTGTGAAGAAGAAATTTCCACCATTCAGAACTCTTCAAGTTTAAACGCAGTAGAATTATGCTTCTGTATCAAGCAGTGTACCCAAGACTTCACCAACCGATGACACCACTTTGGCATTCGCCTGTACCTGAACTTCACTTTGTTTCACACCGACAATGGCACCCACTAAATCGGTCTCTTTTCCTGCCTGATTGAGCTGATCAGCACTGGCAATTTCAGAGGCATTACGACGCAAGTTATTCAAGCCTTGCTGAATTCCCATCACTGCGCTGTTTTGTACCGCTAATATACCCATATTTGCTCCAAAAATTGATGCATTAACTGCTTTATAGCCGCCAACTGATCAAAAAACAACCACTCTGGCCGTATTCTAACTGATTTCAGCATATTCAGATGCTATTTTCTGACTAGTGGTCTGCTTGCTATTATTCAGGCTCTTTGCTGTCAGTAATGCCAGTATTTCGCAAATTTGATCGTCTGATTCGTCTCATCAGCCGGATTTCAACCGTTCGTTTGTTGTTAGCAAGACTTGCGTCAGCCATTGCCGGCTGGTCATGAGCGTGAGTTAAAGCGGCCTCTAATTCTTCAGCTCTTTCATTCAAGGCCAACTCGGGTGCTATTTTATCCAGATCTTTTATTTCGGCCAGTGACGGTAGCTCATCAAGAGACTTGAGATTAAAGTAATCCAGAAATTCTCTGGTAGAGCCATAAATGGCAGGCTTACCGGGCACGTCGCGGTGGCCGATAACTCGCACCCACTCCCTTTCTACCAGTGTTTTAATAATATGACTGCTAACACTGACGCCACGAATCGCTTCAATTTCACCGCGGGTTATTGGCTGGCGGTAGGCAATTAATACCAGTGTTTCTAACAAAGCCCGGGAGTACTTTGATGGTTTTTCCTCCCAGAGTTTGCCAACATAATCGGCATAGCCATGACGCACTTGAAAACGATAACCCGAGGCGACTTCTTTCAATTCCATTGCCCGCCCGCTGTAATCCTGCTGCAGACTTTCTATCACTTCCATGATTGAACGTTTCAGATTAACTGACTCTGCTGTTTCCTGCTCTTCTTTTACCGATGTTTCTTTGTGTTCTTCTGATGCAGCCGTGATTGGCTTGTCATTATCAGATAAAGTATCGACTGGTACCTCTTGCCCGGCAGCATGTTCAGTATCGTTAGCGGCTATATTTTCGGCCGCTCTTGGCTCTGCCACATCCGTATTATTTGCAGATTTATCATTCAGCATTTTCTCAAGATGACTCAGACTAAGAATCCGGTCAGACGCCAGAAAAATAGCTTCAACTACATTTTTTAATTTAATTTTATCCATTTTATTACCTGTTATGAAAAAGAAGCTGAATCATCGCTTGTGTCAAAAGAATCATCCACCGCATCGGTATCATTCTCCTCTTCTTCAATATCATTTTGCTCACTACTGTTTGAAATGGCTTTTACATGTATGGGCGCATACGGTTCGGCCTGTACCATGTCAATCAACTGTTCTTTTACCAGCTCTAAAATAGCCAGGAATGTCACCACCAGCCCGCGTCGGCCTTCCTGCACATTAAACAGTGCGGTATAGGCAATAAACTCATTGCTGGACAATTTTGACAATACAATGGTCATACGTTCACGCACCGAAATGGGTTCACGAGAAATATGATGATGCGAACTGATTTCTGCACGCCGCAAGACATCCTGAAAAGCCAGTAGCAATTCACGCAGGTCAATGTCCGGCAGCGGTTTATCCTGCTTTAAATCAGGCAACTCAATATTAATCTCATAGGTATCACGATTCATGCGCGACAATTGATCAACATTTTCAGCCGCCGTGCGGAAGCGCTCATACTCCTGTAGCCGCCTGACCAGCTCAGCTCTGGGGTCATCCTCATCTTCGCATTCTTCAACCCGCGGCAATAACATACGGGATTTGATTTCAGCCAGCATTGCAGCCATGACTAAGTACTCAGCTGCTAACTCCAGCCGGATCTCACTCATCAGATGAATATATTGCATGTATTGTTCGGTAATATCAGCAATGGATACCGTTAATACATCCATATTCTGGCGTTTAATCAGGTATAACAGAAGGTCCAGCGGTCCTTCGAAAGCTTCAAGAAATATTTCCAGTGCATCCGGTGGAATATACAGGTCTTTAGGCAATACCGTTAATGGTTCACCTTGCACCAGCGCAAAAGGCATTTCACCCTGCTGTGGTTGTACCGCTGTTTGCAGTTTTTTTTCGTTAGTGCTCAAAGCCTTATCCCTGCCTCATTAGCCTAGCCCCATGGCTTTGCGTACTTCTTCTAAGGTGTCTCTGGCAACATCACGAGCCGCCTCACAACCTTCATCAATAATCGCTTTAACCGCATTGGGATCATCAATATATTCTTTGGCGCGTTCCTGTATCGGTTTTAATTCCGCAATCACCGCATCAATCACTGGCTGTTTACATTCAACACAACCGATGTCAGCACTGAGGCAACCTTCTTTCACCCAGTCACAGGTACTATCATCCGAGTACACTTCATGGAACTGCCATACGGGGCAATTTTTTGGATCACCCGGATCGGTTCTACGAACCCGTGCAGGGTCTGTTGGCATGGTGCGCATCTTTTGAGCAATATCATCGGGGTTATCACGCAAGGCGATGGTATTACGGTATGACTTGGACATTTTTTGTCCATCCAGCCCCGGCATTTTAGAGGCCTTGGTTAATAATGCCTGCGGCTCTGGCAAAATGATTTTGCCCGAACCTTCCAGATAACCGAATAAGCGTTCTTTGTCACCAATTGAAATATTCTGCTGTGATTCCAGTAATGCGCGGGCGACCTCTAGTGCCTGTGCATCGCCTTTTTCCTGATAACTCTTGCGGTATTCACGATACATCTTGGCGTTTTTCTTGCCCATTTTTGAAACCGCGGCTTCTGCTTTTTCCTCAAAACCAATTTCGCGACCATACAGATGATTAAAGCGTCGCGCCACTTCCCGGGTCAGCTCAACGTGCGCCACCTGATCTTCACCAACTGGCACCATGCCGGCTTTATAAACCAATATGTCGGCACTTTGCAGTAACGGGTATCCCAGAAAACCATAGGTGGCCAGGTCTTTTTCTTTAAGCTTGGCCTGTTGATCCTTAAACGTGGGTACTCGCTCAAGCCAGCCTAACGGGGTGATCATCGAGAGCAATAAATGCAGCTCGGCGTGCTCTGGCACTCGTGATTGTACAAAGATTTTTGAAGCACCGGGGCTGACACCTGCCGCCAGCCAGTCAATCACCATGTCGTTTGTGCTTTCGGAGATAATGCCCGGGTTTTCATATTCAGTGGTTAAGGCGTGCCAGTCAGCTACAAAGAAAAAACATTCGTATTCATGCTGTAGATTGACCCAATTTTTTAACACTCCGTGGTAGTGTCCTAAATGCAATAATCCAGTAGGACGCATACCTGATAGTACACGTTGATGCTGAGCAGGAACCGTGTTCATTGTAACCCTCTAATAACCCAAAAAGTGCCGCTGTAATACCCCAGCGTTATATTCCGACGATGGAATAGATAATCGTCTGAAACTGAGCCACTACTGGCCCCAGAATTTTACCTAATATGCCGCTAAACAACAGCAATAACAGAATAATCATGCCATAGGGCTCAATTTTCATGAACCTCATCGCCGCCACAGGCGACAACAACCCCGCCACGACACGGCCACCATCTAAAGGCAGCAATGGCAATAAGTTTAATGTCATTAAAACCAGATTAATCACAATGCCCGCTTGTGCCATCATTGCCAGCGGCCTTGCCATCCAGTAACCGGGTTCTAGCCAGTTGATGGCAAAAGCCAGTATCAAAGCCCAAAAGCAAGCCATTAGCAGGTTAGAGAGCGGCCCTGCCACGGCCACTATCGCCATGTGTTGCAATGGCTTTTTAAAATTGCGCGCATCAACCGGCACCGGCTTCGCCCAGCCAAAAACAAAGCCGCCTAACACAACCAGTATTAATGGCACCACTACTGTACCGATAGGATCAATATGTTTAAACGGGTTGGCGGTAATGCGGCCTAACGCTCTTGCTGTCGGATCACCGAGTTTGTTGGCCACCCAACCATGCGCTGCCTCATGCAGGGTGATGGCAAAGATGACCGGTAACGACCAGATGGTGATGGCTTCTAAAATTTGATCAGCGTTCATTCTTATCCTTGTGGCTTACCCGCATCTTAAACCTAACTCATGCCATTTCAAGCCCATGCTCAGTACCCTTTCCCTGTCGCCTGACCACTGGTATATCGGTAGTCATGTCAATCACTGTCGTTGGTTCAAATCCACAATGTCCACCATCAATCACCAGATCCAGCTCATGCTCGAGTGACTGCCGAATATCCCAGGCATCAGTCATTGGTAAATCCTCACCTGGCAAGATGGCTGTAGAGCTTAAAATCGGTTGCCCCAATGTTGAGAGCAACTCGGTGACAATAGGGTGATCAACGACGCGGATGCCGATAGTGCGGCGTTTGGGGTGCATTAACCGGCGCGGCACTTCATGCGTCGCCGGCAGTAAAAAGGTATAGGGCCCGGGGGCAATTGATTTTAATAAACGATAATCAGTATTCGTGACTTTTGCATAGGTCGAAATTTCAGACAGGTCTTTACAGACCAGGGTAAAGTGATGTTTGTCGTCGACTTTGCGAATGCGACGAATCACTTCCAGTGCTCTCTTATCACCAATATGGCATCCAAAAGCATAACTGGAGTCGGTCGGGTAAGCGATAACACCGCCCTTATCCAGAATATCCACAGCCTGATGGATTAAACGCCCCTGCGGGTGGGTAGGGTGGATTTCAAAAAACTGACTCATTTATAATGTGATTTTTGTAAAAGAGGCCGCATTCTAGCATTCTATCGGCAATTTAACCTATCAAAATAAGCCTTGTCTGCGCTATCGAAGCTGTGGAACTTATGATAGATTTGTTGGCCCAAAATATTACTAGCCAGCGCTAATACCTTTATGAAGCTCTTAATTGATTTTTTCCCCATTATTCTCTTTTTCATCACTTACCATCAGGCAGGTGCCATCACAGAAAACACGGCGATTGGCAATTTATTTGATCCTTCACAGCCAGAAATTCTCGTCGCGACGATACTGGCAACCGCTGTTGCCATCATCGCCAGCTTTATTCAGGTGGCTGGATACTGGTTAAAAAATCGCTCAGTAGAAAAAATGCATATCTTTTCCCTGCTGCTGATTACTGTCTTAGGTGGCATCACCATCGCATTTGGTGACCCGGCCTTTATTCAATGGAAACCAACCGTACTTAACTGGGTATTTGCCGCCGCATTCCTGATCAGTCAGTATGTTGGGAAGAGCAGTCTGGTACACCGCATGATGAGTTCACAGATCAGTCTGCCAGATGCGATCTGGATCAGGCTCAATTTATCCTGGGTTGTCTTCTTTATCGTCAGTGGCCTGGCAAATATCTATGTGGCTTTTTACTACGCTGTCGAACTGGATGAAAAAACACGCATGGACACATGGGTCAATTTCAAATTATTTGGACTGTTAGGTTTAACCTTAGTCTTTGTCGTCGCACAGGCCCTCTACCTGGCCAGATATATGACGCCTGAAGACAGCAAACAAGACGGGGATAATACCTGATGTTGTACGCTATTCTCGCTACCGATGTCGAAAACAGCCTCAGTAACAGGCTCGCAGCACGCCCTGCTCATCTCCAGCGCCTGCAACAATTACAAAATCAGGGCCGCCTGATCATCGCTGGCCCGCACCCGGCCATCGACAGTGATGATCCGGGCGAAGCCGGTTTCAGCGGTAGCCTGATCGTTGCAGAATTTGAATCACAGCAAGACGCTCAAACATGGGCAGATGCTGACCCCTATAATACCGCAGGTGTTTATGCACAGGTGATTGTAAAAGCCTTTAAAAAAGTCTTTCCGCAATAAACCTTGCATGCTCTGCAAGACATAAATATTCGGCTTTATCGCTTGCTGAAACAAGAACGAATCCTGTAGAATACGCCGCTTGGTCAGGCAAGCTGACTGAGAAAAAATATTATAAGCCGGTGTGGTGAAATTGGTATACACGAGGGATTCAAAATCCCTTGCCAGCAATGGCGTGGCGGTTCAAGTCCGCCCACCGGTACCACTTCTTTACGTTTCATTTATAACATTACTACAAACCGCCTCTTTGACATCCCGCATATGAAAATCTGCATGCGTTTAGCCTTTGCATCTAACCCTGCTTGCTTCGATACCCGCAATAAAACATCCATAAATATTAAAACGTCAAGCTAATTTACAGCTAGATCTCTTGTCATGCCGCCTTCTCATGTCAGTATGCCGCATTGTTAGCGCGTAGGCAGAAAATCAAAGACGCTTTGCCGATATAAGCCTTTTTAACTGTCATATTACTTTACAACTGGATATCACCATATGCACACATATTAGGCTTAGTTATTGATTTTAATACATAAAAAAATATTGGCCCCTTAATTGCTTATATAAAACTGAATCGAATTGAATTTATAAGGAGTTATGTCATGAAAAGAATTATTACAACATTTACGGGAGTGGCATTACTGCTGTTTTCACTATCAGCTTCTGCTGTTTTCATGGGCGGCTGGACAGCTGATTCAGGCATAGGCGATGGTTATGTCGACGAGAGCTATTTCCCGAACTCTGTCATTATTATCGGCAATGATAACGGCGAAGAAGGCGTCTTCACAACCTACTTCACCACAATTGATCAGGATATGATATTTAACTTTGACTGGATCTTTGGCACGTCTGATGTAGACGGCCCTGCTCTTGACCCCTTCGGCTATTTCATCAATGACACGTTTACTCAACTGACTGATGATAATGGGGTCTTTTTGCAGGCAGGATCCGAACAGATCAGCCTGTTGAATGCCGACCTGTTTGGTTTTTATATCGATTCAACTGATGGATGCTGTGGCGGAGCGGCTGCGGTTATCGATGTACCAGAGCCTTCTACACTGGCATTGATGGGACTGGGACTGCTTGGACTAGCCTTAGCAAGACGCCGAGTTAAGTAATACAAATAGTGCTTTAAAACTAATAAAAAAGGGCCGCAAGGCTCTTTTTTATTGCCTAGTTAACAGCCAGACAATCTGGCGACAGGACTAAACAAAAAACTCCTCTTGTTATAGATTAAACCTGTAAAATTGATCACGACACACTGTTAATGCGTCTTTATCTTTTACACCTGAGACACTGACAGCATGATAGTGCTATCAACAGCTGTTAGGCTTCATCGCTATCATTGAGTCTCATAATAGCGCTATTGCTGGCGTCAATCAGGTATATCAAAACAACTGGCCGCACATTTTTTATAACCGCTGAACTCTAATCTTCCTTCCTTTGAGTTTGCCTTGCTCCAGCATATTCAATGCTTTTTTTACAATATCTCTGCTGACGGCAACATACGCCCAGTTTGGCGCAAGCTGAATTTTACCCACCTGGCTACCGGCGATACCATTCTCGCGTGTCAGCGCACCCAGAATATCCCCCGGCCTTATTTTTTGCTTTTTACCGGCATCAATTCGCAAGGTAGTCATCAGCGGTACAGAAATCGGTTTGTCGAGTACATCAAATGAGGGCAATGATTCTACTTCAATGCTATGGCCTAAATAAGCCTCCAGCGCATCAAGTTTATAATGTTCTTTTTCATCGTATAAGGTGCAAGCCATGCCTTGATTACCAGCGCGACCGGTACGACCGATGCGATGAACATGCACTTCGTTATCGTGTGCAAACTGGTAATTGATCACCATATCCAGCGCTTCAACATCCAGGCCACGTGCGGCAACATCAGTGGCGACGAGCACAGAAATGCTTTTGTTCATAAAACGTGTCAAGGTTTGGTCACGATCCTTTTGTTCCAGATCGCCATTCAATGCCAGCGCGCTAAAACCGTAGCGGCGTAATTCATCCGCTATTTCCTGGGTCTCCCGTTTCGTTGTACAAAATATTACTGCTGACTCTGGATTATGCTGCATCAATAACAGGCGTACCGCGGTCAGTCGATCTATATCACCGATTTCATAAACATGTTGCTGGATGCTAGTGCTATCATGCGTTGAAGCCACCTGTACCATAACAGGCTGTTTCATAATGCGTTTAGCAATCGACTGAATTTGATCGGGAAATGTTGCACTGAACAATAACGTCTGTCGTTCACTGGGGGTGCACTCTATGATGGCATCTAAAGCGTCCTGAAAGCCCATCTCCAGCATTCGATCGGCTTCATCCAGCACCAGCAAGTTCACATGATCCAGCTTGAGCTTGCCTTTACGTAAATGATCTTCAATTCGCCCCGGTGTACCGACAACAATATGAGCTCCGTGCTCAAGTGAGCCGATTTGTGGCCCCAATGGCATGCCACCACAAAGCGTCAGTACCTTAATATTGTGAATGCCGCGGCCAAGTTTGCGAATTTCTTTAGCCACCTGATCAGCCAGCTCACGCGTTGGGCAGAGTATCAGTGACTGGATACGAAAACGCTCTACATCAAGTTTTTCTAACAGACCCAGACCAAATGCGGCTGTTTTACCTGAACCTGTTTGCCCCTGAGCAATGACGTCATTGCCATCCAGAATGTGTGGCAAACTTTGCGACTGTATCTCTGTCATGCTGGTATATCCCAGCGTTTCCAGATTATTAAGTAAATCAGACTGTAATTGAAGCGATGAAAAGCTGAGTTGGCTCACTGTTGTCGTCCTGTGTGGTAATCGCCGAAGCAAGCTCGAACAAGAAGATGAGCCCGATAATATCAGATAAGAAATGCTGTTTTCAGCACAATAAAAAAAGGGTAAGACACAAGCCTTACCCTTTCGAACCAATCACTCTAAGAGAGAATGGCTGGCTGGCATCATTATAATGCCCGCCAATAGCGTTTTAAAATTAAAGCGCTACGATGTTTTCTGCTTGAGGACCTTTAGCGCCCTGAGTAACAGTAAACTCAACTTTTTGGCCTTCAGCAAGAGTTTTGAAACCCCCACCAGAAATAGCACTGAAGTGAGCGAAGACATCAGGACCAGATTCTTGTTCGATAAAACCAAAACCTTTAGCTTCGTTGAACCATTTTACTGTACCAGTAGTAGTAGACATATTTTTTACCTATTAAATCAAGAGTAATAATAGCCTCATAAAAATAAGGCTATTTGTTTTGCTGAATGTTGTTTTACTTATGAAGAACAGGACGAGGTACTAGGATGGAACATCGAAATGGTGTGCATAAATATAAGTCGAACTTTCAAGCTGCGTGCAGTATATAACATTAACCCATGAAATCATAGCTTTTCTAAACGAGATACGATTATCGCGATGCATGCACCAGCTATTATTTTGAATCATCAAACCGGGTTTTAATCTCCAGTATGCTATCGAGCCTGCTGATAAACACCTCGACAAGACGGGGGTCAAATTGCAAACCGGCCTTTTTCTTAATGTAGTCGACGGCTTCATCTACCGCCCATGCTTTTTTATAAGGACGAATAGTTGTTAAAGCGTCAAAAACATCACTCAAGGCGGTAATACGGCCTTCAACTGGAATAGACTCTCCCTGCAGTCCTTTTGGGTAGCCTTTGCCATCCCAGTGTTCATGGTGACTCAGGGCGATACTGCCGGCCATCTGTACCAGCAAAGACTCATGATCTGATAATAAATCAGCCCCCATTTGAGCATGCCCGTTCATTATTTCACGCTCTTCTTCGGTCAATTTACCTTTTTTTAATAAGATCTTATCCGCTATTCCAATCTTTCCCAGATCATGCAACGGTGCCGCTTTTTCAATCATATAACCAATATCATCCGGCAAACCGATCGCATCGGACAATACCCGTGCGTACTTACCAACCCTGAGAACATGCCTGCCGGTTTCAGAATCACGCATTTCACCAACCTGTGCCAGCCGCTTAATCAAGATAGCGTTTGCTTTTTCCAGCTCCTGCGTCCTTTTTTCAACACGATCTTCCAGCTCGGCATTCATTCGTGATTGTGACAAGTAAGCGGCTCTAACACGTAATAAATTTCGTACACGCAATAAAACTTCAGTATTATCAAAAGGTTTGGTTAGAAAATCTGATGCGCCGACTTCCAGCGCTTTATTTCGTATTTCAGGCTGCTGATTACCTGTCAAAACCAGCACTGGAATAAACTGATTATGCAAAGCAGAGCGGTGCATTTGCTGAAGCACCTCAATACCCGTTAAACCAGGCATTTCTATGTCCAACAATAACAGGTCAAACTGTGTTTCCAGCATAAGAGGCAATACTTTGACAGGGTCAGTAACGGCTGCAACACGCACATAACCACTATCCTTTAGTAACTTTTCAAGTAGTAAAACATTAGAAATTGAATCGTCACAGATCAGTATATTTAAGTTTTTAATGCTAATTTTCATAAAACCGGCTTTTATTTGTGCTTAATTTAACAACATCCTGTTCTGATATATTTCGTGCTGTCAGCGCCCTGCTGATAATTGACACATAAGATTGCCGATAGCTAGTATACAACTTAATGCTAATAGGTCATTAATCGCGTGGCTTGATGCGGTAGATTTCACCGTTATCTGTTGAAAAATACAACCAGCCTTCAGGGCTTTGGGCTAAGGCGCGAATTCGCTTATTAAGCTTCTCCAGCAATCGCTCTTCTTTAACCACTTGTGCCTCTTTGTTTAAAACTATCCTGTTTATATGCCGCAACTTTAACGCACCCGAGAACAGATTACCTTTCCACTTTGCCAGTGCATCATGGCTGTATAACATCAGGCTGCCGGGTGCAATTGAGGGTATATAAACCTGCACTGGCTGCTGCATACCTTTACGATGTGTGCCTTCACCAACCGCAACGGGGCCCCAATATTCTTTACCATATGAAATCACCGGCCAGCCATAATTCTGCCCGGGCATAATAAGGTTGATTTCATCACCTCCTCTGGGGCCATGTTCAATTGACCAGAGACGGTGATATTGTTCATCATAAACTAGGCCCTGAGGGTTTCTGTGCCCGTAACTCCAGATTTCAGGCAGTATCGCTTTTTCTGTAAAAAAGGGATTGTCCTCAGGTACAGAACCATCAAGATTCAGCCTTAGAATGGAGCCGGCATGATTTGCAAGGTTCTGGGCATTTGCTCGTTCACCCCGATCACCAATGCTAAAAAACACATGGCCCTGACGATCAAAAGCTATGCGACTGCCAAAATGACGCGATGTATCAGTAGCCGAGTTTGATACCATCAGCTCCTGCCACTGACTAAAACGGTCTTCGGTCAATCTGGCACGAGCGAGTACCGTGACCCCCAAGCTGTTGACTGGCTTTACATAAGTAAAATAGACCCAGCCACTTTTTTCGAAATCGGGCGACAGAGCGAGATCCAGCATGCCGCCCTGGCCGCCAGTTAAAACATCGGCTACATTTTTTAGCTTTTGTCGCTGCCGCGTTTTCAAATTAAGAAGATAAACAAAACCTTCTCGCTCGGTTATTAATAATTTATCTGCCGATAAGAAAGCCATCGCCCATGGCACGCCAAACCCATTTGCCATCTGTTCTACATCAAGCGTCATTGTTTCACTGTGTATCACAAGATTATTATTTTCGGACATCAGCAGGCCCGGAGAAGATAAAAAACTTACCGCTAGCAGCAAGATACATGTTCTGAGTGTTGATTTGATAAGTTTCATTCGCTACAGGCTCTTAGATAATACAGCGCTTATCATAAACACGGACATGACGTTATGTATGCTGCATTTTAAATAACGTCTGTCTGTATCTAATTGATCATTGCCCGTACTGGACAATAATAAGCGGCTGAAAAGACTTACTGTTTAATGGCATTGATAATAACATTAACATTAACGGATGAACCCAGTTCAACCATTTTACTAATGCCCTGCAAATCACCGGGCTGACCAATAGCAGAACCGGTTTTAGAAATCCTTGCGCCAACATCCACTTTCTTGAACGATGATAATTTCATCTGTGGCATCATTGCCATACTGTCGTCCAGTTTCACCGTCACCGGTAAGTCTGCAACCCGTTTACGTACTGCTGCAAGCGGCATAGGAGGCCCTTGATGGGCTTTTGCATAAATGAAAACGACGTCATCAGCGCTGGCTCGAGCTTTTAAAGACTCTGATAAATTTATAGTCACATTCAGTGAAACGGGACTGGCAACAAGCTGTTTAGGCGGCTGCTTTGAGACCGGCGGATTGACAGCAACCGGCTGACCGAGTTTGGTTTTTGCCTGGGCAATCAAAGCGTGAACTTTATTTTGTGACTCCTGGTTAGCATTTAGCAACGGCAGTAGTTTTTGCCAGTGTTTTATCGCCGTTGAAAAATCCCCGTTTTCACTGTAGCCGAGTCCGGCCAGCCACAAACCGGTGGCATTGTCTGGTGACTGTTGCAGCGCTGTTTTAATTAAAGCAAAGGGCTGACCACTAATTCTGCCACCGTTCGACATAGACAGCGCATCGGCATAGGCTAACAATACATCGGTCTGATTACCGACTAATTGATAAAGTTGTGCATAAGTATCGGCTGCAGCTTGAAACTGGCGCATCGACATGTAACTGCGTGCCAGCATCTGCCAGCCTTTAATATTGGTGGGGTCCTGCTCAAGTTTTAGAGCCAGATTTTTTAATGCCGCTTGCATTGAAACCATGCTGCTGTTGCCGTGATTTGCAGTCACCGGTTTCGCTGCAGACTCATCGAATGCTGTCACATTACCAAGCTTGAGATAAAGCGGCACGGCTACCAGCGGTATTACAAATAAAGCCGCTATCAGTTGCCATTTAGACGATTGATCAGCAGCTACAGGTTCTTCAGATTCGCTAACATCCGTTACCAATGCCTTTTGCAGCTCCGTTTTCTGTGATTGATACAGATCGTTATCAATAACTCCCTTTTCAAATTCAGCATCCAGTTCCTGTAGCCGGTCTTTTGCAATTGATACATTCTGCAGATTTCGATCCGCATTCCGCAGACGACTTTTACCCAGTAATGCCGGCAAGACAAAGCCAGCCGCAGTCAGTAACATTAAAACAACCAGAAGCCAGAATAGTAACATTATTGTTTATTTCCTTTTATTGCGTCAGGTGTTTGCAGCGACTCAAGTAAGTCATCGGCTTTTTTAACTTCCTCATTACTGAGTTCAGTCAGATCGGTGTTTTTATTTCTTCTGATAAATATCACAACGAACAAAACCGCCAGAAACAAAATAATAAAGGGCCCTACCCATAACAGAAAGGTGACAGGCTTAAAGGGCGGCCTATAAAGCACAAAATCACCGTAGCGTGCCACCATGAAATCAACAATGTCCGAATCTGTATCACCTTTTTGAATCATAGAAAATACTTCTTTTCTCAGATCCTGCGCCAGTTCTGAGTTGGAATCGGCCAGGTTTTGATTTTGACAAACCAGGCAGCGCAATTCATTAATCAGTTTATTATACTGTTGCTCTTGTGTCTGCGATGAAAACTCATTCACTTCCACACCAGCCATCAGCATCTGAGACTGGCTTAAAACCAGAACAACGAAACCTATTACTGTCACAGCCTTCATCATGGCGCTTCCTTCATAAGCCGCTGTATCATCGGCATAATTTTCTCTTCAACATCCAGCCAGCCAACCGGGCCGGTATGTTTATATCGAATTTTACCTTGCTTATCGATAATAAACGTTTCCGGCACGCCATATACACCCCAGTCAATACCAACCCGACCTGCCAGATCAAAAGCATTTGAAATATAGGGATTACCTCTTTGGCGGAGCCAGCTAATGCCATCGTTTCGCTGATCTTTATAATTTAAGCCTACAATATTTAGCTGATATTTTTGTGCCAGCTGATTTAAAACCGGATGCTCTGCCCGGCAAGACACACACCAGGAAGCCCAGACATTTAATAACCAGACCTGGCCTTTGTACAGATCAGGGGATATTTGTTTTTCCGGTGAATGAAGATCAGGCAGCGTAAATGCTGGCGCGTTCTTGCCTATCAGTGGTGATGGCACATCTTTTGGATCAAGACTAAGCCCCATGCTTAAGAACACTACCAATACCATAAATAAACCCAGCGGGGCCAGATAACGCCACATTAGACTCTTACCTCGGCTGCAGCAGCCGCTGTTTGTTTTTGTTTAATACGTAGCCGCCTATAGCGCCGGTCAGTCGATGCCAGCAAAGCACCAAGCCCCATAATCACAGCGCCAATCCAGATCCAGCGTATAAAAGGCTTCACATACAGGCGCACGCTCCACGCGCCTTTCTGATCTAACGGCTCACCTAAGGCTACAAAAAGATCGCGTGTAATACCGGCGTTAATTGCCGCTTCCGTCATTGGCATTTTCTGCACCCGGTAAATACGCTTTTGCGGCTCCATCACCTGCAATAGCTGATTACCTTTGAAGACCTTTACCCGGGCCTGATTAGCCGTATAGTTTGGGCCCTGCAACTGGCTAACACCTTCAAATTCAAATGTATACTCACCCAGCTGATAGCTCTGCCCGGGCTCCAGCCTGACGTCTTTTTCCTGGCTGTACAAGCTGGTTAATGTAATGCCGACAATAAAAACAGCAACCCCCATATGCGCCATTGTCATGCCATAAAAACTTCTTGGAATCTCTGATAAAGCTGGCAACAGGCTTTTATTTCGATTAATCCTGGAGACAAACAGGCGTAATGCAGAGAAGCATACCCAGACAGACAACAGCAGACCAAGTGATGCTGCCGCTTTGAATTCAGGTAATGCCAGCGACAAAACAGCTGCCACCGCAATGGCGGCCAGCGCCGTTATCTTTATGCTGGAGAAAACCCGATGCGTTGTATCATGTTTCCAGCGTGTAAAAATACCCACTCCTAACAATACAGCCAGTGGAGCCATTAAAGGCACAAAGACACTATTGAAATAAGGCGGGCCTACGGAAATTTTCCCCATGCCTAATGCATCTAATAAAAGAGGATACAGCGTACCCAGCAGGATGCTAGCCGTGGCAACCACAAGTAACACATTATTCATTAACAAGGCTGTTTCTTTTGAAAACAGGCTAAACTGTGTCGTGGTTTTTATCTGCGGTGCACGCCATGCATAAAGCGCCAGTGAACCGCCAATCACAATAACAAGGAAGATAAGAATAAAAACACCGCGTGCCGGATCAGTTGCAAAAGCATGCACCGATGTCAGTACGCCGGAACGCACCAGAAATGTACCTAACAAGCTTAACGAAAAGGCCAGTATAGCCAGCAACACAGTCCATGCTTTAAAGGCATTGCGTTTTTCGGTCACCGCTAAAGAATGAATCAGAGCGGTACCCACCAGCCATGGCATAAATGAGGCATTCTCAACCGGATCCCAGAACCACCAGCCGCCCCAGCCAAGCTCGTAATAGGCCCACCAGCTTCCCAGAGTAATACCAATTGTCAGAAATACCCACGCAATGTTTGTCCAGGGCCGCGACCATCTGGCCCAGGCCGCATCCAGCTGACCACCTAGCATGGCCGCAATGGCAAATGCAAACGGTACCGCAAAACCAACATAACCGAAATATAACATCGGCGGGTGAAATGCCAGACCGGGATCTTGCAGCAGAGGATTCAAATCCCTGCCTTCTAATGCTGCCGGTAACAGGCGTTCAAAGGGATTTGATGTTAACAGCATGAATAATAAAAAGCCGATACTGATCCATCCCAACACAGCAACAACCCGGGCCACCATTTTTGCCGGTAAACTGGCTGAAAAAAGAATGACCGCATTAGTCCAGATAACTAGCGTGTAACCCCACAATAACAAAGAGCCTTCATGCGCGCCCCAGACCGCCGATATACGGTATAGCAGCGGCAGATCTGTATTAGAGTTATTGGCCACATAGGCGACTGAAAAATCACTGATAATAAAAGAGTAAACCAGAATAGCGAAGGAGATTGTCATGAAAAAGAACTGTCCCTGAGCAGATGTCTTTGCCACCGCCATCAGGTTAAGGTTGTTTGTCATAGCGCCCCAGAGTGGTACAACAGCCTGAAAAAAAGCCATGCAAAGAGCCAGTATTAATGCGAAATGTCCTATTTCTGGAAGCATTTATTTACCTTTTTATTTAGAGTTATCATTTAATCGCAGCCTGTTGTCATCACTTTAATTGTTCAGCGTGCATGTTCTCGTTTCTCATACAAGTTTACGCGGACACATGCTTCAATTTTGGAACAAAACCCCCTTAACAAATAGGGCTTATCGCATGCAGCAAGCATTTATTTACTTTAAAGCCTGCTTTTTTGCTTTCATGCTGTCGGCCACTTCCGGAGGCATATAGTTTTCATCGTGTTTTGCCAGAACTTCTTCGGCTTCAAAAATACCATCTTCACGTAAATGTCCTTTTGAAACAATGCCCTGCCCCTCGCGAAACAGATCAGGCAGGATGCCGTTATAATATACAGTGATCACAGACTCATTATCAGTCAGGTCAAAATAAGCAGCCAGACTTTTTTCCTTGCGTTTAAAACTGCCATCGACAACCATTCCGCCCAGTCGAAAAGCTTTTTTCGCAGGTGATTTACCCGCCTTTACATCCGTCACCGAAAAAAAGAACATCAGGTTTTCATTAAATGCTTTTAAGGCAAAACTAGTGGCGATAGCTATACCCACTACCATTATCGAAATTAAAAAGACTCTCTTCTTCCTGGTCGGTGTCATTTAAGTTGCTCCGCTCGTTTGATTTTTTTTGCTAATTTATTCAGCATCGATTTGCGCTGATAGACAGGCAATATAATATTGCTGATCAAAACAACCGCTGCGATACCATAAGATAGCCAGACATAAAAGCCATAGCCGCCCATATGAAAAAACTCTTTCATGCTTGCGATTCCTTGTTCTGTTTTAATAATTCTTTCACCCACTGGCTGTTACGTTCACGTTCCAGCAACTCAACTCGCACGCGTAAAAACAGCGACCAGACATAATAGACTTTAAACGCAACAGCCATGATTAATAGCGGAACCAGCATTCTCAGGTCAATCGAAGGTTTGTCGAACTTTGTCACCGTTGGCCCTTGATGCAGCGTGTTCCACCATTCAACAGAGTAATGGATGATGGGGATATTAACCACTCCAACCAGCGCTAACAACGCCACCGCGCGGCTGGCGACTCTTTTATCTGGTATGGCAACATAAAGAGACATTACCCCAAGATATAAAAACAATAACAACAGTTCGGCTGTTAAGCGTGCGTCCCAAACCCACCAGGCCCCCCACATGGGTTTGCCCCAGAGCGATCCGGTTACCAATGCCAGCAAGGTAAAACCAGCACCAATCGGAGCACTGCAGACGGCCACGGTTTCAGCCAGTTTGATCCGCCAGATTAAACCGATGGCACCAGCGCCTGCCATGGCGATATATATAAACAGCGACATCCATGCTGCCGGCACATGAATGTAAATAATGCGGTAGCTTTCACCTTGCTGATAGTCTGTTGGTGCGTATATCAGGCCACCATATAACCCGGCCATTAACAACAGCAGGGTTATCATGCCCAGCCAGGGTATCCATAAACCACTCAGGTGATAAAAATACGGTGGCGAGGCCGTTTTATGAATGAATTTCATCATATCAACTTAAACTCAGTTTCAGGGCTGCAGCAGTCGGCCACGGCGTTAAGGTAATGGCTAATAATAAAAATGAACTTAATATCCATAGTTGTGCTGTAACAGGCAAACCAGACATTGCCATTTCTATGGCATTGGTTGCAAAAATAAGTACCGGTACATAGAACGGTAACACCAGTAATGACAATAAAATACCGCCACGTTTAAGACCGACTGTTAATGCAATCGCCACGGCGCCAATCAGACTTAATACCGGTGTGCCTAACAACAAGGTTAAAACAAGTAGACCAATCAAGTCTTGATCAAGACCAAGAAATAACGCTAAAAGTGGCGCAATGATCATTAATGGCACACCTGTTATCAGCCAGTGAGCCAGCACCTTTGCCAGCACCAGAATACTGGTGGGGTGTGCATTCAATAACAATAACTCTAAGGAGCCGTCTTCGAAATCTGAACGGAAAATGGTATCCAGCGATAACATGGCCGCCAGTAATGCCGCCACCCAGATGATGCCCGGCGCCATTGTCTGCAAAAGTTTAGTATCAGCCCCCGTACCAAGTGGAAACAAGGTCACGACTAATACAAAAAACAACAGCGGATTGAACAATTCGGCACGGTGGCGAAACGCCAGCAACAGGTCGCGTTTTAATAACGCAAAAAACACTTGTGATAATGTGGTTTTTTTCATTGGCTAAGGCTCAGCTTTGTCACTTTGTCACTGTCAAATGAAACGCTATGATGTGATGTCATGATAACCAGCCCTCCCTGGTCAAGCTGTGCATTAATCTCTCTCTCAACCATCGCAATGCCTTTTTTATCGAGTGCCGTGAATGGCTCATCCAGAATCCATAACCGGGCACCTGATAATAACAAACGCGCCAGTGCCAGTCGACGTCTCTGGCCCGCTGATAAATTAGAAACCTGCAAATCATCAAAATAGCTCAAGCCTACCCGTTCTAGCACTTCTTTAATTGTACTGCTATTGCCCAGTGCTAATGAACAAGAAAACTCAAGGTTTTCGGTTACCGTCAAATCCAGTTTATTGCCATCGAGATGCCCCAGAAAGGCCATATCGCCTGCGTAGCTCTCCTGACCATGCACGGAGACAGCAGTTTTTTTATCGTTGTTAGTTCTTTGCCAGATAACATGACCGTGTTCTGGCAGGCGAATGCCACACAGAATACGTAGTAATGACGTTTTACCGCTGCCATTGTCCCCTTCTACCAGCAATAACTGGCCAGGGTACAAATCAATATTGACTTTGCTAAACAATATTCGGTCATCTCTGATACAACCCAAATCACGAACTTCGAGGGACACCATATTTTTTATTATTCTCTGTTAAGTGTTATGTCCATATGTCACCCTGAAGTTAACACATCCTTTTAAGTACATCAAAACTCCTCATGAAATTTATTCTGCTTTCTTAATCTGTATTAATTTGATGACAGGCTTTTTTGCTCAATGCATTCTACTGCGTTGGCATCAGGGTCACGACAAAACAACGCTTTGCGGCCTGACTTACTCAATGTATAAGCAATGCCGGCGACCTCTAATGATTGTATTAACGCATCAAGATCATCAACCAGTAACGCCGTATGCCGGTCACGACCGCCATGTTCCGGCCGCTTAGCTTTTAAATCGGGATTAGGCACTTCAAGTAAATGTATTTGTTGTTGACCGACGTTTAACCAGGCCCCGGGATAGCCCAGATCTGGACGGCTATTATCGAGCTCAAGCCCCAGTACACCCTGATAAAAGGCCAGCGAATCATGCGTACTGCTGACAATAACACTGCTATGGTGCATGGCCAATACCGCCATATCCCCTCCAAAAAAAACGTTTACAGACTGTATTCAGCCACTAGATCCCCTATAATAGCCGACTTTTATGGCCGACTTCGTAAATTTGATGACCGGTTTGATCTCAACTTATTGAATCGCCACAGACTAAAGCAATTAAATGAATCCCAACTTAAACCAACTGCACCCCTACCCATTTGAAAAGTTAGCAACCCTAAAAGCCGGTGTGACGCCCCCTGAGTCGCTTAAACATATTGCATTATCGATCGGCGAACCGAAACACGATGCGCCCCGGTTTGTCGTCAATGCCCTGGTTGCTGCGGTGGATACGCTCAATACTTACCCGTTAACTAAAGGCACGGCTGAATTACGTCAAAGCATAAACGACTGGCTGGTTAAGCGCTTTAAGCTTGACGCTAACTCGCTGCATATTGAAAACAACATTTTACCGGTCGCCGGCACGCGCGAAGCCCTGTTTGCCTTTGCCCAGGCCGTTATTGATCCGACTGCTGTTCAACAACCACTGGTATTAATGCCCAACCCGTTTTACCAGATTTATGAAGGCGCAGCCTTGTTGGCCGGCGCCAGGCCTTATTATTACGAGACAACAGCAGAAAATGACTATCAGCCTGATTTCGACGCCATTGCGGATGATGTCTGGCAGCGCTGCCAGTTACTCTATATTTGTTCACCTGGAAACCCGACTGGTGCCGTCATCAGTAAACAAACGCTGCAATCTCTGATTACAAAATCCAAAACATTCGATTTTATTATTGCATCAGATGAATGCTACTCAGAACTTTATTTTGATGAATCGACACCACCGACCGGTTTATTGCAAGCCTCTGAGGATATGGGAAATCATGGCCATACTAACTGCGTGGTTTTCCATAGCCTTTCAAAACGCTCAAACCTGCCGGGCTTGCGCTCAGGCTTTGTTGCCGGTGATGCGAATATTATGAGCGCTTTCCTGAAATATCGCACCTATCATGGCTGCGCGTTGCCGCCAACACACCAGATAGCCAGCATCGCCGCCTGGGGTGATGAAGAGCACGTCAGACAAAATCGTGCGTTATATACCGAGAAATTTAAAGCTGTTATCGATATACTACAGCCCGTCATTACAATTCAGAGGCCAGCAGCATCGTTTTATATCTGGCTGAAGACCCCTATCTGTGAACAGGAATTTGCCCGACAGCTGTTTGCAACACAGAACATCACCGTATTACCAGGATCATACCTGTCACGTGATAACAATGGGATCAATCCCGGTGCCAAGCATGTGCGCATGGCACTTGTGGCGCCTCTTGATGAATGCATTGAGGCCGCGAAGCGAATTAAACAATTTATTGCATCACTTAAGGCTGCCTGATTAACCGAGGTAGCTTTGATTAATTACTTTATGCGCCGTTTTGCCTAACCGCAAACACGCCATTAAATAAACCGGAGAAAATGATGGAAGACATCAAAAAGATTATCGATGAAGCGTTCGAACGTCGCGCTGACATTACACCACGCAATGCAGAAGCACATGTAATTGATGCCGTTAACACAGTTATCGGCATGTTAGATTCTGGTGAACTGCGTGTCGCTGAAAAGAAAGACGGTGACTGGGTCACTAATGAATGGCTGAAAAAAGCCGTATTGTTGTCTTTCCGTATTAATGACAACGATTTTATCAAAGGCGGTTTCACAAACTACTACGATAAATGCCCGTCAAAATTCGCTGACATGAATTCAAAAGATTTCCGCGCAACCGGCGTTCGTGTGGTACCGCCTGCCACCGCTCGCTTTGGTTCATACATCGGTTCAGGCACAGTCTTAATGCCGTCGTATGTCAACATCGGTGCTTATGTGGATTCAGGCACCATGGTTGATACCTGGGCAACAGTGGGCTCATGCGCACAAATCGGTAAAAACGTTCACCTTTCAGGTGGTGTTGGTATCGGCGGTGTATTAGAACCCTTACAGGCAACCCCGACCATCATTGAAGACAACTGCTTCATCGGTGCCCGTTCAGAAGTGGTTGAAGGCGTCATCGTTGAAGAAGGCTCTGTTATTTCAATGGGTGTTTACATCGGTCAGAGCACTAAAATCTTTAACCGCATGACCGGCGAAGTCACTTACGGCCGCATCCCTAAAGGTTCGGTTGTCGTTTCAGGCAACCTGCCATCGAAAGACGGCACATACAGCCTGTACTGCGCTGTCATCGTTAAACAGGTTGATGCCAAGACATTAGGTAAAGTGGGCATTAACGAGTTACTTCGTGATATCGACTAAGTCTGTCTGGCTTTAACTGAAAAGGCGCTGCTTGACCAGAACACCTCTGGCCAACAGCGCCTTTTTTACATATAGAGAAAAATAATGATTACTGTATATGGCATACCCAATTGTGACACCATGAAAAAAGCCAGAAAATGGCTGCAGGAAAACAACATCGACTACGCGTTTCATGATTACAAAAAACAAGGCATTACTAAAACCAAATTAAAAGACTGGTGTAAGCAAGCTGACTGGGAAATGTTATTAAACCGTCGCGGTACAACCTGGCGTAAGCTGGATGACAACACAAAAGCCAGTATTAATAAAACATTAGCGATTGATATTATGGCTGAGAATACCAGTATTATTAAACGTCCTGTTATTGAAACCGATGATGACCTTTTGATAGGGTTTTCAGTAGAAAGCTTTGAGCAGGTTTTTAAATAGTAACATGGAAATACTATCGCTAGATCACCTCGTCTTAACTGTGAAAGATATAAATATTAGTGTTGATTTTTATTGCAGACTACTTGGTATGAAACATATCCAGTTCGGTGATAATCGCCATGCATTGAGTTTTGGTGATCAGAAAATTAATTTGCATCAGGCTGATAATATTTTTTTACCAGCTGCAAAGAGACCCGCAGAAGGTTCTGCTGATTTATGTTTTATTGTTGGGACGCCGATTGAGCAGATAGTTGCAGAACTGAATGAAGCTGACGTGGATATTATTCAAGGACCGGTTGAGCGAACGGGCGCAACCGGCAAAATATTGTCGGTTTATATTCGTGATCCGGATATGAATTTATTGGAATTATCGAATAGGGTTAATATTTCCACATAACATATTACAAGGCGCAAATAATCAACGTTGTACAAGCCTTTCCGGTATGCGCACCGGTGAGCGAGTCTCTTTTTCCTATAGATGAATCAAAGTCAAAACCGATACTGTCAGTTAGATTGTTATATTTTAGTTTTTGTTATTTGAATTTTAATTAGCTTTTGACTTGCCCCTCCCTCTTTTAGCAAGCCGAAGAGTGAGTTAAAAACAGGGCGTATTGTATGAGGACTGTCTGAGCACTGCTTTTTAGTGCGAGTTCCGCAGCAGCGCTGTTTTTAATGAGCGATGAGGGTATCCGCATGTTTTATATGCAGACTTGCGAACGGGGCGTGTTGGTTTGTTTTCTTTTTCCCGCGCAAAGAAAATGAACACGCCTGTCGGTGCGGGAACCGACGCCTTTAATTTTGACCTGGATTTTAAAAAATATTCATTAATTAATGACTAAATTGAGACTTGCGTTGTTTTTTCTTCTTATGCATCATCATCAATAAACCAGCCTCACCTTCCGACAACTCACACGTTGCCATCAAGTCCTGTTTATTAATGCCCTGCTTTACCAGATTAATTGCTTGTGAGTAAGAGTTACTGCCATTGGCATGTAATTCGAGTTGCTCAAGTCTTTGGGCCATTAACTTCTGGTTTCTCTCGATTTTTAATAACCGCTCACCAAGACCGATTGAACCGGCATTGAGTGCAGCAAGGTCATTAGACATGCGATATGATTCGGGTTGCTGAAGAGGACGAGTCATTAGACTGTTGATTTTTCTTCTATGCCACAGATGTAAATTAACCATGGCTAGAAAAAAAATAATACTTGTTATCACTAACAGTGCGTTCATGTTGTAACTCCACAAGCGACACCGTGGCAAAATTTACGCTCTAAAGTGCACCCACATCAAGCCATTCATCATCGGTCAAGAGCTTGTTCAGATCAACAAGGATCAGTAACTCTTCACCACGACTGACAACACCTTCTATATAACGTGCAGTTTCATCATTACCTACACTCGGTGCTGTCTCTATATCATCACGGCTGACATTAACAACTTCAGAGACGCCATCCACCACAATACCGACTGTTTGCTGGTCAGATTCAATAATGACAATTCGTGTCGAATCGTCCATCTCTTTGGCAGGAAGCGCAAAACGTTTTCGCGTATCAATTACCGTTACCACATTTCCACGTAAATTAATGATACCTAATACAAAGACTGGCGCCCCGGGAACCGGAGCAATCTCAGTTACCCGAAGCACTTCCTGTACCATCATTACATTAATGCCATAAACTTCGCCCTCAAGGCGAAATGTGACGCATTGTAGTGGATCAGTGCTGGTATCAGCATCTATCATTTTGTTTCCCCGCCTTTCCAAACCCGATATAGCGTCAAAAAATTTACTCTTATCGGGCTGGTGTTGTTAATGTGCATGAAATATGCCAAAAGTATATTCATGCTGTTTTTAGTTTAGCCTACTCTGTAAGAAACGCTAGACTCTTCGCCTTGTAAAGTGTGTATTTTATGTAATAAATTCAAACGCCATGCCTGCTATTTTTCACTTGTGAGCATATCAGCAAAGGCACTCGTATCCATGACGGCACACATGTGTTCAATTGCTGTTCCCAATAGCCAGGGGCGTTTTGTTGTATTGCTCCGCCATTTGACATCATCTTTGTTTAACCAGACAACATCTCCAATAGACTCACAGGCCAGGCCCCAGCGCTGATCATCTACCAGCAGGATATGACTCAATCGCTCGGCGGCTTCAGCGGCCATGTCTTTTCTGTGTTCTTCGGGCAGCACCATAACCGCCGTATCAATGACCTGCACTTTATTGCCATGGTTCATCAGAACACCAAGATACCAGTCAGTTTGATTGGGGGTTTCAACTACGTTTTCAGGCCATGGAATAACACCATTTAATGTCACCAGAGGAACCGCTAAGGAAAGCCCCCCTACCTGAAACAGCAAACACTGAAACCTGGACTCTGCCCACTCCGGTGGCTCGTTACGTTGCACCACTGGGGTCTGTGTTGTCTCGAGAGCAGCCTCCTGATTGACCGTCAGCGTTTTAGCCACTTCAACGTCAAGCTTTTCTTCGACTTTAACTTCGACCTCGACTTCAACCTCTGCCACGATCTCTGTTTTAGTCTCAACTGGCTGCGCCAGCGACGGCATCGGTATTCTGATCTCAGTCACAGGCTCAGCAAAATCAATCTCGGCAGACGTCACTTCTGCTACTTTTTCAACTTTTGCCAGCATATCTGCAACTGAGGGGCGTTGAATAGCTGGTCTGGCAGGAGCGATTATTGCTTCATTAAGCGTGAGCTTTTGTTCGGCTTGAGTCGCTGTCGTATCGATCATTGTTTCAGCTTGTGGCACCTCAGCTACCGCAGCTACAGGCTTTACCACGACGTTTTCTTGATCCGCTATTTCAGATGCTACCTCATCTGATAACAATGATTGAAAGTAATCTTCCAGCGCCGATTTCTGATTGCTGAACTTGTGATCTGTCATAATGACGTTTCCACATTTTCAGGGTCAATAACATCCCCGCTCAATTCGATTAAATAATCCAGTAAATGAGAATAGGCCCTGCAACCGCGGCTACTGGGCCGTGCGATTGATAGCGGCACACCGCGCCGACTGGCTTCACGAAACAAGGTATCAATAGGCACCACACCTTCCCAGATTTTACCTTTATAGTCAGCGCGCAATTGTTTCAGCGTATCGTGAGAGGCTCTTAGTCGCTGATCAAAAAAGGTGGGCACAATTGAATAGCTAATCTCCTGTTTACGCGCCTTGATGATCATATTAAGCGTATTCACCATACGCTCGAGTCCTTTTGAAGCCAGAAACTCAGTTTGTACCGGTACCAATAGATGATCGCATGATGCCAGTGCATTAACCATTAGCAGGCCTAGCACCGGCGGGCAATCAATCACAGCGTAATCGTACTGATCAGAAATAGAATCCAAAGCTGTTTTAATCACCAGCCCCATGCCGCCATTAGTGCCTAATTGTCGATCCAGAGTGGCCATAGCAGATGACGCCGGCATAAAAGATATATTTTTGAATTTGGTTTTTATAACAACTTGCTCGGGGCGCGCTGTTTTATGAAACAAATCATATACCGTTGGTTCCAGCTCATCCGGATCACTGCCAAAATAACTGGTCATTGATCCATGCGGATCGAGATCAACTAATAAGACTCGTTTACCCCGCATGCTTAGTGTTCCGCCAATAGTGATTGCAGAAGTTGTTTTGCCAACTCCACCTTTTTGATTTGCAACAGCCCAGACTTTCATTTTAGTATTTAATTATCATTTTATGTTTCTGAAAAAATATCATTGCTAGTAAAGATTCTAACAATAACTCTTCTGTTTTTATTTCTGCCTTGTGCTGAGTCATTATTCGCTACCGGGCGGTGCTCACCAAAACCAATCGCACCTAATGTTTCAGGGTCAATACCCAGACCCGCAAACAAATTGACCACGCTCACCGCTCTTGCCGCTGACAACTCCCAGTTTGATGAATATTTATTAGTATGAATAGGGATATTATCACTATACCCTAATACATAAACAGGTTTATCGTAACCCAATAGCTGATAACTTAGCGGCTCAAGCAGCTCTACCGCTTTAGAGGATAAAGCTGAACTGCCGCTACGAAATAAAACACCTGTACTTATCTCCACATCTATCCAGCGATTGCTTGATCGTATTTTAATCTCACCTTTTTGAACCCATGTCTTTAAGTTTTTTGTTAAATTGCGTTTTACCACTTCTGGAGAATGACCCAGCTTATTTAATTTTTCTCTGTTGTTTTTTTCATTAGCACTCAGGTCAGCAACCTTGTCAGGCACCGGCGCAAGCATTTTTGGGGTTTTTCCTATCTGAATAGGCGTTTTACTGGCAACCGGCTGTGACTGTGGCCCGGCCTCATCATTGATATTCTGAAATGCAGACACGATGGAATCGGCTAAAACTCGGTATTTACCTTCATTGACAGAAGAAATTGAGTACATCATGACAAAAAACGCAAACAACAAGGTAATAAAATCAGCGTATGAAATTAACCAGCGATCATGATGCTCACTTTCTTCTTCTGTTTTTTTTCGTCGTGACATAAATTACCTTAATGTAAAAAACCTTGTAATTTAGTCTCAATTATCCTGGGGTTTTCACCTTCAGAAATCGAAACAATGCCTTCTGTAATTAGCTCATTTAACTGTGCCTGCTCGCTTACGATCATCTTAAGTTTATTGGCAACAGGTAAAAAAAATAAATTAGCGAAGCCGACGCCATAAATCGTTGCTACAAAAGCAACAGCTATACCCGCCCCCAGCTTGCTCGGGTCGGCCAGATTATTCATAACGTGTATCAAGCCCATTACAGCGCCAATAATGCCGATAGTCGGGCTATAGCCGCCCATCGACTCGAAGACCCGGGCCGCCATCTTGCCCGACCTTTCATTTGCATCAATATCAACTTCTAGAATTTTTCGGATGCTATCTGGCTCATTACCATCGACAACTAACTGCAGGCTTTTTCTAATGAAAAGCGTTTTTTCAATTTCTAAAAATCTTTCCAGCCCTAATAAGCCTTCTTTGCGTGAGATATGACTCCACTTAATTATTTTTTTTATTTGAGCATCAAAATCGATCTTTGGCGGAATAAATATCCAGCTGCTCATTCTCATTGAGCGGATAAAAACAGATAAAGGATACTGTACCATCACGGCACCAATGGTTCCCCCCACCACAATCAAAAAAGCGGTTCCCTGAAACAAGGATGAGATATGGCCACCTTCCAGAAAATTACCGCCTAATATAGCGCTGGCACCAATTAGTAATCCCAGAACAGTTAATATATCCATGTTTTCTCGATTTCCTTAAGCTAGCCAGCGAGTAATTTTGCGATAGCTGGTAACGGCAATATATAATCCGCCAGCTTGGCTTGTGCAACAGCAGCAGGCATGCCATAAATCAGACTGGTTTCTTCATCCTGAGCCCAGACCTGAGCACCGGTTTGTTTCATCCTGCGGCAGCCCTCTCGACCGTCGGCGCCCATTCCCGTTAATATAATACCTAAGGTTTTTGCTCCAACAGACATTGCAATGCTTTCAAATGTATCATCTATACAGGGTTTGTAATTTTGAGCAGCTGAAGACTCTTTTATATTAACAACAATATCCCGCCCTTTTTTAAGCACATCGAGCTGCATACCACCCGGTGCTATTAACGCCACACCCGCTTCAAGCTTTTCTCCCTGGCTGGCTTCTCTGACAGTGATATTGCATATCTTGTCAAGACGTTTGGCGAAAGCCTCAGTGAATTTAGGCGGCATGTGCTGCACAATTAAGATAGGCGCTTTAAATGAAGCAGGAATTGCTGTTAATAGTGACTGTAATGCAACAGGTCCTCCTGTTGAGGTGCCAATAGCAACCAGATCGACTGAACTCTCATCAAACGATTTAAGTGTTCGAGTTTTCGGTGTCGGCGCCTGCTCTTGTTGCGATGAAACCGTGGCTTTTTTTAATGCCGAGCTGGTTGATGTATCAACAACGGTGCGACGGCTTAGCGCACCTCTGCCCAGTGCTTTAATCCGGGAAGTTAAGAGTTTAATTGCCTCTCCGCTTTGACTGGAAATTTCTTCAAATTTTTTCGGTAGAAAGTCTGCTGCACCCGCTTCCAGCGCTTTTAAAGTAGAGGTCGCACCATCATAGGTTAAGGATGAAAACATCAGAATACTGGTGGGGTTATCCTGCATAATCTGTTTAGTTGCATCAATGCCATTCATTACTGGCATCTCGATATCCATAGTGATTACATCAGGTTTTAGTATACGTGCCTGTTCGATAGCCTGCTGGCCGTTGTTTGCGCTGCCAATTACTTCTATTAGCGGATCACTACTAATAATTTCTGTTAACCGCCTTCTGAAGAATCCGGAATCATCGACAATTAAAACTTTAACAGTCATTTTATCTCTCAACTATTTTACTTTATGAAAACCATGTTGGTTAAAACAGATTTTCATAGCATGATTAAGAGGCTCCTTAAAAACCTTTAACAGCCCTGTGTTTAAACAAATTTCCTAAATCAAGAATCAATGCAATGCCACCATCACCAGTAATTGTAGAACCGGCAAAACCTATTGAACTGGATAAAAATGCACCCAATGGTTTGATCACCACTTCTTCCTGACCAATAACAGTGTCAACTACAATGCCCACCGTTTGGTTACCCATCTGAATAATGATTACCTGTCCTTCACCTTCGCCTTTATCTGAAGTTTCTCCATAAGGCAGCAACCAGTTTGATAAATAGAAAACGGGCACGGCTTTTTCACGCACCATAATAACAGGCTGACCATCAATTATATTAGGCGTTTTTGTTTCCATTTCTATAATTTCACGCACCATTGACAAAGGTAATGCAAATGCATGCTGGCCAAGTTTGACCATCAATGTCGGCAAAATTGCCAGGGTCAATGGAACCTTGATGCTTAACTTGGTGCCTTTACCCAGCTCCGAATCGATATCCAGATGGCCATTGAGTTGTGTAATGCGTGTTTTTACCACGTCCATTCCGACACCACGACCGGAAATATCGGAGATCTCTTCTTTGGTAGAGAAACCAGGCATGAAAATCAGGTTAAAACATTCTTTATCTTCCAGCCGGGTTGCAGACTCTCTGTCCATGAGTCCTTTTTTAACCACCAGGTCTCGCAAGAAATCAGGATCCATACCCGCACCATCGTCTTCAATCGACAGTAAAATGTGGTCTCCTTCCTGCTCTGCCGCCAAGATAACAGTGCCCTGTCTTGATTTGCCTACTCTTTCACGCTCATCCGGCATCTCAATTCCGTGATCCACCGAGTTACGCACCAGATGCACTAACGGATCAGCTAACGCCTCAACCAGATTTTTATCTAGATCCGTCTCCTCGCCTATCATTTCCAATGAAATATCTTTGTTCAGACTCCGGGCCAGATCCCGAATCACCCTGGGAAAGCGGCCAAACACTTTTTTAATTGGCTGCATGCGCGTTTTCATCACCGAGGTCTGTAAATCGGCCGTTACAATATCCAGATTAGAAATTGCTTTGCCCATTTCCGAATCGCCAAGATCCAGATCATCCTGCAACTTATCAAGGCGATTTCTAACCAGCACTAGCTCACCGACAAGATTCATAATGTCATCGAGTCGCTCGGTATCAACTCGTACCGTTGTTTCGCCCTTAGCAACTGCTGCTGCCGCTTTTGGGGCCGCTGCCTTGACAGCTGGTGCTGGTGCTGGTGCTGGTGCTGGTGCTGGTGCTGGTGCTGGTGCCGCAGTTGCGACTTGTTTTGCATTGCCTGTGGCTTCTGCTTTTTTTGCCGTATTAGCGGGAACAGCCGCAGCTGTTTGTGCTTTTGAAGTTGGCCCGGCACCTTTTCCATGCATTTCATCCAGCAGGTTTTCAAACTCATCATCGGTAATCAGTTCAGCATCAGATGAAGACCTGGCGGTCTTTGCTGCAGCACTTTCTTCTTTGTTGTCTTGCTGAACGGCTTCAGCAGGCATCGTTTTTTTCTCACCTGGACTGCCTGAGCCATGCAGCTGATCAAGCAAGTCTTCAAACTCATCATCGGTGATCAGTTCATCTGCAGATGCCGCTCTGCCCGTCTCAGCCGCATCAGTTTTTTTCACATCTCCCGGTTTACCTGAGCCATGCAATTGATCCAGCAAGTTTTCAAACTCATCATCCGTGATCAGCTCGGCACCGCCAGTGTTCTCATTAGTCGCCGGCGGAGCACCTGCCGCCGGGTTTCCGCCGTGTTTGCCTTTGCCGTGCAAGTCATCCAGTAAATGTTCAAATTCATCATCGGTGATATCTTCTGATGGTGACGCTTCAGTCGTAGCTTCAGGCACAGATACTGGCTCGGGTTCAGAAACGGGTTCAGTCGCTACGGCATCTGCAACAGCAAATAAATGCAGGCTTTCTAACAGGCTTTTTTCGGCGGCAACAGGATCATTACCGGCCTGAATATCATTAAACATGATATTTACCACGTCCAATGCCTGCAAGATGACATCCATTAACTCAGGGGTAGCTACCCGTTCTCCCTGTCTTAATAAATTGAATATATCTTCAGCCACATGACAGGTTTCTACCATGACGTCGATGGCAAGAAAGCCGGCGCCGCCTTTAATTGTATGAAAGCCTCTGAAGATGGCATTCAGTAATTCGGCATCTTCCGGATTCTGTTCCAGATCAACAAGCTGTTCACCTAATAACTCAAGAATTTCTCCGGCTTCCACCAGAAAGTCTTGTAAAATCTCATCATCCAGATCAATACTCATAGATTAATACTCAAAATCCCAGACTTGCTAACAGGTCATCCACATCGTCCTGATTATTCATAACATCTTCTGCTTCTTTACCTGGAATTTGTGGGCCTTCCAGTTTTCCGGTTGTATTCTTTTCAGCACCATCAACGGCTTTAGTCTTCGAGCTTTCTCCCTGTAAACGGATTAAATTCACTAGATTTGATTCCACATCTTCAACCAGCGTGATCACCCGGCGAATGATTTGCCCCGTTAGGTCCTGAAAGTCCTGAGCCATCAGAACCGTATTCAGATTCGAGCTGAGTTGTGCTGTGACAATTTTTGAACCGGTTAAGAAAACACCAAGGTCTGAAGCAAGTTGCCTGAACTGATCGGCACTCAATTCTTTTTTGATAAAACTTGACCAGCGCTGGTCCATGTCGTTGAATTGTTCATTAAGCTCATCCACCTTGGGCTGGCTATCTTCTACCGCTGTCAGTGTTTTGTCGGCCGACTGCTCGGTCATCGTTAAGACATATTCCAGGCGCTCTTTAGCATCCGGTATTTCGCTTTCTGCAATATCATTAAAGCGATCATCAAGCTGAAAACTTCTTATCGAATCATGCAGTTCTCGAGTTAACTTGCCCAATTCCTGAAACAAGGTATTTTCTCGATAGGATGCAATCTCATCAAGCATGCCTTCAATATCAGCATCATCGCCTTTTTCCAGCTTTTCAATCAGTTTTTTACTGGCTGATAGTAACTGCTCTTTATCTACACCCGAATTATCCATATCAAACCCTTGTACTATTGACCATCAATTCGCTCAAAAATCTTATCAATCTTTTCTTTAAGCGTTATTGCGGTAAAAGGTTTGACCACATAACCATTGACACCAGCCTGAGCCGCTTCAACAATTTGTTCCTTTTTCGCTTCAGCCGTCACTAATAAAACAGGCATTGATGCCAGGTTTTCATCTTCACGGACTTTTTTCAGTAATTCGATACCCGTCATAACCGGCATATTCCAGTCAGTCACTAGAAAATCAAAATTACCGTTTTTCAGCATCGGCCAGGCCGTTTGACCATCATCAGCTTCCTGCGTGTTGTTAAATCCCAGATCCCGAAGCAGATTTTTAACGATTCGACGCATTGTAGAAAAATCATCCACAATGAGAATTTTCATATTTTTATCCAAATGAAGCTCCCCAGTTCAATAGAATACTGTTAATTTTATGAGTATAGCTAACCTAGCCAAGATTGTAAGCGACTCCGCAATCTTATTAAAGCTTGCCCGTGAATCTGACTCACCCTCGATTCACTGACATTTAATACGGCACCGATTTCCTTTAAATTTAACTCATCGTTATAGTATAACGACATCATTAACTGCTCCTTTTCGGGCAGTTTTTGTATTTCGCTGGCCAGCGCCTGCTTAAAGTTGTTTTCTTCCAGCTTTTTCTGTGGCTCTGGCAATTTTGATTGTCCGGCGATACCGTGTTCATCTTCGACCTGTTCAAGGCTGAATAAGCGCGCCGTCATACTGTCTTTAAGTATGGTATGGTATTCATCCACACTCAGCCCCATATGTTCTGCGACTTCACTATTGGTGGAATCACGGCCAAGAATGTTTTCTACTTCGTGTACGGCTCGGCTGACATCACGAATCTTTCGGGTGACTGAACGCGGCGTCCAGTCGGTGCCTCTGACCTCGTCAAGAATCGCGCCTCGAATTCTGATACCGGCATAGGTTTCAAAGCTCGCGCCTTGACTGGGGTCATAATTTTTTGAGGCTTCCAGCAAACCAATCATGCCAGACTGAATCAAATCATCGATCTGTATATTGCTGGGTAAACGGTTGCCAATATGATGCGCGATACGCTTTACCAGCACGACATGTTCTGTAACCAGCTTGTCGCGTTCATCGTGTTGAATTTGCTTGTACATTACGCAACCTGACGACATCGGAGCAGCCTCTGTTTATTCATTGTGTCTCGACCGCAGCACTGTATTTGATCAATCTTTCAACAAAAAACTCAAGCTGACCACTGGCCTGCTTTGGTTTAGGCCAGCGGTTAATTGTTTTAGCCAAAGTAAGAAAAGCCCGCGATGATGGACTCGATGGAAACATCTTAAATACCGATTTTTGCTTTCTGACGGCTTTTTTCAGGTTATCGTCATAAGGTATATAACCGGCCATATTCAGGTTCACATCAAGATAAAGCCCGGCCACATGATTGAGTTTATTAAACAGCTGACGCGCTTCCTGTTCGCTTGGCACCATATTAGCCAGCACCTGAAAGCGCTGAATACCATGATCCAGGTTTAGCACTTTAATCAATGCATAGGCATCGGTTAAAGAGGCCGGCTCATCACAAACCACGACCAGGACTTCATGTGCGGCCTTGCAGAAACTGACAACACTGTCACTGATGCCAGCAGAACTATCGATCACCAGCACATCCAGATCCAAATTCAGCTCACCAAAAGCCCGGATCATGCCGGCATGCTGTTGTTGAGTCAGTTCAGCCATCATCTGTGTGCCGGATGCTGCGGGCACTATTTTTAAATGGTCAGGGCCTTCTACAATAATATCTTCCAGTTTTCTCTCACCATTAATCACATGCGAAAGATTGAACGGACTTTTCAAACCCAGCATTAAATCAACATTTGCCAGGCCCAGATCGGCATCAAGTAACATCACCTTGTTACCGGCTTCAATTAGCGATAAGGACAAGTTCACCGAAACATTTGTTTTACCTACACCACCTTTACCACTGGCTACAGCTATAACTCTTACGGGTTTTGGGTTATTCATTCGTCTTAAACCTGCGGCCTGATCAGTCATTTTTTTCTTCAATGAGCATGAATCCTGCCTTCGTTAAATGCCAGAGCTAAATCATTTTCATCGATCTGTTCCGGCTTCTTTTTTAATAAATCCAATGCTTTTGCCACCAGCTCTTTGGCATAAGCGCTTTGTAAATCTTCCGGTACCGCTTGCCCATCACTGGTATACGCGAGCGGCAACTGATGCCTGACAAGCATACTGATTGCTCCTCCCAGGCTGGCAGTTTCATCCAGTTTTGTAAAAATACAGCCACTGATAGCCGTCTGTTTAAAGCTGCGTATAATTTCATCAAGGGCACTGGTTTGGGAATTTGCCGCCAATACCACATATGACCTGACGTTTTCTGCGCCCTGCTTTAGCGTATTGAATTGTTCGCATATCCTCATGTCTTTTTGGCTCATACCGGCAGTATCAATCAAAATCAGTTTTTTGTCGTAAAGATTTTGCAAAACTTTATGTAATTCATTGGCGTCTTTTGCGTTATGCACCGGAATTCTTAATATTCTTGAATAATTAAACAGTTGCTCCTGCGCACCGATTCGATAATTATCCAGCGTCACCAGCGCGATATTATCCTGCCCATGCGCCATCACATAGCGGGCGGCCAGTTTCGCAATAGTAGTGGTTTTACCCACGCCAGTAGGCCCTACCAGAGCCACTATGCCCTGGCGCTTTAAAATATCATCAGTTGCGACGGGGATTGCATGAATCAAGTTATTGATCGCCTGTTTTGATGCCAGTTGTACATCATCATTATTATTAACTTTATCAATCACTTGTTTTGATATATCTACGGTTAAGCCTAGTTCAGAAAAGCGTTTTAGCAAGCCAATAGCAATAGGATTTTGCTTTTTTTGTTGCTCCCAGTTCAGCAGGCTAACCTGGGTTTCCATCATTGAGCGCAATGCCTTTAATTCCTGCTTCAAACCCTCGGTCTCAAGCCGCTGCTGGGCTGATGCGCTCGCCTGCGATGTGGCAACCGCTTCGGCCTCATCCTCAACAATATACTTTGAATAGTCGATTTTAGGTTTTTTCAGAACCGGCGTCTCAGCAACCGGCTCAAATGCCTGAGCTGGCCGGCCGAATGGCGCCTGATGCGGACTTGAATCAAAGAGGCCATCATTGTTTGCTGGCGCTGGGTCATGCGCTGCAGATGCATTATGGCTTATTTGAGACGAAAACGTTACTCTGTCCTCCTCAAAAGCCGGTCTCAAAGGCTCTTCCGGAATTTCAGCATAAGTCCGGTAAGGGCGTTTTTTTTCTTTTGGAGCCTGAGCCTGTGCCGAAGTGTTATAGTCATTAGAAGCCAGTATCTCGACGCCGTCATCAACCATTCGATTGGATAATATCACCGCCTCTGCACCCAGACTCTCTCTGACTTGCTGCATGGCGCTTCTCATATCTGATGCTATAAAACGTTTTACTCTCATCTTTTATCTCTTTATCTCAGGCTTCTTTATCAAGCTTCTAATGTTTCAGTGTTGTTGCCCACTGTCGCCACCACTTTGATCTGCTTATTGTCGGGTATTTCGTTGTAGGCCATTACATGCAGGCCTCTGATCGCATGCCGAACCAGCTTGGATAAATACGATCTGATCGGTGGTGCGACTACCAAAATAGAGGCTTCGCCTTTAATTTCCTGCTGTTGCGTTACCTGCTCCAACGATTTAAACAAACGGTCAGCCATTCCCGGCTCTATGCCAAGGGCACCATTTGATGCACTCTGTACTGACTCTAGCAATAATTGTTCCAATGCTGGTTCAAGCGTAATAACCGGCATCTCAGCCTCGACACCAATGATGTTCTGGATGATTGAACGCCCCAGTGTCACCCGCACGTATGAGGTCAGCTCGTCAGGATCCTGACTCCGGGCGCCGTTATCCGCCAAAGTCTCGGCAATGGATCGCATATCGCGAATCGGCACGGCTTCTTTTAATAAACTCTGCAGGACTTTAACAATGGTGCCAAGACTGAGTGTTTTCGGTACCAAATCTTCAACCAGTTTAGGTGAGCCTTCGGCCAACTTGTCGAGCATTTGCTGCACTTCTTCATAACCGATTAATTCATATGCATGCTCTTGCAGTAGCTGGCTCAAATGGGTAGCCACCACGGTAGCTGCATCGACCACGGTATAACCTAAAGTCTGCGCATGGTCACGCTGATTTCCATCGATCCAGACCGCTTCCAGCCCAAATGCCGGATCCATGCCTTTTATACCCTGTAGCTCACCATAAACCGTGCCGGGATTGATTGCCATTTCACGCTCTGGATGAATCTCAGATTCTCCAATCGGCACACCTAATAAGGTAATGCGGTAGGCATTGGGACTTAAATCAAGGTTATCTCTGATATGCACCGGCTGGATCAGAAAACCAAAATCCTGCGAGAGTTTTTTTCTGACACCTTTAATACGACTTAACAACATGCCATCCTGGTTACGGTCAACCAGAGGAATGAGGCCATAACCCACTTCCAGACCAATCAGATCAACCTGTTTAACATCATCCCAGCTCAGCTCTTTATTTTCCGCTGCCTGTTCAGGTGATCCCGCCGGTAATTGAGAACCACCTAAGACTTCACCACTGATTGTCTCATCAGGCGGGGTTCGGTGATCAAAATAATAAGCCGTTAAAGCTGACATTAACGCCAGCGATAAAAAGGCCGTATTGGGCATGCCTGGAATCGCACCCAGCATGCCTAAAATAGCCGCCGTGACCCATAAGGGTTTTGTATTTTCAAATAACTGGCCAACAATCTGCTGCCCTAAATCCCGTGCTTTTGAGTTACGCGTGACAATAATTGCCGTTGCAGACGATAATAACAGCGATGGTATTTGTGCCACCAGACCGTCACCGATAGTCAATAGGGTATAAAACTGTACCGCATCACCTGCTGCCAGATCGTGCTGAACCATACCAATGGCTAAACCGCCAATGACATTAATAAACAGGATGAGAATACCGGCAATGGCATCGCCTTTTACAAACTTACTGGCACCATCCATCGAACCGTAAAAATCAGCTTCGGCCGAGACATCTTCACGCCGGGTACGCGCGGTTTCCTGATCGATCAAGCCGGAATTTAAATCGGCATCAATCGCCATTTGTTTGCCCGGCATCGCATCCAGCGTAAAGCGAGCACTGACCTCAGAGACACGGCCGGCGCCCTTGGTAACCACAATAAAGTTAATAATGACGAGAATAGCAAAAACAACTAAACCGACAGCATAGTTGCCGCCGATAACAAATTCACCGAATGCTTCAATCACGCTGCCAGCAGCCCCCGTGCCGGTATGACCTTCCAATAAAACCACACGAGTTGATGCCACGTTGACCGACAGGCGCAATAAGGTGGCAATCAATAACACCGTAGGAAAGACAACAAAGTCGAGAGGCCTAGCGGCATACACGCAGACCAGCAGCACCACAAGTGATAAACCAATATTAAACGTGAAAAATATATCCAGCGCTATGGCCGGCATTGGCAATACCATCATCGATAGCATTGCCATTAATAAGAAAGGTGCAGCCAAACCACGTCCAGCAGCGCTCTGTATATTTCTAAGTACGGCTTCCATCACTCACTCCAGATCATTGTCGACGACCATTAGATGGGTCAAAAAATTCATCAGTAAACTGTTTGTATTCATCAGGTAACGTTGTGTTAGGGAAATCAGGTTTGTCAGTGCCTTCTTTCTTAGCGGTTTTCAGGTGATAGACATAAGCCAGAATCTGCGCCACAGCCAGATACAGCGCTTCTGGTATCTCATCACCAATCTCTGTTTTATAAAAGATGGCCCGTGCCAGAGGCGGTGCCTCCACCAGGGTCACATCGTTGTGCACCGCCACTTTTCGGATACTGGCAGCAACCAGGTCAGCACCTTTGGCAACAACCATTGGCGCTCTTCCGGTTAGCTGGTCATATTTCAACGCTACCGCAAAGTGTTCAGGGTTGGTTATCACCACATCAGCATGGGGTACATCTTCGAGCATTCGGCGTTCTGACATTTCACGTTGTAACTGCCTGATTTTGCCTTTTACTTCTGGCCGCCCTTCAGAGTCTTTCATCTCGTCTTTGACTTCTTGCAGTGTCATACGCATTTGACGCATGTGATCCCATACCTGAAAAGGCACATCGATGGCTGCAATAATCATCAAGGCTATTGTCAGCATCAAAAAACCCCAGCCAAACAGCTCACCGGCATGCGCCATAGCCGTTTCAATAGACTGGCTACCGAGTTTCAAAAAGCTGTCAGACTGTGACCACAAAACAATAATCGAGACCGCTGTCACCAGCAGAAACTTAGCCATGGTTTTGACCAGCTCCACCAGGCTTTTAATAGAGAACATTTTTTTAATGCCACTGATGGGGTTCAGTTTACTGAATTTTGGTTGCAGTGATTCCCAGCTAAATGCCCAGCCGCCAACTAAAACAGGCGCAACTAAGGCGGCTATAAACATCAATACCAGAAAGGGAAAGATAATAATCAGCGCATCAAGAATGCTATCGAGAAGCCGGGTAACAAGTTTAATTGGATCAAAAATATCGGCTCTCGATGGTGTTAGCCCCTTGATCATTAACTTCGATAAGCCGTCTGTAAACATGTTCCCCATCAGCAACAGACCGGCTGCCGCCAGTGCAACGATGGCCATCGTATTAAAATCACGTGAACGTGCAATCTGGCCTTTCTTTTTCGAGTCGGCCTGGCGTTTGGGGGTGGGTTCTTCGGTCCGTTCCTGTCCGCTTTCTTCTGCCATTAGTTATGCCCCGCACTAATGGCAGCATGCGCGGCATCAAAGGCGTGCATGATTTGATTTGAGAACTGCGGCAACATACTGGGCAAGCTCAGCATTAATAAAATGAAACCCAGCAGCAGCATCAAAGGAAAACCCACTGCAAAGATATTTAGCTGTGGCGCGGCCCGGGTAATAACACCCATCGCAAGGTTCGACATTAATAACGCGGTAACAGCCGGTATCGCCACCAGCACTGCGCCCACAAACATCTGGCTGCCCCAGGCCACTACCTGCCAGATACCATCACGGCTCATACCGACGCTAGAAACAGGTAATATCTCGAAGCTTTGAATCACCATTTGTAATAATAATAAATGACCATTCATTGAAAGAAATAACAGTGTTGCAATGATAATGAAATACTGCGCCACCACTGGCACCTGTACGCCGTTTTGTGGGTCCATCATTCTGGCAAAACCAAGCCCCATGGCCATGGCAATGGCTTCACCTGCTATTACCAGCAATTGAAATGCCATTTGCAAAAAGAAACCCATTGCCGCGCCAATAATGACTTGCTGGCCGAGTATCAAAATGCCCTGCAAGGAAATCGGATCAACCCCTTTAACGGGTTCAATCACGGGGTATAACGCCGCTGTGACCAGCACCGCAAGAACAATTCTGATGCGAACAGGAAACGACGATGCTGCATAAACCGGGGCAATCATCAGCATTGCGCTAATGCGCACAAACGGCCAGTAGGCACTGGCAATAATCTCGTTAATTTGTTCAAGATTGATGATCACTGATTATTCCACTTAACCTAACATTGACGGTATATTGGTAATCAGACGCGTCGTGAAGTCGACAATGTTACGTAACATCCACGGACCAAAGACAAACAAGGCCAATACCAGCACGCCCAGCTTGGGAATAAAACTCAAGGTCATTTCATTAATCTGCGTAGCCGCCTGAAACATACCCACGATCAAGCCCACCGTCAGTGCTGACAACAGCATAGGAGCGGCCAGTAGTATGGTCATCCACAATGTCTGGCTAGCCAGCATCATTACGGTATCCTGGTTCATGCGATTTTCCTCAACGACAGTTTTTTGACAATATGTAACACTTAATACAGTAACTGCATTAACCGTGCCTATTTATATCAAGTTGAGGATTTTTTAATGCACCTGCCGCTGCAGCAGGCTTTGAGAGCGCTTTAAGTGACAAAACTCATGGCTAAAGTACCTGTAATCAAGGCCCAGCCATCAATCAAAACAAATAACATGAGCTTGAAGGGTAAGGAAATAATCAGTGGTGATAACATCATCATACCCATTGCCATCAATACGGAGGCCACCACCAGATCAATAATTAAAAAGGGTATAAACAGCATAAAGCCAATCTGGAAGGCTGTTTTTAATTCACTGGTTAAAAAAGCAGGCAGCAATAAAGAGAACGGCACACTTTCCGGTGAATCGATGCTGCCATGATCTGAAATGCGTGCAAATAACGCAATGTCATCCTCACGTGTTTGCGCCATCATGAAATCATGAAATGGCCGTTTTAATTTTTCAATGGCATCGTCGGCTGAAATCTTTTCTGCCACATACGGGCTATACGCTTCGTTATAAACCTTGGTAAACACCGGTGACATAATGAAAAACGTTAAAAACAAAGACAGGCCTATTAATACCTGATTGGAGGGTGTCTGCGCCGTTCCCAGTGCCTGTCTTAATATTGATAAAACAATAATAATACGCGTGAAGGACGTCATGGTTAATAAAATGGCTGGCAACAATGTAAACATTGTCATTAATGCCAGTATTTGTAATGTAACGCTGTATTGTTTGCCTGCCGCTGTATCCTGAACGGTAATCGCGGTGAGTCCCCCATCGGCATAGACCGCGCCGGGTAAGAAAGCGATGATGAGTGTCAAGAAAACCAGAAAAATGGCTTTCTGCATTTCACTATTAAAAACTAATGTTGTATTGAATACTTTAGAAAGAACAGGTTTCATTTTTTTAGCGTTTTATTCAGAGCCTGCAAAAGTTTATCTTTGAAGTCTGTGGCGGAGTCCGATGTTTGATTGGCAATATTTTCATATTCACCTTCAAGCTCATGCAAAGTATTAACCTGGCCCTGGGCCACGCCTAATAAAAGGCGCTTGTTTTCAATCTGAATTAAAACCACTTTTTCACGTGGCCCCAGAGACAAACCACCTAACAGGCGAATGCGCTGAGAACCCGACAGTTGCATGCCTCCCATACGACGCACCAGCCAGGCCATAAAGAAAATGACAACAAGCACCAGCCCTAAACCCATGAACATATTGGCAATGCTGGCGGCTGATAACGGGTCAACGGGCATGATTTTTTCTTCTGTTGCCGCAGTAACGGTCTGTGAAAACAACAACACAAACAACAGAGTCAGCTTTTGAAATCGATGCATAGTCACTAGCGTAAATGCTTAACACGATCTGCCGGACTGATAATATCCGTCAATCTGAGACCAAATTTTTCGTTTACCACAACCACTTCTCCCCGGGCAATCAGCGTTCCATTAACCAGCACATCCATCGGTTCTCCCGCCAGCCTGTCCAGCTCAACAACCGAACCCTGATTCAGTTTTAACAAATTACGAATACTGATTTGAGTGCGACCAATTTCCATTGAAATGTGTACCGGTATATCCAGAATCGCATCTAACTTTACATCTTCAACAGAACCCTTTTCAGCAACCATGCTGTTTCTATCAAGGTCTTCCATTTCATGCTTTTGAATATTTAAAGCATCTGCCGGGTTATGATCTTTCACCGCTGGTGCCGCTACTTCCGACTCAGTGTCCGCCTGTTCCTCTAAAGCAGAAGCCCAGTCATCATCAGCAGACTCAGTTACCTCAATATCATCTTCATCACTCATTGTAACTACTCCACATTCAAAACGATCATTCTAACAATTTAAAATCTATGGCTTCACGCTTAACGACTTCTTCTACCCTGACAGACACATTGCCATTGGACACACCCATTTTGCCTCTGAACAAGGGGATATGTTCAACTTCTATAATAACTTTATCGGGCATTTCAAAAGGAATCACATCACCAATTTTCAATTTATTGATGGAAGCGATGCTCATTTTGGTTTCGGCTAAATAGGAGGTCAAGTGTAACGGGGCCTCAAAAATTTCACCCCGTAGCGAACCAATCCAGCGGTCATCCACCTCGGTAACATCACTTTGCACACCGGCATCCAGTAAATCACGAATCGGCTCAACCATCGAATAAGGCATGGTAATATGCAAATCGCCGCCACCGCCTTCAAGATCGATTCTGAAGGTACTGACCACCACCACTTCCGTCGGACTCACGATGTTAGCCAGATGCGGGTTAACTTCAGCACTTTGAAATTCAAACTCTAACTCAACTACCGGTTCCCAGGCTTTAGACATATCGATAAAACACTGCTCCAGCAACATCTGAATAATGCGCTGCTCGGTAGGGGTAAAATCGCGGCCTTCAATCTTATTATAAAACCGCCCTTCTCCGCCAAAGTAATTGTCGACTACAACAAAAACCAGTTTAGGATCTATCACAAATAAAGCCGTGCCTCGTAATGGCTTAACACGCACAAGATTTAAGCTGGTCGGCACATACAGGCTGTGTACATACTCTGCAAACTTAAGCATGCGTACACCACTGACCGAGAGCTCTGCATTACGTCTTAATAATGTAAACAGGCTGATACGAAAGTTCCTGGCAAAACGTTCATTGATCATTTCCAGCGTCGGTAAACGACCACGAACGATTCTTTCCTGGCTATTAAAATCATAACCCCGGGCAATACCATCCTGCAGTTCGGCTTTTGTATCTACTTCACCGCCATCAACTCCGTGCAGTAGCGCATCTATTTCATCCTGACTTAAAACATCTTGTGCCATATTGTCTTATCTACTGCATCACGAAACTGGTAAACAAAAAGGCTTCTATCTTATCGGGTTCACCAGCATCTTTTAATACTTTAGATACTACCTCGATAGCCTTTTTGCTTAATTCACGTTTACCTTTTACAGTATTTAACTCCTCGTATTTTTGACTGCCAAACAACCAGAGCAAGTCATTTCTAATTTTTGGCATATGGATGCCAACAGCAACACTCACTGCCTCATCGTATGTCATAATCTGGACATTGACCTGCAAATACGCCGCTTGTGACTGCTCTTCAAAGTTCGCTAAAAAAGTCGGCTCTAGTGGCACATAAATCGGTGTTTTTTGTTCCATGACTTCAGCAGCAACGACTTCACCATTGGCATTAACAACGGTGCTATTTTTATTGTTCATCATTACAAATAAAGCCACGCCCACACCGATCACAATCAGTAATAAAACCACCAGGGCAATCACTATAATTTTCAGTGACCCACCCGAGTCTTTTGCGTTTGTAGCATCTACTTCATTTTGGGCCATCAGCCTAAACTCCAATTCTTAGTTAAAGAAAGCAATATATATGCCTATATTTCATGATAAAGGTAAAAAGCTATTGCTTTTTATAAAAAAATCGCCTATTCGATTGTTTTCTAAAGAAATAATAGACCATTATGAATAAAAATTTATAATTAAAATAGCTTATTTGATTTTGTTAGCGATATCAGCGACAAGTTACTGACACCAAATATCTGACATCTGTTATAAACTAGTCATATGTTTAATTTACCGCCATTACATTCTACTAAAGCTATCGATGTCAAAGTCATTCCGGCTGTGTTGCAAACATGGCAGATCGGTCAGATATTTGAAAGTCGGGCTAAAACGAGTAGTAACGCTCAGGGAGAGTTTTTACTGCAAATAGGCCAGCATTTAATCAATGCCAAAATTAAAACACCGGTTCAGGCCGGTGAAGCGTTCACATTACAGGTCACCAAACTGGGACAAGAGCCTATCTTAAAAATCCTCAACCAGCCCATTAAAACCGACTCAATTACCCTGTATTTAAGACAGGCTGTACCGCAAAGCCACAGTATACAGAAACTAGTCAACCTGATTAACAGAGTCCAGCATTTAGTGCCCTTGCCAGAAAATGCTCAAACTGCTGGCAATCTTAGTGATAAAGCTGTGACATCGGCGATCACTAAGAGCATGGATCAGACAGCGTTTAAATCAGCTGATAAAATGACTGATAAAGTCGCTGATAAAGTCGTTGATAAAGTCGTTAATAAAATCCTTGATAAAACTGTCGATAAAGTCTTTGACAAAGCCGCTATTACACTCTCGGCTAAAGGTGCTGAAACACTGCAAAATGAAGCCGCCATCAGACCCTCTCCACAGGCTTTTGATCTAAAAGTCTTAAGCCAACAGCTGCAGACGCTGGCTCAGGTACCCCTTAAGGCCGAGCATATCTCGCCAGAAAACATACAACGTTTTTTACAACAAAGCGGCTTTGACTTCGAAAATAAGTTGTTAAAAAGTAATGAAATACCGGTTAAAGACCTGAAGTTTCAGCTACTGCAATTAAAACAGACCATTGATCAGGTTTTAGTTAAGAGCCAGGATCCTTCTCTGATCAAAAACCCTGAGCGAATCAGCACCATAGCTGCAGAATACAGGCTGCCTGCACTTGCTAATTATTTATTATATGGCATCCCGGCTGCCGATAAAGCCTCGATCATCAGCTTTATTGCGCAACCGACAGGCTTTAATAGCCACTTCATCAACAATAATCAGTCTTTTGTTTTTCAGGCCGTACAAAAATTAAACACCAAGGAGATGAGCCAATTAAAACAATGGATACAGTTTATTCCATCGCTGGCAGAAATACGTCAATTAATAGAACAGAGCATCAATACCATAACCAATCATCAATTACAGGCATTGCAGGTTGAAGCTGACGCCGATTCGGCCTTTCTGGTGCTGTTTAATCTTCTGTTGTCAAAAAATACCGACTGGATTGATTTATTTAACATCAAGATCAGTAAACAGGACGCTGACGAGGACAAGCACTGGAGCGTTACTATTCAACTCGAAATAGCCGGACTGGGATTGGTAGAGGCAAAGTTAGTATTGGTCAAAAAACAGTTACATGCCGGCTTAACCAGTGAATCCAATGTCACCCATCTGCTGATCAATGAGCATTTACACCTTTTGCAATCAGCATTAACACAGGCCGGATTTGATGTCGCTACCTTGAGTAGCAGGCACGATAAAATACAGCCAATTGACCAGCAGCTGCCCAAACACGGGCCATTACTCGAAGATCAGGCGTAATCAACCGATGAAACAGAAAATACCTGTCGCTATTGCACTGGAGTACGATGAACAAAAAGCCCCTGTCGTCAAGGCCACTGGCAGTGGCGACCTGGCGCAACACATTTTAAAAATAGCGAAAGAGAATGATATTTACATACAACAAGATGAGGGCTTGATTGAGATATTAGCCGAACTGGAGCTGGGCGATGAAATCCCTGAACAATTATATAAAGCCGTAGCAGAAGTCATTGCCTTTGCCTACATCATAAAAGGCAAATTCCCAACAAATTTTCGCAGTTAAAGCAAAACACCTAAACAGCCCCCTTCCACTATAGTGATACCAATAGAAAGCACCTGGTTGGCTGAATCATTGATGCCTGACCGTTTTAAGCAAACTATTTTTAGTCATGCATTAATATTTTTGCTAGCCAGTTAACAAAGCACACTATAATTAACCGGTATTACTTTTTCCTTGCCCTATAATAATCTATACTTTATTAAACTCCATCTTATATAAGATATTCACGCAGTTAACAGGAAAAACGAAAAATGATTATTAGTGTTCGCCAGATAATCAAGGCAATGTTAGAGAGAAGAAATATACTAATACTCCTGATCACAACGGTATTATCCTCCCCTTTCGCCATAGCGGGAAGCAACCAAACTCAGTTAAAAGAATACCAGCAGCAGTTAAATCAGGCCAATAGCAGCCTTAGAAAGTCAAAGGTCCGTTATGAAACACTTGAAATACAGCGCAGCGCATCCACTGCCAAGCTGCAATCAATCAAAGCCACTGTTGATAGTGAACGCAAAAAGCTCAAAGATTTACGTAAAGCAGAAGAGCAATTTCCCAATATCGATTTTACCGAGCAGCTAAATAAACAACGCGCCATCTGGCAAAAAGCCAACCGCGATTATCTCACCAATTCAGCCTTTGTTCAGGCACTGGACGATAAAATCAACGATAGTCGCGCCAGCTATGATATCAACCTTAAAAAACAAAAAAGCATCCAGGACTCGATTGCTGATCTTTCCGATCAGATGGCGGGTTCGCAATTACAGAATCAGCTAAAAAGCTTACGCACCTCAAAACGTATCAACGTATCGGTACGCGAAACCTGCAGTCTGACAGTGACCAAAGACAAGTGCCGGGATCAGGCACGGGTCAAGGCCGAGCGTCAAGCCTCTGAAAAAGGCTCGGTAGTTGTGATTGAGTCAATCACTGAAGTTAAAAACTTCAACTTAACCAAAGATGAAGTCAGAAGTAAGGTAAAAGCCCGTATTTCAGATATTCGTGTGACCAACGATTCTTATGACTTAACCAAAGACAAAACTGGCTGGGTTATTGACTACGCTATCAGCGCTCTGGTGACACCGAGCGTGACAAAAGAAATGATTGCCGACTTAAAAAGCCAGATTATTCAGGGCCTAGGCAGCGATGGTGCAGACACAGCAGCGCTTCCCGGCCCGGTAATAGACAATAGCGCCATGCAAAGTAGCAAGCCGCAAACTGAAGAAAGCCTGCAAAGCAAACAACAAAAAGCCCAACTGGAACTGGAAAAAGCATCACAGATGGCATTGAAAGAAGATCAGGCCCAGGCCGAGCTTGAGGCCCAGGCCATACGCAGACAAGCTGAAAGCATCGCCCGTAAAGAAGCGAAAAAGCAAGCCGATGACGAAGCCAGTCTCAATAAAAAATTCTTTCCAACATTTTAATTTTTGAGGATCCATGAATGAAAAAAGCATTATCAATACTGCTGATAACCTTAGGCACATTGCAAAGCATAGATGCCAGTGCACAAATGCTAATCAGGCCCCGTGCATCTATTGGTGTAGCAGCCTACGAACTGGCCTTTGTTGACCCTGCCTCGGGCTCTATCACCGATACCTCTTATTTAACACTGGGTGGCGGTATTACCCTGGCCAAAGGTAATACATTTTTCGATCTCTCTGTCAGCACTTCATTAGCAGCAGAACATAACTATACTCAATCTGGTCAAACAGAAACGTTTCAGCGAACCGATTTTGCTGCCACACTGGGTTATGTATTAGATTCCAACATGTCGGTCTTTGGTGGATTCAAATCGGGCCGCTCTTACTTTGAATACCCGAGTTCTGATGCAAGCTATATGTCATTTGACTCAGCCGGCCTGTTTGGCGGAGGCAGCCTGTCATTTCGCCTGGGCAGTGATGTGCTTTCCTTCAATGCTGCGCTGGCTTTAATGAACGGCAGTTTGACTGATAATGACATCAATTTTTCTAACCGTCTTAACGAAGAAGCCAATACTGTTGGTGTCAGCCTGGGTGCATCTTACGTGATAAACCTTTCCAATCAGTCGGGTTTTATTCTGAAAGGCGCACTTCAGAACTACAGCTTCACGAACTGGACGGGTAACTATTCAAATACAAATGGCCTGTCTGACCTGAAAGAAACGATTGTCTCTGGAAACCTGGCTTATTTTGTCAATTTTTAAACACTGACCACAGCGTAATAAGAGGACAGGGAAATCCTCTTACTGAAATAAAAAACTATGAAAAAACTGACCTTATTACTCATCAGCTCATTACTCGCCGCCTGCGCTACTAATGTTCAAAAAACACAGGGCGTGCAATTGCCGGACTGGTTTTACAACCCCAATATTCCGGGTTATGTGGGCGTCAGCAGCATCGCGCCACCGCAGTCTTTTGGTGGCATTAAAGCGCAACAAAGAGTCGCTGAGCTCAAGGCTCAGGCAGAACTCGGTCGCATGAAACAGCTGCTGGTGCAATCTGAGACCCGACTTCATCAGTCAAACCAGCAAAAGAGCGATATGCAAACACAATCCAGGCTGTCGTCTGCAACCACTCTGGACTTATCCCGCACAATGGTTCGTGAACAATGGCTACACCCGAAAACAGGTGATCTCTATCTATGGATGCTGGCACCTAAGCAATAAAACAGACAGCCGTTTTCTCTGCAAAGAACAAGCAGACTTACCCTTAAATCACGATCTCATTCAGTGCAGCGACTAAGCTCTCGCATTCTTGCTGAGTCCCAATTGTTATGCGTAAATAGTTGTCTATTCTCGGCTGATTAAAATGCCGCACAATAATATTTTTATCCCGTAATGTCGTAGCAATATGCCCGGCTGGCAGTGTCTTATGCGAGACAAATAAAAAGTTTGTTTTCGAGGGAATAATTGAAAATCCGATGCCGGCTAATTGTGCCGTTAACCATTCACGGCTATTGATGATTTTATCGCATTGCGCGCCAAAATATTCATGATCATTGATCGCTGCAATCGCCCCGGTCGTTGAAAAGCGATCCATGGGATAGGAATTAAATGAGTTTTTAACCCGTTCAAGCGCATCAATTAAATCGGCCTGAGCTATCGCAAAACCAACGCGTAAACCGGCCAGTGATCTTGATTTTGACAAGGTTTGAATAACCACAAGATTGGGATAACGATCAACCAGCGTGACCGCGCTTTGCCCGCCAAAATCAATATACGCCTCATCTACCACCACAACCGATTGTGTATTGTGTTGCAGAAAATTTTCTATACTTTCTAAAGCCAGTAATTTGCCAGTCGGTGCGTTAGGGTTTGCAAATATGACGCCGCCGTTAGGCAGTTTATAGTCATCCAGGCAAATGCTGAAATCGTCAGCCAGTGCAATCTGTTGGTATTCTATCTGATAGAGACGACTATAGACGCTATAAAAACTGTAAGTGATATCAGGAAACAATAACGGCTGTTCATGTTTTAACAGAGCCTGAAAGCAATGCGCCAATACTTCATCTGAGCCATTACCAATAAAAACCTGCTGCGGTTTAAGCTCATAATAATCCGCGATGCAGGCTTTTAAGTCAGCCGATTCAGGATCTGGGTATAGTCTTAGTTTTGCATTCGCCGCGCCCTGCATGGCTTTAATTGCAACAGGGGATGGCGCATAGGGATTTTCATTGGTATTGAGTTTAATCAGATTATCTGTTTTAGGCTGCTCACCCGGCACATAGGGCGTCAGTTGATTGACCAGCGCACTCCAGAAACGACTCATATTATAAACACCCCATACTCATACTGATAAAATCAAAACGCTATAATATCAGGGAATGCATGATCTGATAACTATTTAGCATAACTCGACTGTCTTAGTCCCATTTGAAATACCATGAACCCAAGGCTAAAAACACAATGCTTTGAGCCAGCAATACCAGAATATGGTACCCCACCTCTAGCAAGCTGGCACCGTCGATCATGATGGCTCTGGCTGCGGCTGTTACATGAGTCAGCGGAAACACTTCTGCTATTGCCTGCATAGCCGGCGCTGCACCTTCGAGCGAGAACCAGACCCCTGAAAAAAACATCATCGGCCAGCTAAATAAATTAAGCAAGCCACCCGCTGTTTCCTCACTGGTCATTCTCGCAGCAATTACCAAACCGAGGCTGATCATACTCAATGCACCCAGTGCAAATATCAGAAACAGGCTTAGATGCGAGCCATTCATGACAAAATCTACAAAAAAGTTTGTGCCATAAAAAACAAAGGCGGTCACCACCATGATTAACATCATGCGCGATACAATCTGTGCTGATAAATATTCAAAAGCAGTAATCGGCGTTGCTTTAAGTCGCTTTAACATGCCATTTTTACGGTAACGAACGATAACAAAACCCACACCAAATAAGGCGCTGAACATCATATTCATCGACAAAATACCGGGGATTACCCAGTCGATATAGCGGATCTGCTTGCCACTGACACTTTGTTTCTCAAAACCCTGGCTTGCAACACCTAACAATACTTTTTCAACCATATAACCCGCCGGTGATTCTGTATTGATCCAGTACTGTTGTTTTTCTGCATCAAACAGCATATCAACCTGATGGCGCTGAACTTTAGAAAGCGCGCTGGTAATTGTATCAACCGGGTAAAAATCAATATGCCTGAGCTCAAGAAAACGTTGCGATTCAGCTGTAGCTGTGTGCTGATTAAGCACACCGACTTTAAATTGGTTGCCTAAATCTCCTGAAAAAGCAAAAGCAAAACCTGCCACTATCAGTACAGGCATAAGAATATTCCAGCCTAACGAGGAGCGGTCACGCAAAAATTCTTTATTTCTGGTACTTAATAACGCTAAAAACCTGTTCAGTAACATAATGCTAAGCCCTTAATTCCTTACCCGTTAATTCCAGAAATAAATCATCCAGCGTGCGCGAACGTATCTGCAGCTGAGCGAGTGAAATATTATTTTTTATTAACACCGAAATGACCTCATCCACATCACAGGTGGTAATTTCGACATGACCATGCCGGCTATGCGCGGTGAATGCACTCAAATCAAAACCATTCATAACAGATTCCGGCAACTGCAAAACAACATCATTAAAATGTTTGGCAAGTAAGTCTTTAGGTGTTCCCTCTGCAATAATCTTGCCGTGGTCCATGATCGCAATTTCATCACAAAGAGTATATGCCTCATCCATATAATGAGTTGTCAGGATAATAGTTTTACCTTCGGCTTTAATATCATTAATAAGCTCCCAGAAATTTCTTCTTGCCTGAGGATCAAGCCCTGTCGTTGGTTCGTCCAGAAATATAATATCCGGGTCATTGACCAGTGCAATCGCTAACAATAATCGCTGGCGCTGGCCACCCGATAATTCCCTGTTATCCTGATGCAGGTAATCTGTCAGATTACAGCGTTGAATGAGTTCGTCGAGGTCAGCATTGCGGGTATAAAAACGCGCAAACATCTTCAGGGTCTCAGCAACAGTAATGTAATCTTGTAAAGCGGTTGACTGAAACATAATGCCTGCCTCTTTACGAAACTGGTCGCCAAGGGGCTGTCCTTTGTACAATATATCGCCCGATGTCGGCGACAATATGCCTTCCAGTATTTCCACCGTTGTTGTCTTTCCGGCCCCATTGGGACCTAATAAGCCAAAACATATGCCTGCATTTAAGCTAATATCGATACCATTTACCGCCTTAACTGACGGGTAATGTTTAACCAGGTTATTAATTTCCAGTAATGTGTCGCTCAAACTGTTCATCCTTTTAATTTTGATGCTGAGAATGCCTGTGTCATGATGTCATTTACCATGACATTCTTCAAGAAGCAGCACAGCCCGGAGGCCAATGATGTCATCGAGCAAGACAAACACCCTGTATTATATTCATGATCCCATGTGCAGCTGGTGCTGGGGCTTTAAACCAGTTCTGGAAGAGCTTCTGAACCAGCTACCTGATACGCTTTGCATAAAATACCTACTGGGGGGCTTGGCAGCAGACTCACAACAGGCCATGGCGGATGATATGCAACAGTTTCTGCAACAAACCTGGCACCGCATCCAGCAAAAGATCCCTGCTACTGAGTTTAATTTTAATTTCTGGAAGCAATGCCAGCCCAGGCGCTCAACCTACCCTGCCTGCAGGGCCGTTATAGCGGCCAGAATACAACAGCCAGATTGTGAAAGGCAGATGATCGATGCCATTCAGCAGGCTTATTATTTAAACGCCAGCAACCCGTCTGATGATAATGTGTTGATTGAATTAGCTGGCAACTTAAAGCTTGATTTGAAAAAATTTAAGAACGACCTAAACAGCGCGCAAACACAGATGACGCTAACTCAGGAAATACAAAGATCGCAGGCATTAGGCGCGCAGGGTTTCCCCAGCCTGATATTAAGTAAAGGTAAAAATAATACTGTTTTACGTCTGGACTATAACCACGTAGACAGTAATTTAAAACAGCTTATAGATTTATTATAAAAGAGCTTAGGCTAACGCGCTCGCCAGCGCATCTTCATCAATCGGATATGCCAATATTGAATGCACCTTGCACACTGCCAGTAATCGTTTTAGTTTGTCGGCATTTTCCCGGTCATAGAAAACCACTACACGTGTATCGGGGTATTTTTGAACTGATGCCAGTAAGGTTTCAAGACTACTGGTGCGGTCACGAAAATCTGACTGGTAATTGAATTCAGCCACAATCATGTCAGGCTGTTGTTTTTTTATCGCCGCCACCGCCTTGCGCATGGTTTCAACCATTGTTACCTGGTAACCCGCCTTCTGATAAAGCTGATCATAAAGCGGATACCCTCCCTGCTCTACAATGGACAATAAACGCCGGGCTAACTCAGACATTATTAGGGTGAACTCATCCACGAGCAGTCGAGATGCATACGCACAGACACCAAACCCTGTAAGCCATCTTCGATAATAGTGTTCACAGGCGTACGCTGTTTAAAGCGACGGTGGCCGCGACGCATCCACAACGCACCCATTTTTTCACTATGGGGATAGGTAGTATGCAGCGCATCATCAATAGCAAGAATGTGTTCCAGCCGTTGATTAACATCATCGGTATCAGGCAGAGGCGTATCATCACGAAATGATCTCAGAACCCGGGTTCTCGTGCCATCGGGCAACGCCAGCACACCGACCTGCTGCTCTGCATTTAATTCCCATGACTCTAACAAACCCATAACATAACGGGTCATTTTCATTCTTGCATCTTCAGTCTGTCGTTCAGTCATACTCTCACCCGGCTAGTCGGGCCCTTTATTAAAAAGTATCGAAGCCAGATTTTAACACAGACTTAATCTATAATGCAGAGTCTGAAACAGTATCAGCTACAGAAAAAAGCCTTAAAGCCTGCACAGTTGCAAGGGTTAATGAGTTAAAAATTTTGCCATGTTAAAATTAAATAGCCCCAGACTAATCCTCACCCCGATAGAAAATGAATTCAGTTTAGCGGACACAACATGCTTTATTTCTGCCTTAAAGCGGATAAAGTTTCTAGGCCCCGAACTGACGCCATCAGCATCACAGCCGTGTTTTGATACTGGAGAGCACTTTCTGCATCAGATCAGTTTTCTGGGTTGCTCGCCCAGGCTTTATTCAGATGGCGAGAGTGATATTTTTATCGGCATTGATCAGCAAAGCCGTGTTCAATTTTCCCATTGTCACTCTATGCCTCCGCCACGATGCCCGCATTGTCAGAAAACAAATAAAAACTGGCCCGTAAACCATCGGCATTGGCTGGCAAACACTGAGACGATGGATAACTGCCCCCAATGTGATAAAGCCTTCCATTTCACGGCCATGAAGTGGAAAAAAAATGGCGGATATGGCAGATTACTGTTACAGATTTACGGCGTGCAGGAGCAACTGGCGGTACCTAACCCGTCGTTTCTCGGTGAACTTGAAGCGCTTACTGAGACTGGCTGGGAATATTTTTTCGCCACATAAATGGCAAAACATTTACCACTCAGATGGCCCGAAAAATCTGTCTTTAGATGATTTAAAACAATCTGGCCGAAGATATTTAAGTCATATTTAAAACAGAAACCCTATAATGAAACGATAATAAAATGATCAGATTATCATCGTCATCCGATGATGATACGTGGCCATAAAACGGGATAATCATGTCTGATAACACAATAAAAATTGTTACCTATAATATCCACAAAGGTTTTAGTACGACTAACAAACATTTTGTTTTACATGACATAAAAACAGCCTTGCAACAGATTGAAGCCGATATTGTATTCCTGCAGGAAATACAGGGCGAACATCAGCTAAAGCGTTCATCTGTCTTAAACTGGCCCAACGAGCCTCAGCTTGAGTTTCTCGCCGACCAGGTCTGGCCGCATCATGCCTATGGCAAAAACGCCATCTACCAGGCCGGTCACCACGGTAACGCCATTCTCAGTAAACACCCATTTCAGCAATGGGAAAATATTAACGTCTCCAACAGAGAAAATGCCAGTCGCAGCCTGTTGCATGGCACAATGCAGCTACCCCATTTTGAAACTCCCTTGCATGTGATCTGCGTTCACCTTGGTTTATTTGAAAAAGAGCGTAGCCGTCAGTTTAAAACCCTGTGTGAGCGCATTGACTCACATATACCTCGAGATGAGCCCCTCATTATCGCCGGTGATTTTAACGATTTCTGGCATCAGGCAGAACACCACCTGCAGGATCATTTAAAACTATCAGAAGTCTTCAAACAGCTCACCGGTTCACATGCGCGCAGTTTTCCTGCCTGGCTGCCCATCATGCACACGGATCGTATCTATTACCGTGGCCTTGAACCCAGCCACTGTGAGCGCCTCAAACACCAACCCTGGAAGCGTCTGTCTGACCATATACCATTGATGGCTGAATTTTCGCTATAAACATGAAATCAACATAAGAATAAGTTAATATACGGGCATATTTTCCCCTGGAGATTAGCATGAGTGACAATGAGAACAATTCACCTATCGCAGCGGCACCTGAACTGGGTGACAAGGAGATGCTGGAGCAACAGCTCAAGGAACAGCTAGATCATCTGGAGTCATTACAGCAACGCTTCGGTGCTGATCAACTCACACAGGCCCGGGCACAGCTTGATATTGCTGAGACCATGGCAGGCCTTGAACGCGGCGAGGAAGCCTGGAGCCTGGCACGTGGTGCTTTCGATTTATTTTTAAAAGACGAACAATGGCAGGATGCCGTAGAGGCCTGTGACATTCTTTACCAATGCGAGCAGCCGGCTTCTATCGCCGCGCTGGGCATGGGCGTCTGGCTGGCCGTCACTTACCCCATTAAAATGCAAACCAGTTATGTCATGCTTGAACATATTGTCGATGAAACGCCGGACAAAGCAGATGGTGGCGCGGTTGCTGCTATGGTTGCTCATTACATCGCCGATGTGCGTGCAGAAGATGATAAAAAACGCGCCAATATGCAATTTTTAACCATCAACCTGCTCGCCCGTGTTGCCAAGCGCCACAGTGATGTAACAGACCAGGCCGGGCTTGATTTCTGGATTGAAAAACTTGAACTCAACAACCAGGAAAAGTTATTTTCTCGTTTCTCGCTGATCATTAACGCCATTGTTGAAGACCAGTGGTGGTTCGACCGGGATGAGTTGAGAAACAAAATACCGGAATAATTAATTTATGCCATCAGCAGGCTGTTTCAGTTTCAAATAAACAGCCTGGAGACTATTAACACAGCGGGCCCGACAAAAAGCTTATAAAATTTTCAACATCAAACAGGTAATTAGCTCTATACTCTTTTAACGATACAACCCTGTGCACATTAAAAGCAGACTGTCGACGGAAGCGACACATTTTTATGTCGGAAATTATAAAACGCATCGTCGTTATGAATTCAAAAGGTGGTTGTGGAAAAACCACCATCGCCACCAATCTTGCCAGCTGTTATGCCCGCCATGGATATGACACAGCGTTGCTGGACTGTGACCCTCAGGAGTCCAGCATGCACTGGCTGCGCAGCCGGGACAAAAACTTACCCGGCATTTATGGCGTCATCGCTCATAAATCAGCCACCCTTAATAAAAATAAATGCTGGCATTTACGCCTGCCGATCGGTACTCAGCGCGTTATTATTGACACGCCGGCAGGCTTACGTGAGACCGATTTGCTGGAAAACCTTCAGAATATTGATGAGGTTGTGATCCCCGTATTACCTTCACCGATTGACATCCATTCTACCGCCGACTTTATCCGCGATTTATTGATCCTCGGAAAATTACGTCGTAAGGAAATACGAATCAACATTATTACCAATAAGGTTAAAGCAAACACCATTGCTTTTCAGTCGCTGTGCCGATTCTTAAACACATTAAAGATACCGGTAATAGCACAAATAAAAGACACACAAAATTATGTGCATGCCACCGAGAAGGGACTGGGCATACATGAAGTTAATAAAAAAACGTTACTGGAAGATAAAATATTATGGGACGGAATACTCAAGCATCTGGAATCATAAAAAACGAGCGCGTTAATCTGACAATAATGACAGATTTTCAATATCTGAACGTGCTATTTCTTCTTTATATTTAATTAACAAATCAGCATCGAACCTTTCCACACCTATCAAAGAAAAGTACGCGTATGGATTGCCTCTTTTTTTATGGTAGAGATAATTGTAATAGTAGCCTGTAGCAATATTATTCTTATCCTGCTTTGTCAGCGCATCAGGCTCGCCATATAAAGTCGGCAACAAAACCAGCTTACCCATTTTTACACGATCAGGGTTATTGATCTTATTCTGGTTAGCCTGATAAATATGTGGCCAGTAAAAAGGATTGACATAATATTTTTTTGCCAGACGCCAGAGACTATCGCCGTTGATCAGTCGATAATCCCTGGCTGTAAAAAACGCCGTTTGCACGGCATTGTTTTGAGTCTGGCCGTCAGCTACTTCTTGCGTAAGCACAGCTGCCTCATCAATGAGCGCATCCGTATTCACGGCAAGCTGCGATGCGGCAAACTCAGTCTCAATGTCTGCCGGACGGTCAATAACGCCAGCTGTAAGCTCAGCAGCAGCGTCTTCTTCAACGGTATTGAGAGTGGACAGCTCCTCTTCAATCAATGCTTGCTCACGGCCAGCCGCAACAGGTTCTTCCGCTACTGAAAAAGCCGGCGTAACTGGCTCAGCCGTGAATGTTTGCATCTCTGCAACAGCCTGAGAATCAATTGGCTGATTATCGGCTGTAAAGGTATTAAATAAAGTCGCCACTGCAAGTAAAACAATGACAGCCGCAGCAACCGCTAACAACGGCTTTCTGTTAGCCTGCAGTCCGCCTTTGTCAGTCTCGCCGTTTAACTTTGAAACGGAATTCAACTCCTTATCAAGATCCTGATCTGATTTTGAATCCGTGGTTTCATACAATGCGCTTCGTGTTTCCGTGCGCACAATAATTTCAGGAGCGGCAAACTTAGGCGCTGATTTTTCTTTTTGCTCAGTATTTTTAAAATAATGCCGTTCAGAGAGTTTTTTAATGTGATCTACAACAGACTGATCATTCCACTCAAAATCTTTTTTTGCTACGGGTGGTACAACCGCCTCTTTGTCTTTTTTATCATCAAAAGCGGAAACATCGGGGGTTTCATTTATTTCTTCATGCGCTGTTTGTTGATGATAGCCAGAGTAAGCAACCGTGACTTTTTCCGCTGGCTCGACTGCTGATTCTTTCTTAAGGATTTCTGCAACCTGTTCTAAAACCTCTATTTCATCTCTAATATCAGCCACCACAGACTCTGGCTGCGCTATTATTGGATCGGCTCCAGTTTTATTTTCAGCCTTGAGATCAACGGACTCTTCCGTCGAGAATTTTTCTTTTTTCTGCTCTGCCAGTTTTGCCACAAGACCGGCCGCTTCTGACAGCACTGGTCGTTTTGCAGCAAGCGGTTTGGTTTGTAAGACAGCAGGCTCAGGTGCCGGCTCTGGTGTTTTATCTGCTGTTGTTTTGGCCGCAACGGCCTTTGGCTGCAGCAGCGATGCATGTTCAGCCTCATTCCAGGGCACACGGGCTAAAGGGTTGGGCTCAACCGCCTCTTTCAGTCGCTTTGCCGGTGTAAAAATGACACGCGGGCGCCCCTGAATCAATATCTTATTACCGGTTGACGGGTTAACACCGTTACGTGAATTCATCCATTTGAGCTTAAAAGTGCCAAACTGATGCAAACGAACCTGACCATCCCTGATCAAGCCTTCACGTATAATATCCAATAAAGCCCTGGAAAATTCAGACAAAAACGCCTGTTCATTGCCGTAAACACGGGCAATCTGATCCATCAAGGCTTTGTCATAGAGTCGTTTCATTCAGGCTTCCAGCTTTTGACAAAATCTTTAAGCCATTGTGATGCGCGAAAAAAAGGCACGGTACGGGCAGGTGTTAGATAGTATTTCTTTTCCGAAGGCAGATAGGTCCTGCGGGCCGCTGTTTGTTTGACCCCGAATGTTCCAAAACGCCTCAGAACCACCTGTGACTCTGAGTTCATATGTTGCGTTATGATATCCAGCTCCTGTATTAGGCACCGCCGGGCTTCTGCCTGACTTATTTGCAGCCTAATGGAAAGCAATTTAATCACTTCAGTTGTTGTCATGCGCCTTTTTCACCAAAAAATACAGCCATCACTATTAAATATAGACCTTTTGTGGCCATATTCAATCTCCCTGTTAGACGATATTGTTAAATTCGTATAAAAAACAAGGAGTTAAAAGCTATCTGTTTTTATTATTATGTTTGTCCAGTCTTTATTAAGCGCTATTATTCGGTAATAAGGTTCTGGTTAAGATTAGGACCTAATTGATCGGTCAATTGCTGTTTTTGCTGATTTAAATTCTCAATCTGTTCTTTCAGTGATGTAACGTCATTATTCACTTGTACATAATCTTTCATAATTTTATTTTTATTTTGTAAAACACTGACTTCGGATGTCAAATTACGCACTTTTTTCTTCAGCCGGTTTGTCTGTCTAAGACAAACTTTGTATTCGTCATTGATTTTTCCTGAATCCTTCTCGTTCGATTTTACAACCGTTGAAATACTGTTGACTTGTACATCTAATGTTGAGTTTTTTTCCACCAAACTGGCAATTTTATTATCCAGACGCATAATCTCTTCATTCTTTAAGGTGATAATTTCCAGCCTTGGATCAATCTGTGAATAAATGTAAACAGAAACGATGGACATGCCAATTGAAATTAAAAGGGTCACGAGTGTTCTGACTGATATCATAATTGTATTTCCTGAAGTAAATTTGCTGTTTTCATGTTGTTAAGAATGCACTGATCAAACGTGATTATTATAGCCCTGCTAAAACAGCCAGAACCTCATCAGTTGCCTTAGCTAAAATAAAGACGCAGCACCCGGAATAAATAATACGCATCCCAGGTACCTGCTGTTTCTCGAATTGAATGCATCGCGAATGTAGGCACACCGACATCAATAGTCTTCACACCCAGCCCTGAGGCTGTAACCGGGCCAATCGTACTGCCACAGCCCATATCACTTCTCACAACAAACGATTGTACTGGTACATCTGCCTGCTCGCACAGGTGACGAAAAAAAGCACTGGTTTCCGAACTGGTCGCATAACGCTGATTGGCGTTGACTTTTATGACGGGCCCTTTGTTCAAAATGGGACCATGATTGGCATCATGCTTATCAGAAAAATTGGGGTGGATACCGTGTGCATTATCTGCTGAAATCATCAGAGAACGATCAATACAGCGGCTTAAATTTTCTGTTGTATCCGTTAAACGTTGCAGTACCGATTTCAAAAATGAGCCGTGTGCACCTGCTGCCGACACACTGCCGACTTCTTCATGGTCGCTACAAATCAGCAACGTGTTTTTATTGTTATCCGATTCCAGTAATGCTTTTAAGCCCACAAAGCAGCTCAGCAGGTTATCCAGTCGTGCCGAGCTGATAAAGTCATCGTGAAAACCGACAATGGATGCTGTCTGCGTATCATACAGACTCAGCTCATAATCCAGAACCTGCAGCGCATCCTTGGGTGATGAGGCATCGGCTTTAATTAACTGCAATAATAAATCACGAAAGTCCAGCGCCTTATCTTTTGGTAATTGCAATATCAGCGGCGGCAAATCGGTTTGGGCGTTGATTGTTTTATTAGAATTAGCCTCCTGGTCAAGGTGGATAGCCAGGCTTGGGATAATCGCTACCGGTTTTTCAAAATCGATCAGGCGGCTGACGAGCTCACCATCTGTTGTTTTATAGGTAACACGTCCCGCAATTGATAAATCGCGATCAAACCAGGGATTTAATAACACACCACCGTAGACTTCGACACCTAGCTGATAATAACTGTGTTTGCTGATTTCGGGTGTCGGCTTTATTTTCAGGCAGGGACTATCGGTATGAGCACCGACCATTTTAAAACCGCTTTCTACTGCCGATTCAGAGGCTTTATTAAATGCGATGATGGCGGAGTCGTTTCGGCAGACGTAATAACGCCCGGCAGCAAGCCCCTGCCAGCTATCTGCTTCATATAAACGCTGATACCCGGCTTGTTCAAGGCTGATGATCATGCACTCCACGGCATGAAAAGGCGTTGGTGAACAGCCCAGAAAATCAATCAGCTCATCATTAAATAATTGTTGTGAAGCGTCCATAAATCCTCTTAAATCGATATTTTATATAACATGTATTCATCATAACCCGTCAGTACTCTTACCATGCCCGATAACGCTGAATTAAGTTTCTCATCACCGCTGTCTACGCGCAACGCCCTCCCCATCAAACCGCGTATTTTTTCAGCTGTGGCCAAATAATGGATATTTTTGAGCCCGACCCTGCGAATAACTTCAGGGCTAAACTGCTGGTTACCGCGTCCAAATACTATGCCCTGACCGCCTATCACTGTGACTATTATACGCGCCTCTGCGGCAGAATACTGATCCATATATTGTAAAATCTGTTGTTCGGTTAAATCACTGCCAACCAGTTGCTGATTGATGACAAGGTCAATTCCCAGCAGGGTATTTTCCAGCCCTAACTCTTGCATAATCGCCGCCGGTGTTGAGCCTGAGCCAATAAAATACAAAACATCCGGCTGCATCTGCTCAATCACCGTCAGCGCAATGTTTTGTAATGCCAGTGATTCATGCTCGACACCGCCTTCTTTAAGCGCCTGCATGTGTTGATTATCCTGTGGCACCCATAATCCGCCATAACGCCGGGCTTTAACAACGCCATCACGAAACGCAACCTCGTCAATATCCATGACGTCAGCTTCTACCAGCCTCGCGGCTTTACCCCTGATGATTGATGCCACTAATTCACCGGCATGTAGCGGCGATACAGCATAGACGGCGGAATGAATTTTACAACCCGCAGGAATGCCAACAACCGACACCGAGTCCAGCGCATTGAGCGCTGATAAGGCATTATAGATGTCGCGTGCGGTGCCATCGCCACCGGCAAACATCAACAGATCAACTTTAGCTTTGACCATCATCTCAACGGCATGACGAGTGTCCAGCGGCTCGGTTTGTTCAGTCTCAGGGCGCATCACCAGACGATAGTTCAGACCGGCCTCTTCTGCCGCCTCTTGTCCCATAGTGCCCGCCACAGTGAGCACTTCAAATAACGCTTTTAACGCCGATAATGGCTGCAAGGCCTGCAAGCTCCGAGCCCCGGCCAGGGCTATTGCTCCCTGCTCAAAAGCGGCCTCGCGGATAACCTTGCCATCACTGCCTTTCAAGCCTAGCCGGCCACCAATACCCGCCACAGGATTAACAATTAAACCCAGTTTAAACAAGGACATACTACAGAGATCTCTAACTAACTATGGATGATAGTGGTATCATACACCGGCTTACAATTAATCTGCGAATTCTGCTGAGTCAAACATACATGAATTTCGAAAATGCCTTTAAAATACGACGTCACTGCCATCGTGTACAGATTGATCATGTCACCGTAGGTGGAGATGCTCCGGTGGTGATTCAGTCGATGACGAATACCGATACAGCCGATATTGCCGCCACAGTCAAACAAATCGCGGAGCTGGCCGAAGCCGGTTCAGAGCTGGTTCGCATCACCGTCAATACATCGGATGCCGCTGCCGCGGTGCCAGAAATCCGCCAACAACTTAATGCCATGGGCTGCCATGTGCCATTGATTGGTGATTTTCATTTCAATGGCCACAAACTGCTGACTCAGCACCCAGCCTGTGCAGAAGCCTTGTCGAAATACCGAATTAACCCCGGCAATGTTGGCCGTGGTAAAAAACGCGATGAACAGTTTGCTACCATGATTGAGTTTGCGATCAAATACAACAAGGCGGTGCGCATTGGCGTCAACTGGGGCAGCATGGATCAGGAGCTACTGGCCAGGCTAATGGATGAGAACGCCCAGTCAGCTGAGCCGGCCGAGCCTAAAGATGTCATGTTTGAAACCGTGATTCGCTCGGCTCTTGATAGCGCCGAAAAAGCCGAAGAGCTGGGTCTTGCCGCTGATAAAATCGTGCTTTCATGCAAAATGAGTGCGGTGCAGGATTTAATCGTCGTCTATCGTGAAATGGCCAAACGCTGTCAGTACGCGCTGCACCTGGGATTAACCGAGGCCGGCATGGGCTCCAAAGGTATTGTCGCCTCCAGCGCCGCATTAAGCGTGTTGTTGCATGACGGTATCGGTGACACCATCAGGATTTCACTTACCCCTGAACCCGGTGCAGGCCGTGAAAAAGAAGTGATTGTTGGCCAGGAAATTTTACAGACCATGGGGCTCAGAGCCTTCGTGCCCCTGGTGACAGCCTGCCCCGGTTGCGGCCGAACCACCAGCACCTACTTCCAGACACTGGCTGAAAACATTCAGAACTATGTTCGCGAGCAGATGCCCAGCTGGCGTGAGCGATACACAGGCGTCGAGCACATGTCAGTTGCCGTCATGGGCTGTGTTGTCAATGGTCCCGGAGAAAGCAAACACGCCAATATCGGCATCAGCCTGCCAGGCAATGGTGAAAAGCCCGTCGCCCCCGTGTATGAGGATGGGGTTAAAACGGTAACCCTGAAAGGTGATCATATCAGCCAGCAATTTCAGCAAATGGTTGATGACTATATTGAACGAACTTACGAAAAACTCTGAGCAAAACAGGCCGTCTATAAAATGGCGGCAGGTTAAAACAAAGTGCCCTTGTTTTTAATTCAATGTCCTTGAAAAAGCCACCTCTTCTCCCTGATCATAAACCAGGTCCAGCATCATATTGTCGCCATCGGCATCGGCACGGACTTCAGTCAGTCCCGCTTCTCGTGTTGCCAGATAGGCACACGTCGCCACAATCATCTGCTCATTATTAGCGTCTATAGAATGTATCAGGGTCATGGCAACAAATTTGGCCCGGTCTTTGGCACCGGGTTGATCAATTTTTTCATCGCCGAGCATGAAACCCGCGTCCATATCTGAGTCCATTTTATCGAGATATTCTCTTTGTTTACCGGGCAGACGTTTATTGCGGTCATATTCAATGATCGATTCATTATTGATATAGACAGTTAATTTATGGTTCATCAGTATCTCCGGCACACATTGTATTAGCCGTGCATTATACAACAGCTGCGATGCAAAACAGAGCCGTTGTCAGCAGACAGCTAAAAAGCCTGCCAGACACCGATGCCCGGATATCAAACACCGTCGACTGTTTCACTTTTGAATCAGGGACTATCAGCAGACATAGACTCTATGCCAGCGTGGGTTTGAAAATAAACACTTCTAAACGACTGCACTCAATGGACTAGCAATGCATAGCTGCAGCGTTCTTCAAAAGCTTTTAACCGTTAAAGCAAAAACGGCCGCATTATTGTGCAAGCTATTGAAGTCATCATAGAAAAAGAAGATGATAGGCACTGGCGCAATTTTGTAACGCGTACTGAAAGACGATGAAACTGAGTTTGGCCGCCTACTCATCTAAAGCGGGTACTGACGCCAAATTCATACAAAGGGACTTGAAAATGAAAATACAGGTTTATATGACAGCCATCTGCCCCCGCTGCCTTTATATCTCAAGGGTACTCAAAGAACTCAACCAGACTCACCCTGAGCTCGATATTGAATATATCGAAATGCTGACCGATTTCAAACGCTTTTCAAAAGCCGGTATCAAGATATTCCCGGCCATTGTCATCGGTAATGATATGCGAGCCTGGATCATGCCTAAGAAAAGCGAGATTGTTGAGTTTGTCGAGCAATCTATCGCCACCGTTGCAGACTGAGAGCATCAGTCCCGAGACCTTTAACCACAACAATTTTTCTGTTTTGTGCTGACTCGCGTTTTATCTGCACCATGCAAACCGGTACAGTCAAAAAACGGTGGTCACTGAGGCGCAGATGGTCAGCAACAGACAGATTTTATTAGCCCGGTTTATTCGTCATTCACTTTCAGATCTTTAGTTGAAATATTATGCAGGTGCAGGTCACGTTGCGGGAACGGGATCTCGATATTGTTTTCTCTGAATGCTTTTTCGATTGCAAAATTCAGATCACTAATCACTGAAACGCGTTGATCAATATTCACAATATGGCAGCGTAACTCAAAGTCCAGTGAGCTTTCACCAAATGCCAGGAAATAGACCTGAATCTCGCGACTCTGGTCATCTTTTATCACTTCTGCATGCGAAGCCGCGAGCGCCAGCAGCAAGCTTTTTACTTTCTCTGTATCCGTACCGTATGCCACTCCCACCGGTACTTTTATCCTTCCCCTGGTATCCCGCAGCATCCAGTTAGTCACCTGACCTGAAATCAGTTCCGAATTCGGCACAATGACATCTGCTCTGTCGAAGGTCTGAATCTGTGTCGAGCGAATGCGAATTTTTCTGACATAACCTTCAGTAGCGCCAACCTCAATCCAGTCACCTGTTTTAACAGGACGTTCAAGTAAAAGAATAATACCCGAGACAAAATTATTTACGATATTCTGCAGGCCAAAACCAATACCAAGCGACAGCGCACCGGCTATAATCGCAAGGTTAGAAAAATCAAGACCGGCAATACCCAGCGATATAATAGCGGAGAGGATAACACCGGTATAGCCACTGATGGACACTATCGCCTCTCTAGCCCCTCTTTCGATCTGTGTCTCAGGCAGCCATTTTTTTTCCAGACGGTTCTTAAACCAGCCACTGAAAGATAATAACAAAGCCAGGCTGGCTACCGCGATTATAATGCGCGAGGGCGTGATTCTTAATGAGCCGATCGTGAAACCATCGATAACATAATGCTGCACTTCATTAATCGCCGTATCTGACAATCCCCAGATACGCAATACGGCATAACCGACAACAAACCAGAGACCAATATTGATGATTACCTGCAACCAGAGGATGCCGGGGAAATGTTCCTGCCCATGCAGACCAAATAACTTTCTGATCGAGCGGTGCCAGGGCTGAGTACCGTGCTTTAGGCCGTAAAACATATCCTTAAACAGTAGCTGCGTCAGGTATAAAAACCCAAGCATGATACTGGTTCCAAACAGTACCCTCAAAGACTGAACGGAAAGGTTTCTGAAACCGGCAAGCTCGACAGTTAAAATAGCGATCAGCACAATATGTATGGTGAATTTCAACCAGAACATATGCTGGAATCGCGGTAAGCCACCCAGCAATCTGATCAGCCATAAAATACCGGCAATAAAGAAAACGGCATAAACTTCGCGGCCAAATAACAAGACATTTTCCGGCAGACTTTTTGCGATAATAGTGGCAAAAAACAGGTAACCGATAAAAATCAGCGTTAACAATACTTTAAGATTAACAGCCAGTGACTGCATCAGTTTTTTCGGCATTTTGAAAATATGGCTGGCAGGTTTGCAGGGGGCAAATAACACATGAATAACACATAACAAAATAAAATATACCGGCAAACCATAAGCCAGCATGCTAACAAACGGAATAGTGCTTGCTTTATGCGTTACCGTATAGGCAAAAAATGAAGCCATGACGCTGATTAATATATGCGGCAGAAAATGCGCCAGGGTCGACATCAACGCGCGATTGAAATATTCAGAAAAACTCTTAATGTAGGTCACACGCTGCAGGTCAGTTAATATGTTTTTTCTGATCGAGCTGGCGAACCAGTATATGGCAGCGGCAAAGAGCAGAAAAAATAGCGCGTTAGTTAGCGAAAAAAGAGACAGCCCGCTGTTGGTAACAACAAATTCACGACTGGCTTTAAACCAGACCGCTGGCTGGTCAATATTTTTTTCCAGAATATCAACAACAGTCATTCCCCTGGCAAATAACCTGGCCGCGGTTATTTTTTTATATTCCAGATTGACAGTATTTAACAGTTCTTCACTCTGCAATAACAGCAGACGACATTTGGACAGTTGTTTCTCAAGGTCTGAGTGTTCTTTTTTTAACTCGTTCCTTTTACGCGACACATCACCAGGCTCGCCTTTAACAACCTCACCCAGAGACTCCATATCCTGTTTCAGTTTAGTGATCTGCTGCGTTTTCTCCTCGATGCAGCCCTGCGCCTGTTGTTTAGCCTCTGATAATATAACCGTCCATTTTTTGAATAGCTTTTCATTAAGCCCTGTTTTATTAAGCTGCTTTTCCAGTTTCAGTACAGCCTTACCCGTATCATTGATACTGGTTTCGCACAGTGCCGGAACTGAAACCGTCAACAGCAGCAATATAATGAATAAACGCATAGATAACCTTATCAGTAGGAAATGTGTCAAAAGCCTGAAACGAAAAGGCCTCGTCTTTTTATTTAATATTTAAGCGCATGCCAGAATGATCTGACATCTGCACGTTCGTGTTTCATGATGACCGTAATCAGTATCTCTTCCATTGCCGCTATCACCGAGACAAAGGCAGCCAGATATAAGGGCCACCGCGCCCAGCCCATAAAAACAATGATATATGAAACCACGGTAATAAATACCGCTATTTTTACAGACCAGGTATGGTAACTGGTCAGTCTGTGGAATTTTATCAGGCCGAATAATACCGGTGTTGCAAAACTCAGGATAATCGCCACTACGTAGACAAGTTCCTGTTTAATAATTTCCGGCCATAACCACCAGGCAGCAATCGCCAGCGTGGTATATATGACAAAGTCCCCCCAGCTGTCCAGATGTGATCCCAGTTCAGTGATCATGTTTAAACGTCGTGCCAGATAACCATCCAGCACGTCCGTGAACAAAGTAAATAACAAGACGATAAAATAGGTTGTGACGTATTGGTGATGGGCTAACAGCAGTAACAGCGGCGCCATCAAGACCCGGATTATACTGATGATATTGGGTGGGTTTAAGAAATCTTGTTTTTCAATCATGCCAGGGCACCTCTTAACCAGCCTGTGATGAAGCTGGCTGACTAATATGGTTTTTTTCTAACGCCAAACCTGAACAACACAATTGACAAAGCCATTTCTATGATAATAAATATTACTATTATTCCAATGACTTGTATCAATTCCAGGTCATAAACAAGCATACAAAACATTGCCGGCAAGAGCGACTCAGGCACCTGGTCGAGCAATAAAAATTGTGAACTTGATGGCTTTTTTAAACGCCGTTTAATAAAACTCGAGAGCAGATCACCGGCCATGGATAACGCAGCAATCATCAGGCCAAAATAAACAGAATAACCCAAGAACAAAGACAACACCGATGTCATCACTAGCGATGCAAAAAGTCCGCGCCAGGTTTTTGTTTCTCCAAAAAGATACTGCTGATCCCTTAACCTGTAATACAGATCAACAGGCAATGACTGACGATGAGAAAACAGATAACTCGCAAAAACAGGCGCACCATTTGCGACCAGAATTAATATAAGACTATTTAATGTATCCATTCTCTGTTTGACACCTGTGGTTGCATAACAGACCGGGGCTGTCCCGCCGGTTTTTTCCTTTTCCTGGACCTGTCTAGTACCTCAGCGACTTCACAGGCGACTGTTGGGTGATGTTTTTCATGTATAAACGGCTGATCATCAGAATCAAGAACATGGATATTAGCGGGCCCGTTAGCCATAAGCCGGTATGTAACTCAAACTCCAAAGCAAACACATTGTTATACAGCAGGTAAGCAATGATCTCGGTACCGGATATAGCAAGCAAGCCAGAGAACAGCCCGAGTAAACTAAACTCGGATAAATGACTTCGCCTGAGGAAAGATTTCTTCGCCCCCAGAGTCCTCATAATAACAGCCGAATGCAGTCGTTCATCCATGCTCGATTGCATGGCAGCGACCAGCACCATCATGCCGGCCATCAATACGAAGAGCATGACATATTCGACGGCCCGGGTTACCTGCTGCATTATTTGTTTAACCTGCTGCATGATGGCATCGATTTCAAGCACGGTCAGAGTCGGAAACTGAGCAATCAGCTGGTTTAATATCTTTTTTTGTGCCGGCTCAATATAAAAACTACTGATATAACTGACAGGGAAACCGTCTAACGCTGATGGCGGAAATATCACATAAAAATTAGGCTGGAATGAATCCCACTGCACCGAACGAATGCTCTGAATACTGGCAACGATGCGCTGATCCGCCACTTTAAACGTGAGACTGTCGCCAATGCCAACCTGGAGCCGGCTGGCCAGTCCTTTTTCAATCGAAATAACCGCCTTGCCGGCCTGCTGCTGTTGCCACCACTGCCCGGAAATCAGCTTATTGTTCGTTTGCAACTGCGATGTCCATGACAGGTTAAGCTCCCTTTTTAATGACTCATCACGTTTTGTTTTATCATCGACTACTGCCATCACATCTATGCCGTTGATTTCTGTAATGCGGCCCCTGACCATGGGATAGAGGCCCTCATTATCAAGCAAATGCTGACTGAAAAACTGTTGCACGGCCTGCACTTCATCAGACTGTATATTAATCACAAAATGGTTAGGCGCTTTATCCGGAAGCTGGCCCTGCCAGCGGCTGATCAAATCAGTTCTTAATAAATAAATTGTCATCAGAATCATTAACGACAGACCAAAGGCCAGCATCTGCAGCTGGTTTTCTTTCCGGTGTCTTATAATTTGCTGTAAGCCTGTCTTCCAGGGACCAGACAGCAAACCGACACTTGCTCGACTAAAAAAGATCAGTATAAATGAAATCACGAATAAAATGCCGACACTAACAATAACGCCCAGCACTACTAATACTGTCAGTGTTAGCTGCCCCGACTGCCACCACATCAACAAAATGATACTGCTAACGGCCAGACCATAAACCAACAGCGAGCTGACCGGCAATGGCGTTATGTCCTGTCGCAACACCCTCAGCGGCGGCACTGATTTGAGCCGTAATAAAGCCGGCAAACTAAAGCCTGTCAGCGTCACGAAACCTGAAACAAAACCGGTCAATAGCGGGTATATGCCCGCTGACGGCAGGCCCGGGCCAAGAAAGTCTTTGAGTATGAGTAACAAACCTTCTTGTGCCAGATAACCAATAAAGCAACCCAGCAGGCTGCCGATTGCAGCCAGAATTATTAATTGCAGGCTAAATATCTGAATGATACTCTTTTGTGACGCACCCATACAGCGCATTAACGCCGACTGATCGAAATGCCGCTGGCCGTATCGGTTAGCGGTCATCGCAATCGCAATGCCCGACAACATCACGCTCAGCATCGATGCGAGCGACAGATACTGTTCGGCTTTATCCATCGCTGAGTTAACCGCTGCCGAGCCTTCGGTACCACCAACCAGTTTCTGGCTGCTGGAGAGTTCAGGGCTTAGCCATTTCTCAAACGTCTTGCGGTGGCTCAACTGACCGGCAAAACCGGCGAGGTAAGTGACCCGGCTACCCGGCTGAATAATGCCGGTTTTTTCAACATCCTGAATATTCATCAGCAAACGAGGCGCAATCACCATAAAGCTGCTGGCCTGACCCGGGTCGTATTTTAAAACCGCGCCTACTTTTAGCTGTGTTTCACCGAGCTCAATACTATCGCCTAACGACAAGTCCAGCAAACTAAACAAACGAGGTGCCAGCCACACTTCACCTGCAGCCGGGCCATAGCCAACCGCATGTTCCTCGCCGTACAGTACTGTGGATATTTTAATCTGACTTAATAATGGATAGTGTTGATCCACCGCTTTAATATGCGTTAGCTGAAACTCATCATTGGCGACAATAACACTTGAAAAGCTGATGCCAGTCGTCACCGATAAGCCGGCCCGTTTTGCTCTGTTGATAATGTCGGTATTAATTTCAACGGGGCTTTGCAGTAGCAGATCAGCTCCCAAGAACTGCCCGGCCTGGTCTGTCATCGCCCGATCAATGCGCTGGGTAAAGATACCTATCGATGTCATACTGGCAACAGCTATTAATAACGCCATCACTAATATTTTCAGCTCACCGGCATGCCAGTCTCTTAACAACAATCGCCAGGCTAATAAAAAGTGGCTATGCATGATGCAATCTGCCATTTTCCAGACTTACACAGCGACCACATTTTCTTGCCAGCATTTCATCATGGGTGACGATCACCAGTGTGGTGTTTTTCTCATGATTCATTTCAAATAAAAGATCGATAATATGCTGGCTGGTGGCATTATCAAGATTGCCTGTCGGCTCATCAGCAAACAATATCTCCGGTTGCGTTACAAATGCCCGCGCAATCGCAACACGCTGTTGTTCACCACCAGAAAGCTGCTTCGGATAATGTTCTAATCGCTGCGACAAGCCAACCCGGCTGAGTAAATTAAGGGCCTCAGTTCTGGCCGCTTTATTTGACTGCAGCTCTAATGGCAGCATCACATTTTCCAGTGCCGTTAAGCTTGGTAATAACTGGAACGACTGAAAGACAAAACCCACCTTTTCACCACGCAAAGCAGCCCGTCCATCCTCATCCAGCGTGTTTATATTTTTGCCGGCCAGATAGACCGTGCCACTGCTGGCCTGATCAAGCCCAGCCAGCAAACCCAGCAAGGTAGACTTACCTGAACCGGATGCGCCAATGATGGCAATTGTCTCAGCAGGCTTGATTTCAAGATTAACAGCCGTCAGGATATCCAGCATATCACCAGACGGGTTAGCCAGTGCCGGCACCTGTTTGCTTAACATATTTGCATAGATCGCTAAATCAGAAGGGTTTTGTATGTTTCGCTCGTCAGTATTCATTATATTTTTATTTATTAGTCCATCGATAGCGGCTGCAAAAAGCCCAGCCGGCTCAATTTTGGTGATTGGTGACAGTATCAGTGCCGCATATGGCATCAAGCCTGAAGCCGGCTGGGTCAGTCTGCTCGCTAACAAAGTAACACAACAGAAAAAGCCCTATCAAGTGATAAATGCCAGCATTAGCGGTGATACCACCATTAATGGAGTGAATCGCATCGAAGCTTTGCTAACAAAATACCAACCCGCTATTGTCATCATTGAACTCGGCGGTAATGATGGCCTGCGCGGTCTGCCGCTGAAAGTCATGAAAAAAAACTTAAAAAAGATGATAGTCCTGTGCCAGCAATACAAAGCAGAGGTACTGTTAGCCGGCATGAAAATCCCGCCTAATTATGGCAAGCGATACAGCGAAGGCTTTTATGACATTTATCAGAGTTTAGCCAGAGAATATACGATCAGGCTGGTGCCTTTTTTACTCGATGGTATCGGCGACAAGCGTGCATTAATGCAAGCCGACGGTATTCACCCGAGCGAAGCGGCTCAGCCGGCTATCATGCAAACCGTCTGGAAACAACTCGAAACAATGCTTTAGACCTTGGATTATATCAGTGACTTAATGACCGCCTAACCGCCTTTGGCAGAAGCCGGCATTTATCCGTGCTCGTTTCTGTACTTGAAAACCATCAAAATAAGCGTGATCACAATGATCAGAAACGCACAGACCAGCAGCGGCATGTTTTTCGTTAATTGTGCATGAGCAAACCAAAAACCATTGCCTAATAGTGACAGTATTAACATCCACATTGAAATGTCATGCGTCATTTTTGTTTTAATGGCTTTAATCAGCTGCGGCAAAAAAATAACCGTGGTAAAGATAGAAGCCATCCAGCCAAACAGTTCTGCCAGATCCATTAAAAGTCCGCCTTAACGATGTTGTTGTTTATTTCGTTGCTGTTGTTTTTTTTGTTGTTTTTGCAGGCGGTGCTTTTCGCTGTATTGCTCCACCTCTGAACCAATATGCGACTCACCGCGATTACTTGCCAGCTGCATCTGTTTCTCTCTTTCCATAAAACGCTGTTTTTGCTGTGCCGATAATTTATCATAACAATTTTCACAGCAAACCCCCTGTTGATAGTGCAAACTTTTTTTATCCTCAGCCGTAATCGGCAGTCGGCAGCCGTGACACATATCATAGCGGCCTTTTTCAAGCTGATGATTAACACTCACACGGTTATCAAATACAAAACACTCGCCCTGCCAGAGCGATTCCTGCTCCGGTACTTCTTCGAGGTATTTGAGAATGCCACCCTGCAAGTGGTAAACCTCTTCATAACCCAGCTGTTTTAAATAAGCGGTGGACTTTTCGCAGCGAATGCCCCCGGTACAAAACATGGCAACTTTTTTCGATGATTTTGCATCATGGTTTTTCTTTATGTAATCGGGAAACTGCCTGAACGATTCTGTCTGAGGATCTATCGCATTTTTAAACGTGCCAATTTTCGTTTCGTAGCTATTGCGCGTATCGATCAATGTAACTTCAGGGTCTGAAATTAATGCATTCCAGTCCTTAGCAGCAACATAGGTACCGACCACCTGATTGGGATCAATGCCCTGCACGCCCATCGTCACAATTTCTTTTTTAAGCTTGACACGGGTCCTGTAAAACGGCATCTCATCGTCATAAGATAATTTATAGCGCAAAGATGCCAGCCGGGAATCCGATTTAAGCCAGTCCAGCAATTGTTCGACAGCTGTGCCGCTGCCTGCCACCGTGCCGTTGATGCCCTCACTGGCCAGCAGCAGGCTGCCTTTAACCGCCAGCTCGTGCATTTTATCTAATAGCGGTTGACGCAGCTGTTTATAATTATCGAGAATGACGAAATGATACAATGCAGCAACGGTGACTTTTGACATGATACGACCTGATTAATATTTACACAGCATTATAACTTATCTGCGAAGTATTTTACTCAATCATTGTCAACAGCCTCAGATGCCTGATAACATCATCTGATGTTTGATTTATTCTTTATTGCTAACCGGCTGAATCGGGAGTTTTTTTCGTGAACAAGAGTTTGATCACCAATGGCCTTGCTGGCGCTGTTGTTATTATCGGCATCATCTTTCAGCATCCAATAATTCTAAGCATGGGCCTGTTTGCCCTTTCCGGCGCCGTGACTAACTGGCTGGCAATCCACATGCTGTTTGAAAAAGTACCCGGGCTTTATGGCTCGGGCGTTATACCGGCTCGCTTTGAGGATTTTAAACTGGGCATACGCCACCTGATGATGAACCAGTTTTTTACTGCCGAAAATATTGATCGTTTTCTAAAGGGCCCTGATGACAAACCCGACCTGCACCTGGCACCGGTTATAGAGAAAGTCGATTTGTCGCCGTCGTTTGATTCTCTGGTCAAGGTTATTATGGAGTCCTCATTCGGTGGCATGTTAGGCATGCTGGGTGGTGAAGAAGCACTAACCCCCCTGAAAGAACCCTTTATCGCCAACATGAAGTCATCGCTGATTGAAATGACACAACAAGAAAGTTTTCAGCAATTATTACGTGAAGAACTGGAACAGCCAGATGTGATGGCTGAAATACAACAGCAAATTGAAGACATTGTGCAGCAAAGGCTGGATGAATTAACCCCGCAGCTGGTCAAAGAAATCATCCAGGAAATGATTAAAAAACACCTCGGCTGGCTGGTGGTCTGGGGCGGCGTGTTTGGTGCGTTGATTGGATTAGTTTCAGCCACCTTTTTATAAAAAGTCGGATACGCTTAACTAAAAAAGAATCAGTTTATGAACAGAACGCTTAGAAACTTTAGATTACTGGCTTTGATAGAAGGCATTTCATTATTGCTGCTTTTGCTGGTAGCCATGCCATTAAAATATTATGCCGGTGTCACCCAGGTGGTACCTGTAATCGGTATGATACATGGGTTACTGTTTATGGCTTTTATGATGTTTTCGCTTGATATCAGCCATAAACTAAACTGGTCTGTGCCGTTCTGGTTGCTGGTTCTATTCTCTTCAATTGTACCGGCCGGTACTTTTTTAATGGATCTAAAACTAAAGAAAATTAACATCCCGGGCTAAAGCCTTATCCAGCCCTGCTGTCATAGCAAGGGCAGTTATTTTACCAGCTTATAACAGGGTTCGTATTTGCTGCCGGGCAATTTCATTCTTTGCTGTTCGACAAACGCAATCAGTAACTCATCCATTGGTTCCATTATTTCCTTATCGCCCTGGATTTCGAAACGGCCGTGTTTTTCGATTGCCCTGATACCCTCATCTTTGACATTACCGGCAACAATTCCGGAAAAAGCACGGCGCAGATTTGCAGCCAGTTGATGAACTGGCTGGTCCTTGCGTAACTTGAGTGCTTTCATATTCTCATGCGTGGGTAGGAACGGACTCTGGAACTCTGAATCTATTTTTATTGACCAGTTAAAATAATAGGCATCACCTTTTTGTTTTCTAAACTCCCTGACCTTTTTAAAACCTGAAATTATTTCACGCGCAACCTTTGCAGGGTCATTGACAATAATCTGATAATACTGCCTGGCTTCCTCACCCAGTGTAGCGGCAATAAACTGATCAATCTGATGAAAATAATCTTTACTGTTTTCCGGGCCGGTAAAAATTAAAGGAAATGGAATATGCCGGTTTTCAGGGTGCATCAGCACACCCAGAATATAAAGTATTTCTTCAGCCGTACCGGCACCTCCCGGAAACACCACCACACCATGACCGGTACGCACAAAAGCCTCCAGTCTTTTTTCAATATCGGGCATGATTACCAGTGCATTGACAATGGGATTTGGTGACTCGGCCGCAATAATGCCAGGCTCAGTAATACCAAGATACTGGCCATCGGTAATGCGTTGTTTGGCATGGCCGATGGTTGCGCCTTTCATTGGGCCTTTCATCGCACCCGGACCACAGCCAGTGCAAATATTCAGACCCCGTAGTCCCATCTGGTAGCCAACTTCTTTTGAATAATCATATTCAAAACGGCTGATTGAATGCCCACCCCAGCAGACCACGAGCTTGGGTAAGCTCAAAGATTTTAATATATTGGCATTTCGCAATATATGGAACACCGCATTGCTAATACCATCCGTTGACTCAAGGTCAAAGATGCGGCTGGCATAGATTTCATCATTAAGAAAGATAACATCGCGCAGCACAGAAAATAAATGCTCATTAATACCCTTTATCATCTCGCCATCAACAAAGGCATGAGAGGGCGCTGATGTTAATTCAAGCTTAATGCCTCTCTCTTGCTGAATAACACGGATATTAAAATCATGGTATCGTTCAAGCAGTTTTTTCCCATCATCCAGCGTACTGCCGCTGTTTAACACTGCTAATGAGCAGTTCCTGAAGAGTGAATATAATCCGCCCTGACTGGTATCGAGTAACTTATTAACTTCAAGCTTGGACAGGATATCAAGACTGCCTAGTGGTGAAATAATGGCATCCATTACATTTCTAGTCATATATCTACTCAGTTTGTTTATCTAATATTCATTAATAGCTGTTCTGCCCTGATATAACAAGTATCAGGAAAGCGTTTTCATTTCGATAAAATCTTTTAAATAGTCAACAAACAACTCAGCATCGAATGTCAAAGGTAAGCGCATCAGCATATTAGCCTCTTTATCCAGTATCAGAAGCGTCGGAAAACCTTTTAAGTTATATGTCTTCATGAACTGCTTGCCCTCGTCCGTTTCATATTCTATACGGGTGAATATATAATGCTCCGCAATGGCTTGTTTGACGATTTCTTTTGAAAATATTTCTTTATCTAATTTTCGACAGGTCGGACACCAGATTGCCGACATGTCCGCCAGAATAAAGCGGTTTTGTTGTTTCGCCAGAATTAGTGCCTGCGACAATTCAACCCGATTTATTCCCGTCGCCTCCAGCGCCTGCTGACCAAGATAGGTCTGTATTTTAAAAAACAGGAAATAGGCCAGCAAAAACATTAGCAAAATAACCAGCAGCACTCTCATTCGTTTTGTATTCATTATTAGCTGTTCTCTTTTTAAATTCATATCATCTAAATTTTTTTTCAAGCGTCTCAAGTACAAGATCATGCCGCAGCGGTATGCCATAGCGCGGCTCTTCATAAGGGAAAGCCTTGAACTTACCCGTTTTCATATAACCCTGACGCAAATACCAGTGGATTAATTCGCTACGAATACTGATAACTGTCATTAGCATCGCAACGCAATGCCATTGCCTGACAGCATAATGCTCAGCCTGCAGTAACAATGCTTTACCTGTGCCCTGGCCCTGGCCTGAAGGCTCAACGGCAAACATACCGAGACAGGCTTTATTGCCTAGCTTGCAAAGATGCACTGAGGCCAGCAGTCTGCCACCGCTTTCACAAAGCAGAAAAGCATTATTTGAAGCGTTCATCAAAGTAGCAACCTCATCATAATCGGTTCTCTGGCCTTTAATAAAGTCAGCTTCTGTAGTCCAGCCCTGGCGACTTGATTCGCCTCGGTAGGCCGATTCAACCAGTGTAACAATATTTTCAATATCCGCTTTTGAAGCCAGCCTGTAAGTTAACATCGATAGTTTACGTGCCAATTTTTTTTAAACAGCTTTTATTTTTGATCTATAATATAGACAAATATTTTAAAACTAAAGGACTATTTTTTCATGAAACGCTCAGACATTCGGCATGAAAACAACAATGCTTACCTGGTGATTGACCGCGGCAATGATGCAGAAAGTGACAGCCATTCAAGGCATTACCCGATTCAAAACCTGAGCCGCGGTGGCATCCGATTTTGCAGTAATGAACATTTTGAGATTGATGAAAGAGTCAACCTGCTGCTTTATATTGACGAAAAGCTATCTCATCAAGCCTGCGGCCGAATTTGCTATCATGATGAAGATCAGCAACATAATAATTATTATGGCATCAGCTTTCTCGATAAATACCTGAGCTTGTAATGGCCAGCCAGCTTCACTGCCGAGCTATTCACTCTGCAGACGCTGTCATTAAAAATAACAAAGGCCAAGCAGCAGCCTTTGTCAGGGGTGCCAGTAAATTCAGAAATTACCCGCAGCGCCTGCCCGTAAAATAGTCTTAAGTGTTTTATTGACACGTTCAGCCGTTTTTTTAACAACCAGCGGTAACGGGTTTTTATTAATCAGCACATCCAGACTGATCATCATTAACCAGTGCTGTTTATTCTCATCCTCAACCAGTGCTATTTTACACGGCATGTAGGCTGCAAAAATTGGATTATGTTTAACCATGACCCGCGCATCATAGGGATTACAAAACTGGAAAATTTCTATTCTGCGTGAATCGATTCCCCTGGCTATCAGCTCAGCAGACAATGGCTGATGAGAAACCAGTTTCATATTCAGTTCAATGGCTTTCGATTTTAATGCATCAACAGCATCAGCAGGCTTGATGCCCTGAGCCAGGGGTACTTTATAGAGCTGCTGTTCAATAATGTGGACTTCTTCCTGAGCCCCGTTTGCAAGCGATAAAAACCCGCACAAAAGACAACTGATCAGAACTGTTATTATTTTTTTCAGACTCACGTTTAAACTCCCTCTTTTTTAAGCAATCCATATTAGGATAGTTTGTTTTTTATCATTTATACAGTTATTAGCGTTTTTCACTGATATAGTCTTGCAACTGATCCGGATGAATATACTCTTCGGAAATGGCATAATGGCTGACCGAGACTTCCTGGTTCTGCAGCACTGACTGATTTTGGGTAAGCAAAGGGTGCCAGTCATGCAATGTTTTACCTTCATACAATAAACGATAGGCGCAGGTCTCTGGCATCCATTCAAATTGTTCGGGTTTATCCAGCGTGACTTTGACACACGCGGCTACTTTCTCGAAGCGGTGGGCGTAATCGCGGCAACGGCAGCTTTTTAAATCCAGCAGCTGACAACTAACACGGGTTTGATAGACCTTCGCCGTGTCTTCATCTTCCAGTTTAATCAGGCAGCACTGGCCGCAACCATCACACAGCGATTCCCATTCCTGGGCATTCATCTGGGCTAACGATTTGGTTTGCCAGAAGGCAGTGCCCGCATCGCTCACATTGCAATCCATTGTTTCCACTGAAGGAAAAGTGACTCATCTGTTGCCGCAAGCACTGAGCGCGGCTCCAGGGTATTTGTGAAAACAGGCTCTGCATCGACAGTACAGGCATACCCCCCTGCCTGTTTGAATATCAGATAGCCTGCTGAATAATCCCAGATGTTTTGTTTGCCGTGCAGGTAAAGATGCCCTCTTGCTGCAGCTAACCAGCACCAGTCAAGTGCCGAGGCACCATAGTTACGTTGCGATGAAAACGGTTTTTCTTTTATGATTCGGCAAGCCAGGTCATCACTCAGGCGCTTGAAATCAATGATTGCGGATGTCTGCTTTAGATTAATTCCGGCCGGCTTTAAGCTCAGTGTCTTGTTATTTAATTCAGCGGCTGCGTTTTGCTGGCTAAAAAAACATTCATCTCGAAGCGGATCATAGACCAGCCCGAGTTTAATTTCGGCCTCCTGGATAAGGGATAATGACACTGCAAAATACGGTATGCCGGCGGCAAAGTTGCTGGTGCCGTCAAGCGGATCAAGACACCACACAGGCTGACCAGACGACAGGGCTTGCTGCTGTTGCTGCACTGTCATTTCTTCAGACAGAATGACAAACTCAGGCCAGCCGGAAGACAACTGCTCGATGAGCCTGTTATGCACGGCATAATCAGCCTCGGTTACGATACTGCCATCAGTTTTGTGTTCTCTTTCTACTTTTGCAAAACGCGGCAGTAATTCATCTTGTGCTGCGCTTTTAACAATCTCTTTTACTGTAATGATATCTTTAACATTCATTGTATTTTTAGATGATTTATTTTCTGGCAAACTGTTGCACCATCGCCCTTAGACGCGTTGATTCGCTCAGTAGCTGGCGAGCTTCTTCTGCAGTATCCGCCGATGCTCTGGCAGTCTGATCGGCAACGTCATTGATATTCACTATATTTTTGTTAATCTCATTTGAGACCGCCGTTTGTTCTTCTGCAGCCGTGGCAATTTGCAGGTTCATTGAATTGACCGTTTGTACTGAACCACTGATCTCAGCCAGGTTCTCAGCCATTTCTTCGATCGTTTCCATGTTCGTCTCGGCACTCGACTGAGCTTTCAACATCACATCAACGGCTTTCTTCGCTTCCACCTGCAAGCTTTCAATCATGTCCTGAATTTCCTGAGTAGATGTATGCGTTCTGCTCGCAAGCGTTCTGACCTCATCTGCGACCACAGCAAACCCCCTGCCCTGTTCACCGGCACGCGCCGCCTCAATCGCAGCGTTTAACGCCAGCAAATTAGTCTGCTCTGCAATGGCACGAATCACATCAAGCACAGTGCCGATAGTTTCAGTCTGCGTCGCCAGCTTACTAATAACATTAGCTGCCAGTTCTGCATCACTGACCATATTCATAATAGAGGAAATTGAATTAGTAGATACCAGGGCGCCCTGGCTGGCTAATTTTTCAGCTTTATTGGTGGCAACAGAGGCATCGCCGGCGTTTAAGGCAACCTCCTGAACTGTGGCCGACATCTGGTTCATGGCCGTGGCAACCTGCTCGATTTCCATTCGTTGCTGATTAATACTGCTATTGGTTTGCTCAACCACGGCAGCCGCTGAATTGGCAATGCCATCAAGCTTGCCTGCCGCTTCATCGATTGACCAGACAATGGTTCTTAAACGTTCCTGTTGAGAATGAATCACCAGCTGCAGCTGGCCTAATTCGTCTGCCCGGCCTGTAAACACATGCTGAGCCACGGCATTGGAAAATATTTTTTCAGATTCACGCGCATAGGTTACCCAGGGTTTGGCTATCATAGAAGCGACGATAACAGCCAGCACAGCACTGGCTGAGATTGCGGCAATAGCCTCAACTGAAACACCCCCGGATGCTAACAATAAAAAAATCGGTAATAATGCAAACAGATAACCGCTTATCATTTTGCCGGTTAAGCCCAGCTGAAACTTGTTTTTTACGCTTTGCCAGAGCGAACCACCGTTATTGAGCTGCTGATATAAGGCCTTGGCTCTTTCCACGATCTCAGGCCTGGGTTTTACCCTTACCGACTGATAACCCACTACCTGGTCGGCCTCATAAACTGGTGTCACATAGGCATCCACCCAGTAATAATCACCATTTTTACAGCGATTTTTAACAATGCCCATCCAGGGCTTGCCCTGTTTCAGATCACTCCACAAATTGGCAAACGCCGCGGGGGGCATATCCGGGTGTCTGACAAGGTTGTGGTTCTTGCCCATCAGTTCAGTGTCTGTATAACCGGATATATTGATAAAATCTTGATTACAGGAGGTAATCGAACCTTTAAGGTCGGTACTGGAGACTATATGTGTCTCTTCAGGGTAATTATTTTCCTGCTCGGTGACAGGAAGATTCGTTTTCATTAATGCCCACCTAAAGTGCTCTTAACAGTCGGCAAACGTAAAATAGTTAGCCGTTTTTCAATATTATAATTGTTTTAAGCACTCAACAAACAGCTAATCTTTATTCCGATAAGTGTATCGCTATACACAAAATTGTTTGATAGGTTGAATGAAACAACAATTACGACAAGAAACCAGGGCTTAATAATAACAAAAAATTCGCTAAAATCAGCAGAAATGCCTTTTAATAGCTGTTTTAATACACTCTTTGTGGTTTTTTTTAGAATCTGGCGTTCGGCTTCGTTAATTCAGCTGTGAAAAAAAGCCGCAGTGTAAAGTACAAAAATAAAGCGCCGCGATCTAAAAAACATTAACCTACTGCAGTCGTAATGCTGCCCTGACTGTTCTAGCTCGCTTTCTGGCATCGCATTCGATCAATTAAGCATCAGGCCGCGATGGTTTTGAAAGAATAAACCAGATTCCATAGAGCATTATTGAGGCAACTGGCAGCAGGAACACAAGCGCCAGCTCTCTAAAAAAAGCGAGATAGATAAAACTGGCTGTCATCATCGTCACAGACATCAGCTTGGCCGAAAATGGAATCACCCTGTTTTCACTCCATTGCTGAAGAGCCGGTCCAAAAAACGGATGTTGATACAGCCAGTTGTGAAACCTTTTAGAACTTTTAGAAAAACACCATAATGCCAACAACATAAAGGGTGTCGTCGGCAACACCGGTAATACCGTGCCCACAGCGCCTGTTGCAAAGAAAAACCAGCCTAAAAAGAAATACATCAGATTCATTAACGTTATGTCTCGACTCTTTATATAAATATAGAAGCTAATAACACCTAACTCTAGTTCAACTTTATTGAGTTATCAGCATCGTCATGGCATTTACTTTCATAGCGCTAATCAAGCAATTGCCTGATATATGCACGCTGATATTTGCCAGCCTATTATCAGCGCTTCATTGCTCACGGCATACAGCACCCTGTTTTGCTAGTATAATGGCTTCATTAGATTCTGACTATTGTGTAAATTATGACAACAAAAGACCAAAACAAAAAAGCCAGCGAGATTAAAATGACGCAATACAGCCATGGTTCGGGCTGCGGCTGTAAAATATCACCCAAACTCCTCGATGATATTCTAAAGACTGATCAGCAGGTATTTGCAGACACGCGTTTACTGGTGGGTAACCAAAGTAAAGATGACGCAGCGGTATATGATTTAGAAAACGGCAGCTCTGTCATCAGTACCACTGATTTTTTTATGCCCATTGTTGATGATCCTTTTGAATTTGGCCAAATTGCAGCAACCAATGCCATCAGCGATATCTACGCCATGGGCGGTACGCCTTTGATGGCTATATCCATTTTTGGCTGGCCCATCGACAAACTCGGAGCAGATATAGCCAGTCAGGTCATTGATGGCGGCAGACATGCCTGTCAACTGGCAGGCATACCACTTGCTGGCGGCCACTCTATTGATTCACCGGAACCCATTTTCGGACTGGCCGTAACAGGACAGGTAGAAAACAAACATTTAAAACGAAATGACAGGGCCACAGCCGGCTCAAAACTTTTTTTAACCAAGCCAATAGGCATCGGTATTTTAACCACCGCGTTAAAAAAGAAAAAGCTAAAAACCGAACACATGCAACTGGCTTCTGCAACAATGCGAATTCTAAATAAAGCCGGTGCTGAGTTTGCAAAGCTTGACGCCGTGACAGCAATGACCGATGTCACCGGCTTCGGTTTACTCGGTCACCTGACTGAAATCTGTGAAGGCAGCGCGCTACAGGCGCGGCTCGATTATAAAGCCGTACCCAAACTCGACGACATTGAATATTACGTTGCTGAAGGCTGTTCGCCTGGTGGCGCCCAGCGAAACTTCGATAGTTACGGTGAAAAGATAGCACCGATGACAGCGATGCAGCGCCAGATTCTTTGTGACCCGCAAACCTCTGGCGGTTTACTGGTCGCGGTTAAAGCAGATGAACTTGACATATTCCAGCAGACAGCAAAAACACTGGGACTTGAGTTAGACTGCATTGGTGAACTGATCGCGCCTCAAAACCAACACCTGATCGAAATCATTTAAGCCGTTATGACTGAATTACCACAAATAAGTGATTATAAAAGTATATTTCTTAACGATACAGAAATGATGGATGTTCGCGCGCCTGCTGAATACAGTCAGGGTGCCTTCCCGCATAGCTACAGTCATCCTCTAATGAATGACGATGAACGCCATGCCGTTGGCTTACGATATAAAGAAATGGGACAGGACAGCGCCATCGAACTGGGGCATCAACTGGTATCGGGCGAAATAAAATCGTCACGGATAAATAACTGGTGCGATTTTATCAAACATCACCCGCACGGCGTTTTATATTGTTTCAGGGGCGGGCTTCGATCCAGAATCAGCCAGCAATGGATTTTTGAAAAAACAGGCATCCGCTTACCCCGAGTAAAAGGCGGCTACAAAGCATTGCGCCGGTTTTTAATTGACGAGCTTGAAAACAACACCGGTATAATTCAGCCGATAATTTTAGGCGGCAGAACCGGCACCGGGAAAACGATCCTGCTCAAGCAGATAAAGCAGAAGATTGATCTGGAAGGACTCTTTAACCACCGTGGTTCAGTTTTTGGAAAACACGTTACACCTCAGCCATCACAAATCGACATTGAAAACAGCCTGTCTATAGAGCTCTTAAAACTGGTCAATGCAAATAACAAAAATATCATTTTTGAAGATGAGGCACCCAATATAGGCTCACGCAACATTCCCAAAACGCTCTACTCAAAAATGAAAGCATCACCACTGATACTGCTTGAAGAAACAGTGGAAACAAGAACTGATATTATCTTTGATGAATACATCAGCAACTCATTACAGGAATACCAGTCGATACATGGTGAAGCAAATGGCTTCGAACTCTGGTCAGAACAATTACTCGCCTCACTATCAAGAGTTCAGCGAAGACTGGGGGGCGAGCGTTTTAAAATAATAGATCAGATTATGCGTAACGCCATTAGCACACAGCTATCGAGTAATGATGACAGCCCTCATAAAGAGTGGATAATAAAGCTTTTAACTGATTATTATGACCCTATGTATGATTATCAGCTTACCAAAAAAAGCGAACGGGTTGTGTTTCAGGGTAATGCCACAGCGATAGCAGAGTTTTTGAAAAAAAATTACCACTTAACTTAATACTTACTGCTTTTCACTTCTTCTGCTTGTATTATATTATTTAGTCGAGACGATATCGTAGGCATGGACACTCAATGGGCAATCGCAAAAAAACAGTATCTCTTGTATTAGGCAGCGGTGGAGCCAGAGGACTAACCCACATTGGCATCATTCACTGGCTTGAAGAACATAATTACGAAATAAAAACCATTTCCGGTTCATCAATCGGGGCTCTGGTTGGGGGTATTTACGGTGCCGGCAAACTCGACACCTTCGAGGGCTGGCTCCGTGCATTGCAAAAGCGTGACGTGCTTAAACTGCTTGATTTTGCCTATAGCATGTCCGGGCTATTCAGTGGCGACAAAATCATGCAGACCCTCGAAAAGTTACTCGGTGATATCAACATCGAAGATTTACCGATCAAGTTTACAGCGGTAGCCTGCGACCTGGATACAGAAAAAGAGGTCTGGTTTGATAAGGGCTCCTTATTCGAAGCCATCAGAGCTTCGATATCAATCCCGACGATATTCACACCTGTCTCCTACCACGGCAGGCTTCTGGTAGACGGCGCGGTACTGAACCCCGTGCCTGTTGCCCCGACACTGAGCCAGCTCACAGACATCACCATTGCCGTCAGCTTAAGCGGCAAGCGAGAACTGATTAACGAAAAAAAACACACTGATAGCCCCCGACAGGTAGAAAACAAATACCTAGCGGACATTTCTAATTACATAGACAAACTCCAGAAAAAGTACCGGCCACAACAAATTAAACAGGCTGATGTTTTTGATGTCATGCTTAAAACCTATGAATCCATGCAAAATACCATTAGCCGCTTCAAGGTGGCCGGCTATAACCCGGATCACTTATTAGAAGTGCCGTGTAACGCCTGTAAAATTCTTGAATTTTATCGCGCAAGTGAAATGATTGATTATGGCTATGCACTGGCAGAGAAAAATCTTTCCCGGTATTTGTAAACATATTCAGCTGCTGTATTTACTGTAACAGCTGCTATCCATATCGATTATTTCAACAGTCACCACATCAGACAGCCGGTCTTTTTTTATTATATTTAACACCGATGCGCTCAATACATTCTTATCCGCAATATCGCGCCCAGGTCTAATGCGTATCTCAACATGGATATAACTTTTATTGCCATTACCGACACGGTAATGGCGTGCAGGTACGCACCGTGTTTTAATATTTTCAACATTAAACAAACCCGTATTAGCCACTGCCTGATGAACATTTTTGACCAATGACGCCAGCGCATTGTCATTCAGTATATCTGCTGAGCAGTCAATCATTACGTGTGGCATACACAATCACCCTGGCTACTTTTTCAAACTCTGTTTAAAATAAAATCTGTTAATTAAGAGTGCCGCAAAAAACATGATTAATGAAAGAACAATTAATGGTGACAGCACATAGATATCCAGCAGGTCATAAACCGAGCCGCTGGTGGCAGCCTGATAGATCACGGTCGAAAACACATACGACTTAGTGGCGACCCCAATTAGCGCCGCCACTAAAAATGAAAACACATTTACCTTCAATATGCCCGAACTGTAATTAACAACAGAATGAGGGAAAGCCGGCATCAGCCTCATGGCCAGTAAAATGAAAAAATTATCATTCTGCCTGAGCATTGAATATACCTTTGATGTTTGCACTCTCTCAATCCAGCCAGCTGTTAACCGCTGTGAAAAGAAATAAGCTGACAGCCCGCCAAGAGCAGCCCCTGCCGCCAGGATAATACTGGCCGTTAAGGGTGGATACAACGCCGCTGCCACCCACAGAAATAAAGAACCCGCCAGAGCAAAGGTAAACAAAACAGCCTGTACCACTACCAGCAATATCATCAACCACCACTGATCTGCGTATTGTCTCGAAAAAGCAATAATCTCTTTCGGCTCTAGCAGACCGGATAACTGTAAACCTATACCCGTTACAATCAATAGAAGAAGCACAATAATTTTATATTTATTTTGCATCTGTCAGCTTCCTGAATTATATTTTTTTGATCACTCTTTACAAAAGCCTGCAAACTTACGGCAACCAGCACCTGCACTCTGCCTGCCCCGTCGACAGCCGAGACGGTGACCTCATTACCTGACCATGATGGCTCCGCCTGCTGTTTAGTTTATCTTGCCTGGGTATACGTTCCATTATTAAATAACTAACAACACCTCGCTGCTTTGAAGCCGGCTTATCAGACTATAAAAAATCACCCAGGCTGCCTTCAATCATTTGCCTGCGGATACTTCAGGGCAGATTTCCTGGGCGTTATGGCCGCTGCCGAAGCGAGTTATCTGTAACGCGCTTACACCAGCGATTGAGGTCAGCCTGTTATTAGCAATGATCCGGCAGCTTACACTCATCAACATTTATTCAATGGTTCAGCTGTGATTTTATCACCACTGATGCATGTTATTTAAAGTATATTTGAGCTAGAACAGAAAAAGTAGTTACCTTTGCAGCTAAGCTCAGGCCAGATGATTGAGTATCATTTATGGCGCAGGAATTAATACTCTTACAAATCGCGGCCATATTGCTCACAGCCAGACTATTTTTACTGAGCTGGCGACGCGTTTCAATCTGCCTGCAATTATCGGAGAACTACTCGCCGGTGTATTACTGGGGCCATCATTGCTTGGCTGGGTGACACCCAATGAGGTGCTCAAATTGCTGGCTGAACTGGGCATTATTCTTTTGTTATTTGAAGTCGGGCTCTAAACCCAGATCGAAAAGTTAATACAGTCTGGTGCCAGGGCCGCACTGGTTGCTCTTAGTGGCTTTATACTGCCCTTCTTGCCCGGCTTCACAAGCAGTTACTGGCTTTTTGAACTGCCACTTATCGTCTCGCTTTTTATCGGTGGCACCTTAACTGCCACCCGTATCGGCATAACCGTCAGGGTTTTATCTGACCTTGGCCGACACAATAGCATCGAAGGCCAGATTATACTGGGAACGGCCGTGATTGATGGTTTGCTGGGTATCTTTTTGCTGGCGGTGATCTACGAGTTTTCAAACAGCGCTCAGCTAGCGATATCAAACATCGTATCCGTTATCTTTTATGTCAGCCTGTTCTTTGTACTGGCGCCGGTCGCTGCCAATCTGCTGACACCCTTGATTAAATATTTACACCGTAATACGGACATTCCCGGCCTTATCCCGGTGGCACTGGTTTGATTGGTATTGATATTTGCTTATATTTATCATTTGTCAGGAGCACCGGGCCTATTGGGCGGTTTTGTTGCAGGCATTATCCTGGTGATTGCCTATACCACACTGGCAGCACCGATCTGGATGAAATATTATTATCGTCGCCGGGAAAAAAACAGCTCATAATTAGCCGTTGTTCTCAAGGCCGCATTGCCAGCATTCTGTAAACTGAGATTCGTGCTGTTCACCACATTGACGGCAATGCCATAAACCCGGCCTGCATTTCAGTGGTATTAACAGTTCTGACAGAATCTTTCTCGCCTTTTTCAGCTGAGACTCATCGCTTAGCCATAACTCAGGCCAAACTTCATTGACTGGTACTTCACCGGCCAGGCTATAGATCATGTCGTTATTTATAACGCAATTGATTCCCTCAGAGGCAAGTGCATTTTGCAAATGATAGACCAGTAAGCGGTCAGCTGAAGCATATAACTTTTTCATCTCAGGGCCTGCGGCTTCTGTATCGGCGAATACATCTAATGCTCTTTTTTATCTTTTTTATTGCTGTTTGCCGTATCAAAATATCTCATGCCTGCAATAGATGCCGCAATAACAACCACGCTTATAATTATCACCAGCCAGAACACATTCATATTTATCACCTTTTGTTAAGCATAAACCCGCTTGCAGAAAGAGCCGCTAACGCAGCCATTCTTGCACCGCAATATTGCAATAATAATTTTTAGATAGCGATGACATGCGGTACACTAGGCCAAATTATTAGTTTAGAGGATGTTAGGCTTTGAAAACACAAAACAATAATGCATTATTGCCCAAAAAAATGTTACCAATTATTGTATTCAGTTTATTTTCCTGTATCAATATGCAAGCCACAGCAGCAGAAAAAACTGATAATGAAGCCGCGATGATCGCCACTGAAGAGCCCAGCAGTGAGCCGGCTAATGAAGCACAAAATGACGCCAATATGGATACAAACAGTGAGCAAGCGGTGATGGCAGAGTCTTCAGGCATATCCCCACCTGTCGAAAAAAGCACCGTAACTGAAGCCCAGCCAGCGGCTGATGAAATGCCGATGGCAGAGACGACTGTCAATGAAAACACCATGTCTGCAGCCGCTGGCATCAGCTATAGCAGCATCATGGAAATACCTGCTGATTATTACGCGGTCCAGGTTGTGGCTACCAGCTCAATGCAGAACCTGAATAACTTTGCTCAAAAGCATCATCTGTCAAACAACCTGAGCACCCAGATTGAGGTGCAGGGTAAAACCTGGAACATACTGCTCTCGGGTGCATACCCTACACGTAAAGAAGCCAGAGCGGCCATCGCTGATTTCCGCGGCAAGCTATCGACTTCGCCCTGGATAAGACCGGTGAAAACACTTCAATAAGCCGGCCCTTTCCAGGCCAGCTAACAACTGTTGTGCAGACCATTGCACAGCACTTCCCCCCGTCTCTTCGATAGAAACCATCAGCTCTAAAGGTCTCCGCGTGACGCAGCTCATGGCGCCAGTCGCTGAAGCTGCCATTGTTTTTCAGACCCTGGCTGATACAAAAACTGATCATGCAAACGGCTGTCCCGGGCCTGCCAGAATTCAAAGCTGGTTGGCACTACCCGGTAACCGCCCCAAAAAGACGGCAAAGGCACCTCGCCACGGGCAAATTTATGCTTCATCTGATTAAACAAGGTATCCAGCATAGCCCGGCTGGTTACCACCTGGCTTTGATGTGAGGCCCAGGCACCAATTTGGCTGCCACGCGGTCGGCTCGCAAAGTATTTAATTGATTCGGCCACTGAAACCTTCTCGGCAAGGCCGGTGATTTTGACCTGCCTGCCCAGTGCTTGCCAGGGAAATAACAAACTGACTTTTGCATTTGCAGATATCTGTACTGCTTTACGGCTGGCGTAATTTGTGAAGAAAACAAAACCACTGGCATCAAACATTTTCAGTAATACCATTCGCTGCCAGGGCTGACCTTCGGCATCGACAGTGGCCAGCACCATAGCAGTGGGTTCAGAAATATCCGTGCTTAAGGCATCCCGATACCATGATTCAAACTGTTTAAAAGGATCCTCATTTAATGACTCCCGAGTCAGGCCTTTTGCCATTAATTCACTGCGTAGTATTTCTGATTTCATAAGCGCTACTATCGTTTATTTATTATTCATATTTTCGGTTCTGACATAATCTCACTATCGGTCAGCTCTGTTTTTGCCCGTGCAAGACCATCGAAGCAAGCTATTGATTAAGCCATCTACAACGGCAATAGCCGGGCGAGAAGATGTCAGGCTGATTCAGAATCACGGCCAGCTAACAGCAATAACAGCATTACCTGGGCATAAGACAAGATCAGTAGCCTTTTTCTGAATCAAATAGTTTATCAGTTTAAGGTTTTTAAAACTCAACCATAGCACAATCGCTTTCGATGTCGCCACGCGTCTAATGGTTTTCAGTCACTCTTAATTTCAACAATCTCTATGCCAAACAGGCCAACTGCGTATCGCTATGCGGCAGAAAAGCCAGCAGGCCGGCCTTGCTTACAAGCGCATCTCTTGCGCAGACAATAACCTTACAAATAACCGAGTAATTTGCTCAAGAATTCACTTATCCCAGCATCAGATATTTGAAATTCCAAAGCATCAATCAAGGCTGTAAGCTTGAAAGCGAATTATAAATAGCCGTAAGGCAATCAACAAACAAATGGTGGAGTTTTAAAATGTCTGAACAAACTGATGTTGAAGTAATGCGCGGAATGAAGATCATGGTAGTTGTATTTGTTGTTCTTTTTGCAGGTATCGTCTTTGCCGCACGAACTATCGTTTACTAAACGGTTCTTTATAAACGCTCTGAAATCGTTCAGAGCGTTTATCCCCTGCCGGTGAAACAATATCCGTTCAGCCGTTGCACGCTTATTTAAAAAACCACAGCTTAACGGCTTGCACTATTAACAGCTTTCGTTCACGTCTTTTTATAATCACGCCTAAAAAACAAAACCAGTAACATAGCGCTACTGAGTAAAAGCAAAATAGCCGACAGCACAATAAGAGCTTCTGACATCGTTATTCCAAACAACAGTTCGGGGGTGTAACCGCAAGCCTCCCAAACTTTGAAAACAGAAGGTATCCAGCGGTCAAGTGCGAACCAGACAGGCAGTCCGGATTCCATATTGCAGTCACCGAATACAAAACCACGCTCCGTACCCAATAGCTGGTATGACCTTTCAAACAAAGCGGCTGACAATAACACCATCAGCAGTTGAGAAATAAAAACCACGTATTTCTTTTTGAGATAAGCGAATGCAAATGCCGCCACTAGCATTATTGCAAAAACCAGAATCCGCACATGTATACACAAAACACAAGGCAGATAGCCAAGCACATACTGATAAAACAAAGCAGATACTTCAAGACTGACAGCCAGGATCAGCAAGCCAAGCCAGTAATATTTACTTAGTGAAATATCTGATATTTTTTTAAACATATAAGCCTGCCTGAGATGATTTAAATAAATATAAACGTTATGAAACATGGCGGAAGGTTAAATTAATTCTTTCTTGCATTGCTTTGCTGCTTTTTGGAATTTGATGCAGCCAGTTTGCCTGAGTTTTTCCCTGCATGATGAGCAAACTGCCATGAGGCAGTATAAAAGACTTTTTTAAAGATTTATGTGTTTTATGTTTTAACTGAAAACACCTGTGCTGACCGAAACTCAATGATGCTATTACCGGTTCAGAGCCCAGTTCAGGCTCATCATCAGCATGCCAGCCAACACCGTCCGCACCATTTCGATAGCGGTTAGCCAGAACACTATTAAAAGGAGCACTGCATAATGCATTTACCCGGCTCATAAGTGTTTTTAGAAGCGCTATCCACGGCAGACCAGCACAGCGTAAGCCAGAATACCCGTAGCTTTTACCCTGGTCGGCATACCAGGCACTGAGCCTGGGAACATCGTATTCTTTACCGTATAGCCTGATACGGTGCTGCGTCCATTCCAGCTGACGCAACAGTTCATTAAAATAATAATCGGCTTCTTCGTCATCAAAAAAATTCGGATAAAATAAAATATCTGCACCTTGCAAATCTATAACGTGACAGCTTTCCGAATCAGAAAAAAGATCAGCATTCATAAACAAGCCGCTCAGGTATTGGAACGTATAGCCGATTCGATTAACTGCAGCTTAGCCTGCCAGTCTTCACTCATAGTCTGGTTTTCTGCCATCAATTCCATCAGGCCATAAGCAAGCTGACGGTTTTCTGCCGTCATATCCTTTAACTTGGAGAGCAAATACATATGCCCCCCTTTTTGTATATCCAGAGTTTTTAATAAAGCAAACAGCAGCAACGATTGCGAAGAATGCGGGGCCGCTTTAATAATTTCATAGACACGTTCTAAAACATCACTTCGCATATTGATTCTCAATAAATGGTAATAGCAGTAATGGCTGAGCAGAACAAACCGCTATCAGTCAGAGTAAAATTGTAGCAGAATCACCCCTGACTGCCCATTATTATTGCCCATAGTCGATCTGTACACCGGCAGCGCGTAGCTCTTTCTGCCTGGCAGTCAGGTATTGGTTATAACTGGCATATTCAAAATACTGTCCGCTACTGACATAACGCAGCATTTCTTTAAAATGAAAATGATACAGCCGCCCATCCGCGCGTGTGACTTCGCTGCCCTTGTCAAACAGCACCGTACCGGGCCGGTAGTCCAGCTTTAGCCTGCTGGCCCAGTCAGCGGCTGTGGTTATATTGCCATCGACATCGGTAATCGTTTTGTCTGAATAGCTATCGAGCCGAACCAGCTTGAAGTGAGAAAGCTCTTCTAGCACCTGTTTATGCTGCAATACCTTCTGGTGAAACTCTTCACAGCCAGCGCAGTCTTTATTTTCAAATAAAATTGCCAGCGGTTTTTTATAAACAGAAAAATCGGTGATTTCGCTAAATAATTGGTGAGACATCAAACGATAGACAGGCTTGTTTTGTAGTTTAATATACTCAGCCAGTTTCATTTTATAGTACTGCTTATCAATCACATAATTAAATGCATGCATCAATGTTGCCGGTTTACGGTAGCCGTTTAACTGCAGTACTCGCCGGCCTTTTGAGTTCATAAACACTATCGTCGGTGTAAAATGCACCTTGAGCTGACGCGCCAGTGCTTTTTCGCTATACACTGTATCTTCATCCCATTGCACCTCGCGGTCTCCGAGAATATTGATAGCAATAAGCTGGAAGTTTTTTTGTATATAGTCTTTAGTTTCACCCGTGCGGAAATTTTCATCCAGCATTCGGGAGCAATACGGACATCCCTCAAGATGCATGAATAATATCAGATGCTTATTTTCAGCATCAGCCTCCTTGCTATCCTCATTGATTTCAAGAAAACTGTGCTTGAACCAGGCTGGAATTGTATATGAAGGGGTAGCAGGTGCCACCTTGTTATCTTGAGACAACGCCATTGTTGGTAATAAAATAAAGCCAAGCCAGATAAGGGATAACCTGTATTGTTTCATGCCAGTCGTATCCTATAATTGTTTTTATTAGAGTCTCATAAAACACATAAAGAAGACCACTGCTAAATCTATCAGTTCACTAAACCTGTGACGCGAAAACTTTAACAAACCGGTATTCAGGAATAGCCATGCAAAACCACTTTTTAATCGACTGCCTGTATCAAATGCAGCGTGCAGGCACACACCAGCAGGTTTATGCCATAGGGGAATCAATACTCAGAAAATTTAATATCCAAAACTTCAAATATCTGTGGCAGCCCTGTCCGCATATTTTACAGGCGCCACAACAATCAGTTAGCTGCTGCCCCGAAGCATGGATGAGGCATTACAGGGAAAAACAATACGCCGACATTGATCCAAAATTTCAGTCTGCAAACAAATCCCGCAAGACTCTGGTATGGAACGCATATGAACTGATAAAGAAATCCGATACAACAACACAGCCGTTCTGGAACGATTCGATCAACTTCGGTCTACAGCACGGTATAACCATCCCAATCAAAAGTCATTTAGGAGGTGATGGCATGTTATGTATTTCACTACCTTCTAACGCTAGCTGCAGGAAAGACACACTTCATCATTTATCGTTATTTGAAATACTCGCCCATCATCTGCAAATTAATATAGAACGTTTACTGATTGACAGTAACACCGACATTAAGATGCTAAGTATCCGAGAAATAGAAGTCCTGAAATGGACAGCTTATGGAAAAACAGCAGACGAAACAGCGAAAATATTATCTATTTCATATACCACTGTTCTGTTTCATTTAAATAATGCAAGAAAGAAACTCAATGCCAGCAACAAACACCAGCTTACCGCCAGAGCAATTGCTCTGGGCATAATATAAGTTGTTGTTACTAAAATTTTCTCATCTGAGGATAGTTAGTGAAAAACTTTGTTAAAACAACACTGGCTGTCAGCACGTTATTTGAGCTCTGATCACTTTCGGCATCTCTGCCTAATATGATGGCCACCCATAATAAATATAAAATACTTCTTATCTGTTGTTCTGTTTTTTTGTTTTTTTGTTTGAACTAAAAATCGTCTTACCGGCAGCGTTATCGTTTTTTACTGTATCGCTGTGTTTCTTCTTGCTCTGGTTTTTAGCGCCAGTATTTTTCTTAGTCTGTGTTTTCTTGAAATCCGTTTTACGGCCGTCTTTTTTATGGCCCTGTGCATTGTCTGTAGCACGCAGGCCCGGTTTTGCTTTTTTGGGCTTTTTCGGCTTTTTAGCTTTTATCGGCCGGCTATCCAGTCTGGATTCCGGCAGATTATGATGCGGCTCAAAGCCGTCGATTAATTTCCGCTTTAGTAATTTCTGTGTCAGCCGCTCAATATCGGCCAACTGATCAAACTCGTCAGCACTGACTAATGATATGGCCTGGCCGTTTGATCCTGCTCTGCCTGTGCGACCTATTCTGTGCACGTAATCTTCTGCCACCGTGGGCAGGTCAAAGTTAACCACTTGTGGCAGCTGGTCGATATCTAAACCCCGTGCTGCGATATCCGTGGCTACCAGCACCTGTACAGAGCCATCTTTAAAACTGTTTAACGCTCTTGTCCGTGCGCCCTGGCTTTTATTGCCGTGTATAGGTGCCGCTTTTATGCCGGCTTCTTCCAGGACCCGTGTAAGACGGTTTGCACCCTGTTTGGTTTTAGTAAACACCAAAACCTGCTGCCATTGATAATCGTCTATTAATTTTAATAACAATGCCGATTTTTTCTTTTTATCAACCGGACAAATCCATTGTTCTACCGTTGGCGCTGTAGCATTGCGTGGTGTCGCCGAGATTTCAACCGGCTTATTGACTAAGCCTTTCGCCAGATTGCGGATATCGGCAGAAAATGTCGCCGAAAACATCAGGTTCTGACGTTGACTGGGCAACAGGCTCAGAATTTTTTTGATATCAGTAATAAAACCCATATCCAACATGCGATCAGCTTCATCTAAAACCAGCACTTCTAACTGATTAAACTTGATCGCGTTCTGATTATATAAGTCCAACAAACGCCCCGGTGTCGCCACCATCACATCAACCCCCTGGCGCAGAGTCATCATCTGGGGATTGATTTTTACGCCGCCAAACACCACCGCCGAACGCAAAGACAGGTTCTTAGCATAAGTAGAGACATTCTCTGCCACTTGAGCGGCCAGTTCGCGCGTCGGTGTTAAAATAAGTGCACGTACCTGATTGGCCTGAGCGGCACGGCCTGTTGATAAGCGCTGAAGAATCGGCAAGGTAAAACCGGCTGTTTTACCGGTACCCGTTTGAGCAGCCGCCATCACGTCTTTACCTGCTAGTATTGGCGGAATTGCCTGTGCCTGGATCGGCGTCGGCTTTTCATAACCTTTCTCGGCCAAGGCCTGCAGAATAGCGGCCGATAAACCTAAGGCATTAAAGTTCATGCAATCATCTCTCATCACGGACAGCCAACAAAAAGCGCTCTATCAACGGCCGTGCAGCATACAGGATTTCAATAGACTGAGCCAGACAAGATAGATGTAGCGGCTTCAGAAACCACTGTATAAATCACAGGCAAAAAAAACCCCGTGATTAACACAGGGTTTTTCTCAAACCAAAAACCAACAGGTCATTTAAACCTGAATGTTTGAAGCTTGAGGACCTTTTGGGCCGTCTTCCACATCGAAAGTTACCTTCTGGCCTTCAGCCAGAGTACGGAAACCATCACTTGCGATTGCTGAGAAATGAGCAAAAACATCTTTGCTACCATCATCAGGAGTGATAAAGCCGAAGCCCTTAGATTCGTTAAACCATTTTACGGTTCCAGTTGCCATGATGTACCTCTTTAATATTTTAAAAGTTGTGAGCTGTTACAAACCTTGCGAGGTAATTAACAGGAGATAACTTCTGACAAGAACCAGGGTAGTATGTAGCGCCTTGCAGTGTAACAGGATTCTATCCATAGACACTACAATGGCTATTATAAATCACAAAATATGAAATTCAAGACCAGAACTTTGTTGAATGCCTGCAATTAGACAATATAAGCCGAATAAGCCGATATTTTACTCGACATTAGCGTTTACTAACGTTTCACGGACATAAATCAGTCATTTGAGCAGCATGTTTCTGGCGAGCTCTATCATGCAAAACTGACTCGCCTGTATTAGAATGCACCAAAATGTGCTTTTTTAAAGCCCGGCAATTAAACTGACACAGTGAATTTTTTTGAAAAAAATAGCCATATTTGTTGATGTTCAAAATATTTATTACACCACGCGCCAGCAATATGGTCGGCAGTTTAATTACCGAAAGCTATGGCAAACAATCGAGTGTCAGGGAGAAATTGTTAGTGCAACCGCTTATGCGATTCACCGTGGCGATGACAAACAATTAAAGTTCCAGGATGCTCTCAAACATATCGGCTTTACTGTCAAACTAAAACCTTATATTCAGCGCAGTGATGGCTCAGCCAAGGGTGACTGGGATGTCGGCATTGCCATTGACATTATGGAAATCGCCGAAGCAGTTGATACGATTATTTTATTATCCGGTGACGGCGACTTTGATTTGCTACTGAAAAAGGTCAGGCATAAATATAATGTCAGCGCCGAAGTTTATGCTGTTGCAGCCCTGACCGCTAACTCACTTATCGACGCTGCAAGCTGTTATCACGCTATTGATGAAGAGCTGTTACTTAAATGAAAGGTTAAGCATTAATACAATAGCAGCGCCCGTGTTAAACAGCGCTGCATATTGATCGGTTTATTTGCCGCTATAATTTGCAGCAATATAATCACCACCCAGGGTTAAAAACAGGTACAGCTTTCTTTTGCTCTTATCTGCAAGCCCTGCATTATCAAAAATAACCACCCATTCCGGATTACCTTTAATTTCTTTTTGCTCAACCGACGTGGCCTTAACAGCAGCCCAGCTTTTATCGACCACGTTTCTTTTAACCAGTGCGGCCAATATTTTAGTAGCGTTGGCTTTCGCGGCAACTGAATCCACCGGCAAATGCGAATGCGAATGACCGTGATCGCTTGCATGATCATGGCCACTACCCGCAACCGCCGCTAAAGAAAACCAGCTGAAGCAGATACCCAGAAACACTATTTTAAATGACATTTTCAGTCTCCAGAAAAATTAAAAAATCGATTCGTGACTTGTTGATGTTGAGCGCTTGACAGGCCTGGCCGCTCTTATTGGCTTTTTATCCATGCGCTGATATTCACCTTTTGTTTTTAAGGTCACCGTCACAGGATACGGGTTATTATTTTTCCAGTACCAGCCATGCATTCCGGCAAACAAACTGGTCAATGAACCGCTGGACTGATTCGCCGTGGCTTTTTTAAAACTTTTAAAAGAGCCGCCTGAGTCGGCTGCCGGTTCTGCATGAAAATCATAAAACAATTCAGCGCCTGCCGTCGCCCAGCTATACTCAAACGGGGCATGCTTTTGAAAACTCAATTTATACTCTGTTTCACCGCGCGCCGGCAGATTGATCAGAATCGTATCCTTCCACTGGTCAGTGGAAAGTGCGGCGGGGTAAGCACTGGATGAGCCGGCCGCTGACTGATACGCTTGCGGATCCGTATTGTGTGTATAGCCATGCATTTGCTGCAGAAAAAGCAACAGGCCTGATAATATCAGCAGATAGTTTGCAAGCAGGCTGAAGGCTTTAAAGAAATGTGTATGGCGCCAGGCAGCGATCAACAGCAGCATCACTACCAGCGCCGCCAGCTGACCCAGTTCAATGCCTAAATTGAATGAAATAATATTAAGCAGCAAGCTGTCCTGGCTTAGTGGCAACTCTTGTAACCGGCTAGACAGGCCAAAGCCATGAATCAAGCCCAGCCCGGTAATCATCAGCATCATATTAGGTGCTGCAATATTGAGGTATTTACGAAAGCCATCAATATTGGCAAAGGCGATATAACAGACGCTCAGTGCAATCACAGCATCAACCAGAAAATAGTTAAGCTGAATCGCATTGAAAGTAGCAAAAATTAAAGTAACACTGTGCCCCAGCGTGAAAGCCGTGACATATTTAACAATATCACGCAAGTTATTGAGAAAAAAGATAATGCCAAAAACAAAGGCAAGGTGATCGAAACCCGACAGCATATGGCTGGCACCGAGCCACATATAACGCAAATTGCCGCCTTCGATAATAGCCAGTTTATCTGCCTCACTCATACCATGGGCAGCGGCATATTGTGATAACAGGCTCAGCAGAAAAAAACCGGCAAGCAGGAGATGCGTATTAAATTTATTCAAGGTGAAAACCACTTTATCAGTTAAAAAGTATATGCTGCCCGTTACTTATAGCAGACAGCATTAAAAACACTATAAATGTGCTGTGACATCATAGCTTAACAACCAGAAACACACTTACCGGCTTTATTGAACTCCATTGTTCGCCCGCTTAACGGCAAATAAACCGCTGCCTTAGTGGCTTTTATAAAGCGATCAGTTCGCGTACCGCTAATCAGCTCGCCATTTTTAGTTGCGGCCTCGTTGGCATGTGATGCAATCACTGAAGCCGGTTTTATCAGTTTATTAATAACGTAAGCCGCTTCTTTTGGTCCCGTGGTATAGGTATCACCGATATTCATCACAGCCAGCCTGGCACCATAATACTGCCGCACCACGGTTTCCTGTTCAGCAGTGATGCCCGTATCACCTGATAAATAAACCACCAGCCCATTTGAAAACGTCACGACATAACCTGTCGGTGGCCCGGCATAGGCCGTTAAGCCTGCGGCATCTAACATATGGCCTAATTCGCCCCCCATCATTGCTCCGGCTATACCGTTTGAATGCACCGCCGGAACCGTTGTCAGCGATACCGAACCGATTTGTTTTGAACCGCCAAACCGCACCAGTTGTGAGTGTGAGGCATTACCACCTAGTTTTTTAAGCTTCGCTGCAAAAAACTTTGGCATTTCGCTGCCCGTCACAATCACACTGTTTTTTTCCAGCGCGATATTAACCGTATTTGTATTCGGTAGTGCCGGTACCGACGTGTCCGGCTTCGCACAGGTGCCGGCATTAACCGCTTTCAGATGGCTGTTACCGACATGATCACCGTGCATATGGCTGACCAGAATGACATCAATTTTACCAAGACGTGCATCACTGGCACCGGCAACAGTACGACCGGCATCATATAAAATCCGGGTTCCATCAGGGTCTTCTAAAATCAATGCCCGGTCAAAGACACAAAACTCACCGTCATGGCTGCCCAATGGCGTAATTTTGACATTGGCAGCAAAAACACTCGGCGCAACAAGCAAAAGCAAAGTGCCAAAAACCACCCTAAAACTAAATGATATTGTTAATTTCATAAGCTGATCCTTTTTATCATGACAGAACAATTCGCAGATAACCTTAAGATAGAAAACGAGCAACGGCCACCGGCATTTTATTATCACCCATATCGATCGATATCTGTTATAATCTTTTCCAACTTCTGGTGCACTTCGGTCTGCACCTGTCTACACTGCGGTAATCCAGCACGATTCCTTTAGTAACACTTAACTAGATAACGCCTAGACCGGTCCAAACCATGTGACCCAATCATGTGTATTGAATAGGCAAATCATAATATACATTTTTGGAGAATACCTTAGTATGTCATTTGAATCACTCGGTTTACGCACCGAATTACTCCGTGCCGTGTCCGAAAAGGGCTACAGCTCGCCATCACCAATACAACAACAGGCCATTCCTTATATCCTTGAGGGCCGCGACATTATGGGTGGCGCGCAAACGGGTACCGGAAAAACAGCCGGTTTCACCCTGCCATTATTACAACGCTTAATGAGTTCGGCTTCTACAAAAAAAAGCCGCGCTATTCGAGCCCTGGTATTAACCCCCACCCGTGAACTGGCAGCACAGGTGGCAGAAAGCGTCGACACTTATGGCAAGCACCTGCCATTAAAATCCACTGTTATTTTTGGTGGCGTTAGCATTAACCCGCAAATTAAAAAAATTCGTGATGGCGTGGATATATTAGTTGCCACACCGGGGCGCCTGCTTGATCACGTCAGCCAGAAAACCATTGACCTTTCACAGGTTGAAATACTGGTACTCGACGAAGCGGACCGCATGCTCGATATGGGTTTTATTCGTGATATCCGTAAAGTTCTGGCCCTGTTGCCTGAGAAAAAACAAACCTTATTATTTTCAGCCACCTTCTCCAATGAAATTAAAACGCTATCAAATAGCCTGCTAAATTCACCCGCTCTGGTAGAAGTGGCGCAGCGCAATACGGCCTCTGAACGTGTCTCTCAAGTCGTGCACCCGGTTGATAAAAAACGTAAGCGCGAACTGCTTTCTTTTTTAATTGGCTCTGAAAACTGGCAACAGGTATTGGTTTTTACCCGTACTAAACACGTTGCCAACCGCCTGACCGAACAGCTTAATACCGACGGTATTAGCGCCGCAGCCATACACGGCAATAAAAGTCAGGGCGCACGCACCAAAGCACTGTCTGAATTCAAATCCGGAAAAACACGCGTTCTGGTGGCCACCGATATCGCTGCTCGTGGTATCGATATTAACCAGTTACCACATGTCGTCAATTTTGAGCTGCCCAATGTAGCAGAGGACTATGTTCACCGTATTGGCCGTACCGGTCGGGCCGGTAATGAAGGTGAGGCTATGTCACTGGTCTGTGTGGATGAACTGAAGTTACTCAAAGACATTGAACGACTGATTAAGCGCGAGATACCTAAAGTTGTGTTTGACGACTATAAACCGGATCCGTCGATCAAGCCGGAGCCGATACAAAATGGACGCGGCCAGCAACAGAATTCGCGCAAACAGTCTGCCAATAAAAACAGCAGACGAACTGCAGCAAAGCCTCGCTCAAACAACCAGAACCGTTCATATCGCGGCGCAGAAGCAGCGCGTTAACCAGCGGCTAACAAAGACAAACGAGAGCTGAGCTTTCGTTTGTTATTAGCGCATCACGATGCAGCGTTTTTAAACCACAAAAACTCAAAATGGTAACTGAAAATGAAACCCCGAATCTATCATGTCATCAGCGTCGAAAAAACAGAAGCCCCCTCAGGAATGGAAGAAGGAGACTGGCACCGTTACACGATCGGACAGGGCACCTCAAAAATTGATGGCATACGCTCCGGTAGTTTAAAAGACGTGACGCAACATGCCGAAGCCTTTGCAAAGGAACTCAACGAGCGTGCGATCAATGGTGGCTCGACTTATGCCCCACGCAAAAAAGCCTGATGCAAGACATCAATGCATCATAAAACAGAGTCTAAATGATGCCGTCTAGCCTTTTGCGACTGAACATATTACAAAAACAGGCAGCCATTTATTCATGTTTTCGTTGTTTCTATCACTTTCCAGACACCTGATTCCATTCAAAGCAAGTATCAAATGATTAAAACCAAGCGGTTTTTTGATCAATACTTTTGTTAAACATTCATGCCTTGAAAATAACTGTTTATATTTTAACTGCGATTAGCCCGTCAACGCTTAAAAAAGTGCTATGCTCTACTGTATATCTAAGTGTCACTAAGTGTATTAAAAGAGTATTTTACTGGCTATGCAATCCCGTTATTTGTCCACCTTCCGCAGCAATCAATCTGTTACATTAATTACGCTACTGACCGCACTGCTACTTTTTACAGTCACATCGTCCTGCCGGGCCGCGCCTCAGCCACTTCAAATCAGCTGGTTTCAGGCCACGGATTCAGCCTGGACTTATCAAAATGAAACTGAGCTGGCGAGCAGCGGGCTTCGTTCAGTCAGCGGTGTAGAGGCAACCGGCGGGCATTTCTGGTATCAGGCCGACTTCAGTGTCGCCAATAGCGGCCGCTATGTACTGGATTTTAAAAACTCCAGTACCATTGGCCTTTTCCAGCTACATGTATTTGATTCTAACCGGCACAAAATCGCCCGCCTAGAAGGTGGAATACAAAGTAATGCCGATAACCCCTTCTTTTTGCGCCATGGCCGCGAAATAACACTGGCAGCAGGAACATACCGCCTGATCGGTGAGATGTCAGGCCCCTTCTTTCTGGCTCAACCAGAACCTTATCTGAATACGCTGGCCGATTACCGGCATGCTATCAAACCGGGCAACGCCCTGGTTTTACTCAGTTTAGGCATTTTTTTAGGTCTGGGTATTTATTACGCAACATTATCACTGGCTCGTCAGCGAATGGTAGAAGCCATGTATGCGCTGTTCATATTGGGTAATCTTCTCTATAACAGCATGTCCCTGCTGGTCTTTCCTGAACTCTTTAAGCTCAACTGGATTTATCTGGTCAGTGTGCCGATATTGTTCTCCAATATCGCTTATATCGTTTTTGTCATGTCATTACTTGAGATACGCCGTGTTAACTTTCCAGGGCTTTATTGGACTGGCCGCTCTCTGATGGCTGTGATGCTTATCTTTATAATTTTAGCCGGCTTGCTGCCTAACTGGTCATTAGAATTTGCGCGTTATGGGGTTGCATTATTTCTGATGTATGGCTTAACGGCCGGTATCATGCAATCGCGCCAGGGACTGGTCTCAGCCAGCCTTTACCTGATAGCCATAGTTTCATTTTTTATCCTCGGCGGCATTGCAATCACCCAGTCTCATAGCTACGGCTCAAATACCTTCTATATCGAACATGTCGGGCTGTTTGCTGTCGCTGTCGAAGTCATCTTGCTCGGCCTGGTACTGTCATATCAGTTTGCCGAACTGCAGCGTGAAAAAGAACATATACAGACGCGGCTAAAACACAAAACAAAAATAGCCCAGACCGATTCACTCACCGGTCTGGCAAACCGTTATGCTCTCACTAAAGAACTGCATGCACTGCCAAAAAAAGGCAGCTTCACTTATATTGACCTCGATCGCCTGAAATATTACAACGATGCCTACGGCCATGCACATGGCGACGAATTGTTACGTAAATTCTCCCGAAAAATAAGCCGACTGCTAATGGACAAGGCAAAAATTTACCGCGTTGGCGGTGATGAATTTTCAATCCTCTGCTCCAGCGGAGACCTCAAATGGGTAGAACATGTGCTGTCTGAAACCGTTGCTTATCTGCATGCGGAAGGTTTCAAGCTCGCCGGAGCCAGCTCAGGAACGGCATATCGTTATGAATGCCATTCACTGTCAGACCTCAAACATCTCGCTGATATTCGTATGTATGAAAACAAACAGCAAAGAAAAGAACCCAAATCTGCATAAAGTCAGGTTTTCAAACAGCACGATATTAACAACTGGCTTGACCGCGGCCTGTGAAAATACCGTTCAGGCAGCCGCCGCATCATCCGTTAACTCAACTTTTGCCTAACGCTATTCAATTATAAAAATATGAGCCGGTAAAAATCAATCCAACATTATCGCAGTAGCGCACAGCAGCCGTTAGCTGGCAGCGGTTCAGCTGCATTTATGTCAACATGCAGGGCATAAATAGCGCCAGCAATAAGCTTAAAAAATTATTTTTTTACTGCATAAGCCCACTAACACATTCCCGAGCGGGTATTTTATTTACCTGACTTGAGCTCAACTCCTTTATACTAAAAGTATGGATAATAAGCTTATCAAACGCTATCATCTGCAAAATTTTCTGCATAGTATTATCCTGCTGGCAGGCATGCTGATATTGCTCGGAGTGATCGGCTGGCTGGTGGCAGGTTTTCTGGGTATCCTCTGGTCATTAGCATCGGGTCTTATATTTTTAATCATTGCCTCTGGTATTTCATCGCAACTGATACTTTTTCTTTACGGTGCCCGTCCGGTATTAAACAACCAGCTGTCACTGCTAAATGATATTGTTGACTGGCTTGCAGTACAGAGTCATTTAAAACAAACGCCGCGTCTTTATTACATACCCAGCCGGGCGATGCTGGCATTCTCGGTGGGCATACAAAAAGACCCGGCTATTGCCGTCAGTGATGGCATGCTAAGCGCACTCAATAGTCGTGAAATTCTCGCTGTGCTGGCCCATGAAATCAGTCATATCCATAATAAAGATTTATGGGTCATGGTGGTAGCTGATGCCATCAGCCGCATTACCAGCGTGATGGCATTAACCGGTTATATAATGGTGTTGTTTTATTTGCCCTTCTCGATTTTTCAGCAGCAACAGATACCCTGGTTACTGCTGATCTTATTAATGATCGCCCCGAACCTAAGTGCATTGATGCAGCTGGCCTTATCACGAACCCGTGAGTTCAATGCCGATTTACAGGCCGTGAAACTCACCAGCGATCCGCACGGATTAATCTCAGCCTTAAGCAAAATAGAGCATTACCAGACACAGGGTTTTAAACAGATACTCTTGCCCGGGCTGCGCCTGCCCCAGCCGTCTTTATTACGTACCCACCCGCTTACCGAAGAACGCATTCAGCGACTATTAACGATGGCTCAGCACCGGCAACATCCCTTTTTTAATCAACAACAGATGCCGCCTCACCGGCTTCCAAGGTCTCGCCGGTCACCCAGAATCCGCATTAACGGCTTATGGCATTAAGACTTGATCTTTATCAGTGACCTGATAATCATTCTGCGTTAGATTATTTTTCAGCATCATTCAATATTGCTCTGTTTGCTGCAAAAGGAGTCCGTCATGACAGACATTGGCGCATTACTGGGAAACCAGGCAGACGATTTACTCTCACACTCTTGCTCTACCATTGCCTCAGCCTGCCTGCACCCACCGGGGCCAGATTATATCGAGCGTGTGCTCGCACATAAAAACCGTAAACCGGCTGTATTGCGTAACCTTAACAGCATCTTTCAACACGGTCGGTTAGCCGGCACCGGCTACCTCTCGTTGTTACCCGTGGATCAGGGTGTAGAACACAGCGCCGGCGCCTCGTTTGCACCCAACCCGGCTTACTTTGATCCTTCAAAGCTGTTTGAGCTTGCCATCGAAGGCGGATGCAATGCCATTGCATCGACACTGGGCGTGATGCAGTCAGTAGCACGGGACTATGCCCACCGTATCCCTATGATTTTGAAAATCAATCACAATGAATTACTCAGCTATCCGATGACTTACGATCAGCGCTTATTTGCCAGCGTCGATCAGGCTTTTGATATGGGAGCGGTTGCCGTCGGTGCCACTGTCTATTACGGTTCGGCAGAATCACGCCGACAGATACAGGAAATCAGTGAGGCATTTGAATACGCACACTCTCTCGGCCTGGTCTGTGTCTTATGGGCTTATTTACGCAATGCCGATTTCAAAAAAGGCGGCACCGATTATCACACCGCCGCTGATCTTACCGGACAGGCCAATCACCTTGCCGCGACAATCGATGCCGATATTATTAAACAAAAACAGGCCACCAATAATGGCGGTTTTACCAGCATCGGCTTTGGTAAAACCCATGCCGCGATGTATGAACAGTTATGCTCCGAGCACCCCATTGACCTGGTACGCTATCAGGTTGCCAACTGCTACATGGGCCGTGTTGGCATGATTAACTCGGGCGGTGCCTCGGGGGAAAATGACCTGCAGCAGGCGGTACGCACGGCGGTTATCAATAAACGGGCGGGTGGCATGGGGCTGATTACAGGCCGCAAAGCGTTTCAAAAACCAATCAGCGATGGGGTTGAGCTGCTTAACGCGATTCAGGATGTGTACTTGTCAGATCAGGTCTCACTCGCCTAAGCTCACTCAGCAATAGAAGATACTATGCTCATCGTGATTGCTGAGCAGAAAGCGCCCGCCTGGCTGACCACAGCATGGTCGCGATGCCAGGGCACACTGACAACTGAGTGCAAGCTCAGGAGCAAAGCGGCGGCTGTGACGAGAAGCGTCCGTCGCTTTCAAAGGCCATGAAAACCGGTGAATCATGCAATACACTTTGCTTATTTTTGCCATTATTCTGACCACGGCCGTCTATACCGGCCTGCACTATTACCTGTACCGCAAGCTTATGCATATTTTTCCAAACCACCGACAGCGGCTCATATCGGCGCTGCTAATGCTGGCTTGTTCGCTGTTCGTGGTCGAGGCGCTTAACCTTGCCGGGCTGACCCGGTTTGTTTCCGCTCTGGCCTGGCTGACATATTTCTGGATGGGTTTTATAGTTATATTTTTTTTCATCTCAGCACCGCTGGATATAATAGAGACCGTATCGAAATACTTTCAGCTCACATCGCTACAGACCCTGCTGGCATCAAAACAAAGAACCATCGCAACAACTGCACTGGTTTTATTGTTAGCTTGTCAGGGCTATTTTAACGCTCAAAAAATTAACCTGGAAACGTTTACTATAGCCTCTGAAAAAATAAGCACGCCTTTGCGCATCGTGCAGATATCAGACCTTCATCTGGGTTTATTAACCCGGGAAAAAAACATTCGTTTGCTCAGCCGCACGATCAACTCACTAGAACCTGACATCCTCGTCTCAACCGGCGATTTAGTCGATATGCAGCCGCTTAGCGTGCAAAATTATGCCCGCCTGTTAGCAGCCATAAAGGCGACGCTCGGCAAGTATGCGGTTATTGGCAATCATGAAGTATTCGCAGGGCTGGATAAAGCCAGAGAGCTGATTCATTCAGCCGGCTTTAGCCTGCTAAGCAATAGCGGCACCACAGTAAATAATTTGATCGATATTGTTGGCGTTGATGATGCATCAGTCAGCGGCAATATTTATAATAGCGACGTGAATGAAAGCCAGTTACTGGCAGCCTACTCAAATAAGCGCTACACGCTGCTGCTAAAACACCAGCCTGTTGTGGATGCGGATTCTGCCGGCCTTTTCGATCTGCAGCTCTCAGGCCATACCCATGGTGGTCAAATCTTTCCATTTGGCCTGCTAACGAAACTGGTCTACCCGCTGGGTTTTGGCTTAACCCAGCTTAACAACGCGCAGTGGGTGTATGTGAGCCGGGGCACGGGAACCTGGGGGCCGCCGATCAGGCTTCTGGCAAAGGCAGAAATCACCTTGATTGTGTTGCGCCCGCTCTAAAGAGTGGGCCTAAACCGAAAGAGCTGATGTTTATTCCGGGCTGATATTTATTCTTCTATTTCGGCATTATGATATACATTTTGCACATCATCATTATCGTTTAACAAATCCAGAAACTTTTCAAACATTTCAGCATCATCACCGCTGACCGGGCATTCCGTTTGTGGAATGAAGGTAATGGTATCGACTTCGAACTCAATCTCGCCGAGAAGATTTGTCAGTGCTGTCCTGGCGTTATTATATTCTGTATGGGGTGCGAACACGGTGACCATGCCCGCTTCCGATTCAACGTCTGTCACATCGACATCAGCATCTAACATCGCTTCCAGAACCGAATCTTCATTATCGGCTTTGAAGACAAAAACAGCACTGTGATCAAACATATGAGCCACCGCTCCCGGCGCACCAATTTTAGCTTTGCTTTTGGTAAAACAGACTCGCACATCGTTAAAAGTACGTGTATTGTTATCCGTAAGGCAGTCAACAATGACATTACAGCCGCCCGGGCCAAAACCTTCATAACGAGCCAGCACAAAATCTTCACCTGCGCCACCTTCAGCCTTGGTCAGTGCTTTTTCTATTACATGAGCCGGTACCTGATCTTTTTTAGCATTATCAATTAAACGCCGCAATGCAAGATTGCCGTTAGGGTCTATACCGCCATTCTTAGCACAGACGTAAATTTCCCGGCCATATTTTGAATAGACTTTTGCCTTGGCATCAGACGTTTTAGCCATTGATTCTTTGCGGTTTTGGTAAGCTCTGCCCATGAAATACACTCTAACTATTGGTGAATAAATGTTCTAATAGCGCAAGTTTACTAAAAATCCGGCTTTAATGTGCGACTAAATGACAAAATCACCAGCCGATGCAGGCCGTGATTAACACCTGCCACGCCATCTGCCCTGGCCATTACTTTTATCTGCCGCTACGGCGTGCCCGCTTTATTTGTTTTAATGCAGAACATAATGAACAGTGAATTCCAGTTGTCATAACCCTCGACATCATCAATATCATGCAACTCGTGCTGACTTTTTAAATATTGCAACGCGGTTTGTATCTGTGCTTCATCAAGCCCGTTTAACTTAATTAAATCAATTGTCGCTTTTGACGGCGACCATTCTGATAATAATTTTGACATTGTATTTAATCACTTTTTAATCATCTTTTATAAACGGCATAACACAGGCGTCGAATCATCTTCTGATAACTCACATATTATTAAATTTAATCTCCAGCCGAAATGTAAACAGCGAAACGCGTTGTCTCTGGTCGGTAATTAACAACTTCGGCCAGGTGATTTCAGGCACCAGTTCATAGAACAGCCATTTACGATAAAAATTTCGCCGATAGCGTATTGCAATGCGCTCATTGCTATGAAATGTTTCAGGCTCGGTTACACCACTCACGCTGCTCTCATATGACAGTGCGTCGACCTCACTCAGGCGCTGGTACAAAACCAGAGCGGATAGCCATTGAATGCCGTCAATCAGGTTACTCTCTTCTGAACTATTCGACCACCGCAGTAGCAGATTGTCGCTGAAACGGTTTTCCAGATCGAGCCTGGATTTCGCTCCGGCCTCTTCATCGGACTTAAAAAAATCCTGCGTAAAGCGTGTTAAAAAACGCTCACTGAAGGCATAGGCATATCGGTAACGCAGGGTTAATCTGGGTGACAGGTTGAGCTTCAGGTTGAGGTTGGATCTGGGCGACTGAAATAATTCATATAACAGCCCGACATCTGTTTTAACTTCTTCATCACTGACAGAGGCTATTTCTTCTATCGAGTCCTCCTGTTCGCCTTCAAATACCAGTTTCAGTTTATTTGATGCTTTGGGCAGCCTTACATTTGCCCTTACCTTGGTGACATACTCTAAGTCACCGCCCTCTGTCTGCACAAAGTCATTAATCCAGCGAACATAACTGCCCGCCCTGACTTCTTCATCCAGCCGCTCGGTTGAAAAAAAACTGTCTACCCACTCAGCCGGCAAACAGATCGACTCGTTAATATACTGATGAGCAGAATCGATCCATTCACCATTATCTATTGTCGTTTGCTTGCAGCTGCCCTGTTCTGCGGGCACCTGCTGATCCGGGGTTTTTGCATTGAGGCAATCAAGCGGTATTAAAAACAAGAAACTGACCGCAACAATAAGCCACGGCAGGCCCATTAAATTAATGTACCGACGGTAGCTGGGTTTGATCATAAAACTCTTGCATCACGTCTCTAACCGGCTGCGGGTAATTCAGGCGTTCCATTTCAGACATGCCTTGTTTAAAAAAATCTGGCGCGTCCATAGGAATCGCGGTAATTAATTCAGCAAACTCCCTTCTCATGATATCGATATCGTGACTACGCGTGGCGACGATACCTCTGTTCATATTTAATATTCGCCAGGGTCTGGAAGGATCGGTGTTGTCCAGATCATGTTGCAGCGCATTACTGCAGGCATGTGCGACCTGGCTCATAAAAGTTGATAACTGCAGCAGTGAAACCTTATCCTCCACCGCGTTAGCCATATAGGCAAGTGCATCAACTACCGACTGTATATTGATTAACTCGCCCTTGTGCTTGATCACCCAGTTAGCCATAATCAAAGCCACGTGTTCAACCTCGTGCTTATGCGATTCGAGGTTCTGTGTCATCAGCTTATAAACCAGATTATCGATTAACGACAGAGCTTGCTCACCTATAACCGTTATCTCATCGGCACTGAGTTTCTGCTGCTGCTTATTGACCGCAGCAACAACATCAAACACCTGAGACAAGGCATCTATAATGCTGAACACTTCAAAATCAGAGCAGCCATCTTCACGCTTTAGTGTCACTTTTAATGCACTAATGGTTTTTCTTGCGTCACTGACAGAATTAAACATAAATACCCTAAATCATCAGGCAGCTTAAATATATTAAGCTGAGTCTGGATAAAAATAATGCTATTAGATATTGCCACCAATATCAATCACCGCTTTTGCCTGTGGCTTGCTGTCAAAGCCTGCATCAGGCTTCTGATCGTTCACGAATAAGCCATCATACATTATCGCTCATATTATCAGGTTGTTATCTGCCGTGATTTTCTGTAGAAAGAGACAATACAATCCTTTGGTAGAACAATAATGACCTTACTTTTCATTTACCTTGCTATTGCAATCGGTGTTTCTTTTCTCTGCTCAATACTGGAAGCGGTTCTGCTCTCCATAACCCCCAGCTATGTTGAGAGCGTATCAAATAGCCAGCCCAAAGACAGCAAGGTACTGATCCACGTAAAACAACGTCTGGACCAATCCATATCCAGCATTCTGATATTAAACACCTTTGCTCACACCATGGGCGCAGCTGGCGTGGGTGCCCAGGCCTCCCTGGTCTTTGGAAAAAACTGGGAGACACTAATAGCAATCCTGCTGACACTGACGATCCTGTATTTCTCGGAAATCATTCCCAAAACGATTGGTGCCACCTTCTGGCGCCAGCTGGCTATTCCCTCAGCCCACGCTATTTTCTGGCTGGTACGACTGGTTTACCCTTTAGTCTGGGTCTCTACCCTGATCACCCGGGTATTTAGCAAGCATGAACAAAACGAAATCAGCCGCGAAGAAATCATCGCACTGGCTTCATTGGGTCACAAAATGGGCTCGCTGGTCAGTCAGGAAAATGAATACCTTGCCAACGTATTGCGACTAAGGGAAATCAAAACTGAACAAATCCTGACACCGCGCAGTGTCATGCACAGCCTGGATGAAACCATCACTGTCAGTCAGGCGCTCGAAGATGACAAGACCCGGCAGTTTTCACGCATCCCTTTGCATCAGAACAACAGCGATACCATCAGCGGTGTGGTGTCAAACCGTGAACTGTTCATAGCAGAGCGTGAAGGCAAAGCAGACTCACCCATCAGTGACTTTCTAAAACCCATCACCCGGGTTTCAGAAAGCCTGCCAGTACAGCAGCTGATCGACCTGTTTATAAAAAAGCGTGAACAACTTTTTCTGGTAGAAGACGAATTCGGTCAGACGGCGGGCATCGTCACTCTTGAAGATGCCATCGAAACCATGCTCGGCAGAGAGATTGTCGATGAAACAGACACCATTGAAGACTTACAGGAATTTGCGAAAGGACAATACCGCGAGCGGTTGCGGCAGGATAAAATTAATAAAGACAATTAACGTCATGGCGCGAGATCAGGCCTTGCTGTCGGTGATGCAGGCTAAGCTCAGCCAGAGCGTAAGGTAAACGCTTTAAGACATTTCATCGACACAAAAAAAGCGAGCCTCGGATGAGGCTCGCTTTACACCGGCAACAGCCAGCGCCGGTCAGCAATGCACAATTCAGCGCAGGCTATCGATCACAACATTCAACGTGGCACTTGGGCGCATCACCTGAGACGTCTTTTGTTTATCAAGGCAGTAGTAGCCACCAAGGTCAGCCGGTTTGCACTGCACCGCGTTTAGCTCTTGAATAATTTTCGCTTCGTTGTCAGTTAACTGCTGAGCAACGGCGGTAAACCGTGCTTTCAGCTCACTGTCATCATTTTGCTCAGCCAGTGCCTGCGCCCAGTACATCGCCAGATAAAAATGACTACCGCGCGTATCCAGCTCACCGGCTTTACGCGACGGCGACTTGTCGTTATTGAGAAAAGCGCCATTGGCTTTATCGAGCGCAGCGGCCAGTACTCTGGCTTTAGCCGCATCGGTTTTAATCGCCAGGTCTTCAATCGAAACGGCCAGTGCCAGGAACTCACCGAGTGAATCCCAGCGCAGGTGGTTTTCTTCAATCACCTGCTGCACATGTTTGGGTGCTGAACCGCCGGCACCGGTTTCGAACAGGCCACCGCCGGCCAGTAACGGCACGATGGATAACATTTTTGCGCTGGTACCCAGTTCAAGGATAGGGAACAGATCTGTCAGGTAATCACGCAGTACATTACCGGTAACCGAAATCGTATCTTTGCCCGCTCGGACACGTTCCAGCGTATATTGTGTGGCCGCAAAAGGTGACATTATTTGAATGTCCAGGCCGCTGGTATCGTGGTCTTTAATATACGTTTCCACTTTTTCAATCAGCATGGCATCATGAGCCCGGTCTTCGTCAAGCCAGAAAATAGCCGGCTGGCCGGTTAATCGCGCACGTGTCACCGCCAACTTAACCCAGTCCTGAATCGGCAGGTCCTTGGTCTGGCACATGCGCCAGATATCGCCCTTCTCTACCTCGTGCTCCAGCAACACAACACCGGCAGCATCGCTAACACGTACCGTACCGCTGGCCTCGATCTCAAATGTTTTGTCATGCGAGCCATACTCTTCGGCTTTTTGAGCCATCAGGCCGACATTGCTAACGTTGCCCATGGTGGTGACATCAAACGCGCCGTGCTCTTTACAAAAATCAATCGTGGCCTGGTAAACACCGGCATAGTTTCGATCCGGAATCATCGCTTTGGTGTCATGCAGCTTGCCATCCGGCCCCCACATTTTTCCCGAAGAACGGATCGCCGCTGGCATCGAAGCATCAATAATGACATCACTCGGCACATGCAGGTTAGTAATGCCCTTGTCTGAATTGACCATCGCCAGTTCAGGGCGCGACGGGTAAACCGCCTGAATATCGGCCTCGATCTGTTCACGCTCGGCGTCTGGCAAGGCTGCAATCTTGGCATACACATCGCCCAGACCATTGCGAATATCAACGCCCAGTTTTTCAAATGTTGCCGCGTGTTTTTCAAACACATCTTTATAATACACACTCACGGCATGACCAAATATAATCGGGTCCGAGACTTTCATCATCGTCGCTTTCAGATGCAGCGACAGCAAAACGCCTTCATCTTTCGCATCCTGAGCCGCATCTTCGAAGAAAGCGCGCAGTTTATTCACATTCATCACCGACGCATCAATCACTTCTGCCTGTTGCACTGACACGGCATCTTTGAGCACACGGGTCTTGCCATCATGCCCTGCCAGCTCAATTTTTAACTGACCCGCTGAACTGATGACAACGGATTTCTCGCTTGCAAAAAAGTCGCCTTCTTGCATCGATGCCACATGAGACATTGAATCGGCTGACCACGCACCCATCGAATGCGGGTGTTTTTTTGCGTATTCTTTTACCGGCCCGGCCACCCGACGGTCCGAGTTACCTTCACGTAACACCGGGTTAACCGCACTACCCAATACTTTGGCATAACGCGCTTTAATCTTTGCCTCTGCCTCAGAAGAGGCCTCTTCAGGGTAGTCCGGTATATCATAACCCAGCCCCTGAAGTTCCTTGATAGCGGCTAACAGCTGGGGAATCGAAGCACTGATATTAGGCAGTTTAATTATGTTCGCATCGGGTGTTTTCGCCAGCTCGCCCAGCTCACTCAGGGCATCCGGCAGTTTTTGCTCAGCTTTTAGCTTTTCCGGAAAATTTGCAATAATACGTCCCGCCAGCGAGATATCACGTGTTTCCACTTCAATGCCCGCCGCCTTGGTGAAAGCCTGCACGATAGGTAAAAATGAATACGTCGCTAAAGCAGGCGCTTCATCCGTTTCGGTATAGATAATTTTAGAACTTGGCATTATTTAGTATCTCTATGGGTGGCCGTGACGGGTTTTAACAGCAATAATGCGCCTATTATATTTCAGAATGGCGATTGATTCACGTTCAATGCTACAACGATACAAATCATATCGATATCGACGTGACAACCGATATGTCACAATCACAAAGGTTTATTGACAACAGCCTCGGCAAGGTTTTAAAAATGACGGCCACTGATACCTACATCGCGATACCCTGCGCACTGCATAATCAGTATGAACTGGCGATCATGCATAAAACACGGTCCTGCCTGCGCTGGCTTAACAAACAGCAGCAAATACAAACGCGAACAGTCACACCCGTTGACCTGATCACCAGAAACAAACAAGAATACCTTAAAGCATTAAGCCTCGATCATGAAGCACTTGAGATTCGGCTTGATAAAATCATCTCACTTAAAGCCTGTTAACGCATCAAGCCTGCCCCGGGTAATGGCTAATTAAATGCACTAATATTGTTCTATCCCAATAACCGGCACTCACTCCTGGCATACAGTTGAATCAGGGTATTTTATCAGGTTGACGGGTTCGCGCTCGATTTAAGCAGCATAAAACCAGGATGAATTTGTCAACAGCTTACCGGGGCCACTCAATAACAAAAGGAGAAGACCATGGATGATAAAAAACCACTCCTGCAGACAATCAGGGACCTCTATACAAAGATTTTTCTGGTCTCTTTACACAAGCGTATCAATGATTATTACCCGCGCGTCGATTCCAGGCAGCACCATGAATTAAACGCGGCATTACATAACTTCATCAATGCCATCGTGCATGATGTGAGCCAGAACAGCAATCAACAGCAGCCTGATAACCTGCAACAACAGGATGAACAGGCAGAAAAAAAAACGGTCACATCTGTCAGGCAATTAAAACCGGCAACGCCCGTATCGACAGCCTTAAACACATTGTCATTGTATTTTAAAAAAAACAAAGCGCTGGAAAATGACCCATCAGTAGCCGCCAAATTAAAAAATTGTGTCTGGGATCATATTCACACAGCACACCGGCTTGCCAGGACAGGCAACGCCACATCTGCAAAAACACATGCCAATATTGCCACGGATGCACTCAAGACCTTATCCCACTATATGCCAGAAGAAGAATATAGTGAGCTATTCAGTCAGATCAATCAGCAGTTAAAGAGCGACGCCGAACAGCCTGATGCCCCCGCTGACAAAACAACGGCGTATGACTAATCCATCGCTGCCAGATCAGGCCTGATCGCTTTGCAAATAAAACCATGGCCAAATGAATATTAACCGTGACCCGATGCATCGAAGCACGACCGTGCAATATAGCAAAAAAACTCAAGCTCTGTGAATTAGCCATTATTTATTCTTTCAATAGATGAGACGTTATCCTGGTCACTTGCTAAACAGGCCATGCCCAATCACGATAATGTTTTCAGCGTTAACTGAAGTAATCGTTTTTATTGTAAAGCAATAGCCATAACGAAAAAGCAGCAGACTATACGGCTGCTTTAAACGTGCTTCTAATGCTTGCCGGTTAAGCGGGCTGTTTTAAACGCGCCGCTGTCGACGCCTTAAATAAAGCATCAACGCGGCAACCAATAATGGTAGCGCGGGATCAACAGCTCCGCCGCCGGCATTTGTATTAACCGATTGCGTTGCATCCAGCGGCAAGGCGTCAGTGTTGTCTCCGATACCGTCTCCATCCGTGTCGATAGTTTCAGTTGCATCTAACGGGAAGGCATCCGCGCTATCAGGCACGCCATCACCATCATCATCGCTATCGGTGTTGTTACCAAGGCCGTCGTTATCCGTATCAAGACTTTCTGTTGAATCTAACGGGAAGGCATCCAGACTGTCCTCGACACCATCGGCATCATCATCGGTATCTGCATTATTACCCAGGCCATCGTTATCCGTATCCAGTGATTCCGCCGCATCGGTTGGGAACAAGTCAGCATTATCACCAACCCCATCACCGTCCGTATCAACCGATTCCATTGCATCTTCCGGGAAGGCATCCTGATTATCATTTACGCCATCACCATCCGTATCGATATCCGCATTATCACCCACGCCATCGCCGTCTGTATCGCGTATTTCGCTGGCATCAAACGGGAAAGCATCACTGTTGTCGCCGACACCGTCACCATCACTGTCTAATGACTCGGTCGCATCTAACGGAAAGGCATCCTCACTATCCAGTACGCCATCGTTGTCATCATCCATATCGGCATTATTGCCCGTGCCGTCAGCATCGGTATCCAGACTTTCTGCCGGGTCGCTCGGGAAAGCATCCGCGTTATCACCGACATTATCACCATCGGCATCAACTGTTTCTGTAACATCCAGTGGCATGCCGTCAAGATTGTCGCTTACGCCATCGTTATCATCGTCGCTGTCAGCACGGTTACCCGTGCCATCGCCGTCGCTGTCAATAAACTCGCTGGCATCCAGCGGGAAAGCATCAGCGAGATCAGGAATTCCGTCACCATCACTGTCAGCACCTAATAATGAGAACGCCGGGGTTGAGTTGATGTCATCCACACCACTGCCATTAACGTATTCAATCAGGTTGTTATAACCATCGGCATCCAGGTCGTAATTGGCATCGTTTGCATTCAGTGGATTCAGCCCAAGCAATGTCTCGAAATTATCTGGCAAGCCGTCATTATCATCATCTTTATCGGCACTATCACCAACGCCATCGCCATCGCTATCGACGCTTTCAGTGGCATCATTCGGGAACGGGTCAGCGTTATCGCCGACACCGTCAGCATCTGTATCCACTGATTCTGAAGCATCTAACGGGAAGGCATCGTCGGCATCCAGTACAGTGTCATTGTCATCATCAAAATCGGTGTTGTTACCCATGCCGTCATTATCGGTATCCAAATGTTCAGCAGGATCTAACGGGAAGGCATCAAATATATCGGGGATACCGTCAGCGTCATCATCCGTGTCGGTATTGTTACCAATGCCGTCACCATCAGTATCAAGATCAACACTGGTCGTTGCAGACGAGCCCGCATCCACACTAGCACCATTGCCATCATTCGCCGTCACAACTACCTTAATGGTTTTGTTCATTTCATTAATGCTAAGCAGATAACTAGAACTAGTCGCACCAAAAATATTGCTGCTGTTAGCCTGCCACTGGTAGCTATAAGCTAACGTATCACTATCGGTATCGGTCCAGGTTCCCGCACTGGTTGTTAAAACATTACCAAAAAGCGCGGTGCCGCTAATGACGGGTAATACGGTATTAACCGGTGCGCTGTTTGTTACAGTACGGCCAGCTGAGGTCGCTGCTATGATTCCGGCATTCGCATCATTTGCGGTAACGATAACCGTAATGGTTTTATGCGCTTCGTAGCTGCTGAGCGTATAACTATTGCTAGTGGCTGCTAAAATAGCTGAACCATCTACCTTCCACTGGTAGCTATAACTTAAAGTATCACTATCGGCATCGGTCCAGGTTCCAGTGCTGGCCGTTAATGTATTACCAACAAGTGCTGTGCCACTAATGACGGGTAATACTGTATTAACCGGTGCGCTGTTTGTTACAGTCCGGCCAACTGAGGTCGCAGCTTTTATTCCGCCATTACCATCATTCGCGGTAACGATAACCGTGATGGTTTTATGCGCTTCATTACTGCTTAGCGTATAACTATTTGTAACTGCGCCACTAAGATTCACACCATTAGCTTGCCACTGGTAGCTGACACTTAAAGTATCACTATCGGTATCGGCCCAGGTTCCCGCACTGGTTGTTAAAGTATTACCAACAAGTGCTGTGCCGCTAATGACGGATAATACCGTATTAACCGGTGCGCTGTTTGTTACAGTACGGCCAGCTGAGGTCGCTGCTATGATTCCGGCATGAGCATCATTCGCGGTAACGATAACCGTAATGGTTTTATGCGCTTCGTTGCTGCTGAGCTGATAACTACTCGTTGTCGCAGCAGCAATATTGCTGCCATTAGCTTGCCACTGGTAGCTGTAAGTTAACGCATCACTATCGGCATCGGTCCAGGTTCCAGTGCTGGCCGTTAATGTATTACCAACAAGTGCGGTGCCACTAATGACGGGTAATACTGTATTAATCGGTGTGTTGTTAGTTAAAGTTCGGCCAGCTGAGGTCGCTGCTATGATTCCGGCATGAGCATCATTCGCGGTAACGATAACCGTAATGGTTTTATGCGCTTCGTTGCTGCTGAGCTGATAACTACTGGTTGTCGCAGCAGCAATATTGCTGCCATTAGCTTGCCACTGGTAGCTGTAAGTTAACGCATCACTATCGGCATCGGTCCAGGTTCCAGTGCTGGCCGTTAATGTATTACCAACAAGTGCGGTGCCACTAATGACGGGCAATACCGTATTAATCGGTGTGCTGTTAGTTAAATGTCGATAAGTTGAGGTCGCAGCTTTTATTCCGCCATTACCATCATTCGCGCTGACAGTAACTGTGATAGCTTTATGCGCTTCATTGCTGCTGGGCGTATAACTATTGCTAGTGGCTGCTAAAATAGGTGAACTATCTGCCTTCCACTGGTAGCTATAACTTAAAGTATCACTATCGGCATCGGTCCAGGTTCCAGTGCTGGCCGTTAACGTATTACCAACAAGTGCTGTGCCACTAATGACGGGTAAGACCGTATTCACTGGCAAATTATCAAAAACAATGTCATCTAGCGTTGTGTAATACAAATTATTAGCCGTAATTTGCACTTTATCCACTATTACTAAACCCACTTGTGCCGCGATATCAACAGAGCCTGCAAAATTAATAGCTATAGTTGAATATATACTGCCACCTTTAAATAAATGTATCTGCCCAAAGCTTGAGCCTCCTAATCCCGGATCTTTTATCCACAGTGATTTCAACACAAAAGCCGAACCATCCGATTTCTTTATAGTTACACCCTCGACATCACCTGGCATACAAAACAAGTCGTCACACACCTGAAGGCCACGAGTGTTACCGCTACCGTATAAAGCATCTACTTGTAAAGTCCCAAAGGAGCTACTGAACCCATTGAGCGTAAAACTAAGCCCGCTTGCGTCATCGTAATAAGTTGCACCAGCTCCGGTTGCAAGCACGGTCTGATCTATGCCGGGTAAGGTACTAAAATCGGCAGTTTGCGCATTGGCACTGCCGGTTAACAAACAGCCCAATATTCCAATCGCAGTGATTACTTTAGATCTCATTTTATTACCCCAAAACTCATAGAAAAAAGATTGCATAAATTCCCATACCCAATACAGACGATGTTTCACTTGTTCAAATACGACAACCAATGCCACTGGAGTGCATTACCGCCGTCACTTTTAAAAACTGGTTAGGCACTTTGCATTAAAAAAACGAATCAGCCTTTAAACCTTGCTCAAGCCTATTGTTCTGTGGCAAGCAGTCTTGCCTTCAATAGCTCCTGAGATAGTCGCTTTGGACATTTCAATCCTTAGAAAAACGTACTGACAGTCTAAATGTCCAGCGTCCATTAAACGTCCAATAGTCGAACGATCATTATATCTATCAACATAAAGCGTCAAGCCGCGTTAATCTATTAACAAAAGTTAGTATTTAGAAATCAAATGACAGAAACTTGCGTTGCATTAAGATGTGATATGGACACGACTACGGATGACCGGAAGATCGATATTGGACTTATTACTAAAAATAAAGGGCGTGACAAATTATAATTATTACAATTTTTTGTTCCTTGCAATCTTTAAAGGATGTTGTTTAACACCTAAGTTCAGCAGTCTCACTCGCTGGTTAATCTGATTCATGCTTCATTCAAATCACTTCTAGCCTAAACTCTTTTGTATAGGCCGTTAAAACTGACAATTGCTAGTCCGTAGACCTCACGCCAATCAATAAAATATTTATGCGGTAATTGATGAGGTGATCGTTTTTAATTAATAGTAATAGCCACAACGAAAAAGCAGCAGACTATGCTGCTGCCTTAACATTGCTTTAGACACTTTACCGATTAAGCCGCTTGCTTTATTCGCCACTGTCGGCGTCTTAAATAAACAATCGACGCTGCCAACAATAACGCTAGCACAGGATTAATAGCACCGCCGCCATCGCCAGCACCTGTATCAAGCGATTGTGATGCGTCCAGCGGGAAGGCGTCAGCGTTGTCGCCGACACCGTCACCATCACTGTCTAATGACTCCGCTGTATCTAACGGAAAGGCATCGGCGCTATCAGGCACGCCGTCATTGTCATCATCGGTGTCAACATTGTCGCCG